>Ga0164243_10003809_pt1 | contig 23962 bp, 18 predicted proteins | sample OricompcompostOP_FD_108781 | JGI IMG/M metagenome (GOLD analysis project Ga0164243, IMG submission 108781) | Organic Plus compost microbial communities from Emeryville, California, USA - Original compost - Organic plus compost (OP) | ecosystem: Engineered > Solid waste > Mixed feedstock >...
GCGGCGAGCCCGGACCGCCCCGTCCGCACTCGGCCGCCTTCATGTTCGGGGCGATGACGCTCGACCTGAGCGTGCTGGAGTCCAGCCCGGTCTACACGCTGCCGGTGCCCCAGGTCCGGATCGTGGCGGTGCTGGCCGAGCGCGCCGTCGAACTCGGCGCGGAGATCCGCCGGGGGCACGAAGTCACCGGCCTGGCACAGGCGTTGGGCGACGGCGGAGACGGCGGGGACTGCGGTACGGACGGGGGTACGGACGAAGGCGGCGTCACCGTCGACGTCGCGGCCGGCACCGGCCCGTACCGCATCCGTGCCCGCTATCTCGTCGGCGCCGAGGGAGCACACAGCGTCACCCGCAAACGCTCCGGCATCGGCTTCCCCGGCGTCAGCTACGACCGCCGCACCACCCGCATCGCACACGCCACCGTGCCCCGCGACTGGATCGACCCCGAGACCCGCGGGCTGCGCGTCCCCGGCCGGGACGAGCCCATCCCGGCGTTTCTGCCGCTGCGCACCGAGCGCGGCGCCCTCGCCTTCGCGCCGTTCTCCCTGGAATCCCCGATGCTGAGCACGACGGAATGGGCGGCCCCGGACACCGAACAGCCCATGACGCTGGGCGAGTTGGCGGCCAGCATCAGCCGGGTGCTGGGCGCGGAGGTGCCGCTCGGGCCGCCCACCGGCGAGGGCCCGCACGCGCTGCGCCGGCTCGTGGGCGGCCATACGCGCGTGGCCGAGCGGTTCCGCGACCGCCGGGTCTTCCTCATCGGCGACGCCGCCCACGTCTACACGGCCGGCGGCGGCCCGGGGCTCAACCTCGGCCTCCAGGACGCGGTCAACCTCGGCTGGAAGCTCGCCGCCGCCCTGCACGGCCGCGCCCCCGACGGGCTGCTGGACAGCTACGACACCGAGCGGCGCGCGGCTGCCCGCCGCATGGTGACCTACTCCCAGGCCCAGTCGGCGCTACAGGCGCCGGGCAGCGACGTCACCGCGCTGCGCGAGCTGTTCGGCGAGCTGCTGGCCGACCGCGACACCGTGCAGCGGCTCGCCGACCTCACGGCCGGCACCGACGTCCGCTACGCCATGGGCGAGGACGGCGCCGACACCCACCCGCTCGTCGGCCGGCTCGCGCCGGAGCTGGAACTGCGCACCGCCGAGGGCGAGTTCCGGCTCGCCGAGCTGGCCCGGACCGGCCGGGCGTTGCTGCTCGACCTGACCGAGGACGCCTCGCCGGCCGGCGCCCTGTCCGTACGCGGCGGCGAGGAGCCCGGGTTCGCCCGGGTCGACATCCACTCCGCCCGCCCCCGGCGGCCCGGCGCCCGACTCCCCGCTACCGCCCTGCTGTTGCGCCCGGACGGCTATGTCGCCTGGGCCAGTTCCGCGCCTTCCCCGGCACCGGCGGAGCTGGACGCGCTACGGGCGGCGGCCCGCCGCTGGCTCGGCTTCCCCGCCTCCGCCCGACCTGCTTCCGCGCAGGCTTGAGTCTCCTCCGGCGGGAGAGTCCACGGTGACGGACATGGACGACGACGCCCTCCGGACGATCGGCGAACTGGCCCGCACGACCGGCCTGTCGGTCAAGACGATCCGGTTCTGGTCGGACGCGGGCGTGCTGCCGCCGACCGACCGCACACCCGCCGGCTACCGGCTCTACGGCGACGAGGCGCTGGCCCGCCTCGGCCTCGTGCGGACGCTGCGGGACCTCGGAATCGACATCGCCACCATCCGGCGGGTGCTGGAACGCGAGGTCACGGTGGCCGAGGTCGCCGCAGCGCACGCCGGGGCCCTGGACGTGCAGATCCGCACCATGCGACTGCGCCGCGCCGTGCTGCGAGCCGCGGCCGAACGCGGGTCCACACCCGAGGAGATGGAACTCATGCACAACCTCGCGAACCTTTCCGAGCACGAACGCCGCCGCCTGATCGGCGAGTTCATCGACGGCATCTTCGAAGGACTCGACGTCGGCCCGGAGTTGCGGGACCGGATGCGTGCCGGGATGCCCGGGTTCCCGCCCGACCCCACTCCCGAACAGGTCGACGCCTGGGTGGAGTTGGCGGAGCTGGTGCAGGACGAGGAGTTCCGGGCGGCGCTGCGCCGGGCCCTCGCCGGCAGGGCCGGCGCACGCGACGAGGGCGCCCCGGACCCTGCGCGGCAGCTCGACTCCGCGGCCGCCGAACGGTGTGCCTCGCTGGTCCGGGAGCGCGTCGCCGAAGCCCGGGCGGCCGGTATCGAGCCGGACTCCCCGCACGCCCGCCGGTACGTCGACGAACTCGCCGGCGCCTACGCGGAACTCGCCGGCCGTACGGACGGTCCGCAATTCCGCTCCTGGCTGCTACGGCGGCTGGAGGGCGGCCACGATCCGCGCTTCGAGCGGTACTGGCAGCTCATCGCCGTGCTCGACGGCCGGCCCGCGGCGCCGGATGCCTCCGCGGCCACGACGTGGCTGGCCGCCGCGCTGCGTGCCTCTTGACGGAGCGAATTACGGCCGGCGGCCCGGCAGTTCGCCGAGCGCGACGACCGGGCCACGGTGGCGCCGGCTCGGCGGTGGGGGCGCCGGGCCCGCACCGGAACGGGCAGACGGGGCGTGACCGGCCGCGTCCGAGGCGACGGGACGCCCCGACGACCGCCTCGCCGCCGCGCCCCGGCCGTCACATCGCCCGCGCCGCGCGCCCGCACCGGCCCTCGCGGAACGGCGCCACGTACGGCCGCCGTGCGGCCGTCCGGCGCTCCCGCGGCGCCCGGAGCCCCGCGGGCGTGGGGCCCCGCACCGGGACACCGAGCCGCGCACGGCCAACCACCCGCCGCCCGGCGGCCGTTGGCCGCGCGCTCACTCCTCGGGGGCCGCGTCGAGCGCTTCGACCAGCAGCGACGCCGTCTGCCCGATCTGCCACTCGCGGGCGCCCAGCGTCCGCAGCGCCCCGGCGACGCCTTCGCGCGTACGGTCCTCGGGCGGCTGCCAGCACAGCCGGCGCACCGCGTCCGGCGCCAGCAGGTTCTCCTGCGGCAGCCGCAGATCCTCCGCGTGTGCCGTCACCGCCGCACGTGCCGCGGCCAGTCGCGCCGCCGCGGCCGGATCCTTGTCCGGCCAGGAGCGCGGTGGCGGCGGCCCGCCGGTCGACTGGGTCTGCTGCGGAAGCGCCGATTCCGGCAGTGCTTTGGCCCGGTCCACCGCGGCCTGCCACTGCTCCAGCTGCTTGCGGCCCATACGCTGCCCGTAGCCGGGAAGCGCGGACAGCGCGCGGCTGTCGGCCGGCATGGCCAGGGCGGCGGCCACGATCGCCGCGTCCGAGAGGACCTTGCCCGGAGACACGTCCCGGCGCTGCGCGACCGCGTCCCGCGCCGTCCACAACTCCCGTACGACCGCCATCTGCCGGCGCTTGCGCACCTTGTGCATGCCGGAGGTGCGCCGCCAGGGATCCTTGCGGGGCGCGGGAGGCGGCGCCGCGGCGATCGCCGCGAACTCCTCCCGTGCCCACTCCAGTTTCCCCTGCTCCGTCAGCTCCGCCTCCAGCGCGTCCCGCAGCTCGACCAGCAACTCCACGTCGAGAGCGGCGTATCGCAGCCACGGGTCGGGCAGTGGACGCGTCGACCAGTCCACCGCGGAGTGCCCCTTCTCCAGCGTGTAGCCCAGCACGTTCTCCACCATCGCGCCCAGGCCCACGCGTGCGTGCCCGGCCAGCCGTCCGGCCAGTTCGGTGTCGAAGAGGGTCCGCGGCACCATGCCTATCTCGCGCAGGCACGGCAGATCCTGGGTGGCGGCGTGCAGCACCCACTCGGTGTCCGCGAGGACGTCGCCGAGCCCGGAGAGGTCGGGGCAGCCGACCGGATCGACGAGCGCGCTGCCCGCACGGGCGCGGCGCAGCTGGACCAGATACGCGCGTTGACCGTAGCGGTAGCCCGACGCCCGCTCCGCGTCGACGGCGACGGGACCGGTGCCGGCGGCGAACGCCTCGGTGACGGCGGCCAGTCCGGCCTCGTCGGCGGTGACCGGCGGGATGCCCTCGCGGGGTTCGAGAAGCGGGACCGGCGCCGGACCGGCTTCCTGGGACGGGGCCTGAGCTGCGTGCGCTGATGCGGTCTCTTGGGCGTCGGTCACGTGCTCAAGGGTAGCTGTGCGCGAGCAGTCGTCGTCCGAACGTACGGACAGATCACGACGGGCACGCGACGCGGCGGCGCCCGTCGGCGGAACGTTCCGCCGACGGGCGCCGCCGCCCGGGTTCCGGATCAGTGGATGATGCCCGTACGGAGGGCCACGGCCACCATTCCGGCCCGGTCGCCGGTGCCCAACTTCCGTGCGATACGGGCGAGATGGCTCTTCACGGTGAGGGCGGACAGCCCCATCGAGACGCCGATCGCCTTGTTCGACTGGCCCTCCGCAACCAGCCGCAGTACCTCGACCTCGCGCCCGGACAGCTCGCGCTGGCCGCCGGGGTGCCCGGGCCCGCCCGGGCCGCCGCCGGGGCGCCGGTGCATGCGGGCGGCGGCCGCGCCGATCGGAGCGGCGCCGTGTCTGGTGGGCATGGCGCCGAGGTTGTTGCGGGTGCCGGTGACGACGTAGCCCTTGACGCCTCCGGCGAGGGCGTTGCGTACGGCGCCGATGTCGTCCGCGGCGGACAGCGCGAGGCCGTTGGGCCAGCCCGCGGCGCGGGTCTCGGACAGCAGGCTGAGGCCGGAGCCGTCCGGGAGGTGGACGTCGGCGACGCAGATGTCGCGCGGGTTGGCGACTCGGGGACGGGCCTCCGCGATCGACGACGCCTCGATCACGTCCCGTACGCCGAGCGCCCAGAGGTGGCGGGTCACGGTGGAACGGACGCGGGGGTCGGCCACGACGACCATGGCCGTCGGCTTGTTCGGGCGGTAGGCGACCAGGCTTGTGGGGTGCTCGAGGAGAACAGACACCGGGCCTCCGGGGGGAATGCGGAACGCGCCGTTTCTCCGCGTATCAGCACAGGGCGGAGCAAACCGGAACATTCCATGAGGGATGGGTCACAGACTCCTTCGGCAGGGCCCCTGAGCGGCTTTAGGGGCTGATCACGAATCGGTGACCGGTTTTTCCCAGATCGGACAGCCGGCCGGGGTTCGGTGCCGGCCCGGTGCCGGCACGGTTTCTTCTCCGGGCTCAACGCCCGTACGCCGGGCCGCAGATGTGGCAGATGTGGAAACGGGCGCGGAAGCGGGCGCGGACGTGCGATCGCGACCGCCCGGTCACGGCGACTGGGGGCCGCGCCGCTGCGGCAGCGGTACGACCGCGCCGCCGTCCCCGCTCTCCGGCGGCAGTCCGGCGCACTGGCACAACAGCTCGGTCCAGGCGGCGAGATGGGAGGCCAGGTTCGGGGCGGCGGTCGCGTCCGCGGCACCGCCCGAAGCGCCCTTCGCGGCGCCGGCGGCCGTGTGCGGTGTCCAACTCGCCCTGATCTCCAGCTCGGTGCGCTGCGGACGGTCGGCGAGGCCGCCGAAGAAGGACGACCCCGACCTGGTCACCGTTCCGCTCGGCTCCGAGTAGCCGGCGCTCCGCGACTCCAGCGCGCCCGTCAGCCAGGACCAGCTCACCTCGGGCAGCAGCGGGTCGGCCGCCATCTCCGGCTCCAGCTCGGTGCGGGCCAGCGTCACCACCCGGAACGTTCCCTGCCAGGAGTCCTGGCCCGCCGGGTCGTGGAGCAGCACGAAGCGGCCGTCCGCGAGCTCTTCGGGCTCGTCCGCGCTCTCCTGGCCGGCGCGGAGAAGCGAGGTGACGGTGGCCTCCAGCGCGTACGAGAAGGGGGCGAGGCGCTGGGGTGCGGGCAGTTGCCGCAGCCGGACCTCCGGCCGCGGCCGTACGCCGGCGAGGTCGGCCACGGCCTGCCGGAAGGCCGGCGGTGACCCTTCGCCTCCGGTGCCTCCCGGGCCGTCGCCCCCGCTCCCGCCGACACCGCCGGGACCCTCCGTCGTCTGTGGTCGAGCCGCTGCCATAAGGCCGAAGAGTAAGCGGAACGGCCCGCCGCGGCCGGTAGGACACTCGCGAGTGGCCGACGGTGATCGGTAACGGGCCGAACTCCCGCCGCTGCGGGGCGAGTTCGGGCGTACGCGTATGTCTCTGCGCCGGTGGGCCCGTCGCCGGTCCGCAGCGGCGGCGGGCGCGGCGAGGGCGCGGCCGCCACCGTGCGAGACTTCCCCACGTGAGCGTCAACGACCGCCCGACGGGCCAGCCGACCGAACCCGATCCCGTAGAACCCGGCGCGCCGGGCCCGCGTAGTCTGCGCGACGCGGTGTTCCTCAAGGCGTGCCGGCGCGAGCCGGTGCCGTACACGCCGGTCTGGTTCATGCGGCAGGCGGGGCGCTCGCTGCCCGAGTACCGCGCGCTCCGGCAGGGCATCGGAATGCTCGACTCCTGTATGCGCCCGGACCTGATCACCGAGATCACGATGCAGCCGGTGCGGCGGCACGGCGTCGACGCCGCCGTCTACTTCAGCGACATCGTCGTCCCGCTCAAGGCCGTCGGGATCGACGTCGACATCAAACCGGGCGTCGGCCCCGTCGTCGCCGACCCGATCCGTTCGGAGAGCGATCTGGAACGGCTGCGTCCGCTCGATCCGGGCGATGTCGGCTACGTCGCCGAAGCCGTCCGCATGCTCACCACGGAGCTGGGCGGCACGCCGCTGATCGGCTTCGCGGGTGCGCCGTTCACGCTCGCGAGCTATCTGGTCGAGGGCGGCCCGTCCCGCAACCACGAGCGCACCAAGGCCCTCATGTACGGCGAACCGGCGCTGTGGGCACGCCTGTTGGACCGGCTCGCGGACATCACCGCCGCGTTCCTCGCCGTACAGATCGAGGCCGGCGCCTCCGCGGTGCAGCTCTTCGACTCCTGGGCCGGCGCCCTCTCGCTCGCCGACTACCGCGCCTCGGTGCTGCCGGCCTCCGCGAAGGTCTTCGGCGCGGTCGCCGAACTCGGCGTCCCCCGCATCCACTTCGGCGTCGGTACGGGCGAACTCCTGGGCGCCATGGGCGAGGCGGGCGCCGACGTCGTCGGCGTCGACTGGCGCGTACCGCTGGACGAGGCGGCCCGCCGGGTCGGCCCCGGCAAGGCCCTGCAGGGCAACCTCGACCCGGCGGTGCTGTTCGCGCCGCGCGAGGCGGTCGAGGCGCAGGCGGACCGGGTGCTTCAGGCGGCGTGCGCCCCGGAGGTGGAGGGCCACGTGTTCAACCTCGGGCACGGCGTGCTGCCGGACACCGACCCGGAAGCGCTCACCCGGCTCGTCGCGTACGTGCACGAGCGGACGGCCGGGCGTACCGGCTGAGCGGCGAAGGCGGGCCGCCGGGCGGTGTCAGCCCCGGGCCGCCGCCTCGCGTACGGCCGCGGCGGCCCGGCGGGCGCCCACCAGCACCGGATCCCACACGGGCGAGAACGGCGGTGCGTAGCCGAGGTCGAGCGCGGTCATCTGCTCGACGGTCATGCCGGCGGTGAGCGCCACGGCCGCGACGTCCACGCGCTTGCCGGCGCCTTCGCGACCGACGATCTGAGTGCCGAGCAGCCGCCCCGTGCGGCGTTCGGCGAGCAGCTTCACACGCATCGGGCGGCTGCCGGGAAAGTAGCCGGCGCGGCTGGTCGACTCCACCGTCGCCGTCACGAACTGCAGCCCCATGCCGGCCGCTTCGGCCTCCAGCAGCCCGGTGCGGGCGATCTCCAGATCGCACACCTTGGTCACGGCGGTGCCGACGACGCCGGGGAACGTGGCGTAGCCGCCGCCGATGTTGGTGCCGATGACCTGGCCCTGCTTGTTGGCGTGCGTACCGAGCGGAACGTGCCGGAGCCGGCCCGCGACCCGGTCCAGCACCTCGACGCAGTCTCCGCCCGCCCAGACGTTGCCGTGCCCCCGCACCCGCATCGCGAGGTCCGTCAGCAGCCCGCCCGACTCGCCCAGCGGCAGTCCGGCGCGCTCGGCCAGCGTGGTCTCCGGGGCGACGCCGAGGCCGAGCACCACCACGTCGGCGGGGTGGGCGGCCCGGTCGGTGCGGACCGCGCGGGCGCGGCCGTCCGGGCCGGTCTCGACGCCGGTCACCGGCGCATCGCCGACCACTTCGATGCCCAGCTCGCACATCGCGTCCCGTACCAGTTCGCCCATGTCCGGGTCGAGCGTGGCCATCGGCTGCGGGGCGCGGTCGACGACGGTCACCGCGTAGCCGCGGCGCACCATGGCCTCGGCCATTTCGGCGCCGATGTAGCTGGCGCCGACGACGACCGCGCGCTGCCGCCCGCCGTCGGGAGCCGCCCGGCCCAGACCGGTACGTTCGCGCCGCTCCAGCGCGTCCAGCAGCGCCTGCCCGTCCTCCAGCGTCTGCACCCCGTGGACACCGTCGGCGTCGAGTCCGGGCAGCGGCGGCCGCAGCGGCTTCGCACCGGTCGCGATGACCAGGTCGTCGTAGCTCGTCCAACTCTCCGTACCGTCGGCCGAGTTGCGGGCGCGCACCCGGCCGCCGTCCGGATCGATCTCGGTGACCTCGGTGTGCATCCGCAGATCGATGCCGCGCTCGCGGTGCTGCTGTGGGCTGCGCGCGATGAGCGCGTCCCGGGAGCCGACCGTGCCCCCGACCCAGTACGGGATTCCGCAGGCCGAGTACGAGGAGAATCCGCCGCGTTCGAAGGCGACGATCTCCAACTCCCGTTCGCCGCGCAGCCTGCGCGCCGCCGACGCCGCGGACATGCCCGCCGCGTCACCGCCGATGACCACCAGCCGCCGCGCAGCCGCCATGGGAACCTCGCTTCCGTCGTCTCTTCCCGCCGCCGTGCCCGCCGAGTTCGCAGTGCCGGCTGGTTGGCTGAGGTTTGCTGAGTTTGCTGAGTTCGCCGGGTTCGCTGTACTCGGTTGTCGCCGTACTCGCCGTACGGAGGAGCGGGTGCGTGCGCCCGGGTCGCCCGCAGTGCGCACGCTATGCGCCGCACAGCGCCGCGGCGGCCTCTGCGACAGTGGGCGCATGCATGTGCTCGTGATCGGCGGCGGCATCTCCGGGCTGGCCGCGGCCCACCGGCTGCTCGAGGGCGGCGCCTCGGTGACGCTGCTGGAGGCGTCCGCACGGGTCGGCGGCAAGCTGGCCACCGGACGGATCGCGGGACGTACGGCCGTCGACTTCGGCGCCGAAGCGCTGCTGGCCCGCCGCCCCGAAGCCGTCGAACTCGCCCGCGCCGCCGGTCTCGGCGACGCCCTGCGCCCGCCCGCCGCGGCGAACGCGGCGATCTGGTCCCGCGGCGAACTGTGCCCCATGCCGAAGGGCCACGTGATGGGCGTGCCCGCCGAACCCGGCGCCCTGCGCGGACTGCTCTCCGCCGCCGCCCTGTCCCGTATCGCCGAGGACGCCTCGCTGCCGCCCACCGAGATCGGCGAGGACGTCGCCATCGGCGGCTACGTGGCCGAGCGGCTCGGCCGGGAAGTCGTCGACCGGCTGGTGGAGCCGCTGTTGGGCGGCGTGTACGCCGGCGACGCCTACCGCATCTCGATGCGCGCCGCCGTGCCGCAGCTGTACGAGGCGGCCCGCGGAGAGCGCTCACTGCTGCGCGCCGTACGCGAGTTGCAGCGCCGGTCCGCCCAACGCGCCGCGGACGGGCCGGTGTTCATGGGCATCGAGGGCGGCGTCGGTCGGCTTCCCGAGGCCGTCGCGGAGACCTGCCGCAGAGCCGGCGCGACGATCCGTACGGGCGTGCCCGTGGAGCGGCTGCGCGCGCCCGCGGCCGGCGGCGCCCGCTGGCAGGCGGTCGCGGGCGGAGCGGTGGAGGCCGCCGACGCGGTGGTGCTCGCGGTGCCCGCACCGCAGGCGGCCCGGCTGCTCGCCCCCCACGCGCCGTACGCCGCCGACGAGTTGGGGCGCGTCGAGTACGCCTCGATGGCACTCGTGACCATGGCCTTCCGGCGTGCGGACCTGGAACGGGTGCCGGAAGGCAGCGGCTTTCTGGTGCCGCCGGTGGACGGCCGCACCATCAAGGCCGCCACCTTCTCGGCGAACAAGTGGAGTTGGGTCGCCGAACAGGACCCGGAACTGTTCGTGCTGCGCACCTCCGTGGGGCGGTACGGCGAGGAACGGGTGCTGGAACGCGAAGACGACGAACTGGCGGAGCTGTCGCTGCGGGACCTGCGTGCCGCCACTGGCCTCGCGGCCCGCCCCGTCGACTCGGTGGTCTCCCGGTGGCACGGCGGGCTGCCGCAGTATCCGGTCGGGCACGTGCAGCGCGTCGCACGCATCCGCGCCGGAGTCGCCGACCTGCCGGGACTCGCGGTGTGCGGCGCGGTCTACGACGGTGTCGGGGTGCCCGCGTGCGTGGCGAGCGGGCGCCGGGCTGCGGAGGAGACCCTGGAGCAGGCGCCGCGGGCGAGCGCGCGAGAATAGCCGTATGACAGCTGCATCGGACGCATCGGACAACGGCGCGGGCACCTCCGGCGCGCACACCAGCGCGGCCACGGCGAACGCGGGCAAGAAGGCGAAGGACCTCAACGAGGTCATCCGCTACACACTCTGGTCGGTCTTCCGGCTGCGCGACGCCCTGCCCGAGGACCGCGCGGGGCACGCGGACGAGGTGGCCGAACTGTTCGACCGGCTCGCCGAGAAGGACGTCACGGTGCGCGGCACCTACGACGTCTCCGGACTGCGGGCCGACGCGGACGTGATGATCTGGTGGCACGCCGGCACGGCCGACGCCCTCCAGGACGCGTACAACCGCTTCCGGCGCACGAAGCTCGGCCTGGCGCTGGAACCGGTGTGGTCGAACATGGCGCTGCACCGCCCCGCCGAGTTCAACAAGTCGCACATCCCGGCCTTCCTCGCCGGCGAGGAGCCGCGCGCCTACGTCAGCGTCTATCCCTTCGTGCGCTCCTACGACTGGTACCTGCTCCCGGACGACCAGCGCCGCGGACTCCTCGCCGAGCACGGGCAGATGGCGCGCGGCTTCCCCGACGTACGGGCCAACACGGTGCCCTCCTTCGCGCTCGGCGACTACGAGTGGATCCTCGCCTTCGAGTCGGACGAACTGCACCGGATCGTGGACCTCATGCGGCACCTGCGCGGCTCGGAGACCCGGCGGTACGTGCGCGAGGAAGTGCCCTTCTTCACCGGTCGGCGCAAGCCCGTGAGCGAGTTGGTGGCCGGGCTGGCGTAGCGCCCGTGCTCGCGGCTCCGGCCGCCCGGCCCCTCCGCGGGGACGGTGCCGACGGTGCCCGGCGGCGGTGAGCTGGGCGGGCGGCCCCGTACGCGGGCTCAACTCGCTGCCCCTTGTGCGCTGTTGGCGGACCGCTGCCTGCCGTGCGCCCGTGGCCCGGGTGCCGGATCCGGGCGCGGCGCGGACCGTGCCGGACAGCTCACGCCGTCTCCCGGTGTCCGTCCGTGCAGGAGGTACGCGGCGAGACGGCGGTCGGCGCAGGCGTTGCCGCCCGCGACTCCGTGGGTGCCGGAGCCGCGCTCGGTGACCAGCGAGGAGCCGGGCAGCCGCCGCCTGGTCTCCAGCGCTCCCTCGTACGGTGTCGCGGCGTCCCGGGTCGCGGCGAGCAGCAGCACGGGCGGCAGCCGGCCGGGCGGGGCGCCGATCTCCAGCGGCCTGGACCGTTCGCCCTTCCAGTAGGCACACGGCAGGTTCGTCCAGGCGTTCTGCCAGGTGGCGAAGGGGGCGCGGCGGGCGGTCGCGGCGGTGTCCCGCATCCAGCGCCGCCAACTGCGGGGCCAGTGGGCGTCGGAGCACTGCACGGCCAAGTAGACGGCGTGCGCGTTCTCTTCGCTGCTCGCCTCGGCGGGGCTCCGCGGCTCCGGGGAGGCGAGCGCCGCCAGCCGGTCCGGGTGGCCGTGCGCGAAGTCGGCGAGCGCGGCGGCCAGTTCGGGCCAGGCCCGGTCGTCGTAGACCGCTTGGAGATAGGCGGTCAGCAGCTCGCCGGAGCCGGCGGTGCGCGCCAGGGAGCCGCCGCCGAGCCGCCCGTGGTCGGCGGCGCGGCGTGCCCGGTCGGCCTGCCGCTGCACGGACCGCCGGGTGCGGCCGAGTCCGTAGCGGGAGTGGTGCCGGGCCACCCAGCGCTTCCAGTCGGCCCAGCGGCGTTCGGACGCGCGGTCCTGGTCGAACCCGGACCGGTACCACACCTTCTCGCGGCGCGGGTCGGCCACGCCGTCGAGGACGAGCCTGCCGACGTGCTGGGGGAAGAGCGTGGCGTACGCGGCGCCGAGGTAGCTGCCGTACGAACGGCCCAGCAGATTCAGCTTGTTGGCGCCCAGCGCGGCGCGCAGCACGTCGAGGTCGCGGGCGTTGTCAGGCGTCGTGTAGTGGTCGAGGCGGTGGCCCTGGGCGCGGGCGCAGCCCCGGGCGTACGCGGCCGCTCTGTGCCGCTCGGCTTTCATGAACCCGGCCGTGGGGTGGGCCGGGGCGCGGTGCTGCGCCCTCTCGAACGACTCCGCGGCCTGGCAGGATAGCGGCGCGGAGCGGCCGACCCCGCGGGGTGCGTAACCGACGAAGTCGTAGGCGGAGTTGAGCTTCCGCCACACCGTGCCGGGGGCGGTGGCGGGGAAGAGCGGGAACGGTGTGCCGTCACCGCCGGGCCCACCGGGGTTGTACAGCAGCGGGCCCAGCCGGCGCGCGGGCGGGCCGGTGGCCCGGCGGCGGCTCACGGTCAGGTCGATCGTCGCGCCGTGCGGCCGGGAGTAGTCGACCGGGACGGCGACTTTGCCGCACTCGACGGGAGCGGGCAGCGACTCGGCGGCCGGGCAGCGGCGCCAGCGGACGCCGGCCGCGGCCGCCGCACGGGCCGCGGTCCTGGTGCCGACGGCCATGCGGACGTCGGCGAACGGATCCGGCAGCGCGTCGGACGCGGCGGCGGGCGGGTGCGCTGCGCGCGCGGACCCGGTGGCGGCGTACGCGGGAACGTCGCACGGAACGGCGGCCGCGAGGGCCAGTGCCAGAGCGCCGAGCGTGCCGCGGATCGCAACTGCGCGCACGGAAAGCCTCGTTCCTGTCGTCGGGCGGCCCGGTGACCCCGGCGGGCCCGGTGCGCCCGACGACCGAGGTGCCGCCGCGGACCGGGCGCCGGGACACCTCCGCACGGTGAGTGGGCGGACGCGGTGTGTGACAACGGGGATGCTGCGTACGGCAGTTGGGGATGTAAAGGATCCGCCGACGTGTCGACGGCGGTGCCCCCGAAACGGCGACCGGTCGACTGCCGCCGGCCGCACGCCTTTTCGGTCCGGACGCCCGCGGAAGCGGAGACCGCACGGTGGCTCCGGCGTGCTCGCCGCCCCGGGCGGCCCCTCGCCGGTGCGCCGGCTGCGGCCGATCCCCCAACCGCGACCGACTCCCCAACCGCGGTCGACTCCCCAACCGCGGTCGACTCCCCAATCGCGGCCGCTCATCCGCCGGTTCGCGATATCGCGGCAGCCGGACATCGCAGCACCCCCGTCCCGTGCATCCCCCTCGTACGAACACTCCGAAGCGAGAATGACACAGACGGTGACGAGCCGTCACGGCCTGTGGATAACTGCCGGGCGGCCCGAAGTCCCGGGCGTGGCGGGCCCGTTGCCGCCGCGCGGCAGGCCGTTCGGTCGGTCTGCCGGTCCGCTACCGGCGCAGTGCGGGGTGGTCGGCCACCACCGTGCACGAGCCGGGCGCGATCTCGGTGAAGCCCGCGTCCCGTACCACCGGAAGGCCGCTTTCGACCAGTTCCGCCCACGTCCGGTCGTCCGGCGCCGTGCGTACGGCGAGTGCGAAACCGGCGTCCCGCCAGCGGGCGCGCTCCCGCGCGGGCAGCTCCCACCACGCCAGCTGCGCGCCGTGGGCCGCCTGCGCCATCGCCTTGCCGGCGCTCATCTCCAGACCGGGGTTCAGCCACAGCACCGGCGTTCCGCCGCCGGCCGCCGCCGACGGCTCGGACCCCTCCGGCCCGGGCTTCCACGGCCCCGACCCCGACTCGGACTCCGCCTCCGGATCCGTCAACTCCGTGCCGGACACCTGGAGTCGGGCGAGATCCCTGGGCCAGCCGTCGAGCGGTACGGGCGGGAACACCCGTACCGACGCCGTGCCCTCGCACACCGTGAGCCCGGCGAGTGCCTCCGCCCGACGCCACTCCGCGCCGCGCGCCCGGCGCACCACCTTGCGGATGCCGCGCTCCTCCCACAGCCGCACGGCCGCGGCCCACTCGCCGTCCCCCGACGCCCGCTCGTCCGCGAGCAGTTCGAGCACCGCACGTGCCGCGGCCACGAGAGCGTCGGTACGTGCGGGAGGCGTCGCGCGCTCCAGCCGGACGACCAGGGGAAGCGCGTACCGCACCACGTTCGCACCCGGCTCTGCGCCGGGCTCCTCGCCCGGCTCCTCACCCGGCTCTGCGCCGGACTGCCGCCGGGCGCCGGGAGGTTGGGCGAGTGCGTCGTTCACCTGCCCCAGTCTGCCAGCCTCCGGTAGCGTCAACTCCCATGAGGCTTGAGGGAGTCGGACGCCGCTACGGAGTGACCGCGCCCTGGGTGCTGAGGGACGTGCACCTGACCGTCCCGGAGGGCGCCGCGCTGCGCATCGAGGGCCCCAACGGCAGCGGCAAGTCGACGCTGCTGCGGCTCCTCGCGGGCATCGACGCTCCGAGCGCCGGACGGATCACGGGCCGCCCCGCCTGCGCGTACGTCCCCGAACGCTTCCCGGCCGCCCTGCCCATGACGCCCGTCGGCTACCTGACGCATCTGGGCCGCGTGCACGGGCTCGCCCGCACCACCGCCCGGCGTGCGGCCGCCGACTGGCTGGAGCGCTTCGGCGCGGACCGGTACGCACGTAGGCCCATGTCCGAACTCTCCAAGGGCACCAGCCAGAAGGTCGCCCTGAGCCAGGCGCTGCTCGCCCGCCCCCGGCTGCTCGTCCTCGACGAGGCGTGGACGGGGCTGGACGGCGCGGCGCGGGGCGTGCTGGACCAGGCCGTCGCCGAACGGGTCGCGGACGGCGGCACCGTCGTCTTCGTCGACCACGATCCGCGCCGCCTGCCCTGGGCGTCCGGCTTCCGCGTGACCGGGGCACACGTCGCGCCCGTGCCCCGCAGCGGCGAGCCGCCCGAGCGCACCGTCCCCGTGCGCATCGAAGCGGAGGCGAGCCCGGGCAGCCCGGGCAGCGCGCCGCCGACCCAACCGCCGGGGACAGCACAGGAGTTGCGGCCGGACGGCACGCTGGTGCTGACGGTGCCGGCCGCCGGTTCGGACGCCGCGCTGCGCACTCTGCTGTCCGCCGGCTGGCACATCCGCTCGGTGCGCGAGACCGGCGTACGTCCCGGGAACGCCGCACACCCAGGCGGCGACGTACAGCACGGGAGCGGCGTGCGGCCACGGCCCGCCGCCGGAGAGGAGGGCGGCCGATGAGCACGCTCGGCGCTCTACTGCGGTACCAGGCGGCCCTGTTGATGCGCTCGCACCGGTGGCTGCCGCCGCTGCTGCTCTACGGAGCGTTCATGGCGATCGGCGTGCAGGCCGGACAGCCGGTGCTGGACTCACTCGGGTACGCCTCCGCCGCCGTGCTGCCCGTCGCCGCCTGGCTGGTACGGATCTGCGTCACGGCCGAACCCGACGCCGCGCGGCACTGCGTCTTCGCCGCCGCCGGCCCCGCGCGCGCCCACCTCGCGAGCGTGCTCACCGCCCTGTGCGCGGCCTGCGTGCTGGGCGTCGCCGGCGCGCTGACCGTGCTCGCCGTGGCGGATCCGCACACCGCGTCGGGCGGCATCGAGGTGTCCAGGGGGCCGGCCGCGCTGGCCGGGCTGCTGTCCACGCTGACCTGCGCGCTGTTCGGCACCGCAGTGGGAGCGCTGTGCAACCGGCCGCTGCTGCGCGGCGCGGGCTGGGCCGTGCCGTCGACGATGCTGGCCGCGCTGCTGGTCCTGGTGGCGGGCGTCTCTCCGGCCAACGCAGCGGTCAGCCACCTCGTCGTCGGTTCGCAGACGGGCCGGGTGACACCGCCCTGGCCGGCGGCGCTGCTGGCGCTGCTGGTGGCCGCGGGGTGCACGGCGCTCTCCTGCGCGGTGGCCCGCCGCAGAGGCTGACCGGCTCCGTACGCTCCGGATCCGTACGCCCCGCTCCGTACGCAGCGACCCGGCACGCACGGGCCCCAACTGCCGCTAGCCTTCGGCGAGTCGGCGGCCGTCGCGGGCGAGCGCGGTGAGCCGGGAGAGCGCCCGGAAGTACTTCTTGCGGTAGCCGCCCTCGAGTATCTCCGCGCTGAAGAGCCGGTCGAGCGGAGCGCCGGAGGCCAGCACCGGCACCTCCCGGTCGTAGAGCCGGTCGGCCAGCACCACCAGGCGCAGCGCGGCCGACTCCTCGCGCACCGGCTCGACTCCGGTCAGGCCGACCATGCGCACCCCGTCCACGAGCGCGCCGTACCGGCTGGGGTGGACCGCGGACAGGTGCTCCAGCAGCGCGGGAAAGGCGTCGAGGGCGGCGCCCGGAACGCGCCGGGCGACGGCGGCCACGCTTGCGTCGTCACTTGGCTCGGGAGCGGCGGGCAGGCCGCGGTGCCGGTAGTCCTCGCCGTCGATCCGCAGCGTACGGAAGTGCGCGGCCAGCCCCTGGATCTCGCGCAGGAAGTCGCCGGCCGCGAACCGGCCCTCGCCCAGCTTGCCGGGCAGCGTGTTGGAGGTGGCCGCCAGCGCCACACCCTGCTCGACGAGGCGGCTCAGCAGCGAGGAGACGAGCACCGTGTCGCCCGGGTCGTCCAGCTCGAACTCGTCGATGCACAGCAGCCGGTGGCCGCCGAGCGTACGCACCGTCTGCTGGAAGCCGAGCGCGCCGACGAGATGCGTCAGCTCGACGAACGTGGCGAGCGCCTTCGCCTCGCGCGGCACGGGCGCCGCGTGCCAAAGAGAGGCGAGCAGGTGCGTCTTGCCGACGCCGAACCCGCCGTCCAGATAGACGCCGCGCGGGCCCGCGGCCGCCGGCCGCTTCGCGCCGCGCCGGAACCAGCGGGCGACGCCGCCACGGGAGCCGCCCCCGCCGCCTCCGATGCCCGCGGCGAACGTGCTCAGCACCTCCACGGCCTCGCGCTGACCGGGCTGCTGCGGGTCGGGTACGTACGTGTCGAACCGCACTCCGTCGAAGCGGGGCGGCGGCACCATCTCGGCCACCAACCGCTCGGCGGGCACCTGCGGTCGGCGGGCGCACAGGGACAGCGGAGCGGCGGTGCCGGCGGCGGCTGGTGGATGGTCGGCGGTGCTGGACACGGCCTCCATGCTAGGGCCTGTCGTTTGGATCTCGGCGGGCTCGCGTGCCCTGGTACGCGCATCTTCCCCTGCCTTCGGCGGGAGGTGCCCCCGGCGTTGTCGTCGTCGCGCGCAGCGCCTCCCCCAAGGCCCCGCCTGGGAGGTGCCCCCGGCGCTCTCCTCCTCCGCCTTGCACCTGCACGCACCAGGCCCCCTGCCTTCGGCGGGGCTGCCCCCGGCTCCCTGATCCACCCTGATCCGAACGACAGGCCTTGGGACTCGGGCACCGGAGGAATGGGCGAGCCCCTGCGGGGGTGCGGCCCCGGGGCCGAGGGTGCGCCGGGTGCGTCCTCTGCTTCGGCAACTGCGGTGGTCCCGGGGTCGCTTGTGGTCCGGCGTGCCAGACTGCGCCGTATGCGACGCCTGTTCCCCTCGAGCACTCCGGGCACCGCTGAGCCCGCCGAGACCTCCGGTGCTCCCGACGGCGGCCAGTGGAGCATCGACGCGCTGGCCGAGGAGTACGCCTATCCCGGGCCGGGCGCAGCGGGCGGCGGGAGTCCGGGAGCCTGGCTGCGCGCGAACATGGTGGCCTCGCTGGACGGCGCGGCCCACCACGGAGGGCACTCCAAGCCGCTGTCCTGCCCTGCCGACATGCGGATCTTCGGTGTGCTGCGCGGCCTCGCGGACGCGGTGCTCGTCGGCGCCGGCACCGTACGGGCGGAGGACTACCAGCCCGCGCGGGAGCGGCCGGTGTTCGCGGCGCGGCGGGCCGCGGCCGGGCAGGCACCCGCACCCGCGATCGCCGTGGTCACCTCCGCGCTCGAACTCGACTTCTCCGCACGGCTGTTCAGCGCGCCGGCGGTGCCGACGCTGCTCGTCACCGGGGCGGGCGCGGCAGCCGGCCGGATCGCGGAGGCCCGCCGGGCGGGCGTCGAGGTGGTGTTCGCGGGAGAGGGCGCGGCGGTCGAGCCGTCCCGGGTGGCTCCCGCGCTCGCGGAGCGGGGGCTGCGGCGGCTGCTGACCGAGGGCGGCCCGCGGCTGCTGGGCCAGTTCGTCGCGGCGGACGCGCTGGACGAGCTGTGTCTGACGGTGGCGCCGCGCCTGACGTCGGGCGACGCACCGCGGATCGTGAACGGCCCCGGTCTGGTGGTACCCGCGGACTTCCGGCTGGCCGGGCTACTGGAGGAGGACGGCTTTCTGTTCACGCGCTACCGGCGAGGGGACGGAACAGGAGCCTCTGACACCTAGCGGAATGTCGCATTCCGCTTAATCTCTGTTGGGCAGACTGACTGAGCGCAGGCCCCGCGTACGCGGGGACGGGGAGATGTCGAGCCGGAGCTGGGGCTCCGCACGGAGGAGGGCGCCGACGTGTTCACGACCGTATTGATGATCGAGAAGCCGCTGGTGCCCGAGGACGTGGAGCTGGTGACCACGTTGCACGGCGACGAACCGGTCTCCTTCCACGTGCTCCTGCAGCCGCGCGGCGACCAGGACAGACTGCTGCGCGCCCTGGACGACGTGGCGCTGGGCGAGCTGGAGGAAGCGGTACGCGAGGGCGACGAGCCCGAGGACGAGGCGGCGCTGCCGTCCGCCGAAGGCGCGCTGGAGCACTCGCTGCGCATGCTGCGGCAAGCGGGCAAGGAGGCCAAGGGGGAGATCGTGGAACGGCACCCGCTGGACGTGCTCACCTCGACCGTCGAGCGCACCCGCGCCGACGAGGTGATCGTGCTGACCGCGCCGCACCTCGTCGAGGAGTTCTTCCACCGCGACTGGGCGTCCCGGGCCCGGCACAAGGTCGGCGTCCCGGTGCTGAAACTGTTCGCGCACACCGAATAGCACGGCGAGCGGCGCGACGGGCAGCAGCGGCGCACGCGCGGGGGCGGCGGCGCGTGCGTCGCCGAACCGGCGGGCGCCGGCGGGCGGTTGGGCGGCGCGCGTACGCGGCGGGACCCCGCGCGCTGCCGTACGGCACGCTGCGGACCGCGGCGCCCGGCACACCGCATACGCTTGAGCGGCGCGCGGACGCGGCCGGTCCGCGCGGGGGGCGGACGTCCCGGACCGATGTTCCGGAGCGACGTCCCGACGTGGTGAGTACGAGACCCAGGAGAGACACCGCATGGCAGCCGATCAGCTCGCCGACCCGTCCGCCGGGTCCGTCCGTCCTTCGTTCCCGGCGGAGTTGGCGCGTCCGCACTTCATCGGCATCGGCGGTGCCGGGATGTCGGGCATCGCGAAGATCCTGCTCCAGCGCGGCGCCCGGGTCACCGGGTCCGACGCTCAGGAGTCGGGCGCGGTCACGGCGCTGCGCGCACTCGGCGCGACGGTGCGCCTCGGCCACGACGCCGCGCATCTCGCCCCGGACGCCACCGCCGTCGTCGTCTCCAGCGCCATCCGCGAGGACAACCCGGAGCTGGCCGCGGCCCTCGCGCGCGACCTGCCCGTCGTGCACCGCTCCGCCGCGCTGGCCGCGCTGATGGAGGGCACGCGCCCGCTCGCCGTCGCCGGCACGCACGGCAAGACGACCACCACGTCGATGCTCGCGGTCGCCCTGGGCACGCTCGGCCTCGACCCCTCGTACGCGATCGGCGGCGACCTGGACGGGCCGGGCTCGAACGCGCACCACGGGCGCGGCGACCTGTTCGTCGCGGAGGCCGACGAGAGCGACCGCAGCTTCCACGAGTACGCGCCCGAGGCGGCGATCGTGCTCAACGTCGAGCTGGACCACCACGCCAACTACGCGTCCATGGAGGAGATCTACGAGTCCTTCGAGACGTTCGCGGCGCGGCTGCGGCCCGGCGGCGTCCTGGTCGTCTCGGCCGACCAGGAGGGCGCGCGGGAGCTGACCCGGCGCGTGCGGGCGCGCGGAGAGGCGCGGGTGCGCACCTACGGCGAGGCGGAGGACGCCGACGTACGCGTCCTCGGCATCACCGCACACGGACTCACCAGCGAGGTCACCGTCCGCTGGCACGACGGGCAGGACGGCGGCGACGAGGGGCGCGAGCTGACCTTCGCGGTGTCCGTGCCCGGCAGGCACTACGCGCAGAACGCCGTGGCCGCGCTCGCCGCCGGCGCCGAGATGGGCGTCCCGGTGGACGATCTGGCCAAGGCGCTCGGCGCGTACACCGGCGTGGGCCGGCGGCTGCAGAGCAGGGGCGAGGCCGCGGGGGTGCGGGTCATCGACTCCTACGCACACCATCCGACCGAGCTGACCGCCGACCTGGAGGCGATCAGGGGCGGCGCCGGAGACGGCCGCGTGCTGGTCCTCTTCCAGCCCCATCTCTTCAGCCGCACCAGGGAGTTGGGCGCCGAGCTGGGGCAGTCGCTCGCCGCCGCGGACGCCTCGGTGGTGCTCGACATCTATCCGGCTCGCGAGGACCCGGTCCCCGGCGTCACCAGCGAGCGGATCGTGGACGCGGCGCGGGCGGCGGGCGCCGACGTCCGGCACGAGCCGTCCAAGGAGGTCGCCGTCGAACTACTCGCGGGAATGGCCGTACCGGGCGATCTCGTTCTCACCATGGGTGCGGGCGACGTCACGGAGCTGGGGCCGCGGATCCTCGACCGGCTCGGCGGACGGTGACGGCGGGCACGGGCCCGCGGCAGCAGCAGCGAGCGACGAGCAGGACGAGCAGCGACGAGGAGGCCGCCGTGGCGTACGAGGTCGAGAAGCCGGAAGAGCAGTGGCGGGCGGAGCTGAGCCCCGACGAGTACCGCGTGCTGCGCGAGGCCGGCACCGAGCGCCCGTTCACCGGCGAGTACACCGACACCGACACCGTGGGCGTCTACGACTGCCGCGCGTGCGGGGCCGAACTGTTCCGTTCGGAGACCAAGTTCGCGTCCCACTGCGGCTGGCCGAGCTTCTACGACCCGGCCGATTCGGACGCGGTCGAGCTGATCGAGGACCGCTCCATGGGCATGGTCCGCACCGAGGTGCGCTGCGCCCGCTGCGGCTCCCACCTCGGCCACGTCTTCGAGGGCGAGGGCTATCCGACGCCCACGGACCAGCGGTACTGCATCAACAGCCTCTCGCTGCGCCTGGTTCCGCGCGGAGACTGAACCGGCCCGCGTCCGGGAGACCGGGAATAGCCGCGCGGGGGGCGGCAGTTCGTACGTACGCTGCACCGAGTCACATCGAGTGACAGCCGTGTACGTTCGCGAACCCCCCCCGGAGGCTCGATTCATGAGACAGGCCCAGCCTGCCGCCGCACCGCACTCGATATCCGCGCCCGGGAACGCCGGAGGAGCACCGCCCCTTCCGTCGGACCCGGGCGACGTCGGTGGAGCGGAAGTGGAGCCGGGCGGGGCCGCGGCCTCCGGCGGCGGTGCGCAGAGCGCCGCGGGAGGCGGGGCGGGCCGGATCGTGCCCGTGCTCGCGTTCTCCGGGATCTCGGTCGCGGTGATGCAGACTCTGCTGGTGCCCGTCGTGGCGCGGCTGCCGGCGCTGCTGCACACGGCGACGTCCGACGCGACGTGGGTGATCACCGCCACGCTGCTGTCGGGGGCGGTCGCGACGCCCATCATGGGACGGCTCGGCGACCTGTACGGCAAGCGCCGCTTCGTCCTCGTCAGTCTCGGCCTGATGGTGCTCGGCTCGCTGCTGTGCGCGGTGACCTCCTCGCTGGTCCCGATGGTCGCGGGACGGGCGCTGCAGGGCTTCGCGATGGGCGCGATCCCGCTGGGCATCAGCGTCATGCGGGACGAACTGCCGCCCGAGCGGCTCGGATCGGCGATGGCCTTCATGAGTTCGTCGCTCGGTGTGGGCGGAGCGCTCGGCATGCCGCTGGCCGCGTACGTGGCCCAGCACACCGACTGGCACGCGCTGTTCTTCGGCTCGGCCGGGCTCGGCGCGATCGCGATGCTGCTGGTGCTCGCCGCGGTGCCGGAGTCCGCGCGGCGCGCCCCGGGCCGGTTCGACGTGCTCGGCGCGCTCGGCCTCTCGGCCGGGCTGGTCGCGCTGCTGCTGGGGGTGTCCAAGGGCGGCGACTGGGGCTGGGGCAGCGGCACCACGCTCGGGCTGTTCGCGGCCGCCGTGGTGATCTTCGTGCTGTGGGGCGTGCTGGAGCTGCGCCTCGCCGACCCGCTGGTCGATCTGCGAACCACCGCGCGCCGTCAGGTACTTCTGACCAACCTCGCCTCGATCACGGTCGGCCTCGCCTTCTACGCCGTGTCGCTCGTCCTGCCGCAGCTGATCCAGCTGCCGAAGGCCACCGGCTACGGGCTGGGCCGGTCGATGGTGGTCGCGGGCCTGTGCGTCGCGCCCATGGGCCTGGCGATGATGCTGGTCTCGTCGCTGTCCGCGCGGATCTCCGCCACCCGCGGCCCGAAGGTGTCGCTGATGACCGGCCAGGTCATCCTCGCGACCGCGTATCTCGCCGGTACGGCGCTGATGGGCGCGCTGTGGCAGGTCGTCGTCACCACGGTCCTGATCGGCGTCGGCATCGGCATCGCGTACTCGGCGATGCCCGCGCTGATACTCGGCGCCGTGGACTCCTCGGAGTCCGGGGCGGCCAACGGCCTGAACACGCTGATGCGTTCCATCGGCACCTCCACCTCCAGCGCCGTGATCGGCGTCGTACTGGCGCACATGACGCGGAGCGTGGGCGGCCACCAGGTGCCCCAACTCGCCGGGTTCCGGGTCTCGTTCCTCATCGCCGCGGGTGCCGCGCTGCTCGGGCTGCTGATCGCCGCGTTCCTGCCCGGCGCCCGGTCGCGGCGGCGCCGGGGGCGGCACGCGGCGCCGCGGCACGGCGGTACGCAACCGGTGCGGCGGTCTTCCGCAGCGGCGCCCGCGTCCTCCGTACGGGGCGCCGGGGACGAGGCCGCCGCGGCGCACACGGTGCCGTACCCGGAGCCCGACTCGGTACCCGGCCCGGCCCCCGGCTCCACTGCGGGCCCAACCCCCGGTACTGCCCCGGGCGTTGGGCCCGCCGCGGTCTCCGCTCCCGCGCCCGTGGCCGACCGCGGGCTGTCGGTGCACGGCACGGTGCGCGGCGCGCACGGCGCACCGCTGTCCGGCGCCCTCGTCACGCTGCTGACGCACGCGGGGCGGCAGTTGGACCGCGTGCGGACCGGCGGCGACGGCCGCTACCGGCTGCACACCGAGCACGACGGCGACTGCGTCGTCCTCGCCTCGGCCAGTGCGCACCTGCCCGAGGCCGGCACCGTCGCGGCGCCCGCACGTCCCGCGTCCGCGCCCGGATCGCGCCGACTTCCGCCCGTGGAGCGGGACTTCGCGCTGCATCCCGCCGCCTCCGTACGCGGTGCGATACGCGAGCGCGGCGGGCGGCCACTGCCCGGGGCGCGGGTGACGCTGCTCGACCGGGACGGGCAGGTGGTCGGATCCGGGACCAGCGGTGCCGACGGCGGCTACCGGTTCGGCGGTCTGCCCGAGGGCGCGTACACGCTCGTGGCCCGCGCGGACGGCGCACGCATCGGGCCGGGCGCCGCCGACCGCTCCGGGGACGACGGCACGGTCGCCGCGCCGGTCACCGTCGACGGGCGCGGCGCGGTCCACCACGACCTCTACCTCGACCGCGGGGGCCCGCAGGACGGCTGACACCCGACGCCCCGCACCCGGCAACCGCCACCGGCCCCGATCCCGGGTCGTCCCGCCCGCGGTCAGTCCGCGGGCGGGCTCATGCACCAGCGGTGCTGCACGACCGGATAGCCGGCGCGGGCGAAGGCGGCGGCCATCGGCGCATTGCCCACGTCCGTGGCGGCGGCCACCGATGTGGCTCCCTCGGCGGCGAGTTGGCGGGTGCAGTCGGCCAGCAGCTCGTACGCGTAGCCGTTGCCGCGCTGCTCCGGCACCACCCCGATGAAGGCGAC
>Ga0164243_10003810_pt1 | contig 23962 bp, 19 predicted proteins | sample OricompcompostOP_FD_108781 | JGI IMG/M metagenome (GOLD analysis project Ga0164243, IMG submission 108781) | Organic Plus compost microbial communities from Emeryville, California, USA - Original compost - Organic plus compost (OP) | ecosystem: Engineered > Solid waste > Mixed feedstock >...
CTCCCATGTATTTCTCGCCGGACCGCGCGTCTACAAGATCAAAAAGGCGGTGGACCTCGGTTTTCTCGATTTCCGCAGCCTGCCGGCGCGGCATTTTTTCTGCCTGGAGGAATTGCGCCTGAATCGGCGCTTCGCGCCGGATTTGTATCTGGGCCTGACCGCCATCACCGGCACGCCGCGCCAACCCGTGCTCGGCGGCAGCGGCGAGGTCATTGAATGGGCGGTGACCATGCGGCGTTTTCCCCAGGAGCAGCGCCTCGATGAATTGCTGGCGGCGGGACGGCTCGGCCCCGCGCTGATCGATGAGCTGGCTTTGATGCTGGCGCGGGTGCATGCGGGCATTGCCGTCGCCACCGACGCCGACGCCTTCGGCACGCCGGAGGCGGTGCGCGAACCGGCGCTGGAAAATTTCGTGCAGCTCGGCGAACTGCTCGACGATCCCATGGATGCCTTCGAGCTGACTCTGCTGCGCGACTGGACGGCGGGCACCTACAAGAATCTGCACCGCGAATTCGCGGCGCGCAAGCAGGCGGGTTTCGTGCGCGAATGTCACGGCGATCTGCATCTGGCGAACATCGCACTGGTACAGGGCGCGGTCACGCTGTTCGATTGCCTGGAGTTCAGCGCCGCGCTGCGCTGGATCGATGTGATGAACGATATGGCGTTTCTGCTGATGGACCTGCAAAGCAAACGCTGCGATGCGCTGGCGCAGCGGCTGCTGAACCACTACCTGGAGCGCACCGGCGACTACGCGGGGTTGAAGGTGCTGGATTTCTATCGGGTGTACCGCGCCCTGGTGCGGGCCAAGGTGGCCTGCCTGAGTGCGGGGCAGACGCAGGATGAAGCCGAGCGACGCTCGCGCCGGGAGGAATACCACGCCTACGTGGCGCTGGCGAAAAGTTTCACGCAGCAGCCGGCGCCGGTGCTGATCATCACCCACGGCCTTGCCGGCAGCGGCAAAACCACCGGATCGCAGGCGCTGCTGGAGTTGATCGGCGCGGTGCGCATTCGCTCCGATGTGGAGCGCAAACGGCTGGCCGGCGTGGCCGCGCTGGCGCGCACCGGCTCCGGACTCGGGCAGGGCCTGTACACTGCGGACGCCAGCGCGCGCACTTACGAACAGCTGTTGTTTCTGGCGCGGGAAATCATCGCTGCGGGCTACAGCGTGATCGTGGACGCGGCCTTCCTGAAGCGCGCGCAGCGCGATGCCTTCAGGGCGCTCGCCGATGCGTTGCGGGTACCGTTCTGGATCGTCGATTTCTCGGCGGACGAAAACCTGCTGCGCGAGCGGGTGCAACAACGCGCCGCGCAACTCGGCGATGCCTCCGAGGCCGACGCCGATGTGCTGAGCCATCAGATCGCCAGCGAAGAGCCGCTGGCCGAAAGCGAACGCGGCTGTGTTTTTCGCTGCGATGCCACGGCCCTGGCCGCGAGCGATGCCACGTTGTTCTGGGCGCCGCTGTTGCTGCGGCTGCGCGACGCCCATGGCTGAGTAGGCATCACATCTCATCGAATTCTTTTATAAGAAAACTCTGTTGAATCAGCCTGCGCCAAAAAAAGAATTCTTCTTACAATCGGCCGCGGCAGCGCCATTCCGTGTGCGCGTCTATGGTTAAATGATGATCGCACCGCGATAGGCTGCTCAGCGTATCGCACAGCATTTTTCACGGAGGTGAGTGCCATGCCGAATATTTCCCTGTTCGATCCGATGACGACTCAAATGAACCGTTTCCTGCGCAATTGGCTGCCGCGCGAGTGGCCGATGGACAAGGAGATCGGTTACGACGTGCGTGTGGACCTGTCCGAGGATGCGAAGACCTATATCGTGCGCGCGGACCTTCCGGGGGTGAAAAAGGAAGACATCCACGTCGACATCGACGGCAATCGCATCAGCATCAGCGCGCAGATGAAAACCGAACACGAGGAAAAAAAGGGCGAGTCGGTGGTTCACAGCGAACGCTACGAGGGCAATGTGTTCCGCAGTTTCGCCCTCGACAGCGATGTCGATGAGGCCAAGGCCGAGGCGTCCTACAAGGATGGAGTGCTCGAATTGAAGCTGCCGAAAAAAGCGGGCGCCAAGGGCAAGCGGCTCACCATCAATTGATGCCGCACGCGCCGGCCGCCGCGCCGAGCGGCCGGCGTGTGCGAAGTTGCGGTCGACGCCGCCTGCGCGCCGCCGAGCAACGGCTGCCCGATGCAAGGGGTTGAAGGCCGAAGGGGGATTCCGACGGGGCTGGCCCGAGCCGAAGCGGTGTTCGGCGCCACTGATGCAAGGAGCCGGTCATGGCTGACGAATTTCCGATCGGACCTGCTTTCGAAGACCCGGAGGCGCTGTTCCGCCAGATCGTGGAAACCGCGCCGGACGCGTTGATCGTGGTGGACCACGACAGCCGCATCGTCGTGGTCAACGCCCAGGCCGAAGTGCTGTTCGGTTACCGGCGCAGCGAATTGCTGGGACGGGGCATCGACATACTGGTGCCGGAACGGTTTCGCGCCCGCCATGCCAGCCACCGCCGACACTACTTCGAACACGCGCGCGTGCGCCCGATGGGCATCGACCTGGAGCTGTTCGGCCGGCGCAAGGATGGCAGCGAATTTCCCGTCGAGATCAGCCTGAGCCCGCTCAATATCGAGCAGCGCGAGCAGGACAGCCTGTGGGTATCGGCGGCGATCCGCGATATCACCGCGCGCCGGCTGGCGCAGGATCTCTGGTTCGCCGAACGCGAGCGCGCCGAAATCACGCTGAACTCCATCGGCGACGGCGTCATCAGCACCGACCTGCAAGGCCATGTCACCTATCTGAACCCGATTGCGGAAACCCTGACCGGCTGGCCGGCGACGGAGGCGGTGGGATTGCCGCTGAGCCGTGTCTTCAGATTGTGCGACAGCGCCACCGGACAACCGGTGCCCGCGCCCATCGAGCTGCCGATCGCGGGCGATCAGATCGTTGCCGCCAACAACAATTGGATTCTCCGCAGCCGGGACGGGCTCGAAACACCGGTGGAGGACTCGGTCGCGCCGATTCACGACCGCACCGGCGCGGTCACCGGCGCGGTGATCGTGTTCCACGATGTCAGCGAGGCGCGCGCGCTGGCCTTGCAGATGTCCCATCTCGCCCAGTACGACCACCTTACCGGATTGCCGAACCGGATGTTGTTCCAGGACCGCCTGCAACAGGCGATCGCGCTGGGGCAACGCCAGGGCAACCGGCTCGCGGTGTTGTTCCTCGACCTGGATCGCTTCAAATACATCAACGATTCGCTGGGGCACGCCGTGGGCGATCAACTGCTGTACGCGGTGGCGGTGCGCCTGCTGGGCTGCGTGCGCGGCTCCGATACCGTCGGCCGCCAGAGCGGCGATGAGTTCGTGATTTTGCTTTCCGGGATCGAATACGCGGAGTTCGCGGCGTTGACCGCGCAGAAACTGCTGCAGGCGTTGTCGCAGCCTTTCAATATCGGCGAACACAACATCACCGTCACCGGCAGCGTCGGCATCAGCATTTTTCCGGACGACAGCCGCGATGCGGCCGCGCTCATGCGCAACGCGGATACCGCGATGTATTACGCGAAGGAGCACGGGCGCAACAATTATCAGTTTTTCACCATGGAAATGAACACGCGCTCAGTCGAGCGCCAGTTTCTGGAGGGCAGCCTGAGGCAGGCGTTGCAGCACAAGGAATTCCTGTTGCATTTCCAGTCCAAGGTCAATCTGGAAACGGGCGCGATCACCGGCGTGGAGGCGTTGTTGCGCTGGTGGCATCCCGAGCGCGGGGCGATCGAGCCGGCGCGCTTCATTCCCGTGGCCGAAGACAGCGGCCTGATTCTTCAGATCGGGCGCTGGGTTCTGTTTGAGGCGTGTCACCAGGCGCAGTTGTGGCGGCGCGCCGGCCTGCCGCCGGTCGTCATGGCGGTGAACATATCGGCGGTCGAATTTCGCGCGCGCGGCTTCCTCGACAATGTGCGGATGGTTCTGCGGGAAACCGGCTTGCCGCCGAATCTGCTGGAACTGGAGCTGACGGAAAGCGTGCTGATGCGTGATGTCAAGGCGAGCGATGACGCCCTGCGCGAGCTGAAAAGCATGGGCGTGCGGTTGGCGGTGGATGATTTCGGCACGGGTTATTCCAGCCTGAGTTATCTGAAGCGTTTCCCCATCGACGTGCTCAAGATCGATCAATCCTTTGTACGCGACATCGGTTCGGACCCGGGCGATACGGCGATCGTGCGCGCGGTGATCGACATGGGAAAAAATCTTCGCCACAAGGTGGTGGCGGAGGGTGTGGAAACCACGCAGCAACTGCGCTTTCTGCAGGGGCAGCATTGCAGCGAGGGCCAGGGGTTTTTGCTCGGCCGGCCCCAGGCCGCGCTGGACTGCGTGCAGACGTTGCGCAGCGGCGTATCGCCGGCCTTGCACTGATTCTGGCAGCGCTTCGCGGTTTGCGCGAACGATGGTTTCCGACCAGTGCTGCTCTTAAAGGTTCGTTAATCTCACCCGCGTATGATTCTCCGGGCCGGTCGCGTTGTGGCCGGTGAGCTGGGGTGTGTCAACAAACCAACAATTCTTATTCCAGGGATTGATTCCATGAAGGAAAAACCGTCTGCCAAGTTGCAGGTGACGGATACGCTTTCGTTTGGGGAAAGCGCTGTCCTGACAGCTGCGCGCATCGAACGCGGCACATGGCTGCTGATGTTTATTTTTTCTCTCTATTGTGTCGTGGGACTGACCGGCTTCGAACCCTCCAAACAGGATGAGGGATATATTTTCGGCATCATGCTCGAATATTGGCACGGCCAGAACTGGGCGGTGCCAAGCCTCGCGGGCCAGCCATTCATGGAGAAGCCGCCGCTGTTTTATCTGGTCGGGCTGGCCTGTATGCATCTGTTTTCACCATGGCTGCCCTTGCATGACGCCGCCCGTCTGGCGTCGGGGTTTTGCACCGGCGTCACGGCGCTGGCCGTCGCCGGTTGCGCGCGGCTGGGTTGGGGACAGGGTTACGGACGCTGCGCGGTATTGGCCTTGTTCGGCTCCCTGGGATTGATCGTTCCCTCGCACATGCTGCTCACCGACAATGCCCAGCTCACGGGTATCGCGGTTGCGTTGCTCGGTTTCACCGGCTTCGCACGCCGCCGGTCGTGGGCCGGTTTTGCGCTGGGCACCGGCGCCGGCATCGCCTTTTTGTCCAAGGGGTTGTATGGCATCGGCCTGATCGGGTTGGCCACCGTGTTGTTGCCGCTGCTGTTCAGTGATTGGAGGAATCGCGCCTATGTCGTGATGTTAGGAGCGGCGGCATTGTTCGGCCTGCCTTGGCTTCTGGTGTGGCCGATCCATTTGTATCAGACCGCGCCGTCCCTGTTTTCCGAGTGGCTCTGGATCAACAATTTCGGCCGCTTTCTGGGCTTTGCTCCGCCTGAGCTGAACGCGGTGCATCAGAGCGATTTCTGGTATCGGGTATTGCCCTGGGCGACCTTTCCTGTGCTGCCGATGGCGCTGGTAGCTTGCTGGCGTTTGCAGGTACTGCGCCGATGCTATCCGGCCGTGCAACTGAGCGCGGCGTTTTGCCTGGCGATGCTGATCGTCATGGCGACGTCGTCGTCGGTTCGCGCGATCTACGCGCTGCCGCTGCTGCCGGCGCTGGCGCTGGTGGCGGCCCCGGTTGTGCGCGAGCCACCGCCGTGGCTGGAGCGGCTGCTGCAAATCGGCAGCTGGCTGTTGTTCGGCGTCGCCGCCGGCTTCTGGCTGCTGTGGATGTCAGCGTCCCTGCGGATCGACGTGCCGTTCGGCGGCGCGTTGGGGCGTTGGTCCGGCGGCGCCGACATGCCGGCGAGGTTGTTCGGCGCGTCGCTGGCGGTTGTCCTGTGCGCGGCCTGGTTTTATTGCCGGCGCGTCTGGCGTGCCGTGCCGTGGCGCGCGGCGGCCTACTGGAATGTCGGCGTCGTGTCGATGATGGCGCTGGCCTCCTGGCTGTGGATCCCCTGGATCGCGGCGGAAAAAAGCAGCTATCGGGCGCTGTTCGAACAATTGTCCGAGCATTTGCCGGAGCAGGGCTGCGTTGCCAGCCGGGGCCTGGGGGAATCGCAGCGCGGTTTGTTGGATTACTGGACGGGTGTCAAAACCGTGCGGCGGGAATCGAAACCCGATGTCGATTGCGCCGCGCTGCTGCTCGACGGCCGGATAACCCAGGAGCCCGCAGCACAACCCGGCTGGCGGCTGGTGTGGAGCGGTCGGCGCAGTGCCGACGATCGGGAAAAATTCTGGTTGTTCGTCAAAGGGCCGCAGGCTGAGCCCAGCGCTCCGGTGCGCGAGTTGCCGGCACAGGTCAGCCGTGATCGCGTGGAAGGTCATTGAAACGTTCCTGGGTCGATGCCTGAACATGCGTTCGAATCGGGAAGACGTTTGGCCGGCGAAGGTCTTGTAGCAGACTGAGCGCCGATCGGTGCGGCGGAACCATGGCAACGGCGCGCGGCGCAATGGATGCGGCCGCGGACGTATTGTCTGCGTCGATGCTGAACACGGGGGCGACTATGGGCGATTTCGCAGTGCTGCTCGGCCGCATCGGCCTGGCCATCATTTTCATCGTCTCCGGCCTCGGCAAATTGCAGGACATGGCCGCCACCCAGCAATACATGCAGAGCATGGGCGTGCCGGGCGCGCTGGCGCCGTTGGTGGTGCTGGTGGAACTGGGCGGCGGGCTGGCGGTATTGGCCGGCGTGTTGACGCGCTGGGCGGCGCTGCTGCTGGCGGTGTTCTGTCTTCTGGCCGCGTTGATTTTCCATAACCAGTTCGCCGTGCAGGCACAGCTGGTCAATTTTTTGAAAAACGTGGCGATGGCCGGCGGTTTTCTGGTGCTGGCGGCGCGCGGCGCCGGCGCGTTCAGTCTCGATGCGCTGCGCGACCGGCGCCGTCCGCGCCTGTAGCGCAGGCGTTGAGCACGCGGGCTGTTCAGGCAATTTCACGCAACGCGGAGGGGCGGTGATGGCAACCAGAATCGACATCGGTATTTCGGAGCAGGACCGCTTGAAAATCGTCGAGGGTCTGTCGCGGGTGCTGGCCGATACCTACACGCTGTATCTCAAGACCCACAATTTTCATTGGAACGTCACCGGCCCGATGTTTCAGACGCTGCACCTGATGTTCGAAACCCAGTATACCGAGCTGGCGCAGGCGGTGGATCTCATCGCCGAGCGCATCCGAGCGCTCGGCAGCCCGGCGCCGGGCACCTACGCCGAATTTCTCAAGCGGAGCTCGATCAAGGAACCTGTGGGCGTGCCCAACGCCATGGATATGATCCGCCAGCTGGTGGAGGGGCAGGAGGCGGTGGTGCGCACGGCGCGCTCCATCTTTCCCGACGTGGACAAAGCCAATGACGAGCCGAGCGCCGATCTGCTGACGCAGCGCATGCAGATTCACGAAAAGAACGCGTGGATGCTGCGCTCGTTGCTGGAGCACTGACAGCCGCGCTCAGCCGCCCTGGTTCCTGAAAACCGATCTCCTGGCTGCGATGGGGCCTTGCTCAACCATGCCACTATGATGCGGTTGTGCGCCTGGCCCGGCAGCCAAGATCTCGGTTTTATTTCATTGATCCATTTACGGGACTGGTCGCTAATCGTTCACCTCGACCAGCATCGAACGCAACTGTTCGCGCAGCTGCGGTGTGTTCTCGTGCCGATGCGCGCTGACCGCGTGTTGCACCGCGAGGTCCAGCACTTCCTCCTCGCTGCCTGAAATCATCAGCGTGCAATGGTTTTCGCTGGGATATTTTCGGCAATCCATCGCCTTGCGCTTTGCACCGCCCGTTGTCGACACAGCCATGATGAGCCTCCCCGTTGAAATGAATTCACGCTGCACATGCCGCGGAAGCAGCGCCGCGATTTTTTTGACGATTGGAGACCTGTGAAATTTCGCTGGGCAACGCCGGCATTCGATCACTTCAACGCGGCGTGAAACTTGCAGTCAACGGTTGCTTTTGATTTGCATTGCGGCAGTACTGTTGCATAGCCGTGGCCGGCGGAAGTTTTTGCAATGCGCCGGGCATTTCTTGCCAGGATCAGATCGGTTCGGGAATTTCCTTTCATCGAATCCATGGAGCGGTATCTATGAAAATTGCACTGATTGCGCCGCTGTACGAAGCGGTGCCGCCGCGCCTTTATGGCGGAACTGAGCGCATCGTTGCGCATCTGGCCGACGCGCTGGTCGAACTGGACCAGGACGTAACCTTGTTTTCCAGCGCGGACGCCGTCACCTCGGCGCGCCTGGTGGCGGTTCGGGATCAGGCCATCCGTCTCGACCCGTGCGCGCTGAAATCGGATCTGGCGGCGCACGTGACCATGCTCGACGCCGTGCGCCGGCGCATGAATGATTTCGATGTGCTGCATTTTCACATGGACTTTCTGCACTTTCCGTTTTTCGAAGCGATCGCGCAGCGCACGCTCACCACGCTGCACGGCCGCCTGGACCTCAAGGACATGGCGCAGGCGTTCGCGCGCTGGCCGCAATACCCGCTGGCATCGATTTCCGATCAGCAGCGGCGGCCGCTGCCGGACCTGAACTGGCTGGGCACGGTGCACCATGGCCTGTGCAGCCGCCTTTATGCGTACAACGCGCAGCCGCGCGGCAATTATCTGGCGTTTCTCGGACGCATTTCCCCGGAAAAACGCCCGGATCGGGCCATCGCCATTGCCACCCGGGCCGGCATTCCGCTCAAGATCGCCGCCAAGGTGGATGCCGCCGATCGCGCCTATTTTCAGGAAGTGATTGCGCCGATGCTCAACAATCCGCTGGTCGAGTACATCGGTGAAATCGGCGACGAGCAGAAATCGGAATTTCTCGGCAATGCCCGCGCGCTGTTGTTTCCGATCGACTGGCCCGAGCCGTTCGGGCTGGTGATGATCGAGGCGATGGCCTGCGGCACGCCGGTGATCGCCTGGGACCGGGCATCGGTGCCGGAGGTGGTCGAGCACGGCGTGACCGGGCTCATCGTGCGCTCCGAGGAGCAGGCGGTGGCGGCGGTGCGCGCCGTCGACGGCCTCGAACGCGCGCGGGTGCGCGCCGTGTTCGAGCAGCGTTTCACCGCCACCGCCATGGCCTGGCGTTACCTGGAGTTGTACCGCCGCCTGGGTGAACGCGCGTCGTCGAAAACGGCGGTCAAGCCGGCGCTGAAAACCACGGCCTGATCGCAACAAAAAGCGCAACAGCAAACGCGGCCGCGCGATGATGTACGCGCCGCCGGGTAAAACCACGTGGGCCGCGTTGCGGATCGGGCGGGTGTCGCGATGCGGCGTGTGAGAGAAGGGAGGCGCCATGGCGACGATGCGCAGTCCAAGCCGGTTTTTCGCGCTGAAGGATGTCGATACGTTTGTGGTGGCGGATGCGCTCGGCGACATCACCGGCAACGGCGACGGTTTGTTTCTGGAGGACACCCGGCTGCTGTCGAGCCTGCGCCTGACCTTCGGCGGCGCTCCGCCTTCGCTGCTCAGCGCGGCGGTCAGCCGCGACAACGTGTTGTTCACCGCCAATCTCACCAACCAGCCGCTGCCGGAACTGGGCGGCCGTTCGCTGCCCCACGGCATCATTCATCTCGAGCGATTGCGCTTTGTCTGGCAGCGGCAGATGCACGAGCGCATTCGCTGCGTCAATTTCGGCAATTACGAAGCCAGTGTGCCGCTGACGCTGCGTTTCGATGCGGACTTTCGCGACATGTTCGAAGTGCGCGGCACAGCGCGGGTGCTGCGCGGCGATCTGTTGCCGACGCAGGTCGGCAGCGATCGCGTCACCTTCAATTACCGCGGGCTCGACGGCGTGACCGGTTCGTCGACGCTGGCATTCGATACGCAGCCCGGTGAGCTGACCGAAAATCAGGCCGATTTCACCGTGGTGCTGCCGCCTTCCGGTGCGGTGGAAATCTATCTGGAAGCGGGGCCGGACAGCGCCGCCCATCCCAGCCGCGAACGGTTTCGCGCCCAGGCCGCGCGCGCGCGCTTCGCCATGCGCGGGCGCTCGCGGCGCGGCGCGCGGCCGCGCAGTTCCGGACGTCTGTTCAACGAGTGGATCGAGCGCTCGCGCGCCGATCTGGCGCTGCTCACCAGCGATTTGAGCAGCGGCCCTTACCCCTACGCGGGCATTCCGTGGTTTTCGGTGCCGTTCGGGCGCGACGCCATCATCACGGCGCTGCAAATGTTGTGGCTGGACGCGGCGCTGGCGCGCGGGGTGTTGCGATTTCTGGCGCGCAATCAGGCGCATGAGGTTTCGCCGTTTCAGGATGCGGCGCCGGGCAAAATCATGCACGAGACGCGCAAGGGGGAAATGGCTCGGCTGCGCGAACTGCCCTTCGGCAAATATTACGGCGGCGTCGATACCACGCCGTTGTTCGTGATGTTGGCGGGCGCCTACGCCGATCGCACCGGCGACATGGCGCTGATCGAGGAGTTGTGGCCGGCCCTGCTCGCCGCCTGCAGCTGGATCGACAGCGTGGCCGATGCCAACCCCGATGGCTTTCTCACCTATGCCCGCGCCGAGGACAGCGGGCTCGCCAACCAGGGCTGGAAGGACAGCGAGGATTCGGTATTCCATGCCGACGGCAGTTTTCCCCGCGGCCCGGTGGCGTTGGTGGAAGTGCAGGGTTATGTGTTCGCGGCCTTCAACACCATGGCGGAACTGTGTGGGCGCCGCGGTGCCGAGGCCGATGCCGTGCGCTGGCGCGAGCGCGCCGAAAAACTGCGCCTCGCGGTGGAGGAGCGGTTCTGGATGGAGGATCAGGGATTTTACGGCGTGGCATTGGATGGACACGGCCTGTTGTGCCGCGTGCGCTGTTCCAATGCCGGCCATCTGTTGTATGTCGGCCTGCCGTCGGCCGCGCGCGGCGCCAGTGTCGCGCGGCAGCTGTTGAACAGCCATTTCGACAGCGGCTGGGGCGTGCGCACGCTGGCCTGGGGGCAGGCGCGCTTCAATCCGATGTCCTATCACAACGGTTCGGTCTGGCCGCACGATACCGCGCTGTGTGCGGCCGGCATGGCGCGTTATCAGGCGCGCGCCGGCGCGGTGCATCTGCTCAACCAGATGTTCGAGGCGGCGGTCAATTTCGGCATGCAGCTGCCGGAATTGTTCTGCGGTTTCCAGCGCGCCGCCGGCGAGCGGCCGGTGTCTTATCCGGTGGCGTGCCTGCCCCAGGCGTGGGCGGCGGGATCGCTGTTCATGTTGTTGCAGAGCTGCATCGGTTTGCGTATCGACGGCTGGGCCGGCGCCGTGCATATCGACCGGCCCGCGTTGCCGGCGGGCATCGATCGTTTATCCATCCGCCATCTGCCGGTGCGCGATGGTTTCGCCGAGGTGATGATCCAGCGCATCGGAAAACGCGTGGTGGCCAGCACCGACGGCACGGCGGAGCGCGTGCCGGTGATCGTGCGGGTGTAGACGCGGATGCGATGTCGCACATCGGAGCGCAGTGGCAATGGCGCCGTGCTCCGATCCATGGTGAACCGACGGCGCATTGCCCGCGTTGCGGCGCCGATCGCAGCTGACGTATCGTAGGCCGGCCGCGTTGCGGCGCCATTCAACGATTTTGTGTTCAAGGCCTTTATTTAAGTTTTTCTTGTTCAAGGAGAAGCGCATGTCCCAGTACATCGATATCCAATCGGCCGACGGCGGCGCGTTCAAGGCTTATCTCAGCACGCCGCCGTTGGGTGAGGGGCCGGGATTGATCGTGGTGCAGGAAATTTTCGGCGTGAACGAACATATCCGCGCCGTCGCCGACGATTATGCCCGGCAGGGTTATGTGGTGTTGGCGCCGGATTTGTTCTGGCGCGCGGAGCCGGGCGTGGAGCTGGGTTACGACGCCGAAGGCATGCAGCGCGGCGTCGCGCTGCGGGCGCGTATTCCCATGGAGTTGACGGTGAGCGATCTGGAGGCGACCGCCGCGGTGTTGCGTCAGCGTTCCGATGTGGCGGGGCGGATCGGCGCTGTCGGTTATTGCTACGGCGGGCGCCTGGTGTTCGCGCTGGCCGCTACCGGCGCCATCGATGCCGGCGTGTGTTATTACGGCGCCGGCATCGGCGCGCTGCTCGACCGGGCGTCCGCCATCAAGGTTCCCCTGCAATTTCATTTCGGCGGCCTCGATCAAAGCATTCCACATATCGAAGTCGAACAGATTCGCGACGCCTTCACGCGGCGCAGCGATGTCGAAATTTTTGTCTACGACGATGCCGACCACGGTTTCAACTGCGATCAGCGCGGCAGCTACCATCGGCCTTCGGCGGAACTGGCGCGCTCGCGGGCGCTGGAATTCCTGCGCGATACCATCGGTCCCAAGCGCTGAAATCGCTCGCGGTCGACGCGGGGTGTTTTGCGTGGGCAGCGCCGCGCTCATGCAAACGGACGCGGCGCGATCGCTTATCGGTATTTTGGTGTGGGTTCGCGGCGGTGAATCATGCGGATGGTTTGCCGGCGGTCGCGCAGCCATGGTAGATTGCCCGCGCGCCCCGCTGTGGGGCGCACTCTCAGGGCGGGGTGAAATTCCCCACCGGCGGTAATTACGTTTCTACGTATAGCCCGCGGGCGCCTGCCGTGTCGTGCGGCGGGGACAGCAGACCCGGTGTGATTCCGGGGCCGACGGTTACAGTCCGGTTATGAGAGCGGAAACACGGGGCGCGCTGTCGGCGCGTCCGTCGTTTTTCCATGCGCCCTGTTTTCTTCAACGACAAGGGGCTGTTCCATGTTGACTTCCATCAATCATACTTCCCGCGCTTCCCGCATCGCCTTCGTTCAATCCTCCTGGCACAAGGACATCGTCGATCAGGCGCGCCATGCCTTTCTGATCGAAATCGCCAAGCTCGGATTCAGCCATCAGGATATCGATGTGTTCGAGGTGGCCGGCGCCTTCGAAATCCCGTTGCAGGCCAAACGCCTGGCCAAAAGCGGTCGTTACGGCGCGGTGGTGGCGGCCGCTCTGGTGGTGGACGGCGGTATCTACCGACACGAATTCGTCGCCCAGGCGGTGATTTCCGGGCTGATGCAGGTGCAGCTCGAAACCGAGGTGCCGGTGCTTTCGGCGGTGCTGACGCCGCACCATTTCCATGAACACAGCGAACACCAGGAATATTTCCAGCGCCATTTCCAGATCAAGGGCGCGGAGGTGGCGCGGGCCTGCGCGGATACGATCGGCAAGCAGCGCGAGCTGGTGGCCTGAGCCAAAACCGCGACGTGCCGCCGGGCCCCGGCCGCGGATTCACTGCGACGCGTTGCGGTCCGGTTTGCACGGCCGCTTTTCTTGATCAGGTAATTTCCCTTCGAACCTCAGCGGATGATCGGACGATGTCTCCCAGAACCCTGACGCTCAACGACGAGCTATACCGTTACCTGTTGTCGATTTCACTGCGCGATACGGCGGTGCTGGAGGAGTTGCGCAGGCACACCGCGCAACTGCCCGAGGCGCGCATGCAGATTTCCCCCGAGCAGGGTCAGTTCCTGCATTGGCTGGTGGGCACACTCGGTGCGCGCCGGACGCTGGAAATCGGCGTATTCACCGGCTACAGCACCTTGGTGACCGCGCTGGCCCTGCCCGACGACGGGCGTATCGTGGCCTGCGATATCAGCATCGATTACACCGAGATCGCGCGCCGTTACTGGGAGCGCGCCGGCGTGGCGCAGCGCATCGACCTGCGTCTGGCGGATGCGCGGCAGACTCTGCGCCAGTTGTTGGCGGAGGGCGCGGCCGGCAGCTTCGATTTCGTATTCATCGATGCCGACAAGGAAAATTATCCAGCCTATTTCGATACCGCGCTGCAACTGCTGCGCGTGGGCGGCGTGATCGCGGTGGACAATGTGTTGTGGAGCGGCCGGGTGATCGATCCGAATTGCACCGATCGCGCTACGGCGTCGGTACGCGAATTCAATCAGCGCGTGTTTGCCGACAGCCGCGTGGCGATCAGCGTCGTTCCCATCGGCGATGGCTTGACCCTGGCGCGTAAATTGTAAGCCGGCGGATTCAAGAGCGGATGCGTCGCGCCGCGAAAACCACGCTGAACAATGCGCTGATCAAACGCATCCCGATCGTCAAAACGCCGGGGATTTCATCGCGTAGCGCATGTCAATCGCCGCCGCGATCGCACTTGGCTTTTGCCGGCATCCGGCGCAACATGCCTGCAACTCAACCGAACGGGATAAGGATATGAAGAACAATCACAGACAGGTTGGTATTTCCTGGTGTCATGCGCTTGGATTTCGGCGCGGTTTTCGCGGTGCGGCGCTGCTGGCCGGAATGCTGGCGGCAGCGTTGTGTTTTTCCGATGCCAAAGCGGCACAGCCGGCGGCGCAGGACGACATTAATCAGGCGCTGGCGGGCAGTTGGCGTTCACCGGAGAACCGCGCCCGCGACCGCTATCGCCACCCCGCGCAAACGCTGGCGTTTTTCCACGTCACACCCACGGTGAATCTCATCGAGATCACACCGGGCGCCGGCTGGTACGCGGAAATCCTGGCGCCGGCGTTGAAGGCGCACGGCAGTTACACCGCGGCGGTGGTCAACCCGGAATTCGCGCGGCCCCAGCAGCAGGCGTATCAGAAGCGCTACCTGGATGAACTGCGCGCCAAGTTCGCCGCCGATCCCGCGCGGTACGGCAAGGCTCACATCGTCGAGTTCAATCCGATGCAACCGATTTTCGGCGAGCCGGCCTCCGCCGATGTGGTGGTGAGTTTTCGCAATGTGCACAACTGGGTGCAGGCGGGAACGGAGAATGAATATTTCAAGGCGTTTTTCGCCGTGCTGAAACCGGGCGGTGTGTTGGGCATCGTCGACCATCGCGCGGTGCCGGGTTCGCCGCTGGATAAAAGTTCGGGTTATCTGCCGGAGGAATATGTGATCAATCTCGCCGTGGCCGCGGGTTTCCAGCTCGACGGCCGCAGCGAGATCAACGCCAATCCACGCGACACCAAGGATTATCCCAAGGGCGTGTGGACCTTGCCGCCGACCTTGATCCTGGGCGATCGTGACCGCGGGAAATATCTCGCCATCGGTGAAAGCGACCGCTTCACGCTGCGTTTCATCAAACCCGTCGGCAAGGTGGTGAATCCCGCGAATCCGAGCACTGAGGAATGAGGATTGCGCTCCGGACGCGCGTGGCTGGAAAAGAAATGGTCTGCGCAAAACGGCGCTGTGAATAGTCGGACGGCCCGGCAACGCCTGTCAGCGGCCGACCGCCACCAGACCCAGGTGTTCGACGAAGGGCATGAAATCCCTGTCGGAAAACAGCAGGCTGTGGCGGTTGGCGAGGCAGAAGGTGGCGATCACCACATCCGTGGTTTTTCGAATGGTGATGCCCTGCTTGCGCAATTTGCGGTAGGTCTGGGCGCTCTTCAACGCCTGTTCGGCGCCCAGCATGTCGAAGACGGTCAGGTCGGTGAGCGCCTTCCTGGCGGTACGATAGTCGGCGTCGGCGCGAAAGCCCTGTAACACCTCGGTCAGAATGATATCGCCGATGGCCAGCGGTTCGAGCCCCAGCAGACGGTCCAGCAGGTCGGTTTGCGGCGTGGCCCGGCCGTTGAAGTAATCGATCCAGACACTGGAATCCACCACGATCATCCACTGGTTCTCAGCGCGTCGAGATCACCTTCCCATTTCAGTTTGCCGCGCAGGCTTTTGATGGATTCCTGCCGCTTCAATTTGATCAGCAGCTTGAGCGCCAGCTCGACCGCCTCGCGTTTGGTTTTCAGCCCGGTGACCTCCAGGGCATCGTCCATGAGTTCGTCGTCGATGACGATATTGGTGCGCATGGGGAGTCCTTTATCCACAAGGGGACCGTATGTGTACGATTGATGGAAATCGTACACATCATAGCCCAGGAGGAGAAAGCGGGCAAGGCGGTCGCGCGCGGCTCGTGTCTGAGTTCAACGCCGCACGGTGGTGGCATCCTGGCCGAACAGGAAACGCTTCGATTCCTCCGTTACCACCGCCGACTGCCTGGGGTTTATTTCGAGCGCTTTCACATAGGCGCGCTCGGTGGCCGGCCGCGCCTTGATGTTGTTGAACCAGCGCTGCAGGTGCGGGAAATCATTCAGGTCCTGTTGTTGGGCCTCGTGCGGCACGATCCACGGATAACAGGCCATGTCGGCGATCGAATAGCTGCCGGCGATGAATTCGCGGTCAGCCAGATGGCGGTCGAGCACCGCGTACAGCCGCGCGGTTTCCTTCACATAACGTTCGATCGCGTACGGAATTTTTTCCGCGTAGCGACCGAAGTGATGATTCTGGCCGGCCATCGGGCCGAGCCCCGCCATCTGCCAGAACAGCCATTGCAGCGTTTCGTTGCGACCGCGCAGGTCCTGCGCGATGAAGCGGCCGGTCTTGTCCGCCAGATACAACAAGATGGCGCCGGATTCGAACAGCGACAGCGCATCGCCGCCGTCCGCGGGCGCGTGGTCGACGATGGCCGGGATGCGGTTGTTCGGCGCGATGCGCAGGAACTCCGGCTGGAACTGCTCGCCCGCGCCGATATTGATCGGCTTGATTCGATAGGGCAGTCCCGCTTCTTCCAGGAACAGGGTGATCTTGTGGCCGTTGGGCGTTGTCCAGTAATAGAGATCTATCATGGGAAAAATCCTTAGAAGGGGTGAATACAACGGAGGCTGGTTCCATCGACAATGAAAAACGCCGTTTCGATGATACTCCGCGGATGGCGGCAATTGAAATCACGTTGCCGCCGCGTCGATGTTGCTGTGTCAACACCGGATCAGCAGCGGCTGTTGCCAGGGCAGCAGCGGAGCGGCCGGGGCGATAAAAGTTTTCTCCGCCGGATTTCATGCGGACGCTTTTATTGTTTGTATTGTGCAATAATGCGGGCAGTTGTTCCGCGGTAAATCGTTGTTCGATTCATGTCAGAAAAAACTCTCGCGATCATTGGCGGTGGCTTTTGCGGTACGCTGACCGCCGTGAATCTCCTGCGCAATCGCGCCTGTACCGATTGTCATATTATTCTCATCAATCGCTCCGGACCGTTGGCACGCGGTGTCGCCTACGGCACGCGCACTGAAACGCATGTGTTGAACGTGCCGGCCGGGCGCATGGGCGCGCTGCCCGATGATGAAGGCGATTTTCTGCGTTTCGCGCACCGGCGCGACCCGACCATCGCCAGCGGCGCGTTCTTGCCGCGCCAGTGGTACGGCGAATACCTGGAGTGGCTGCTGGCGGATGCGTGCGATCGGGCCGGCGCCTCGGTGCGCTTCAGTCATCGCGTCGGCCACGTCGTCGATATCCGGCCGCTGGACGATGGCGGGCTCGATCTGCTGTTCGAGGGCGGCGCCTCACTGCGCGTCGATCGCGCGGTGCTGGCGCTCGGCAATTTCGCGCCCACCGACCCGCCGCTGGCGGACCGCGCGTTCTATCGCGACAGTCGGCGTTATGTGCGCGATCCCTGGCTGCCCGGTGCGCTGGAGTTTGTCGATAAGCAGCGCCCGGTGTTGTTGATCGGCACCGGCCTCACCGCCGTGGATATCGCGCTCGATCTGGTGGATCGCGGCCTGCGTCAGCCGTTGTACGCATTGTCGCGGCGCGGTCTGGCGCCGCTGGCGCACCGGGGCCTGACCGCCTCCGCCCGCGCCACGGTCGAGCTGCCCGATGCGTTATGGCGCGCCCCGGCCGGTGCGCGGCATTATCTGCGTGTGCTGCGCCGGCACATCGCGCAATTGGCCGCGCAGGGCATCGACTGGCGCGACATCATCGCCGCGTTGCGCCCGGTGACGCCGCTGCTGTGGCAGCGGTTGGGGCCGGCGGAGCGAGCGCGATTCCTGCGCCACTTGCAAGTGTATTGGGAAATCCATCGCCATCGCCTGGCGCCGGAACTGGGGCGCCGTTTTTCCGGCCTGATCGAATCCGGACAACTGCGCTTGCAGGCCGGCCGTTTGCGCGGTCTGAGCGAAACGGCCGACGGTGTCGAGGTGCGTTACCGGCCGCGCGGCGGCGCCGATGTGACGACCTTGCAGGTGGGCACGGTCATCAATTGCACCGGCCCCAACAGCAATATGGAGCGCTCCCTCGAACCGCTGCTCGGCGCGTTGGCCCGGCGCGGCTTGCTGTGCGCCGATCCCCTTGGGTTGGGATTGGCCGTGTCGGAGAATTACGCTCTGGTCGGCGCGGATGGCGCGGTGTCTTCGTCGCTGTTTTATGTCGGCCCGTTCCTGAAGGCGTTGTTCTGGGAGGCGACCGCCGTGCCGGAGCTGCGTGAGCACGCGCGCAGCCTGAGCCTGCATCTGCTCGATTCGCGCTGAGCCGGCGCGAAGTTTTTCTTTTCCTTTGTTGTCGCTGCGACCGTATTCCCCGGATGCGGTTGCAATGCTCCTGCATTTCACTGCTCGCACAACTTCCGCGCCGTGTAGTTTTTCAGGCACGCACGATGTTGAAGCTCTTGCTCCTGTGTCGTGGTATGGAGTCCGCAGAATAAATTTGCACGGCATTCGCGTCACGCGGATTTTTCACTGAATCATCGTTTTGGTTTCGTACGCGATTGCCGCGGAAAAGTCGCTGTACTCAGCGGCAATGATTTGCGCGCACTGTGATCGAGCATCAGTTGCGTCCGCCGGCCGGCTTGCACGCGCGCGACAGTGCCTTTGCCGAACGCGCCGACGGTTACGGTTACGATATTGTCGAGCCGCAATGGCGGCAACTCATCGACGAAGTGGTGGAGCAGGCGCTGCGATTGCCGCATCTGCGCGACTGAGCGCGTGTGTTCGTATTGATCAGTCGGATTGGACGGCGGATGAGATGGGCTGCAATGGATGAGGTCAGGTTTATCGCGGTACGCTGCCACTCGCAGGCAGAGTTTCGGCCTGACCTACGATAAATAATGGGAACTTTGTCACAGTTCGGTTTGCGCTACAGGCTGATAGTCGGAAGCCTCGAACAGGGCATTCGTGGCGCGATTTTTTTCGTTTTTTATCGATGCGTTTCGCGCACGCATGCGTTGTGTTCGACATCCCTTTTCAATCGGGGAATGGTTTTTATCGCATCCCGCCGGGTGCCGCTGAATAAATCCCGGCCCCACACGGTTTGCGCCATGGTTGTGTTCAGTTGTCGCCGCGATCGGCGTTGTGGCGTAAACCGGCAGGGTTGAAAACCAGCGCGGTGAATCTCTCGAAATGATGATGCGTTTTCACGAATGCGTTTTTTCACGATGTAGGTGAGCGGTCGCAATGTAGTGAACTTGATGACAGGGAGATTGCGTCATGCAGAGATTGTGCGCCCTCGCGGGTGTGATCGCAGTTGTCACCTTTTCCTCCGGCGTCAACGCCGCACTGATTCGGATGGACGATTCCCGTACCGGCAAGGAGCCGCCGACCAACACCCGCGCCGCCCGACAGGCCGCGCCGGTCCTGACCGGCGCCAATGCCGCGCTGGCCGGCGAGGCGATTTACGGCGATGTCAGGTTCCTCGCCGCGAAACCCTCCTTCATTGACATGGCGGGCGGCGTCGCGCGCCAGGAAACAGTGAGTTTCGACAGCGGCGACGATGCCGGCCGCAGGGCGGCCGATAGCCATCGCAACGGCGCGCCGCATCCCTTGCTCAACGCGGCCACCGATGATGCGGCCGGCACCGGCCTCGGCCGGGCCGTGACCTCCGGCTGGGCCGGCGGCGGCGATTGGCTGCTGGGTCGGGCGCTGGCCGGAGCGCCGGAGGCTTCGACCACCGGCCTGCTGCTGACCGGGTTGGGGCTGTTGTGGCTGCTGCGCCGGCGCAACAGCCGGTTGCAGGAAACCGCCGCTGACGCGGTGGCCGATGATGCTGCGGCGATGGAGGGGGGCGGGGCGGGCGCGATGCCGCCGTCGTCGGACACCGTGGTAACGCTGTCCGGCGAAACCGGGCGCCTGCGCCTGCCGGGCGGGCCGACGCCGCCGCAACTCGGGCAGTTGCGCCGCCAGAGCGAATCGCCGTCGATTTCGATCCGACGGATGTGCTGAGCCGCGCCAGTCCGGGACGTGGTCCCGCTCGGGTTTCTGTGGGCAGGCTCCGGGGCCTCCCGATGAACTTCCTTCCAGGCGGGCGGGGGACGCTTGAATGCCATGGTATACGTCAGTATACTCGACGGACCCATCGCATCCGATGCGTCCGCACAAGCCGCGAAAGCCTGATTCGTATAACTATTACAACCATGTCAGAGGAGTTCACCATGGACCGTTATATCGTCGTCTCATCCGATTGCCACGCGGGCCCGCTGCCCGAGCAATACCGTAATTACCTCGATCCCCAATACCGGGAGATCTTCGATCAGGCGCTGCCGATCCAGCTGGCGACCACGGCCAAGGTCGAGAAGAACTTCCTGATCCAGGAAATCAACGAGGAGTGGCGCCGCCCGATCCAGCAACAGCTGATCGGCACCTGGGATTACGAAGAGCGCACCAAGGTTCTGGACAGCGAAGGCATCGCCGCCGAGATCATCTACGTGGACGGCATCACCGAGCGCAACGCGCCGCCGTTCGGCGCCGGTCTGTCGCTGCCGACCGAAGGCATCAACCCGGAATTGCAGTGGGCCGGCGCCCGCGCCCACAACCGCTGGCTGGCCGAACTGTGCGCGCACGCGCCGGAGCGGCATCGCGGCGTGGCGGTCATTCCGCTGCTGTGGGATATCGACACCGCGGTGAAGGAAGTGCAATGGTGCGTGGCCAACGGCCTGCGCGCGGTGATGATTCCGGCGATGGTCGGCAAGTTCGAGCACTATCACCATCCGCGTTACAACCCGTTCTGGGAAATCTGCCAGGATCAAAACGTGGTGGTGAATTTCCACTCCGGCTCGGGTCCGATGCAGGATTTCTTCGGCCGCGAATGGCCGGCGAAAGATCCGGTCGACAACCCCGGCGCGATCGGCGCGTTCAACATGGAAGTGTTCTTCTGGACCTTCCGTCCACTCACCTTCATGCTCTGGGGCGGCGTGTTCGAGCGTTATCCGCGCCTGAAGATCGCGGTGGCCGAAACCGGCACGCTGTGGCTGCTGCCGCCGTATCTGCGCCACCTCGACCACGGCTGGTACGAGGCGGAATTCTCGCTGAAGCTGGGCGATTTCAAGAGCCATCTGTCGATGGCGCCGACCGAATATTTCCGCCGCAACGTCGCCCTCGGCGCCTCCGCGCTGTCGCGCGCCGATGTGCTGGAGCGGCACGCGGTCGGTGTCTCGCAACTGATGTGGGGCAACGATTTCCCGCACCCGGAAGGCACCTTCCCGCACACCTGGAAACACTATCTGGATCGTTTCCACGATGTGCCGGAAAACGAGGTGGCCGCGATCCTCGGCGAGAACGCGATCAAGTTCTACGATCTGGATCGGGAAAAACTGGCGAAAATCGCCGCCCGCGTCGGCCCGAAAAAAGCCGATCTGGCCGCGGCCGCCTGAGCGGTTTTCCGTGCGCGGGCCGGTCCCGCGCGCAGCCGACAACGCCGGTGCGTTCTGCACTGGCGTTTTTTATGCGTGCATTTTGCCGTGTTTTCGGTTGTGTTCCGCAGCCGCGAATTTTTGGCGGAGGCCGCACTCCAATTTCACATCGTCCTTTGGTGAGGAAGAAACCATGGTCGAGCCGCGCAAATCCCGGCGCAGCCGCGAGCACTCCGCGCAACTGATCAATGCGGTTCAGCTCGATGAGTTGCGCCGCGACGCCGCCGATTGCCGCGCCTGCCCGCTGTGGCAGGGCGCCACGCAAACCGTGTTCGGCGAAGGCCGCGCCGGCGCCGAGGTGATGCTGGTGGGCGAGCAGCCCGGCGATCGCGAGGATGTGGAGGGACATCCCTTCGTCGGCCCCGCCGGCCGCCTGCTGGACCGGGCGCTGGTGGAGGCCGGCATCGAGCGCGACGATGTGTATGTCACCAACGCGGTCAAGCATTTCAAATTCGAACTGCGCGGCAAACGCCGCATGCACAAGACTCCCGCGCAGAAGGAAATCGAAGCCTGCCGTCCGTGGCTGGAGCAGGAGCTGGAACTGGTGCGGCCGCTGATCGTGGTGGCGATGGGCGCCACCGCGGTGCGCGCGCTGCTCGGCCGGCGCGTGCCGATCGGCGAGAACCGCGGCCACTGGTTCGACTCAAACGGGCGCGACCTGTTCATCACCGTGCATCCGTCGGCGCTGTTGCGTATTCCCGAAGGCGGCGATCGCGCCGGCGCCTATGCGCAGTTCGTCGCGGAGCTGAGGCAGGTTGCGGCGCGCTTGCGGCGGCATTGACGGTTTCGGCGATGGCGCGGCGTATGGGAATCGCGAACTTCGTCGCGAGGTTTTTCGGTCGCATGCGTCGCCAGCGGTGGTGGCCACGAACTTATTGTTTTTCGCTGATTTCCCGAATGCCGCCGGGAATCTTCTTTTCCTGCGCAACTCGCGAAACGTCGAGCGATGAGCACCAGGAAACCTCCCTTAAAAAATTATTGCGTCTGCCGGTGCTGAACATCGACTCGAAGCTGTGATTTTTCTCCTGCCTCGGCTGTGCCCCGCGATATTTTTCCAGCGGATTCCCGTGAAGTCCGTAACGCAATGCGCGGAGGCTTTCGGCGCAGCGGCAGCCCGCGGCCAACGCCCGCGCGGTTCATTTTGTTGCAGGCTCTCAGTGGAAATCCCGCGATTCCAGCCGCATGTCCTCGAGATAGGCGCTGCAATCGATGAGCTGGCCGGCGATCACATGCACCACCGATTGATCGGTTTCCATCAGGCCCTTCACCAGCAGAACCTTGGCTTTGAGCAGCGCGTCGCGACAGCGCTGCTGCACGTTTTCCCAGATCACCACATTGGTGTTGCCGGTTTCATCCTCCAGCGTGAGAAAAATGACGCCGCTTTCGGTGCCGGGCCGCTGGCGGCCGGTGACGATGCCGGCGATGCGCACGAAGCGGCCGTGGTTCAGCGCGGCCAGTTCGCTGTGTTTCTTGCACTGCCGGAACAGCGCGTGGCGTTCGCGCAGCAACTGCATCGGATGGCGGCCGAGGCTGAGCCCGGTGCTGTTGTAGTCGGCGGTGATGTTCTGGATTTCGGTGGGTTCGTTCAACGCGACGCCGTCGTCGAAATCGCCGTCGAGGGCCAGCGGCGGCGCATCGTCGATGGCGCTGGCCTGCCAGTGGCCCTGATGGCGATGCCCGCTCAGCGAGCGCAGCGCGCCGGTTTCGATCAGCGCCGCCAGTTGCGCGCGGTTCAACGCGCCGCGGCGGCGCACATCGGCGATGCCGGTGAAGGGGCGCTGGTTGCGCGCCTGCACCAGGCGCCGCGCGGCTTCCTCGCCCAGGCCGCCGCCCAGGCGCAGGCCGAGCCGCAGCGCCGCGCCCTCCAGCGTGTGGTCCCAATCGCTGTGATGGATATCCAGCGGGCGCACTTCGATGCCGTGGCGGCGCGCGTCCTGCACCAGTTGCGAGGGCGAGTAGAAACCCATCGGCTGGCTGTTGAGCAGGCCGCAGTAAAACGCCGCCGGACGATGGCATTTGAGCCAGGCCGAAACATAGGCGAGCAGCGCGAAACTGGCGGAGTGCGATTCGGGAAAACCGTAGGCGCCGAAACCCTTCATCTGCTCGAACAGGCGCACGGCGAATTCCTCCGAATGGTTGTTGTCTTTCATGCCGTCAATCAGTTTTTTGCGGAAGCGTTCCAGATCGCCGTTCTTGCCCCAACTCGCCATGGCGCGGCGCAACTGATCGGCTTCACCGGGAGAAAAACCCGCCGCCACCACCGCCAACTGGATGACCTGTTCCTGAAAAATGGGAATACCGTGGGTGCGATTCAGCACGGCGTTGATGGCGGGGGCCAGCTCCTCTTCCTTTTCCAGGCCCTGCCGCCGTCGCAGATAAGGATGCACCATATCGCCCTGGATCGGCCCGGGCCGCACGATGGCGATCTGGATGACCAGATCGTAGAACTTTGCCGGTTTCAGGCGCGGCAGCATCGCCATCTGCGCGCGCGATTCCACCTGGAACACGCCGACGCTGTCGGCGCGCTGCAACATGGCGTAGGTCTGTTGATCCTCGTTGCGCAG
>Ga0164243_10003811_pt1 | contig 23961 bp, 18 predicted proteins | sample OricompcompostOP_FD_108781 | JGI IMG/M metagenome (GOLD analysis project Ga0164243, IMG submission 108781) | Organic Plus compost microbial communities from Emeryville, California, USA - Original compost - Organic plus compost (OP) | ecosystem: Engineered > Solid waste > Mixed feedstock >...
ATCGATCGGCTCGACGCGATCATTCAGCGCGGCCGCCCGCTGCGCAAGGGTGAACTCATCTATCGCCAACGCGAGCCGTTCCGCGCGGTGTACGCGGTGCGCTCCGGCGCCTTCAAAGCCTTCAGCACCGCCGACAACGGCAGGGAGCAGATCACCGGTTTTTATTTTCCCGGCGAAATCCTCGGCATGGACGGCATCGGCGACAACTGCCACGCCAGCTCCGCCAAGGCGCTGGAAACCTCGGCCATTTGCGAAATTCCCTTCGATCGCCTGGGCGAATTGAGCGCGCGCATTCCGAGCCTGCAGCGGCACTTTTTCCAATTGATGAGCCGGGAAATCGCCGAGGACCGCCAACTGATCACGCTGCTCAGCAAGAGCAGCGCCGAACAGCGGGTGGCGGCGCTGTTGCTCAGCATTGCCTCGCGCCATGCGCGCCGCAACCTGTCGGCGCACGCGTTCAGGCTGCCGATGTCGCGCACCGATATCGGCAATTATCTGGGACTCACCGTGGAAACCGTCAGCCGCATCTTCGGCCGTTTTCAGAAGATCGAACTGCTCGCGGTGGACAACAAGGAAATCGCCATCCTGAACCCGGGGTTGTTGCGCGATATCGTGGATGGCTGCGCCTCCAGCGACAATCCGCGTCAACGCGGCGGCTGAACGTTACGGCCGCGCATTGCCGGCGTCACCGCCATTCGCATTTTTCCCATCCGGCATGGCAGCGCGCGGCGTAAAGTGATGACGCGCCGGTCCGGCGGCAACTCACTCCGAGGAACGCGACCGCGCCTTTTCAAAATCCAGCGTCGTCACCTTGGCGCTGCTCACCGCCGCCTCCACCGGGGCCGACGCATTGGCACGGTTGCGCCGCTGCCCCATCGCCTCCTCCAGCGCCAGCGGCAGGAACAGCACCACGTCATACAGCAGATGCGCCAGCCGCCCGAACTCCAGCGCCAGCCGCCCCAGCAGCCGCAGCAGCAGCGAGGAAACCGTGAGCAGCGCCGCCGCCGTGCTGGCGGTCACCGGCCGCGAGGTCGCCAGCAGCGATTCCAGCGACGGCGCCAGCAGCGCCAGCAGCACCGGCATCACCAGCCCGACGCTGGCCATGCCCCAGGCCGACAGCGCCTGCGGCCAGCCGGGCAGATCGGCGCCGGCCACCGACGCCAGCAACAGCGCCTCGCCCACCGCCAGCGCGACCACCAGCAGGCTGGCCACCGCGGTCAGCAGGATGCGGGTGTGGCGCGGCAGGCCGCCGATCAGCGGCAGCAGCCGGCTGACCTGGGCGCATTCGCTCAGCAGCAGCGCGGCGCCGGTCACGCCCAGGGTGAAAGCGATCGCGGTCAGTTCCACCAGGTTGCCGCTCTGGCCGCCCTGGCCGCGAAACAGCACGCTGAGCGGCAGCGCCAGCAGATCGATGTTCAGCACGCCGATGACAATGGCGGCGCAGGTCAGCACCAGCGCCAGCAGCCAGCGCGCCAGGAACGATTCGACCCGCACCTCGGCGCGGTTGGCGCACAGCTCGCGAAACGCCGCCATCAATGTGTCGATGCGGTGTACCCGCGCCAGCAGATCGCGGCTGTCGCGCCCCACCGCCACCACCTGGCGGCTCACCTTGCGCCACAGCGGACGCAGGTCGGCCAGAATCTTGTGGCGCGCGTTCACCGCCCAGCGGTATTCGCGCATCACCTCGCGCTGCTGGTCCTGCACCGAGTTATGGATGTCCTGCAACACGCGGCCCACCGGTTCGGGATTGTTCTCCGCCTGCAACTTGGCGATGGCGTCGACCGCGCCGATCCAGCCCGGCGCGGCCGGCGGCACCTGGGTGCTGCGCTCGAAATCCTCGGCCAGCAGAGTGATGTGTTCGTTGATCGAGCGTTCCAGGTGCTGGAACTTGGTCATGTCCTGCTCGACGGCGGTGGCCACCCGGGTGAATTCGCGTTCGAGCTGGCGGCGGGTGATTTCGGTCTGCAGCGCCAGCATCACCTCGCGGTTGCGCACGTCCATGCGCTCGGCCAGACGCGCGCAGGCCCGCGCCGCCAACCGCAGCAGGCGATGGCCGGCGCGGCTGCAACGGGTGATGGCCGCGTGGGCGCGGGCCCGAATCAGGTACAACGCCGCCAACAGCAACGGCAGCCAGATCAGCAACGCCAGGGCGGGATAATCGGGCCAGAACAGGAAATTCATGTCGGCTCACCTATTCCGAAATTTGGATCGCAGCGAGTCTACCGGCGCGCCGTGGCTTTCGGTTAGCCCCAAAGCGCGAACCAGTGCAGGTTTTTACCTATGTCAAAACCTTGGCGAGAACAGGCGGGCACCCGCGAAATCGAACAAAGCTGCGATATCGTAAAAAGATGTCGTAAAAACGACGGCAATGTGGCTCGGACATTGACACCCAGGGTGGCAGGGTCTAAACCAATGACCAGCCCAGAGGCGCAAGTATACTTGTGTCTCCAATGGAGATCACGAAGTGCCCGTACTATACCGCAGCCAGCGAGCGCATGAACCCACATGCCGATAGGGAATCTGGGCAGTGAGCTGCGCCGTCTGGTGATCCGCCCCACCCTGGATTACCTGCACATCGACGAGTCCGGCGCCGAGAATATTCTCGCCGCGCTGGCGCTGCTGTCCGGCAATTTCCGCGGCGGCGGCGACGGCCTGGGCCTGTACGGCATCACGCCGCAACAGCATCGGCGGCTGTGGGACGGTTACCTCGCCTTCCATCCGGACCTGGCCAGCGAGATTCGCGGCCTGGCCAGCCAGCGCTGTTTCCTGCAGGACCCCGATCGCGAACTGGTGACCAACCTGGCCTATGCCACCGCCGTCGCCTGGCTGCTGGTCAGCACCAGCGGCCTGCCGTTGCCGGCGCCCGGCGACAGCGAGGGCCTGGTGCAGCTGTGGCGGCAATTGCTGGGCGCCGCGCGCACCGCGCCGAGCCATCATCAAGTCGTCGACTGGCTGCGGCAGCAGTTGTCGCACGCGGCCTGAGGCGTCGCAATCAGGCTGACGATTGCGACGGACCGACGCGCCGCAGTGTCACTGCACCCTCTCCCAGCTGCCCTGAATCACGTCATCAAGTCATCGAACCCGAAAAAATCCCGCGCGCCAAACGGCGGGCAATCAGCCGATCGAGGCCGCGACGGCGGCAGTCAACGCAGCTCCACGTCAATTCGCACGCTCCGCCGCACCACCTCGATCCGTTCGGAATTTTCCCCATCGGCGTCATCAAGAGATGAAATAGCTCGCGCACACCTGCGTGGGCAGCCGAGTGCGCCTGTGCCACCGCATCCATTCCGCTGCGATTCAAATGCCCTGCACCAGACCATCGAGATTGAATCCCTCGTCGCGCATCCGCGCCAGTTTGTAGCGCAGCGTGCGCGGGCTGATGCCGAGGCGCTCGGCGGCGCTCTTGCGGCTGCCGCCGGTGTCGCGCAGCGTGTCGAGGATGATGGCGAACTCGCGCCGCTGCAAATCCTCGCCCAGGCCGCCGGCCTCGACGATCTCCGCATCGGGTACCGGGGCGATGGCTTCCGGTGCCGGCGCGATCGCCGCGTACGGGTCCAGGCACAGGTCGTTGGCGCCGATCAGCGCGCCCTGCTGCATGATCAGGGCGCGCTGCACCACGTTGTCCAGTTCGCGCACGTTGCCGGGCCAGGGGTAATCGCCGAGCGCGCGTTCGGCGGCCGCGTCGAAGCACACGCCGGCGCGGCCCATCTTGCCCGCGTGCAATTGCAGCAGGCGCCGGGCCAGCGGCGGAATATCGCCGCGGCGCTGGCGCAGCGGCAGCCATTGCAGAGGAAACACGCTGAGCCGGTAATACAGGTCTTCGCGGAAGCGGCCGGCGCTGACCTCGGCGCGCAGATCGCGGTTGGTGGTGGCCAGCAGGCGCACGTTCAGGGCGATGGTGCGACGCCCGCCCAGGCGCTCCACCTCGCGCTCCTGGATGACGCGCAGCAGCTTGGCCTGGAGCGGCAGCGCCATTTCCGAAATTTCATCGAGCAGCAAGGTGCCGCCTTCAGCCTGTTCGAACTTGCCCGGCATGGCCGTGTGCGCGCCGGTGAAGGCGCCCTTTTCGTGGCCGAACAACATCGCCTCCAGCATGTTTTCCGGAATCGCCGCGCAGTTGATCGCCACGAACGGACCGCGCGCGCGCGGCGACTGCTGGTGGATGTAACGCGCCAGCACTTCCTTGCCGGTGCCGCTTTCACCGCACACCAGCACCGTGGAATCGGTGGCGGCGACACGCCGCGCCAATTGCAGCAGTTGCAGGCTGGCCGGTTCCACCGCCACCGGCTGGTCGCGATCGTCGCAGGCCGAGCCGCCGACGAAACGCGCCACCGTTTCCACCAGCACCTGCGGCTTGAACGGTTTCACCAGATAATCCACCGCGCCGCCGCGCATCGCCTCCACCGACTTGGCGATGCTGCCGAAGGCGGTGATCAGCAGCACCGGCAATTGCGGCCAGGCGCGGCGCAGCTGCGCCAGCAGTTCGAGGCCGTCCATGCCGCCCATGTTCACATCGGACACCACCATGTCCACGTACTCGGCGGGCAGCAGCGCCAGCGCGGCCTCGCCGCTGTCGGCTTGCAGCACCTGCGCGCCGGCCAGTTCCAACGTATCGACCAGCGCCTCGCGCAGCGCGGCGTCGTCCTCCACCACCAGAATGCGGACGCCCTCGGGCAATGTGTGCAGGCTCATGCGCAGGACCTCTCGTTGTGCCGATGCTGATGGCCGGAAATTTCCGGCTGCCACAGCGGCAGCCGCACCACCGCGCAGGCGCCGCGGCCCGGTTCGGCGCTGATGGAGAATTCACCGTGATGCGCCTGCGTCACCGCGCGCACCACCTGCAGCCCCAGCCCGGTGCCCTGGGCCTTGGTGGTGAAAAACGGCTCGTTCAGGTGTTGCGCCACGCTGTCGTCGAAACCGGGGCCGTCGTCGGCGATGGCGATGCGCAGCCAGTCGCCGCTGCGCTCGTGCACCAGCGCGCAGTGGATATCGAGTGCGACGCCGGCGCCGCCGGCCTGGATGGCGTTGTTGATCAGATTCATCAGCGCGCCGACGATGCTGTCGCGGTTGCAGTGCAGACCGGCGTCGGGACATTCGTTGCGCACCCGGCAGCGTACCCGGGCGGCGGCCACCGGCGCCTCCATCGCCTGTTGCAGCGCCTCGAACAATTGCCCCGCGCTGATGGTGTCGGTGAGTTTCACGTCGCCGCGCACGAAGATCAGCATGTCCTTGACCTGCTGTTCCAGGTGCAGCAGGCGCTCGAAAATCTTGCGGGAAAAGCGCTGGATCTGTTGCGGCTGCAATTCGCGCTCGGACAAATGCCCGGCGTACAGCAGCGCCGCCGACAGTGGCGTGCGAATCTGGTGGGCCAGCGACGACACCATGCGGCCCATTTCGGACAGCCGCTGGTGGCGGCTCAGGCGTTGTTGCAGGGCGCGGGTTTCGGTGAGATCGCTCAGCAGCAGCAACTGGCCCGGCTCGCCGTCCAGCGAGCGCGTGGCGATGCTGATGCGGCGGCCGTCGCGCAGGGAGATTTCATGGCCGTCGTCGCTGCGCGGCGCGAAGCAGCGGCTGATCACCTCGCGCCACAGTTGCCCGGTCAGAGGCTCGCCCAGCAGCTCGATCGCCGCCGGGTTGCACTGGCTGATGCGCCCGTATTGATCCAGCAGGATCACACCGGCCGGCAGCAGCGTCAGCAGGCTTTGCAGGCGCGCGGCCAGCCGCTCCTTTTCCTGCAATTCGCGCAGGCGCTGTTCGGCCACCTGGTGTAATTCATCGTTGAGCTGGCTGACGCGCTGCTCCATCTCCCGATAGGTATCGGTCAGTTGCAGCGACAGTTCATTGAACAGTGCGAAGGCGGAGGCGAGTTGCGCCGCACCGCCGGGGCCGGCGCCCTCGGGCAGACGCTCCAAGGCCGAAATCGACATAACAGCTCCCGTGTTTTTTGTGGCGCCGGAAAACCGTCGGCGCGCTGGGGTCGGGGAGCGTTATTGCAAGCCCTGTGCCGATTCGAATTATTTTTATGGATCAGCTACTTGCGCAGAAAAATAGAAGCGGATCGACCCGGGCGGGTCAATCCGTTGTCATGCCGGCGCGCAGCAGGCCGTACTTGCGCATTTTTTCGACCAGGGTGGTGCGGCGGGTTTTCAGTTTCTCCGCCGCCCGCGCCACCACGCCGCCGCTGTCGTCGAGGGCCTGCTGGATCAGCCCGCGCTCCAGGTTGGTGAGGTATTCCTTGAGGTCGATGCCGTTCACCGGCAACAGCGCCGTGGTGTCCATGCTGACCACCGTCGGCCGGCCGCCGCCCTCGTGTTCGGGCAGGATGAGTTCTTCATCGCTCTCTTCCATGTGGCGGAATTTCTTCGGCAGGTCCTGCACGCCGACCACACCGTAGGGATGCAGGATCGCCATGCGCTCGACCAGGTTGGCCAGCTCGCGCACGTTGCCCGCCCACTCGTGCCGGCACAGCGACATGATGGTGGCGGAGTTGAAGCGGATCGAGCCGCGCTTTTCGTTTTCCAGGCGCGTGATCAGTTCGTTCAGCAGCAGCGGGATGTCCTCGACCCGCTCGCGCAGCGGCGGCATTTCGATCGGGAACACGTTGAGACGGTAGTACAGGTCTTCGCGGAAACGACCGTCGGTGATCATCGTTTCCAGGTCTTTGTGGGTGGCGGCGATGATGCGCACATCGGTCTGGATGGTCTTGTTGCTGCCGACCCGCTCGAAACTGCGCTCCTGCAGGACCCGCAGGATCTTCACCTGCATGTCGAGCGGCATGTCGCCGATTTCATCGAGGAACAGCGTGCCGCCCTGGGCCATTTCGAAACGGCCGGCGCGGCTGGTGATGGCGCCGGTGAAGGCGCCCTTCTCATGGCCGAACAATTCGCTTTCGAGCAGCTCGCGCGGGATCGCGCCGCAGTTGACCGGCACGAACGGCTTGTGGCGCCGGTGCGAGTTGTAGTGCAGGTTGCGCGCCACCACTTCCTTGCCGGTGCCGGATTCGCCGGTGATCAGCACGGTGACGTCCTTATCGGCCACCTGCGCCATCATTTCGCGCACTTTTTGAATCTGGCGGCTGGTGCCGACCAGGCTGCGGAACAATTGCAGGTCGCGCTGCTGCGAGCGGCCGTGGCCGCTGAACTGCTCGCGATAGACCTGCGCGCGGTGCAGCGTGTCCAGCAGTTTGTTGTAGCTCGGGGGGAATTCCAGGTGGGCGATCACGCGCCGGCGCAGCTCCATATCCTCGATGCCGTCGACGGCGGCCTGCTCACCGAGCAGGATGACCGGCACCGACGGGTCCCAGTCGAGGATTTCGCGCAGCCTTTTGCTCAGCGGCCGGTGCTCGCAATCGCCCAGGATCACGGCGCTGATCGCGCGCGTGCCCTGGCGCGACTCGGCGCTCTGGAGCAGCCCGGTCCAGCCTTCACAATCGAAACGGGCGGGGTTTTCACCCAAAAAATCCAGGATCACACCAAAATCGTGACGTCGCTGGCTGTTGTCGTCGACAAAGACAACATGATTCTCTTGCCACATGGGCTAATGACCTTCCATTCCCAGCGGGGGCGCTGCTTCTTAAGGGCTTGTTGTGGCCAACGCCGGAGCGGCGGCAACCCATTGACTCAAACGGAAGTAAGTTTTAGCCGGTTTTTTTTACAGGTCAAATTTATGACGCGTTTTTATCAACTTTTTGTAGTTATCCTGGCACCCTCAGGTCACCGAACGCTGTGAGCGCAGCGGCGCGCTGTGGGCCCGCAGCCAGTGGCCCGCGTCCTGGACCGACAGCGGCTTGCACACCAGAAACCCCTGCACTTCGTCGCAGGACAGTTCGTCGATCACCTCGAACTCGGCGTCGGTCTCGACGCCTTCGGCCACCACCTTGAGATTGAGCCGGTGCGACAGGCTGGTGACCGCGGTGACGATCGCCGCCTGCTCCGATTCGTGGGTGATGTCGTGCACGAAGCAGCGGTCGATTTTCAGCGTGTCGATGGGAAACCGGGTGAGATAGGCCAGCGAGGAAAAACCGGTGCCGAAATCGTCCAGGGCGATGGAGATGCCGTGGCGGCGCAGCTCCGCCACCACATCGCTGGCGTTGGGCGCGGACATCAGCACGCCCTCGGTGATTTCGAGCTCCAGGTGGCGCGGATCGAGCCCGGACTGCTCCAGCGCGCCCATCACCATGCCGACCAGATTGGGCTCGCGGAACTGGCGCGCGGAAATATTGACCGCGATGCGGCCGCTGACCAGCGACTGTTCCAGCCACTGCCGGAACTGGTAACACGACGCCTGCAACACCCAGCGGCCGATATCGACGATCTGGCCGGTCTCCTCCGCCACGGTGATGAACTGCGAGGGCGGAATCTGGCCGCGCTGCGGATGCTGCCAGCGGATCAGCGCCTCGAAGCCGGTGACGCGATCGCCCTCCAGCGCCACCTTCGGCTGGTAGTAAACCTGGAACTCGCCCTGGCGCAGGGCCTTGCGCAGGTCGGTCTGGATCGACATCTGCGTCGACACCTGGGTGACCAGCCCGCGATGATACTGGCGCACGTCGTTGCGGCCCTGGGTCTTGGCCTCGCGCAGCGCCATGTCGGCCTGCTGCAACAGGGTCTCGGCCGGGCAGCTGGCGGAGTCGGAACAGCTCAGGCCGAGGCTGGCGGTCACGAACACCTCCTGGCCCCGGTACAGGAACGGCTGCTGGAACAGCTGCTGCACCCGCGAGGCGAGCCGGGCCGGCAGCGCCTCGTCGCCGTTGCGGCACAGGGTGAGCACCGCGAAGATATCGCCGCCCAGGCGCGCCACCAGGCCGCCGTGCCAGCCGCCGCCGAGTTCCATCGACAGCGACAGCCGCTCCAGCAGCGATTGCGGCGAGGGCGACTCCAGCAGGCGGTTGAGGCGCGTCGCCACCTGCCGCAGCACCGCGTCGCCGGCGCTGTGCCCCATCGCGTTGTTGACCCGGCTGAACAGGTCGAGGTCGATATACAGCAACGCCACGCCGTGGCCGGCCAGATGCGCGCGCGGGATTTCCTGGTCGAGGATCAGCTCCAGCAGCGAACGGTTGGGCAGGCCGGTGAGGCGGTCGAAATAGGCCAGGCGCAGGATTTCGCGCTCGGTTTCCTTGCGCGCGGTGACATCCATGCTGATGCCGAGCAGATGGCGGCTGCCGTTGTCGTCGGGCAGCACCGCCAGGTGCATTTCCATCACCCGTTCGCTGCCGTCGCGATACACCACCCGATGCTCGACGCGGCTGCTGGCGCCCTCTTCGATGGCCCTGCGGATGGCGCGCTTGAGCGCCGGCTGATCATCCGGGTGGCAGGCATCCAGCAGCGCCCGGTAATCGCCGCCGACCCGGTTGACGTCGAGCTGGTAGAGCTGGCACATCTCATCGGAGATGGTGCTGCGGTTCTTGTCGATGTTCAGTTCCCAATGCCCGAGCCGCGCCACGCGCTGGGCGCTGGCCAGGGACTGGCGGCTCAGGCGCAGTTCGTCCATGGTGCGGCGCGCGCGCAGCAGATAGCGCAGCCGGTGCACCAGCAGGGAATGGTTGATGGGTTTGGTGAAGAAATCGGTGGCGCCGGCTTCGTAGGCGCGGTCGATGGAGACGACATCGTCGAGCCCGGTGAGCATCACCACCGGCGTGAAGCAGGAGCGCGGATGATCGCGCAGTTGCAGGCAGACCTCGAAACCGTCGATATCCGGCAGCAGCGCGTCGAGCAGAACCAGATCCGGGTTGTGCCTGACCACCAGGTCCAGCACGGCGCCGCCGAATTCGACCGCCAGCACGCGGAACTGGGCGTTGCGCAGGATCCGGCTGACCAGGGCCCGCTCGACCGGATTGTCCTCCACCACGAGGATCAGCGGTGCTTCACCGCCCTGGAGTGTTTCGGTCCCGATGGATTCGTTCACGCTGCCACCTTGTGCTTGACACCGGCACAAGCGGACACGGCGGAGGGGAAGTGAACCCGGGAGGGAACTCGCATCGGAGCGGACTTACGCCGTATCCGCCCCGGCATCGACAGACTGTTATCGCTGCGCCAGCGGATCGATTCCGTCCCAGCCTTCCTTAACCGTACGCATCAGGCTTGCCACCTCGTCCAACATGACTTCACTGCTCGCTACATTGGCCTCGAGCAGCCGCCGCTGCATGTAATCGTAAAGCGCGTCCAGCTTTTCGGACAAATCGCCACCCACGTCTTTGTTCAAACTGGACTGGAGGCCGGCGACGATGCCGATCGCCTTGCTGATGGCATTGCCCCGGGCCGGCACATCGGCGCGGGCCAGCGCCCCCTTGGCTTCGGCAATGCGCTGAAGGCATCCCTGCATCAACATCTGGATCAGGCGGTGGGGGGAAGCGGATTCCACGGCCGCACCGGTATTGATTTGCTGATACTGATTCAACGCGTGCTGACTGACCATGCTCTGAGAAACCTCCCCGCGGGAGCGGCGTCGAGTGGGACACATTATAAACAGATGATCTCGGGAACGGCGCATTACGAATGCGGTAAATGGCGCCGCTTATAGCTAACGGCACCGTCGCCGATAACTTTAGACGGGGTTCAGGGCATTTCCGCTTATTGCAATTTTTTCAAATTTCTCAAAAACCGATACCTGTTCAATCTAAACAAAACATTAAAGGTCCGACCGGCAGCGCCGATACAAGCCAGTGAACAGATATGTCAGGCGGTGTGATCTCACACCAACAACCAACCAAGCTCCACCGGTCAGCCCGAAGGAGTCGAGGAGTAGAACATGCCCTCCATCATTAATACCAACATTGGCTCGCTTACCGTCCAGAACAACCTGACCCGCTCGCAAAGCTCGCTGAACACCTCGCTCGAGCGCCTGTCCTCCGGCCTGCGCATCAACAGCGCCAAGGACGACGCCGCCGGGCTCGCCATCTCCGACCGGATGACCTCGCAGGTCAACGGCTTCGGCGTGGCCGCGCGCAACGCCAACGACGCCATCTCCCTGTCGCAGACCGCCGAAGGCTCGCTCAGCGCCATCGCCACCAACATCCAGCGTATCCGCGACCTGGCCCTGCAATCGGCCAACTCCACCAACTCCGCCTCCGACCGGGACGCGCTGAACAACGAAGCCCAGTCGCTGTTGCAGGAGATTTCGCGGGTTGCCAACACCACCCAGTTCAACGGGCTGAACCTGCTCGACGGTACCTTCTCCTCGGCCCAGTTCCAGATCGGCGCCAACGCCAACCAGACCATCAACGTCTCGATCGCCGGCGCCACCGCCGACATCCTCGGCTCCTATGGCGGCACCGGCACCAAGGTGAGCAACGCCAACGCCTGGACCGCGACCTCCACCATCCAGATTAACGGCATCAGCATCGGCGCCTCGGTCGGTTCCACCACCGTCGCCGGCGCCAGCGCCTCCAGCGCCTACGCCAAGGCCGCCGCGATCAACGCGCAGACCGCCGCCACCGGCGTTTCGGCCACTGCCCTCACCACCACCACCGGTTCCGGCCCGGTACTGGGCTCCTCCACCCAGTCCAACGACCTGACCATCAACGGCGTGGCGATCGGCGCGATCTCCTCCGGTTCGTCCCCGACCTCCCAGGGCCAGAACGTCGCCCAGGCGATCAACAAGGTCTCCGCGCAGACCGGCGTCACCGCCACCTACAACACCTCGACCGGCGCCGTCACCCTGAACGCCGCCGACGGCCGCGATATCAAGATCGGCGCCAAGGATACGGAAGCTGCAACCCGCATCCTGAACGCGACCGGCCTGACCGCCTACACCGCCGGCACCGGCGCCGCGCCCGGAACCGCGGGCAGCGATACGCTGACCTTCGCCAACACCACCGACCCCACCTCCGTGGACGGCAAGACCATTGCCCTGAACGGTGTCACCTTCACCTTCGACGCCACCAAGACCGGCGTCACCGTGGACAGCGCCGGCGCGGTCACCGTCGGTGTACAGGGCCTGGCCGACCAGGATGCGATCGCAACCCAGTTCGCCGCCGCCTTCACCGCCGCCAAGAGCGATACCAAAACCGCCACCGCGCTGGCCTCGCTGGAACTCGACGCTACGGGAACCACCGGCGCCGCTGTCCAGATCAACGACGCCCGCGTGGGTGCCCGCGACACGGTCGGCCGCAACACGACGATTGATGCAGCCATCGGCACCATCGCCGCCGATAACGGCGCTGATGTCACCTTCGGCACGGGCGGCACCAACTCCGCCACCAGCACCGGCACGCTGACCCTGAACAGCTCGCAGCCGTTCAGCCTCACCGGCACCACCGACACCACCGATCCGCTCAACACCCTGGATGGTCTGGCGGACGCCGGCCTCAGCGCGCTGAACCCGCAGCTGACCAAACTGTCGTCGGTCGACCTGTCGACCGTGGACGGCTCCAACCGCGCGATCTCGATCCTCGACGCCGCGCTGGCCCAGGTCGACTCGCAGAAAGCGTCGCTCGGTGCCTACCAGAACCGCTTCCAGGCCACCATCGACAACCTGAACACCTCGTCGCAGAACCTCTCTGCCGCACGCAGCCGGATTCAGGACGTCGACTTCGCCTCGGAAACCGCCAACCTGTCGCGCGGCCAGGTGCTGCAACAGGCCGGTATCGCGATTCTGTCGCAGGCCAACTCGCTGCCGCAGCAAGTTCTGTCGCTGCTGCGCTAACGGTAAAACGGCGCCGGCTTCGGCCGGCGCCGTTTTTTGACTTCAAAGGAAGGTAAAAAGCCATGATTAACGAAGTGGTTAATAATGGTTTGCTCCCGCCGTCGCCCACCTCGTCCACGACCCCCGTCGCAGCGGCCGCGCGCCCGGCGCAGACTCCGTTCACCAAGCCCAGCGCCGAGCAGCTGGATCAGGCGGTCAGCAAGCTGAACGACTATATCCAGGATGTTCAGCGCAACCTGTCCTTCAGCATCGACGAGGAAACCGGCATCACCGTGGTTAAAGTGATCGACAGCGCGACACAGGAAGTGGTGCGTCAATTGCCGCCGGATGAAACCCTCAAACTCGCGGCGGCCATCGACAAACAGATCGCCGCGCATCTGGTGCAGGAACGTGCCTGAACAACGCGACACACACCAAAACGCGGCGCCAACAACGACCGCGTTTCTGGTTTTGTGCGATGGCACGCTCCGTGCTTTAATCCGCCCCTGACATCAGCTGATCCATCAAACAGTCAATTTATTGGCTGACAGCGACAAGGTACACGGACTCATGGCAACCACTTCGGCCCTCGGCAGCGGCTCCGGTCTGAATCTGAACGACCTGCTCACGCAGATGATTTCGTCGGAAAAGGACCCCCAGGTCCAGCTCATCACGCAGAAAACCACGAAGGTATCCACCACCATTTCGGCGCTGGGCGCATTGAAATCGGCGGCATCCTCGTTCCAGAGCGCGCTGAGCGATCTCAAGAGTCCGAATTTCTTCAACAGCCGCACCGCCACCGCCAGCAACACGGAGATGTTTTCCGTGACCGCGGACGGCAGCGCCGATGCCGGCAACTATGACATCAGCGTGCTGAATCTCGCCAGCGCCAACAAAATCGCCTCGGGCAATTTCGCCGGCCCCGACACCAAGGTCGGCACCGGCAAACTCAGCATCAGCGTCGGCGAATCCGCCTTCGACATCGATATCAACAGCGAAAACAATACCGTCGCCGACATCCGCGACGCCATCAACAACGCGCCCAACAACACCGGCGTCAAGGCCAGCCTGTTGACGGTGAGCGACGGCGCCGGCGGCACCGCCACCAAACTGGTGCTGACCGCCAAGGATACCGGCGCCAACAGCCAGATCGCCGTGAGCGTCGCCGACGACGACGGCGACAACACCGATGGTTCGGGACTGTCGCAGCTTTACTATTCAAAAAGCGACACGACCAACAGCCGCTTCACCGAGGTGAAGGCGGCGCAGGACGCCACCATCACCGTCGACGGTTTCACCGTGACCAGCGCCACCAACGTTTTCGACGAGGCCATCCCGGGCGTCTCCATCACCGCGCTGAAACCCGTCACCGATGCCGGCAACAACCCGACTTCCGCGACCCTGTCGGTGGCGGTGGATACCGACAGCATCAAGGCGGCGATCCAGAAATTCGTCACCGCCTACAACAGCTATGCCTTCACCTACAGCCAGTTGACCAGCTACACCCCGGCCACCGCCGGACAGACCAGCGGCACCGCCGGGCCATTGCTCGGCAACAGCTCGGCGAACCTGTTGAACAACCGGCTGCGCCGGGACCTCAGCGATCGGGTGGATGGCGCCAGTGCCAATTTCAATACCCTGGCCGCCATCGGCATCACCACCGACGCCGACGGCTCGCTGAAAATCGACGACGCCAAACTCAACAAGGCCATCAACGGCAACCTGTCCGATGTCGCCAAACTGTTTTCCGGGGACAGCGGCGTCGCCGGCCGGCTCAATTCGCGGCTGACCGATGCACTCGCCAGCAACGGCCTGTTCGACAACACGCAGAAGACCCTGCAATCCCAGCTCGACGATCTGGGCAAGCAATCGGAAGACCTGGACAAACGCATGGCGGCGCTGGAGGCGACCTACCGCGCCCAGTTCACGGCGCTCGATTCGCTGGTGGCGCAGCTGAAGCAGACCGGCAGCTTCCTGACGCAGCAGCTCAGCAACACCAACTCCTCATCGTCGTAACGGGCCGCCTCATGAGCCAGGATATCGAAAGCAACTGGAACGCCATGCTGGCGACCACCGCCGCGATGCACGACGCCGCCACCGAAGCCAAGTGGGAACAGGTACTGGAGCTGGCATCGCGACGCCATCAGGCGTTGCTCGAGCATTTCGCCCGGTTCCCGGTCGGGCCGGACAACGCGGCGTTTTATCGGGAACACATCAACGACATGCTGCGCAGCGAGCAGGAATTGCAGGAGCTGGCGCAGTCCGCGCGCAAACAGGTCATGCGCAGCGCGGTCGCCAGCAACCAGAACCACCGCGCCGTCGGCGCCTATCTCAAAACCGCGACCCGCTGAGCTTGCGCTCGCCGAACGCGGTTTTTTCAGCGCCCTCAACGCAGGAAATCGAACAGCGACATGCCGCTGATCTTGGCGAAGCTCTGCTGCGCGGCCTGCAACACCACATTTTCCTGGGTCAATTGCGTGATCGCGGTGGCGTAATCCAGATCGCGCACCTGCGACAACATTTTCTGGTTCACCAACCCCACGCCGTCCTGCAGGTTGCCGGTGCTCTCCAGCGTATTGAGGCGCGCGCCGACCTTGGCCCGCACCACGCTCACCCGCGCCTGCGCGCTGTCGAGGTTGTCCAGGGTTTCCGACACGAGATCGGCCACACGCAATTTGTCATCCGGGGAATCGGACAGGTTTTGCAGGCCGTCGGCCAGTTTTTGCAGGGTGTCGAATACGCTCTGGGTGGAGGGCCGGTCCACCGTGAAGGTATCGCCGTCGCCCGGCGTGCCGATGATGTCCACCTTGGCGCCGTTGAATTCGATCGCCTCGCCGGACACGTAATCGCCGGTGGTCACCGGCGTCGGCCCGGCCGGCACCGTATCCACCTGATAGGTGGGCGGCGTCGCCGTGGCGTCGATGGTGATGGTGTAAGGGCCGGTGAAATTGCTGGTGAAGGCCGCCTTGTCGGTGACGCTGCCCATGGCGATGGTGGCGTCGCCGGTGTTGGCGGCGCCGGCGCCCGTGGTCAGCCGGCTCGATGGAATCGCCATGAACAGGTCGTTGCCGTTGTCGTTGACCGGCACGAACGTGCTCGAGGAAATCTGCACCGAACGCTGGCCCTGATCGCCGCGGTACACATAACCCGCGCCGGTATCGACGAAGGGCGCCTGCTCGCCCTGGTAACCGCCGAAGATGTATTCGCCGGTGGCGCTGCGCGTATTGGCCAGCTCGGACAATTCGCTCAGGCGCGATTTCAGCTCGGCGGCGATGGCCTGGCGATCGGTGAAGGTCAGCGAGCCGTTGCCGGCATTTATCGCCAGCTCGTGCACCCGGGTCAGCAGCGTGGTGATGTTGCCGAGCTGGCCGTCCTCGAATTGCAGGCTGCTGGTGGCGCCGTCGATGTTTTTCTTGTACTGGTCGATGTTGGCCTGCGCCTGCCCCAATTGCAGGATCTGCGTGGCCGCCACCGGATCATCGGAGGGCGTGAGCACGCGCTGGCCCGAGGAAATCTGGTTCTGTGTTTTATACAGCTGCGACTGCGCGCTCAGCATGCCGCGCAGTCCCTGCGAAAAAATCTGCGACAACGAAATACGATCAGCCATCGATCAGCTCCTCACTGAAACGAACCCAGCAATGTCGTGAACAGCGACCGGGCGATATTGATGGCCTGCGATGCGGCCTGGTACGCCTGCTGGAATTTGATGAGGTTGGCGGCTTCCTCGTCCAGGTTCACCGCCGACACCGAATCGCGGTTGGATTGCGATTGCGTCAACAGGGTATCGGCCGCGTCGCGGTTGTTCTTGAGCGCCTGCGCGGTGGCGCCGACGCCGGACACCAGCTGGCTGTAGGAATCGGAAAAGGTCTGCCCGCCCACCACCTTGGACAGGTTCAGCCCGGCCAGCGCCAGCGCGTTGCGGTTGTCCGAACTGCCGTTGGCGTTGAACGACACCGCGAACGAATCGCCGGCGGCCGGATGACCGGCGACGGTGAACTGGAACGCGGGCGTGGCCGGCGGGCCCGGATCGTTGTAGGTAATGACGTTGTTCTGGCCCGGCGTGATGGTGCCGGTCTGCGGCGGCACCAGCGGCACCGGCGCGGCCGGGTCGCTGTTGTCGAGAATTTCGTAGGTATTGGCGGAGGTGAACTGGACCAGCAGCGGCGGATTGAGCGCGCCCGGTGCCGTGGTGTTGAACGTGCCCAACGGCGTCACGCCGTCGGCCTGATACACGTTCAGCATGTCGCCGGCGGAGATCGTGCCGGAGCCGGTATTGGTGGCGCTGGTCTCGGTGCGGATCGGCTGCGCCAGCGCCAGGCCCTCCGGCGTTTGCAGGGAGACGTCGATATTCTGCGCGCCCTGGCGCGTGGGTTGGATCAGGAAGCTGTCGCCCGGATCGAAGCTGCCGCCGGCGATCTGAATCTGAAACCCCTCCGAATTGCTGATGACCTGACCGCCGGCCGGAATCGGCACGGTCATGACCCCACTGTAGGTGGTGTTGTCGCTCAGGCGCGTCAGGGTGAACGCGCCGCCGGCGCCGAAGGTGAGCCGGTAATCGCTGGTGGTCAGCTTGCTGCTGTCATCTATGAACACCTGCATCTGCAGGCCGGCGCCGGTGTTGTTGGCGTTCGGCAGCACCCGGTTCTGCATGGCGCTGGCACTGTTGATGTCGGAAAACAGGTCGTTGCCGAAATTGCCGTTCAGATCGAGGCCCAGGCGCTGCTGCTGGTTCATCGTATCGGCGATCGAAATGGCGAGGCGGCCGAGGCTGTTGTAGGCGACATCGAGCGTGCCGCTGCGAAACTTCAACAGGCCGCCGATATTGCCGCCGCTGACCAGCGAGGTGATGTCCTGGCTGGCGTTGCCCATGCGCAGCACCAGCGCCATCTGCGTCGGATCGGTCTTCGACGGCTCCGCGCTCAGCGTGCTGGCCTTCGTGCCCACCACCAGCGGCTGGCCGCTGCCGGTGAACACGTTGACCATGCCGTCGTCCTGTTTCACCACCTTCACGCCGATCTGCTCGGCCAGTTGGCGCAACAATTCCTCGCGCTGGTCGAGCAGCGAATTGGGTGTGGCGTTCACGCCGCCCTGCTGGGTGACGATCTGCTGATTGAGCTTGGCGATGTTCTCGGTCAGGCTGTTGACCGCGCTGGTGTAGGTGCCGAGCTGCTGATCGACGCCCTGCGACAACGTCTGCAAACGCTCGTAGAGCGATTGAAAACGCTGCGCCAGACTTTGCGCGTTGCTGAGCACCACCTGCCGCACCGGCACCGAGGTCGGGTCCTTCGATGCCTCCTGCAAATTGGCGAACAGGTTTTGCAGCGACGGCGTCAGGCCGGTGCTCTGATCGGCCAGCAACGAATCGAGCTGGCTGATCTGGGAAAAGTAGGTATCGAGTTCCTTGTAATTGGCGGTGTCCATGCGCAGCTGGGTCACCGCGAAATCCGATACCACGCGCTCGATGCCGGTGATGCGCACGCCGGAGCCGATGTAGCCGGCGGCGCCCATGTACTGCTGCGGCTGCGTGGCGAAATCGACGCGCTGACGCGAATAGCCCGGCGTGTTGGCATTGGTGATGTTGTTGCCGGCGGTGGTCAGCGCGGCCTGGCTCGCGCTCAATCCCGTGATACCGATGTTCAAAAGACTGGCCATGGCGGCTTATCCCATTGTCAATTGCTGTCGGCGGCTTGCCGCACCTGATCGCTGTCGAGCACCGCCAGCACCTTGTCCGCGTAGCGCGGATCGGTGGCGTAACCGGCGCGGGCCAGCGCATGCACATACGCGCGCGAATCGCCGGCGCGTTGCAGCGCCTGTTGATAGCGTGGATTTTCGCTGATCAATCGCGCGTAATCGGCAAAACTCTGCCCGGGCGAGGCGTAGGCGCGAAACGCCGCGGTCTCGCGCACGGCGATGCCGTTGCGGTATTCGATGGTCGGCACCGTCACCACCGGCCCCTGCCAGCCGGCGTCGGCCTTGATATTGAAAAAATTGAAACTGGAACTGCCGTCGGCACGTTGCAGCACTTTCTGACCCCAGCCGGTTTCCAGCGCGGCCTGGGACAACAACACACGGCTGTCGACGCCGAGGCTGCGGGCGATGCGTTCGGCGTGGGGATACAACGCCTCGACGAAACCGGCCGGCGAGCCGTCGAGCGCGTTGGCCGCGGCCACGCCGTCATCGGCGTCGTCGCGCAGCGAACCGTCGCCGGAAAACAGCTGGTGCAGCGTTTCATGCACGGCGTCCGCGTCGGGCACGGTATTGTCGACGCGCGGCTTCGGCGGCGCCGGCGGCAGCGCGCGTGCGGACGCGGCGGACAAGGTGGTGGCGCCCGCATCGGGCGCGGCGGTTTTATCGCCGTTTTCCGGCGTGCCGAAGCGGCCCTGCAACTGGCGCAGCAGCGCGTCGGCGATGCCGAAACCGCGCCCGCGGCTCAGTGACAGCGACAGTTGATTGTCGAACATGTCCTGGTACATCTTCGATTCCGAGCTGGCCAGCGGATCGCCGTCGCTGAACACCTCGTTGGCCTGGCGCATGCTCTTGATCATCATCTGCACCATCATCGACTCGAACTGATGGGCCACCTCGCGCAACTGCGCGTTCTTGTCGCCGTGGGTGTTCGCCTTCAGGTTGCGCAGGCCGGAAAGATCGGTGTACACCGAGGTATCGGCCGGCAGCGGACTTTTGTCGATCACCGCATCACCCCGCCGCCGCCGTGGATCGCCGCCGCCATGCTCAAATCACCACCACTTCCGCGTTGAGCGCGCCGGCTTCCTTGAGCGCCTCGATGATCGCCATCAGATCGCCGGGCGCCGCGCCCACTTGATTCACCGCGCGCACGATGTCTTCCAGCGTGGTGGATCTTTTCATTTCGAACATGCGGTTCTTCTCTTCCTTCACGCTGACGTTGGATTGCGGCGTGATCGCGGTCTGGCCGCCGCCGAAGGCGTTGGGCTGGCTGACCTTGACGTTTTCCGCCACTGTCACCACCAGGCTGCCGTGGGTCACCGCCACCGGACTCACGGTGACGTGATTGCCGACCACGATGGTGCCGGTGCGCGAATTGATGATGACCCGCGCCGCCGCTTCGCCGGGTGTGATTTCCAGATTCTCCAGCACCGACACATAGGTGACGCGCTGGTCGGTGTCGCGCGGCGCGGTGACATTGATCGACATCGCATCCATGGCGTGGGCCACGTTGGAGCCGAGCAGATCGTTGATGGTTTCGGCGACACGTTTGGCGGTGGTGAAATCGGCGCGTTTCAGATTGAACACGAGCGAGCCCGCATCGGCGAAACCATTGGGCACTTCGCGCTCGACCACGGCGCCGTTCGGAATGCGGCCGCCGCTCGGCACGTTCACCGTCACCCGCGAGCCGTCCGCGCCCTTGGCGCCGAATCCGCCCACCACCAGTTCGCCCTGGGCCAGCGCGTAGACCTGGCCGTCCGCGCCCTTCAGCGACGTCAGCAGCAGGCTGCCGCCGCGCAAACTTTTCGCGTTGCCCACCGACGACACCGTGACATCGACGGTCTGCCCGGCCTTGACGAAGGCCGGCAGGTTGGCGTGCACGCTGACCGCGGCGACGTTTTTCAACTGGAAGTTGGTGCCGGCCGGAATCACGATGCCGAACTGCTTGAGCATGTTGCTGAACGACTGCGCGGTGAACGGCGTCTGCGTAGTCTGGTCGCCGCTGCCGTCGAGCCCCACCACCAGGCCGTAGCCGATCAGCGGGTTGGAGCGCACGCCGGCCAGCGTCGCCAGATCCTTCAGGCGCTCCGCGTGCGCGTTCGCGGCCAGCGCCAGCAGCGACAGCGCAACGACGCCGGCGCGCGCGCGCCGCAGGCGCCGCCGCCAACGGGTCAGCAGGCCGGTGGATTGTTTGATCGACTTCGCCACAACGGTAGTCCTCGTCAGAACGGCCAGTATTGGGAACTGAAAAAGCGCGACAGCCAGCCCTGCTTGTTGGCCTCCGCCAGCTCGCCGCTGCCGCTGTAGGTGATGCGCACATCGGCGATCTTGGTCGACGGCACGGTGTTGTCCGGCAGCACATCCTCGGGCCGCACGTAACCGCGCAGGCGGATGAATTCCTCGCCGCGATTGAGTGTCATCCATTTTTCGCCGCGCACCTCGAGCAGGCCGTTAGGCATGACGTCGGCCACCATCACCGCGATGCTGCCCTGCAATTTGTTGCTCTGGTCCGAGCTGGCGTTGCCGCCGAAATCGCGGCTCGGATTGACGCTGGTATTCATGTTGATGCCGCCGAGTCTCGGCTGGGCGCCGAGCACGATGCCGGCATCGAGGTTGATCTTGTCGTCCTTCTTGATCGCGGTGTCGGCCTTTTTGCTGGAGGTGGTGGCCTCGGTCAGCATCACCGTGATGACATCGCCGATGCGGCGCGCGCGCTTGTCCTCGAACAGCGACAGACCGCCGATGGAGCCGGTGGCGTCGGCGCGGTAGATGCCGCCCTGGTTGGGCCTGGGCGGCAGCATCGCCGGCGCCGCCACCGGCGCGTAGGCCGGATCGCCGGGCTTCGGGTCCGGCCCGATGGTGCAGCCCGCGGCCAGCAGCGCCACGGCCAGAATGCAAACGCGCATCGTCATGATCACCTCCGCTATAACGTCTGCGTGACGAATTGCAGCATCTGGTCGGCGGTGGCGATCACCTTGGAATTCATTTCATAGGTGCGCTGGGTGGTGATCATGTTGACCATCTCCTCCACCACGTCGACGTTGGAACTCTCCAGCGTCGCCTGCTTCACCTGGCCGAGGCCGTTGAGGCCGGGCTGCGACTGCAATGGCGCGCCGCTGGCGGCGGTTTCCAGGAACAGGTTGGAGCCGATCGCCTGCAGGCCGCTGGGATTGATGAAATCCGCCAGCTGGATCTGGCCGATCTGCTGGGGCGCGACCTGGCCGGCGAGTTTCACCTCGACGATGCCGTCCTGGCTGATGGTGATGGTCTGCGCGTCCTGGGGAATGGTGACCGCCGGTTGCAGCAGCATGCCGTCGGAGGTAACGATCTGGCCGTCGGAATTGCGCTGGAACTGGCCGTTGCGCGTGTACGCGGTGGTGCCGTCCGCCAGTTCGATCTGGAAAAAGCCGTGGCCGTCGATGGCGACATCCAGCGGTTTGTCGGTGATCTGGAGGCTGCCCTCGGTGAACTGCTTGGTGGTGGCGACCACCCGCACGCCGGTGCCCAACTGCATGCCCGAGGGCAGCTGCGTGGTCTGCGACGAGGACGCGCCCGGCTGCGCGCGGATCTGGTACAGCAAATCCTCGAACTGGGCGTCGTCGCGTTTGAAACCGACGGTGGAGGCGTTGGCCAGGTTGTTGGCGATGGTGGTCAGGCGCGTGTTCTGCGCGCTCAGTCCGGTCTTGCTGACCCACAGTGCTGACATCATTTCAGTGGTCCTCGGGCGGCCGGCGACGGCCGGCGTTTTTCAACGGTTTTCATCTGCGCCCGGCGGATCAGCCGAGTTGCAGCAGTTTGGTGGCGGCGCTGCTGTTGTCTTCCACGGTGCGCATCATTTTCAGGTTCATGTCGAACTGGCGGGCCAGGGCGATGACCTGGGTGAATTCATCGACGGCGTTGACGTTGGAGCCCTCCAGGAAGCCGCTTTGCACGCGCACGTCCGCCGCCGCCAGCAGCGGCGCGCCGGAGCGCGTGTACATCAGCCCGTCCTCGCCCTTCTGCAATTCGGCGTTGTCGGGCCGGACCAGCTTGATGCGGCCGACCTGGGTGAGTGCGTTCGGCGCCTGCCCCTGCTCGCGCACGGTGACCGTGCCGTCCTCGCCGATCTGCACGCTGTCGAAGGGCGGCAGGGTCAGCGGGCCGTTGTCGCCCATCACCGCGCGGCCGTCGGCGGTCTGCACCTGGCCGAGCGCGGTGATGCGCAGCGAACCGGCGCGGGTGTAGCCTTCGCGGCCGTCGCTGCCCTGCACCGCGATCCAACCCTCGCCGTTCACCGCCAGATCGAGATCGCGGCCGGTCTGGCTGAGCACGCCGATATTGAAATCGGTGGCCGGGTTTTCCGACAGCGAATAGACCCGGGTCGGAAAACCGTCGCCGTAGTACACCGCCGCGGCGCGGGCCTGCTCGAAGTCGGCGCGAAAGCCGGTGGTGTTGGCGTTGGCCAGATTGTTGGCGCGCACCGTCTGGGCGCGGGCGATGTGCTTGCCGCCGGTCATTGCGATGTAAAGGGCCTTGTCCACCACTGCTCCTCGCCGGCCGTTGCCGGCCCGTCAAAATACTTGCGACTGCGGATGGGTAGAGCAATATCGGTGCCAAGCGCCGAAGAGCCCGAAAAACCAATACCATTCCTTTGTTTTTATTGAATTTTTCCAGCAACCAAGAACTTCGCGGGCAAACAAAAGCCGCGCGGGGCGCGGCTTGGGGAAAATCGCTGCCGCCTCGGGCGGCAGCGGCGGCAAGTTTTGCCGCCGCCTGCCATCAACGCAGGTTGATGATGGTCTGGGTGATGGCGTTGTCGGTTTCGATGGTCTTGGCGTTCGCCTGATAATCGCGCTGGGCCAGGATCAGGTTCACCAGTTCATCGGACAGATCGACGTTGGAATCCTCGAGCGCGCCGGCCTGCACATTGCCGCGCGAACCCGACTGCGGCGCGCCCACCACCGCCTGGCCGGAGGCGAAGGATTCGGCCCAGTTGGTGTTGCCCACCGGCGTCAGCCCCTGCGGGTTGGCGAAATTCGCCAGCGCGATCTGGCCCAGCGTCAGCGCCTCGCCGTTGGTGTAGCGGGCGAACACCATGCCGCTGTCGTCGATGTCGATGCTGGCCAGCCGGCCCGGCGCGAACCCGTCCTGGTTCAACGCGTTGGCCGAGGAGGTGGCGCCGTACTGGGTCGAGCCGGCCAGATTGACGCTGAAATTCAGCGCCCCGGCGCCGCCGCTGCCGGGCCAGGCGTCGTTGAACGCGGCCGGCGTCGGCGCCGTCAGCCCGCCGTTGGTGGCGAAGGTCAGCGTGCCGAGCGCGTGCGGCGCGCCGCTGCTGTCGAGATCGGTGTACACGTCCCAGTTGGTTCCGGTGGCCGGCGGCGTCGGTGCGGTGGCGCTTTTCACGTAGTACGTGGTCAGCAGGTGCGAGTTGCCCAGGCTGTCGTACACGGTCGCGGCGGTGGACCAGGTGTAGCTGTTCGGATCGGTGCTGTCGAAGGTGGCGACCGAGGGCAGCTCGGCGCCGGAATCGAGGTTGATGCGCAGGTCCACCTTGGTGGTCGCCTTCGGCGCGACGTCCTGGGTCTGGATCTGCAAGTCGGACAACGCGCCGCTCAGGATCTGGCCGCCGGCCGACGACGCGAAGCCCTGCAAGCGCGCCCCGCCGGCCGACACGAT
>Ga0164243_10003813_pt1 | contig 23953 bp, 17 predicted proteins | sample OricompcompostOP_FD_108781 | JGI IMG/M metagenome (GOLD analysis project Ga0164243, IMG submission 108781) | Organic Plus compost microbial communities from Emeryville, California, USA - Original compost - Organic plus compost (OP) | ecosystem: Engineered > Solid waste > Mixed feedstock >...
CCCGTCGCGCCCGAACGGCCCCTTGAGCAGGCCGTGTCGACCGCCGAGCCGCACCACCAGGTCGGTGTACCCGTCCCCGGTGAAGTCGCCGGCGACGAGCGGATCGTCGGCGACGCCCATGCCCTGGTAGTTGCGCGGCACGCCCTTGAGGTACGTGCCGCCCCTCAGCCCCTTCGGCGAGCCCCACAGGGCGATGACGCCGGCGTGCGTGTGCTTGTCGGCGTCGCCGTACATCTTCACCGAGGTCAGCAGATCGGTGTAGCCGTCCGCGTCGATGTCGCGGGCCTCGGTGACGTCGCCGAACGAGACGCCGCGGCGCTCCCGTCCCGGAACCCCGGGGCTGTCCAGGTCCAGCCGCTGCCGGCGCTCCTTGTGCCCGGCGCCCGAACCGCCCTTGCGCGCGCCGTACACGACGGACACCGCGCCGCCCAACTCGCCCGTGGCGTAGACGTCCTGGGCGCCGTCGTGGTCGAAGTCCGCTGCGGGCGCCGTGCCCGCGGGGCCGTGCAGCGACTCGGGCCGCGGCTTCGGCTTCTTCCCGCTTCCGTGCAGCGCGCCCCAGGCGACGGGTACGGCGCCGGCCGCGATGACGGCAACCGCCACCGCCGCGATCCCGAGGCGCCGGCGCCCGGAGCCGCCGCCCGCTCCGGCTCTCGCGCCGTCCCCGCCTCGCGCGGCGTCCGGTGTGGACGGGCTTTCAGGGGTCTCCGGGTCTCGGGACACGAGCACTCCTCCCAGTCCGGTGTACGTGGAGTACGCAGAGGTTGGAGCGGGTCAGTGTGCCATCCGTAGCTGAGAACCCGGCGCCGCCCTCGGCCCAACCGCCCGCGCGGACAAGGGAGTTGCCCGGCTCACCGGTCCTGCGGGGGACCGTCCGCTTCGTAGCGCTTCGTCCACGTGGCGCCGCACTGGCAGCGGCGGTGCTCGATCAGCTCTCCCCGCTCGGTCACGCTGAGGCCGTCGCTGACGCGTACGTGTACATGCTCGTCCATGGGGGCACCTCCCGGGCCTTCGTCGTCCTGTTCGTACCTCGGACACCGTCGGCCGGGGGTAGTGGAAGACCCGCCCCAGCCTACGTCAGGCCGAAGAACGGCCCGGGCCGAGCGGTCTGGGACGGCACCGGCCGGGTACTCCGGAGGCCGCGAACGACGGGGGTCGTTTCCGCAACCGCAGAAATCCCGGAAGGAGTGAGGAACATGACGCTGCCCGTACGGCGCCACCGGGGCGGACTCTCCCAGCGGTTCCCGGAGTGGCGGGACCCGTTCAGCGAGTTCGACGACCTGTTCCGGCGCATGAGCAACCTGTGGGAGTCCTCCGTGGGCCGCGGTATGACGCCCATGACGGGCGGAATGGCGTGGGTGCCGCCGGCGGACGTGTCCGAGACGGAGGACGCGTACCTGGTCGAGGTGGATCTGCCGGGCATGCGGCGCGAGGACATCGACATAGAGATCAGCGGCCAGGAGCTGATGATCAGCGGGGAGTGCAAGGAACGCGAGGACCGCGGCACGATGCGCACGCAGACGCGGCGCACCGGACGGTTCGAGTACGCGACGACGCTGCCCGCCGACGCCGACGGCGAGCGCATCAACGCGAACCTCTCCGACGGCGTGCTGACCGTGACCATCCCGAAGACGGAGGCGGCGAAGCCCCGCCACATCGAAATCACCGGAGGCGACTGATCCGGTACGCGGCGGGCGGCGCCGGAGCGCCCGGGCCCGCCGCCCGCCGCACCGCCGATCACCTTTACGGGCCCGGCAGTTGGGACCCCGCACGGGCCGCCCAGAGCGCCACCGCCACCGCGCCTTGACAGCCGTGGACTCAACTTTTAACCAGGGTGGTGTACGGCGCGGTACGCCGTAGTACGCCGCAGCGCAGGAGAGGAGGGCTCACGTGGCTCGCGCAGTCGGTATCGATCTCGGGACGACCAACTCCGTCGTGTCCGTCCTGGAGGGCGGCGAGCCGACGGTCATCCCGAACGCGGAGGGCGCCCGTACGACGCCGTCGGTGGTCGCGTTCGCCAAGGACGGGGACGTGCTCGTCGGCGAGGTGGCCAAGCGGCAGGCGGTCACGAACGTCGAGCGCACCGCCCGCTCGGTGAAGCGGAACATGGGCGACAGCAGCTGGCGGTTCCCGGAGTCGGGCAGCATCGACGGCAGCCGGTACACCGCGCAGGAGATCTCGGCGCGGGTGCTGCAGAAGCTGAAGCGGGACGCGGAGGCGTTCCTGGGCCAGGACGTGACGGAGGCCGTCGTCACCGTGCCCGCGTACTTCAACGACGCACAGCGCACGGCGACCAAGGAGGCCGCGGAGGTCGCCGGGCTGAAGGTCCTGCGGATCATCAACGAGCCGACGTCCGCCGCGCTCGCGTACGGCCTGGACAAGGAGAACGACCAGACGGTCCTCGTCTTCGACCTGGGCGGCGGCACGTTCGACGTCTCGCTGCTGGAGATCGGCGAGGGCGTGGTCGACGTCAAGTCCACGTCCGGGGACACGCATCTCGGCGGCGACGACTGGGACCAGCGGATCGTCGACCACCTGGTGACGCAGTTCAAGAACGGCTACGGCATCGACCTGTCCCAGGACAAGATGGCGGCCCAACGGCTGGGCGAGGCCGCGGAGAAGGCGAAGGTCGAGCTGTCCTCGACCAGCGAGACCACGATCAATCTGCCGTACATCACGGCGACCGCCGACGGTCCGCTGCACCTGGAGGAGAAGCTGACCCGGGCCCGCTTCGAGCAGCTGACGTCCGACCTTCTCGAACGCTGCAAGGGCCCGTTCCACACCGCGGTGCAGGACGCCGGCATCGAGCTGTCGGACGTCGACCACGTGATCCTCGTCGGCGGCGGGACCCGGATGCCCGCGGTCACCGAGCTGGTGCAGGAACTCACCGGCAAGGAGCCGCACAAGGGCGTCAACCCGGACGAGGTCGTCGCGGTCGGCGCCAGCCTCCAGGCCGGCGTGCTCAAGGGCGAGGTCAAGGACGTCGTACTGCTCGACGTCACGCCGCTGTCCCTCGGCATCGAGACCAAGGGCGGCATCATGACCAAGCTCATCGAGCGCAACACCACGATTCCCACGCGGCGTTCGGAGACCTTCACCACCGCCGAGGACAACCAGCCCTCGGTGACCGTGCAGGTCTACCAGGGCGAGCGGGACATCGCCGCGTACAACAAGAAGCTCGGCAGCTTCGAGCTGACCGGGCTGCCGCCCGCGCCCCGCGGTACGCCGCAGATCGACGTCGCCTTCGACATCGACGCCAACGGCATCATGCACGTCTCCGCCCGCGACCAGGGCACGGGCCGGGAGCAGAAGATGCAGGTGACCGGCGGCTCCAGCCTGTCGAAGGAGGAGATCGACCGGATGACGCGGGAGGCCGAGCAGTACGCGGAGGAGGACCGCCGCAAGCGGGAGAGCGCCGAGGCCCGCAACCAGGGCGAGCAACTCGTGTACACGACCGAGAAGTTCCTGCGGGAGAACGAGGAGCGGGTGCCGGCGGACACCCGCAGCGAGGTCGAGTCCGCGGTCGCAGAGCTGCGGGAGAAGCTGAAGGGCGAGGACACCGCCGCCATCCGCACGGCCTCCGAACGGGTCGCCGCCGTCAGCCAGAAGCTGGGCGAGGCGATGTACTCGGGCGCGGGCTCGGGTGGTTCGACGGGGTCAGCCGATTCGGGCGGAACGGGCGCCGCCGGTTCCGGCGAAGGCTCCGCGGGCGCGCGGGAAGGCTCCGAGGAGGACGTCGTGGACGCCGAGATCGTCGACGAGGACCGCGACGACCGGGGCCGCGCGGCCTGACCGCGCCCGGCCCCGGCACGTCCTCGGGCCGGCGCCGACTCCGGCCGCCCGCAGCGCAGTTGCGGCGGGATCGCCCGTACCGGGCGTACCGGGCGGCCGGGTCCGGGCCCCGACCCGGGCCCGCGGAGGTCAGCCGCCGGTGACCTCGATGGCGCCCGCCGGGCAGACGGCGGCCGCCTCGTGCACGGCGTCGTGCTGTTCCGCTGCGGGCTCCGGCGCCAGCAGCTGCACGACGCCGTCCTCGTCGCGCTGGTCGAACACCTCCGGCGCGATCAGGACGCACTGCCCGGCGCCACAGCACTTGTCCTCGTCCACGGTGACCTTCATACGGTCTCCTCTCTCCGTACGCGGTGGTACCGCGCCGGGCGGTCGGACCCGGCGCGGACGGGGGCGGGCGCGCTCACCAGGTGACGGGCACCTCGCGCAGGCCGCCCACGAGCAGGCCCTCGACCCGTTGCAGCTCCTCGGGCGGCACCGCGAGCCGCAGCCCTGGCAGTCTGCGCACCAACACCTCCAGCGTGACCTGGAGTTCGGTACGGGCGAGTGCCTGGCCCAGGCACGAATGCGGCCCGGCCCCGAACGTCAGATGCGGGTTGGGGCTGCGCGAGAGGTCCATCTCCTCGGCGTCGTCGAAGACGGCCTCGTCGCGGTTGGCGGCGGGCATGCTGCACACCACGGTCGTACCCGCCGGCAGCACCTCCCCGCCGATCTCGGCGTCCTCACCGAGGTAACGCCGCAGCCCGAAGCCGGAGTTGGCGTCGAAGCGCAGCGCCTCCTCGACGGCCGTACGCACCAGCGACGGGTCGGCGACCAGCCGCTCCCAGCGCGTGCGGTCCGCCAGCAGCATCGAGACCATCTTGCCGATCATGTTGGCGGTGGTCTCGTGCCCGGCGACGAGCAGCCCCATGCCGGTGGCCATCAGCATCTCGTCGGTGAGCCCCTGCCCTTCGCCCTCGCTCTCCTCGATGAGCAGGCTGAGGATGTCGTCGGCGGGCTCCGCGCGCTTGGCCGCGATGTGCGCGCTCATGTACGCGGCGAACTCGTCGTGTGCGGTGCGCACTTCGTCCTCGGAGAAGCGGGTGACGCTCAAGAACGCGTCCGACCAGTGCGAGAAGCGGTCCCGGTCCGCGGCCGGTACGCCGAGCACGTCGCAGATCACGAACACCGGAAGCGGAAAGCCCACGCTCGACTTCAGGTCGGCCGGCCGGCCCCGCTCGACCATCTCGTCCACGAGCGAATCCACGATCGCGGTCATCTTGGGCCGCAGCGCCGTCATCCGCTTCGCGGTGAACGACCTGCCGACGAGGCGCCGCCAGCGCTGGTGCTCCTCGCCCCGGTCGGGCACCCGGAACGCCGACCTGCCCGTGGCCGCGGCACCGCCCGCCCCGTCCGGCGCGACCCGGGCGGCGCCGTCCTCGGCGGTCGGCCGGACGAAACGGCCGTCCGACAGCAGCTCCTTGATGTGCTCGTGCCGGGTCAGCAGCGTGGCCCGGTCACCGCTGGGCAGCTCCACGGAGGCCATCGGGCACTGCTGCCGTAGCCGCCGCCAGTCCGCGGGCGGCTCCAGCGCGGTGTCGTAGGGCAGCGGGTAGCGCACGGCCTGCTCGCTCTGGTTCATAGCGCATCTCCCTTGCGGGGCAGGGGTGTTGGACATGCCGGGTCTCGGGGCGGCCGGGGCGCCCGGGCCGCGGCGCCGCTGCGTACGGTTCATCCGGCGGGACCGGCGGGACCGGCGGGACCGGCGGGACCGGCAGGACCGGCGGAGACGGGCGACGGCGCGGGGCGCGGGCCGGCGAGGTGCCGCTGCCGGAGCAGGCGTGCCTGCTTCGCCATGTTCCAGCCGAGGACGCCGGTCACCCGTTCCCGGTCGCGGTAGACGGCGACGAAGCGCTCCTCGTCCGGGCCGCCTTCGGCGAAGGTCACCTCGTCCGTGGGCGAAGGCAGCCCGTGCAGCTGGATCTTGGCGTACCGGCCGGTGCCGCCGGCTGTGTACTGGTCCGTCCAGAAGTACGGCGTCGGGGAGTACGGGCGGTCGGCGCCGAGCAGGTTCGCGGCGACGGTCCGCGCCTGCTCGACGGCGTTGGTGCGGTTCTCCAGCCGTAGCCGCCGGCCCAGCCCCTCGTGGAAGAAGGACGCGACGTCCCCGACCGCGTACACGCCGGGGGCGGCGCAGCAGCGGGCGTCGCACTCCACGCCGTCGCCCAGCAGCAGTCCGCTGCCGGCCAGCCAGGAGGTCACCGGGGAGGCGCCGACGGCCACCACGACGACGTCGGCGGGCAGCAACTCGCCGCAGGCGAGCCGCACTCCGGTGACGCGGTCGCCGTCGCCGAGCACCTCCTCCACCGCGGTCTCCGCCGCGGAGCCGAGCCGCAGCCGTACGCCGTGCTCGCTGTGCAGCCGGTCGAGGGCGCCGCCCACCACCCCGCCGAGCCGGCTGCCCAGCAGCGTGCCGTCGCAGCCGACGACGGTCACCTCCAGGCCCGACTCCCGTGCGGCGGCCGCGGTTTCGGCGCCGAGCGCGCCGTCCCCGACGACCACGAGCCGCCGTCCGGCGACCAGTTCGCGGCGCAGGTCCGCGGCGTCGTCCAGGGTGCGCAGCACGTGCACTCCGGCGAGCCCGTCCTGCCCGGGCAGCGTGCGCGGGCGCAGGCCGGTGGCGATGACGAGGGCGTCGGCCCGCAGGACGCGCCCGCCGGCGGTGGTGACGAGGCGTTCCGCGACCGCGCAGTCGACGGCCGGATCGTCCGGCACCAACTCGGCGTCCAGCGCGTCCAGTTGCTCGGGCGTACGCAGCCGGGTCCGGTGCGGCTCCCAGGCCCCGGTGAGGACCTGCTTCGACAACGGCGGCCGGTCGTACGGCGGATGGCGCTCGCCGTCCAGCAGCGTGAGCGCGCCCTGGTAGCCCTGCCGCCGCAGCGCTTCGGCCGTGGCCAGCCCGGCGGCCGAGGCGCCGACGATCAGTACGCTCGCCGGAATCGGCACCCGACACCCCCCGGGCCGGCGGTCGCGGCGGGGCGCCGGTGGCGTGAACGCCCGGAAGAACCGGGGGAGTTGATGGAGCCGGACGAACCGGGAGCAGCGGTCATGGCCGTGCACCCTACCGAGCGAATTGCATGATGCACAACCATTGCACTGTGCTTTTGAGACGTCTTATGTGCACTGCCGTAAGGTGCACGGGCACGTACGCACGAGCCGGAGGCGGTGGTCATGGACGCCAAGAAGGCGGGAGAGCGCATCGAACGGGAGCTGCTGATCCTCACCCGGCACCGTGAGATGGCCTCCCCGCACCGCTTCGGCGACGTCGACGCCCTCGACCGCAGCGCGTACGTGCTGCTCAGCAGGCTCGAAGTGCAGGGCCCGATGTCGATCGCCGACTTCATGGACGCGTTCGGGCTCGCCGCCTCCACCTTTCACCGGCAGACCCATGTGCTCCTCAAAGAGGGCTTGGTGGAGCGGGTGTTGGACCCGGAGGGCGGGGTCGCCCGCAAGTTCCGCATCACTGCCGAGGGGCGGAAGCGGCTCTCCGCGCACCGGAACGCGGTCGTCGCCGGCATCGCCGAGGTGATCGCCGAGTGGCCCTCCGAGCGGCTGGAGAACTTCATCGCCGACCTCCGGCAGTTCAACACCGACGTGGAGCGGCTGAGCGGCCGTCCCTGGCCGCGCTGACCCGGCCCCGAGCCCGGTTCGCCGGCCGTGCCCGCCCGCTCCGCCGGACCCGCCGCGGCGCCGTACGCGCCGGCCGTACGCCTCGGCCCGTACGCACCGGTTCCGGGCCGCCCGCCCGCCACTTGACGCGGGGCATATGTGCAGGACACTGGAATTACGCCAGACAGCTGGAGAGGCACACCGCCGGTTGGAGACGTCCGCCGGCAGGAGACTTCCCCGGCCCTGGCCAGGCCCCCGGAGCCCCCGGATGCCGAGCCCCGGCGACGACCGGGACACGGACACATCGGCGGGGACTGCCGGGGACTGTGCTGTCTGGGGCCGGGCTCCGGCGCCCGGCTGTTCCGGGCCGCCCGCAGCCGCCCTCCCGCGGACGGGCGCCCCGGCGAACCGCCCTTTCCCGCCCAGCAGTTGCCGCCTCCAGGGCGGACGCGCCACGGCGCCGCTCTCCGTACGCCCCGGTCCGCCTCACCCGGCTCTGCGGGTCAACTCCCCGCTGCCGCGCGGGATGAGCCGGGTGGGCACGAGTCGGCCGGTTAGCTGCGCCGCCGGATCGCGCATCCGGTGCAGCAGAGTCGTCGCCGCCGTGTGCCCGATGACTGCGGGGTCCTGTGCCACCACGGTGAGCCCGGGATCCAGCTCGCCCGCGAGTTCCAGATCGTCGAACCCGACCAGGGCGACGTGGTGTTGGGCCTTGAGCGCGTGCAGGGCGCGTACGGCTCCGATGGTCAGCGCGTTCCGTGCGGCGAGCAGCGCGGTGGGCGCCCGGGGGCCGGTCAGCAGCGCACGCACCGCGCGCTCCCCCTCCTCGGCGGTCTCCACCGAGTGTCCTAGCTGCTCCGGTCCGGCTTCCAGGCCGGCGTCGGCGAGCGCGGCCCGGAAGCCGTCGAACCGCAGCCGCATGGGGGCCGACCGCAGATCGCCGAGGTAGGCGATGCGCCGGTGCCCGTGGCCGAGGAGGTGGGCGGTGGCCTGCCGCATCCCGGACTCGTTGTCGCTGAGCACGGCCGGTGCGTCGATGCCCTCGGCGGGCCGGTCGACCAGCACCAGCGGCATGCCGGGGCGCAGCCGTGCGGTGAGGTGCGACTGGTCGCCGGGGGGCGGCGCCAGCAGCACCCCGTCCACGTCGCGGGAGCTGACCGCGTCGAGCAGGCTCTCCATACGGTCCCGGTCCTCGTCGGTGCTGGCGGTGAGCACGAACGAGTCCGCGGTGCGCGCCACGTCCTCGACGGCGCGCTGGAGTTGGGCGGAGAAGGGGTTGGCCGCGTCCTGGAGTATCAGCGCGATCGTCCACGGGGCGCCGTCGCTGCGGCGCAGCGAGGTGGCGGCCGCGTTCCGCCGGTAGCCGAGCGCGGACACGGCCTCCAGCACGCGGTCGCGCAGGTCGGCGCGGACCTGTCCGTGCCCGTTGACGACGCGGGAGGCCGTCATCGGGCTGACTCCGGCGTGTGCCGCGACGTCCTTGATCGTCGGCTTGCCCGCGCCGCGTCTGCTGCGCCGGCCGGCGCCGTCCGCGGGGCGAACTCCCTGCTCTCCGGCCGCATTTGACGGCTCCGGCACGTGCCTCACCCACCTCCCTTGACGCTGTGCGCAACCCTACCGTAGCTTCGCGGTAACGTTACCTCGTCATCCTCGTCGCCCTGTACGGGTGGCTGCCGCCCCGCGCTCACCCCTGCCCGGCGGAGCCCGACGCCCGTACCGAGCCAGCGCGCCGGCAGCGTCCGGCCGATCCGCAGCGCTCCGCCGACCGCGGCCCCGCGTACGGCGGTTGGCGCGCACCCGCGCTGCGCTCCCCGGAAGCGGTCCATCTCTCAGGAGCGGTCCATGTCACCACCGCAGGTCCCGCGCAGCAGTCCGTACGGTCCGTACGCAGCACCCTCGCCGCGCCGCGGCCACCGGAGCCGCCCTCTCCTCTCGCGGCGCTCCGCCCTCAAGTCGGCGGCGCTGACCGTCGGTCTGCCGTCCGCGCTCACCGGCTGCGGGTCCGCGCGGGCGGGCTCCGCGCCGATGTCGTTCTGGAATCCGTGGGGTCCGGCGAAGGGGTCGGACATGGCGCCGCAGAGCGACTGGTTCACCTCGCTGGCGCGCGCCTGGAACGCCCGCACCGGCAAGGACGTCGCCCTCACGTACATCGCCGGCGAGACCTACACCAACGGTTCGAAGTTGCAGACCGCGTTCCTCGCCGACAGCGGCCCCGACCTGTTCGTGCTCAGCCCCGGCGACTTCCTGCGCTACGCCAACGGCGGCGTACTGGAGGACCTGACGCCCTATCTCTCCGACGAGGCGCGGCGGGACTTCGTCGACGGCGCGCTGGACACCCGTACCGTGAACGGCCGGGTCTACGGGCTGCCGATGTCGCTCCAGCCGCACGCCTTCTACTACTCGAAGCGGGCCTGGGAGCGGGCCGGGCTCGCCGAGGGCGACGTTCCCCGTACCTGGGACCAATTCCTGTCCGTCGCCGAGAAGTTGACCACGCGGCGGCGCAGCGGGCTGCTGCTGGAGACCACGCCCGGCTATCTGCAGAACTTCTGCTGGTACCCGTTCATGTGGGCCGCGGGCGCCGACGCCGTCGACCGCACCGGGCGGCACAGCGGCTTCGACGCCGACGGCGTGGTGAACGCGCTGCGCTTCTGGCAGGAGACGGTGCGGCGGGGCGTCGCCCCGCGCCGTGCGCTCGGCTCCGGGTCCACCGACATCGTCGCCAACCTGCTCGCGGGCTACTGCGCCATCCAGCACTGCGGCCCGTACGGCGTGGGCCAACTCCGCAAGGCCGCACCGCACTTCGACTTCGGGGTGTTCCGGCAGCCGGTGCCGCACGGCGGCCGCTACACGACGGTGGTCGGCGGCTGGGCGTTCGTCGTGAACCGGCACGGCCGGGATCCGGAGGCGGCCGCCCGGTTCGCGGTGTGGGCGCTGGGATCGATGGAGGAGGAGTGCGTACGGCGGGTGGCGCGCTGGTGCGCCGAGGCCAGCACCGATCTGCCGCCGCGCAAGAGCGTGCAGCAACACGTCGCCGCGCAGGGCTACTTCGACGACGAGGCCATGCGCTACTTCCAGCGCGAGGTGCTGCCCGGCGGGCGGGGCGAGCCGCGCTATCCGCCGAACGTCTACCAGCCGGTCTCGGACGCGATACAGGCGTGCCAGCTCAGCGGCGCCGATCCGGCCGAGCGCGCCCGGCGCGCGTCCGGGCTGATCGAGGACGCGCTCGCCACGTACCGGGGAGCGAGGATCTTCTGATGGCCACGGTCCACACGTCTCACCGCACGAGCCCGGGCACGGGCGCGGACCCGGGTACGGGCACGGGTACGGGCACGGCCAACGGCCCGGCGGCGCGCGGGAGTCGGCGCCCGCTGACCCGTTCGGCGCGCGAGGCCGTCGCGGGCTGGCTGTTCGTCGCGCCCAGCACGCTCGGCATGCTCGTGTTCCTCGTCGTACCGATGGCGGCCTCGGTCGTCGTCAGCTTCTTCCGTGTCTCCGGCTTCGGCGACCAGCGGTTCGTGGGCCTGGAGAACTACCGGCGGCTGCTGCACGATCCCGTCTTCGGGTCTTCGCTGGCCACCACCGGGCTGTTCACGGTGCTGTTCGTGCCGCTGCTGTTCACGGCGTCGCTCGGGCTGGCGCTGCTGTTGCAGAAGCGGCGCCCGCTGATCGGACTGTGGCGCAGCCTGGTCTTCGCCCCGCACGTGGTCAGCCTGGTGGTGGTCGGGCTGGTCTGGCAGTTCCTGCTCACCGACCACGTCGGCGTCGTCAACCGGGTACTGGACGGCCTCGGGCTGCCCGCACCCTCCTGGCTGGGCAACCCCGCGTTCGCGCTGCCGGCCGTGGTGCTGATCAGCGTGTGGTTCTTCATGGGCTACTACATGGTCATTTTCCTGAACGGCCTGAACGACATCCCCGCCAGCTACTACGAGGCCGCCCGTATCGACGGCGCGGGCCGCTGGCGCTCCTTCCGGCACGTCACGTGGCCGCTGCTCCGGCCCACCAGCCTGTTCGTCCTGGTGATGACCACGCTGACCGCCATCGGCGCGGCCGGCGTCTTCGACCTGATCTACGTGATGACGAAGGGCGGGCCCGACTACGGCACCCAGGTCGTCATGTTCTACATCTACCAACGGGCCTTCCAGCTCAACGACTTCGGCTACTCCTCGGCGATGGCCGCCGTCGTCTCCGCGCTCCTGCTGCTGGTGATGTTCGTGATGCTGCGCCTCACCCGGGGAGGGAAGGTCGATGCCTGACACCGCCGCTTCCGCGCCGCGCTCCGCGCCCGCGGCCCGCACCGCGGCCGCCGTACGCGGCGCGCCTGCCGGGGCGTCCCGGCGCCCGACTCGCGTACGCACCGGGCCGATCGCCGTGTGGTGCAGCATCGCGGTGCTCGCGCTGCTAACCGTGGCGCCGCTGGCGTACATGGTCGCCACCGGCTTCAAGCGGGCGCGGGACGTCTACAGCACCTCGCTGATCCCCGGCTCACCCACGCTCGGCAACTTCCGCTACATCTTCAACGAGATCCCGATGGTGCGGTACGCGCTCAACTCGCTTCTCGTGGCCGCCGCGGTGACGGTGCTGTCCCTGCTGTTCCACTCGATGGCCGGGTACGCACTGGCCCGGCTGCGGTTCCGCGGCCGGGACGCGCTCTTCTCCGGGATCTACGCGACGCTGCTGGTGTCGCTGCCGCTGATCATGGTGCCGCTGTTCCTCGTCGCCAAGACGCTGGGGCTGCTCGACTCGTACCTCGGCATGATCCTGCCCGCGGTCTTCAACGCGTTCGGGATCTTCTTCCTGCGCCAGTTCTATCTGGGCTTCCCCGACGAGGTGGAGGAGGCGGCGCGGATCGACGGCTGCGGCTACTGGCGCATCTACTGGCGGATCGTGCTGCCCATGAGCAAGCCGCTGCTGTCCGCGCTCGCCGTGTTCTTCTTCCTCGGCACCTGGAACTCGTTCCTGTGGCCGCTGACCATCGTGCAGAACGACGCGCTGATCCCCGTACAGGTCGGCATCTCCAGCTTCCAGGGCCAGTATTCGGCCGCCTGGAACTACTCGATGGCCGCCTCCACCGTCGCCGCGCTGCCCACGCTGCTGCTGTTCTTCGCGTTCCAGCGGCAGTTCACCGAAACCCTCAAGACCACCGGCGGCAAGTAGCAGGCCGGTCCAACTCCGAGTAAAGGAAGCGATGTTCACCCAGCCCCTCCCGCTGCCCCTCGTACCCGGCCCCGGCATGGCCAGCCGCTCCCTCACCGCCGAGAACCCGGACGGTGCGAAGGGCGCGGGCGGGCGCAGCGCCTCCGCGCTCGGCCCCGGCCGCAAGGGCCGGCCCTGCCGCACGCTGCCCGCGGGCGAGACCACCGAACTGGCCGTGGTCGCCGGGGCCGGAGCGGTCACGCACATATGGATCACCTGCGCCGACCACACCGACGCCGTCGGCTTCGTGCTGCGCGACCTGGTGCTGCGCGCCTACTGGGACGGCGCCGAACAGCCCGCCGTCGAGGCGCCGTTGGGCGACTTCTTCTGCCAGGGCAACGGGGCGCGGGCGCTGGTCACGTCCCAGCCGGTCACGGTGGCGCCGACGGCCGGCATGAACTGCTACTTCCAGATGCCGTTCGCCGACGGCGCCCGCATCACCGTCACCAACGAGCACCCGGTCGACGTCAGCGGCTTCTTCTACCAGATCGACTACGTCACGGTGCCCGAACTGCCCGCCGGCACCCCGCGGTTCCACGCGCAGTGGCGGCGCCAGCGGGCCACGGTGCCCGGACACGACTACACGGTGCTGGACGGAGTGTCCGGCTCCGGGGCCTACGTCGGCACCTTCCTCTCCGTGACCCAGCTGGAGCGCTACTGGTGGGGCGAGGGCGAGATGAAGTTCTACCTCGACGGCGACACCGAGCACCCCACGATCTGCGGCACCGGCACCGAGGACTACGCGGGCGGCGCCTGGGCGTTCCAGGACCGGCTGAGCACCGAGACCGAACCGCGCGTACTGCCGTTCTCCGCCCCGTACTTCGGCTATCCGCAGTACGAGACCCGGGACGTCTCGCGCGGCGCCCCGTACGCCACCGCGATGGCGCCGCACCACGGCCTCTACCGCTGGCATCTGCCCGACCCGGTCTGGTTCTCGCGGGACCTGCGGGTGACGCTCCAGCAGATCGGCCAGGTCGGCACCGGCCTGTTCGAGCGGAGCGACGACGTGTCGTCCGTCGCGTACTGGTACCAGTCCGGCGGCAGCGTCACCGCACCGGCGTTCCCGGCGCGCGCCGACCGCACACCGCGCTGACGGCGCCGCCCGCGGAAGCGACCGGTCCGCTCCTCCTCCTCGTCCGGTCCCAACTCCCCGCCGCGCGGCCGGAGCCGGCGCCGGCCCGCGCCCGCGTACGGGTGGCTTCCGGCGGCCGGCTCGGTCGGGTGTGCGTGACGTACGTCTCGTCAGCGCCGCGGCGACGCACTACCGTCGGCGTGTGCACGGAGGGCCACCGGTCACCGACTCAACCACCGGCTCAACCCCAACTCAGTCCCCAACTCGCAGTCGTCCCAAGGGCGTTCCGGACGGTCCGCCGTGCACGGGTGGCGGGTCCGCCGCGACCGTGGCCGGGCCCGGGCGCGCCGCAGGGCCGCCCGGCAGCCCGTCCCCGCCCCAACGCACCGTCAGCCTCCGGGTGTTGCGCACCCGACGGCACAGAGAGACCGACGACGCATCTCGTGAAGAGGAGGACGGCTTGGAGTTCGACGTGACCGTCGAGATCCCTCAAGGGTCGCGGAACAAGTACGAGATGGACCACACCGTGGGCAGGATCCGCCTCGACCGGATGCTGTTCACCTCGACCCAGTACCCCGCCGACTACGGCTACATCGAAGGCACCCTGGGGCGCGACGGGGACCCGCTGGACGCGCTGGTCATGGTCGGCGAGCCGACGTTCCCGGGCTGCACCGTACGCTGCCGCGCCATCGGCATGTTCGTGATGAGCGACGAGAAGGGCCCGGACGAGAAGGTGCTGTGCGTGCCCAGCCACGACCCGCGGTTCGGTGACCGGCGGGACATCACCGACGTCACCGAGTTCGACCGGCTGGAGATCACGCACTTCTTCGAGGTCTACAAGGATCTGGAGCCGGGCAAGTCCGTGGACGGCTCGCACTGGGAGAACCGTGAACAGGCGTATGCGGAGATCGAGTCCGCCCGGCTGCGGGCGGCGGAACACGGCGGCGGGCGCGGCAGAGAGCGGTCGGCGTCGCCGTAGGGCCGGGGTCGACGCCGGGCCGCCGTACGGACGTCGGCGCGGCCTGAACAGGCTGCGGGCGGAGCCTGTTCAGGCCGCTGCCTCGCGGCCGGTCAGCCGCCGGCCGGTCCGCCGTCGTCCTCGTGCCGCGGGCGCTCCTGCTTGGTGAGCGGGAGGGCACCGGCGGCGCGGATCGCACCGTCCGCGTCCGCGGGCTGCCGCGCGAGCTTGGAGTGCCCGTAGCCGTAGAACCGGTAGACGAGCAGCCCGAGTACGAACCACACGGCGAACCGCACGTACGTCATCGTCTGCAGCTGCGTGATCAGCCACAGCGAGAAGCCGATCCCGGCCAGCGGCACGATCGGCATGCCGGGGCAGCGGAAGCCGCGCGGGAGGCCGGGCGAGCGGTAGCGCAGCACGATGACGGCGACGCAGACCACGACGAACGCCAGCAGGATGCCGATGTTGGTCAGCTCCGCCGCCTCCGCGATCGGCATCAGGCCCGCGATGCCCGCCGACACGGCGCCGATGATCCACGTCGGCCGGTGCGGCACCTCGGTGCGCGGATGCACCTCGGCGAACCAGCCCGGCAGCAGCCCGTCCCGGCTGATCGCGAACCACACCCGGGAGGCGCCGAGCATGAACGAGAACAGCACGGTGAGGATGCCGACGATCGCGCCCACCGCGATGACGTCCGCGAAGCCCGACAACCCCACCGACTTGAACACGGCCGCGAACGGGCTCTCCTTGTCGATGTGGCTGTAGTGCTGCATGCCGGTCAGCACCCAGCACGCCAGCAGATACAGCACCATCGCGATGCCCAGCGACAGCACGATCGCCTTCGGCAGGTTCCGCTGCGCGTCCTTGGACTCCTCCGCGGCCGTGCTCATCGCGTCGTACCCGAACACGGCGAAGAACACCGTCGCCGCCCCGGTGACCACGCCGCCGAAGCCGTACGGCAGGAACGGGGTCAGATTCCCGGAGTGCACGTAGAAGGCGCCGACCACGATGACGGCGATGACGATGGCGATCTTCACGAACACCAGCACCGTCTCGACCCGGGCGCTGGTCTTCATTCCGCGGTTGAGCAGCCACGCGATCAGCAGGCACAGCAGGGCGGCGAACAGATCGATGCGGTGCCCGTGCCCGGTGCCCGGGGCGCCGAGCATCCAGGCGGGCAGATCGAGCCCCAACCCCTGCAGCAGGAACGAGAAGTAGCCGGAGACGCCGATGGCCACGACCGCGACGATCGCCGTGTACTCCAGCAGCAGATCCCAGCCGATCAGCCAGGCCACGATCTCGCCGAGCACCGCGTAGCTGTACGTGTACGCGGAGCCGGACTTCGGGATGAGCCCCGCGAACTCCGCGTAGGACAGGGCCGCCGCGGCGCTCGCCACGCCGGCGACGATGAACGACAGGCTCACGGCCGGGCCCGCGGTGCCGTTCGCGACGGTCCCGGCCAGCGTGAAGATGCCGGCCCCGATGATCGCCCCGAGCCCGATGGCGGTGAGCTGCCACAGGCCGAGCGTGCGGTTGAGCTTGGCGGGCGTTCCCGTACCGGGGTCCTCCGAGATCGGCTGTCTGCGGAAGATGCCGGTCCAGGGGCCGGGCATGCCGGGAAGACTCATGGCGGAAGCTCCTTGTCGAGCAGGGCGGGACGCACCGCGGCGGCCGCGGCGCGAAGTGGGGGGTGAAGTGGGGTGCCGTTCCGCCGTGCCCCGGGCGTCGTCCGCGCCCGCGGAGCCCGGGACGGTGGCGGAGCGCCGCCGCCCGCCGGGTCTTCTCGCGCGGCACGAGGGCGCGTTGAGGCAGTCCGGAGCCGGGGATCACCCGGCGCACCCGGCTGTGATCGTGTACGCAGAAGGTAGAAGCGGACCGCCACGCCCACCATGGACGGATGTCACAGGGAGGCGGCCGTCTTTCATACAGACGCTCAACACCGGCCCCGCGCCCGCGGTTTGAGGACGTACACGGGCCACGTACACGGGCGACGTACGCGGGGCACGTACCCGGATCACGTACGCGGTCGAGTGCGTACGCGGGCCGTGGGCCCCGCCGGCTACATGGCAGGGTCGTCGAACTGGCCGAGCAGCGCGTCGGTCAGCGAGTCGTCGTCGCCCGGCCCGTCGCCGCCGTGCAGCGGCTGCTGAGTCCAGATGACCTTGCCGTCCTTCGTGTAGCGCGTGCCCCACCGCTGCGCGAACTGCGCCACCAGGAACAGCCCGCGGCCGCCCTCGTCCGTGGCCCCCGCGCGGCGCAGCCGCGGCGAGGTGCTGCTGCCGTCCGACACCTCGCAGATGAGGTGCAGGTCGTGCAGCAGCCGCACCGTGATCGGCGGCGCCGCGTGCCGCAGCGCGTTCGTGATCAGCTCGCTGATGATCAGCTCCGTACTGAACCCGATCTCTCCCAGGCCCCACTCCCGCAGCTGCGCCCCGCACTCGCCGCGCACGCCGGCCACCGCCGCCGGATCCTGCGGCACCTCCCACTCGGCCACCTTCGACGCCGACAGCAGCCGGGTGCGGGCCACCAGCAGCGCGACGTCGTCGGCCGGGTGCGGCGGCAGCAGCGCGTCGATCACCGACCGGCAGGTCTCCTCGGGGCTGCGCTCCGCGCCGTCCTCCAGCGCCGTACGCAGCCGGCGCAGCCCGGTGTCCACGTCCAGCTCCCGGCTCTCCACCAACCCGTCGGTGTACAGCACCAGTTGGGAGCCCTCGGCGAGGTGCAGCTCGGCCGTCTCGAACGGCAGCCCGCCCAGACCGAGCGGAGGGGAGGCCGGTACGTCCGGGAACGTGACGGTGCCGTCCGGCGCCAGCACCGCGGGGCCCGGGTGTCCGGCGCGGGCCACCGTGCAGCGGCCGGCCACCTGGTCGTAGATCGCGTACAGGCAGGTCGCCCCGGTCACGCCCTCCGTCTGGCCGGGCTCGGTGCCCTCGGCGGCGGCCTCCTCGCCGTCGATGCGGATGACCAACTCGTCCAGCTGCGCGAGGAGTTCGTCCACCGGCAGGTCCAGCGCGGAGAAGTTGTGCACGGCGGTGCGCAGCCGCCCCATCGTCGCCGCCGCGTGCAGCCCGTGCCCCACCACGTCGCCGACGACCAGCGCCACGCGGGCGCCCGACAGCGGGATCACGTCGAACCAGTCGCCGCCCACGCCCTCCTCCGCGGGCAGATAGCGCCAGGCCACGTCGAGCGCGTCCTGCTCGGGCAGCCCGCGCGGCAGCAGGCTGCGCTGGAGCGTGACCGCCGTGGCGCGCTCCCGCGCGTACCGCCGCGCGTTGTCGATGGCCACGGCCGCCCGCAGCGCCAACTCCTCGGCGAAGGACAGGTCTTCGTCCTCGAAGGCGGGCGAGTCGCCGCTGCGCAGGAACGTCGCCATGCCCAGCGCCACGCCCCGCGCCTGCAGCGGCACCGCCAGCAGCGAGTGCAGCCCCTGCTCCAGCGCCCTGCGGGCCGCGTCCGGGTCCTGCTCGCGCCACCGGGCCGCCTGCGCCAGATCCGGTACGAGCACCGCACGCCCCTGCTCCAGCGCCTGCCGCTGCGGCATCGTCGGCACGAACGTGACCGCTTCGCCGACCGGGAGCAGCGGGGTGTCCTCGCCGGCGCCGCTGATCGCCGTACGCCGCATCCGGCGCGGCGCCTCGCGTCCCGGCTCCTGCCCGCGCATCACCTCGTCCAGCAGATCCACGAGCACGACGTCCGCGAAGCGCGGCACCGCCACCTCGGCCAGCTGCTGCGCCGTGCGCTCCACGTCCAGCGTGGTGCCGATCCGCATGCCCGACTCGTAGAGCAGCTTCAGCCGCTCCCGCGTCACTTCGGCCCGCCCGGACACCGACGCCAGCTCGGTGGTGTCCCGCAGCGTGACCACGACGCCCGGCGACCCGCCGTACGGGGCCGTGGGCCGCTTGTTCACCGCCAGCAACCGGTCGCCGGCCCAGTGCACTTCGTCGGTGACGGGCTCGCCGGACTCCAGCAGCCGGGACATCTCCGGGTCCAGCTCCAGCCGGCCGACGTGCCGCCCGTCCGCGTCCTTCGGCAGGCCCAGCAGCCGGCGGGCCTCGTCGTTGGCGAGCAGCAGCCGTCCGTCGGCGTCGACGATCAGCACTCCTTCGCGGACGGCGTGCAGCACCGCGTCGTGGTGCTCGTACATCCGCGTCATCTCCACCGGGCCGAGGCCGTGCGTCTGCCGGCGCAGCCGTCTGCCCACGAGCGCGGTGCCGGCGGTGGCCACGACCAGCGCGACCGCACCCGTGCCGAGGATGATCGGCAGCTCCCGCCCGGTCAGCCCGGAGACGTTCTGCACGGTGATGCCGGCGGAGACCAGGCCGACGATCCTGCCGCCGGAACCCCTGACCGGAACCACCGCCTGTACGACCTCGCTGTCCGCACCCGGCTGCACCGGGCCCTTCGCCATCTCGACGGTGACGTGTCCGTGCAGCGACGGGCCGATCGTGCCGATGAACTTCTTCCCGATGGAGCGCGGGTCGGGGTGCGTGAAGCGGATCCCTTCGCGGCTCATGGCGACGATGAAGTCCACCGTCGAACTCTTCCGTACGGTCTCGGCGCGCGGCTGCAGGACGGCCGTCGGGTCCCGGCCCTCCAACGCCCGCGCCGTTCCCGGGGCGTTGGCGAACGACTGGGCCACGGCCAGCGACTCGTCCCGCGCTTCGCGGTTGCCGGCGCGCTGTGCCTGGAGCACCTCCACGATGACGGCGGCGGCGACGAGCAGCACCACGATCACCACCTGGAGCGCGAACACCTGGCCCGCGGCGCTGCGCAGGTCCAGCAGGGAGCGCAGCGCGGGGCGGCGGTCCGCGGCGAGCGCGCGACCGCGCTCGCCGCGCTGCTCCGGTTCGCGGTCCGGTTCGCGGCCCGGCCCGTGGTCTGACGCGCGGTCCGGCTCGCGGTCCGGGACGCCGCGCGTACCCCGCCGGCGGAGGAGACCGGCGAACCGGCGGCCGGAAGCCTGCCGGTCGCGGCGGGACGATCTCCTCCTCATATCCCCTACCTAACGTGATTTCCGGCGTGGTGTGAAATGCAGCGGAGTAACCGAGGGGCGGGCGCGCGGGCGGACGCGGTCCCGGATGTGCCTCGGGTCCGGTCGGGGCGCGTACGGAGAGCGGCCCGCGCCGGTCAACTCCCGGCGCCCGCTCCCTCGTTCGGCTCGCCCGAGGGCGCAGGCGGCGCGTCCTGCCCGTCCGGCGCGGCCTGTTCGTCCGACGCGTCCGACGCGTCCTGCTCGTACGGGCCGTCCGGTGCGAGGGCCAGGCGCTGCTGCTCCTCCTCGACGATCTGCCGCGCGAGGGCCTGCTCGGTGATGTCCACGGCGTCCGGGGTGGATTCGGCGAGATCGCTGCGGCGCGCGTACGCGTCGAAGAGACGCTGCTTGGTGCCGAGGATGCGCAGCATCCGCTGGTCGACGCTGTCGGGCGTGAGCAGCCGGTGCACCTGGACCCGGCGCACCTGCCCCATCCGGTGCGTACGTGCGATGGCCTGCTCCTCCAGCGCCGGCTTCACCTGCGGCTCGCAGAGGATCACCACGGACGCGGCCTGGATGTTCAAGCCCGTGCCGCCCGCCTGTATCTGGCTGAGCAGCACCGCGTGACCCTCTTCCGCGGTGAAGGAGTCCACCAGCTGCTGGCGTCCGGCGGCCGCGGTGGCGCCGGTGACCGGGCCGAAGACGGCGCCGGTGGCGGTGGCGGTGGCAGTGGCGGTGCCGGTGCCGGGGGCGAGCGCCGCGTGCACGGCGGCCAGTACGTCACGGAAGTAGGAGAAGACGACGACCTTGCGCCCGTTCTCGCCCGCCTCGGCCACGAGTTCGCGCAGCCGGCGCAGCTTCGCCGACGCGTCCCCCGCGGCGTACGCGGCGCGGCGCATGGCCATGAAGTTCCCCGCGGCCACGGCTTCCCGGTAGGCGGCGAGGTCGGCCGCGCCGAACTCCTCCCACTCGTCGGTGCGTTGCAGCTCCGGGAGTTCGGTGAGGACGTCCTGCTGGTTGCGGCGCAGATACGCGGGGGCGACCGCGCTGCGGAAGGCGCGGGAGCCGACCGCGGCGTCGTCGTCCCGGATCTGCGGCAGCAGCTCGGGCCGTAGCCGGCGCACCAGACTGCGGAACTCCTCGACCCGGTTCTCCAGCGGAGTGCCGGTCAGGAACAGCACCCGCTCGGTGCGCTCCGCCCAGCCGGCGACCGTACGGGCCCGGCGGGTGCGCGGGTTCTTGACGTAGTGCGCCTCGTCGACGACGAGCATGCCGAGCGGCACCCCGTCCGGCACGGGCAGCGACCCCAGCACGTCGAAGGTGGTGACGGCGGCGCCGCCGTGGGCCGTCCACTCGGCGAGCGCTTCCTCGCGGTCCGGGCCGTGCAGGCGGTGGGCGTCGAGGGCGCTGCGGGAGCCGATCTCCCGCAGCCAGTTGACGAGGACGCTGGCCGGGCAGACCACGAGGAAGTGCGTCGAACCCTCGGCCCGCAGATGTGCGAGAGCGGCGATCGCCTGCACCGTCTTGCCCAGGCCCATCTCGTCGCCGATGATCACCCGCCGCTGGGCGAGCGCGAAGCGGGCACCGAAGGTCTGGTAGCCGCGCAGCGACACCCGGCGGTGCGTGTCGTCCAGCGGCTGTGCGCGCACCCGCCCGGAGAGGTCGCCGGGCAGGAAGCCCTCGGCGGCGCGGGCGTCCACGGTGCCGGCGGTGCCCGCGAGTTCGGCGAGCAGCGTGGTGTACGCGGCGGGCCGCACCCGGAAGTCCAGCCACGCCTCATCGGCTCCGGCGGCCGGGCGCAGCAGGTCCGTCGTCGCCTGCGCGAGCAGCAGCGGCGTCTCGTGCGCGGCCGCGTCCGCGAGCACTTCCTCGATGCGGGCGACGGCGCGGTGCGCCTCTCGCCGCCGCCGGCTGCCCGAGAACAGCAGGCGCAGTCTGCTGCGGGCCGGGCGGGCGGCGGCCAGCAGCGCGGTGAGTTCGCCGTCGGCGCGGCCGGCGGCGTCGACGGCGCGCGGCACGTCCGGGCCCGCGTTCACCAGCCGGTTCAGCGCGGTCACCAGCGCAGTGGTGCCGGCGTCGCCGCTCGCCTCCGGGTCGATGCGGACGGCGACGTACTCGCGCGCGGCCTCCGCGATCCGCTGCGCGGCGGCGAGCGTCTGGTCCGCGATCCGGGCGCCGATTCCCGGCAGTTGACGCAGCGTGTAGGCGCGCTGGTCCAGCACTTCGCGCACGGTCGTGTAGCCGGCCTGCTCCAGCGCGGTCAGCCGCAGCCTGCCCTCGGTGACGTCCTTGAGCCGGGACAGCGGGATGTTCTCCAGCTCCCGGCGCACCAGGGCGTCCGTGAGCGGCGACAGCGCATCCCGGATCTCCGTACGGGCGCGGGCGTGCTCGGCGAGGACCGTGCGGGCCGCGCCGAGCAGCGTCTCCGCCTCCGTGAGTACGTGCTTGACGCTTCGGCCCGAAGGCTCGGGTGGTTCGGGCTGTGCCGGTGATTCCGGTGATTCCGGTGGTTCAGGTTGTGCCGGTGGTCCTGCCAACTCGTCCCGCCCCTCGCGCCGTTGCCGTCCCGCGCTGCTGCGCGCGCCCGCTGCTGCACCCGCCCATGATTCCACCGGCACGCGAGCGTGCTCCCGCGCCGCCGGTCTCCGGTGGTGCGCCCGGTACGGGCTGCCTACCGTGAGGAAAGGCGGCGCCGGGCCGCCGCGCCGCTCCCGCTCCGAGGTGGGGAGGTCCGATGAGCACGTACGGACGGCGGCCGCGTCCGGAGCAGGACTGCCCCGAGCGCGCGCCGGAAGCGCCGGCCTCCGGGCCGCGGGAAGGCGAGCCGCGGGAATCCGCGCGGCGGGAACGCGGGCCGCAGGAATGCCGGCCGCACGAACGCGGGCCGCGGGAACCCGAGTCGGCGGCCTCCGAGCCGCCGCGCGAACCGGCGCTGATCGTCGACGATCTGCACGTCTCGTACCGCGTGCCGCTCGCCGCCCCGCCGCCTGACCGCGACCACCGGCATCGCCGCGCCCCGGCCGCCGCGGCCGGTCCGTCCGGCCCGTCGCCCCGGCCGCTCGGCGCGCTGGCCCGGCTGCTGCGCGGCGGCGCGGGCGGCGGCATGCGCGACGTACCCGCGGTCCGCGGCGTCTCGCTGCGCGCGTACCGCGGGGAGTCCATCGGCGTCATCGGCACCAACGGCTCCGGTAAGACCACGCTCCTGCGCGCCATCGCCGGGCTGGTGCCGCCCGACCGCGGCCGCGTCTACGTACGCACCAGACCCGCGCTGCTGGGCGTGAACCCGGGACTGCTGGGCGAGCTGACCGGGCAGCGGAACATCTTCCTCGGCTGCGCGGCACTGGGCATGAGCCCGCGCCAGGTCCGCGAACGCCTCGGCGACGTGGCCGAGTTCGCCGGTCTCGGGGAGGCGCTGGAGCGGCCGCTGCGTACGTACTCGACGGGCCAGGCGCAGCGGCTGCGGTTCGCCGTGACCACGACCGCGGGCCACGACGTACTGCTGATCGACGAGGCGCTGGCCGCCGGCGACGCCGAGTTCCGGCGCCGCAGCGCCGAGCGGCTGGCGCGGCTGCGCGCCGAAGCCGGCACCGTGCTCCTCGTCAGCCACGCGCTGGAACAGATCGTGGAGAGCTGCCAGCGGGCGGTGTGGCTGGAACGCGGGACGGTGGTGATGGACGGCGAGGCCGGCGCCGTCGTCGCCGCCTACCGCGAGCACGAACAGGGACGCCGCCGGCGCCCCGCCGCCGGCGAAGAGACGACGAAGCGGGCCGCCTGACGCCGGGCGGCTTCCGTGCGCGATGTCTCGTCCCGTCCCGTCCCGTGCGCCGGTCGCTCCGCGGCCTGGGAAGCACGCGGGTACGTCTCAACGTCCGCGGTTCGCGGGCGCGTTGAGCGGTTCTCGGGCTCGCCTGGACCCGTGCCTTCCGGCCCCGATGTCCCTGGCGCCAGCTGGTTCCTGGCGGTCGGGCTTGTGCCTCGGGTCTGGCGGTCGGCCCTGGCGAAGCGTGCGGGCCGGCGGCGCTCGCGGGGCCGGCGGCGGCCCGGGCGGAGGTGGCTCAACGTCCGTTGTGGGCGGGTGTGTTGGGCGGTTCGCGTGCCTGCGGTCTCGCTCGCTGACGTGGGTGCGGGCACGGTGCTCGCTGGAGCCGTGCCCCGGTCTCACCGGCGAACCCGCTCGGTCCCGTGAGCCCCTGCGCGACCGTAGCCGGGTCGCTAGGCCCTGTCTCAAAGTCCCGTCTGCACAGCGGGGTCTGGCACGCACGCTCGCTGCGTTGTCGATCGTCGGCGCAGCACTCCCCCTGAGCTTCGCCTGGGAGGTGCC
>Ga0164243_10003815_pt1 | contig 23940 bp, 17 predicted proteins | sample OricompcompostOP_FD_108781 | JGI IMG/M metagenome (GOLD analysis project Ga0164243, IMG submission 108781) | Organic Plus compost microbial communities from Emeryville, California, USA - Original compost - Organic plus compost (OP) | ecosystem: Engineered > Solid waste > Mixed feedstock >...
GCCGCACTACCCCGACCTGAACGTCGAGCCGATCGCAACCTTCCTGCCCAGGGTGCTTGATCGTCATCACTTCGACGCCGACACCGTGTTGGTCGGGCACTCGGGCGGCGCCGTCCTGTTGCTGGCGCTTCTCGAGCATCTGGACACACCCGTCGCCCAAGCGATCCTGGTCGCCGGTTACGCGACCGAACCGAACGACTCCGCCGAACCGGTGCTGCAGCCCGACTACGACTGGGACAAGATCAGCAGCAACGTCGGCGACATCACCTTCATCAATTCGGTCGTCGATCCGTACGGCTGCGACGCCGGCCAGGGACGCTTTCTGTTCGACCGGCTGGGCGGCACGCAGATCATCCGCAACGACGGCCACTTCGGAGACTGGAACCAGCCGTACGACACCTTCCCCCTGGTCGATCGCCTGATTCCTTGATGCCGTCGCGGCGTAACATCGCTGAAACATAGCCGCAACGGCGGGGAAAACGCCTCGATCTAGGCTCTGCGACGACAGCGAGTCATTCCAAACACCGGAGGATCCATGTTCCAAGGCGCCGACGATCTGTTGGCCTATGTCAAGGACGAGGGCGTCGAGACGATCGACATCCGGTTCTGCGACCTTCCCGGCATCATGCAGCACTTCACCGTGCCGGTCAGCTCATTCGGACCCGAGGTGTTCGAGGACGGCCTGGCCTTCGACGGATCGTCGATCCGCGGGTTCCAGAAGATCCACGAGTCGGACATGGCGTTGCTGCCCGATCCGACCACGGCCTACATCGATCCGTTCCGCCGGTCCAAGACGCTGTGCCTGAACTTCTTCGTCCACGACCCGCTGACCAAGGAGCCGTACAGCCGGGATCCGCGCAACATCGCCCGCAAGGCCGAGGCCTACCTGGCGTCGACCGGCATCGGCGACACCGCCTTCTTCGCGCCGGAGGCCGAGTTCTACGTATTCGACGACGTCCGCTTCGAGACCAAGCAGAACGCCGGTTACTACCACATCGACTCCGAGGCCGGCGCCTGGAACACCGGGCGTGAGGAGGACGGCGCCAACCGCGCGTACAAGGTGCGCTACAAGGGCGGCTACTTCCCCGTCCCGCCGGTCGACCATTTCGCCGATCTGCGCGACGACATGGTGCGCAACCTCGAGGCGTCCGGTCTGCTGGTCGAACGGGCCCACCACGAGGTCGGTTCTGCCGGCCAGGCCGAGATCAACTACCGCTTCAACACGCTGCTCGCCGCCGGTGACGACGTGCAGAAGTTCAAGTACATGATCAAGAACACGGCGTGGGCGGCCGGCAAGACCGCGACCTTCATGCCGAAGCCGATCTTCGGCGACAACGGTTCGGGCATGCACTGCCACCAGTCCATCTGGAGCGACGGCGAGCCGCTGTTCTACGACGAGGCCGGTTACGCGGGTCTGTCCGACCTCGCCCGCTGGTACATCGGCGGCATCCTGGCCCACGCCCCGGCGCTGCTGGCCTTCACCAACCCGACCGCGAACAGCTACCACCGCCTGGTGCCGGGCTTCGAGGCGCCGGTCAATCTGGTCTACAGCCAGCGGAACCGCTCGGCCTGCATCCGGATCCCGATCACGGGTTCCAACCCGAAGGCCAAGCGGATCGAGTTCCGGTGCCCTGATCCGTCGTCCAACCCGTATCTGGCCTTCTCGGCGATGCTGCTGGCCGGCATCGACGGCATCCAGAACAAGACCGAGCCGCTGGCCCCGGTCGACAAGGACCTGTACGAACTGCCGCCGGAGGAGCATGCCTCGGTGCCGACGGTCCCGGCCGATCTTCCGGCCGTGTTGGACGCGCTGGAGGCCGACAACGAGTTCCTGCAGGCCGGCGACGTGTTCACCGCGGACCTGATCGAAACCTGGATCGAGCTGAAGCGGGCCGACATCGACGCCATCCGGCAGCGTCCGCATCCGCACGAGTTCGAGCTCTACTACGACGTCTGAATCGACGAGCTGTCACGACTGAACGACACCGCTGGGCGGGGCGCGATCATAGCGATCGCGGCCCGCTCAGCCATTCTCGGTGAAGAAGTGATCACGGATGCATCGGGCGAGGGTCCCGATCGGTTCGGTCGAGGTGTCGACCTCCAGGTCGTACGCGATCCCGTCGTGTACGGCCTCGGCCTGCGCAGCCGCCATCCCGGCGATCCGATCGCCGCGGGCACGTTCCCGCTCGGCGGCGACGTCGGGCGGGCAAAGGACCCCGACCCAGCCGGTCGGCAGCTCGCCGAGCGCGTTCTGCCACCGCCGCTGGCCGGCCGGTCCGCTGAGAAAGTTGTCCTCGATGATCACCCGTGCCCCGGCCCGGGCCAACGCAGCGATCCCGACCGACCACTGCTGCTCGAGCAGCCGGAAGTCCGGTCCGACGACGATCGATCCGTCGTCGGCGAGCAGTAGTCCCCCACCCACCGTGGTCAGCCGCGCCGGCGCCGCGTCGATCAAAGTGTCGACACCGAGCCGCAGCCAGTAGCCGTCGAGAATCTCCTGCAGCGCGACGGCGAGTGTGCTCTTCCCCGAGCTGGATCCACCGTTCAGCACCAGGACGCGTACCGGATCGTCGACAGCCATGCCTCGGGAGCATACGGAACCGATCCGGCCCTACCCGAGCCGCCCGTTCTGTCAGTGGCGACGACTAGCGTTCGCCGCCAACTGAACCAGGTGAGGAAGGGGTCGGAACCAATGACGGTTGTTGATCTTGAGCCGCGTCTCGAGCGGTACAACGATCCGGTGCCGCGCGAGGAAGCTGAGGCGCTGGCGGCGAAGGTGATGGCGGCCGCGGCGGATGTGGCCAAGCAGGAAGCCGTCTTCCTGGAACTGGTGGGCGAGTTCGACGCCATCAGAGGTTCGGCGTGGTGGGACGGGATCGGATCGACCGCCCAATGGCTTTCCTGGGCCTGCTCCATCGCGCCCGGCACGGCCCGGGAACACGTACGCGTCGCCCGGGCCCTGCGCCGCATGCCGACCGCCCGGGAAGCCTTTGTCGTGGGTGAGCTGACCTACTCCAAGGTGCGGGAACTCACCCGGGTGGTCGATCAGTTGGATGAGGATGCCCGGCAAGACCAGCAACCCGATCCGAGCCGGTCCGAACAGCCGCAGATGAACGAGGAGGCCCTGGTCGAATTCGCCCGGGCATGTACGGCATCGCAACTGGCTCGATCTATTTCCGGGTGGCGGGCCGCCAAGGGCACCAGCAGGATGCGACGGAAGAGGCAACGCGTTGCCTGGGTGGTCCAGGAGGACGGCAATGTGCACTTCACCGCCGTCCTGCCACCCGAGGAGGCCGCTTCCCTGATCGCCGCTGTTCAGGCAGCCTCCGATGCCATCGCCGATGACGAGACCCGAACCGGGCCGCACGTCCCATCCGATGCCGACGCCGACGTCGCCGGCGTCGCCGTTGATGCTGATGCTGACCCCAAGGAATCTCCCGAACAACGACTGCACCGGACCAGGGTCGAAGGCCTGGTCGAGATCGCCACCTGCTACCTGAACTCGCGTCCCGAGGACCGGTCCGGCGAGGACCGGACCATGGTGGTGGTGGAGGTCAACGCCGATGCCCTCCGGCAGGAGGAGCCGGAACGTTCCCGCGGGAACGTGGAGGAACGCCCGCTGATCCCCACCTGCCGGGTACGCAACAGCGCGGCGATCGAGGCTGACGACGCCCGCCGTGCCCTTTGCGACAGCACCGTGCTGGGGATCATCACCGACACAAAGGGCATGCCGCTCGCGGTCGGACGCGAACAACGCCTGGTCACCAGGCATCAACGGCGTGCCCTGCTGGTCAGGGACGGCAAATGCCAGTTCCCGGGGTGCCTCCGGACCCGCCGGCTGAAGGCCCACCACCTGATCTCCTGGCTGAACGGCGGACCGAGCGACCTGGACAACCTGATCCTGCTCTGTCAGCGTCACCACACCCGCGTGCACGAAGATGGAATCACGATCACGGCCTGCACCGAACCCGACTGCGGGATTCCCTGGAAGTTCACCCGGCGCGACAGCACGACGATCGCGCCGACGGTCACCGGCCTCGGCGCACCCTCACCCTGGCGACCGGGTCGGGGCGCGTTCCGGGCCGAGAACGACGAACTGGACGAGGTGTGGCAAGCCGAGCAGGCGGCGCTCCGCCGGCAGGTGGACTCGCTGCGCGCTGCGTACCAACACCTCCACGACACCGGGCAGTCCGACGCTCGGAAGGTGTTCCCGGTCGGTGGCGGCGAGGGCTTCAACATCTACAACTGTGTCGACGCGCTCTTCCACTTCACCGACCCACGTCCGGTGACGGCCGCCTGACCTGTCAGGATGCCGGGATGGCGACCGGGATCACCCATCTGCTGCTGGACTTCTTCGGGACCATCGTCGACTACTCGCCGAGTCGCACCCAGCAGGACTATTCGGCGACATACCGGCTGCTGCAGCGGCTGGGCAGCAGGTCGGCCTACGACGAGTTCCTCACCGTGGCAGACGAGATCTTCGCCCGGTTCGACGCGCGCTCGGCGATCGACGACCGAGAGTTCTCGATGCGTGAGCCGAGCCAGATGATCTTGGCCGCGGCACTGCATCGACAGCCCAGCGTTTCCGAGGTCGACGCATTCGTCGAGACCTATCTGGCCGACTGGAGTTCGGCGGTGTTCTATCCCGACGGGATGGCCGAACTGCTTCGTGATCTTGCCTTGCGCCATCGGCTCGCAGTTGTCTCGAACACCCACAGCAGCACGCTGGTGCCTGATCATCTCCGGGCGATGGGTGTCGCCGATCTCTTCGACGCGGTCATCCTGTCGATCGATGTCGGTTACCGCAAACCGCATCCGGCGATGTTCCGGGCCGCGCTGGACACGCTCGAGATTCACGCCGATTCGGCTCTGTTCGTCGGCGACACCTACGGTGCGGACTACCATGGTCCGCTGCGAGCGGGCATCCGGGCATTGTTGATCGATCCGGACCGGTCCGCGCCGATCCCGGACACCGACCGGTTGGATTCGCTGTTCGATCTGCCACTCCGGGACCTTCGTCCTGTTCTCCATCCGGGATTGGCGGAATCTGACACATAGATCCTGATCCGCGACTAATTTGTGCTCGCTGCCACTCATCGGTCGATCGGATCATTCATGCGTTTCTCTGCCCTGCGCCGGGTTGTCGCCGGCGTCGCGGTCGCTGTTACTGCTGCCACCGGACTCGTTGCTGCGACCACCGATAGCTCTTCCGCGGCGTCGACCTGCACCCTCAAGGCGAGCCTGCCGTCCAAGGTCGTGATCAACAAGTCGAGTGTGACCTTCTACAGCACGCTCAGCGGTTCCGGGAACTGCCGCCCCGTGCGCGGGGAGTTCTATGGGGCCAATGCCTATTTCGACGGCCCGGACGGGATCGAGGACCTGCCCTACTGGGACAACCTCGGTGACAAGTACCGCTTCGACTTCTACGCCTACGTAGGGAATCCGGGCACCTACCGCCTCGAAGACGGCGACGCGCTGATCTGGACCGCGGACTATGACGAGGTGCCGGTGCGGTGGACAAGCACCAAGACGAGTATCCGTTACGGCAGCAAGCTGAGCGTTGCCACCAAGCGCAACGGCCGCAAGGTGACGATCTCGGGCACCGCGAAGAAGTACACCTGGTTGGCCGATTACCGGGCCTACAAGACCACCGTCTACCTGCAACGCCGCAGCAAGGGTTCCAAGACCTACAAGGCGTACAAGACGCTCAAGTCGAACTCGTCGGGGAAGGTCAGCTACTCCTACAACACCAAGTCCAAGTACTACTACCGATTGGTGATCAAGAACACCGCCGGCGTCTGGGGATCGACCACCGCGAGCAGCTACCGCTGACCGAACATCTCCCGGAGCACCCGGCGAGCGGCAAGTCGACCACACATGCCGTGCACGCCGGGGCCCGGTGGCGTCGAGGACGAGCACAGATAGATGCCCTGGCCGAGCCGGTACGGGTTCCACCGGGGCGCCGGCCGGGCGATCATCTGCCACGGCGTCATCGCGCCCGCGGTGAAGTCGCCGCCGACGTAGTTCTGGTTGTGTTCGATCATCCGTGCCGCCGGGATGCAGCGCGAGGCGACCACCACGTCGGCGAATCCGGGCGCATGGCGCTCGATCTCGGCGATCACCTGAGCTGTCGGGTCCAGCGTCGAACCTGCCGGCACATGGGTGTACGACCACAGCGGACGCAGCCCGCCCCGCACCCGGCCCGGGTCGACGACCGCGGGGTCGCTGATCAGGCACACCGGGCGTTCCGGATGCCGTCCGGCGCGGACCTCGGACTCGGCCCGGGCTATCTGATCACGGGTCCCGCCGAGGTGCACGGTGCCGGACCTGCCCACCTCCGGATCGGTCCACGGCACCGGGCCGGACAAGACGAAGTCGATCTTGGCGACCCCGTCACCGTGCCGGAAGCGGCCGAGGGCGCGGCGCAGCGCGGGACTGATCCTGTCCCCCACCACGTCGATCACGGCCCGCGGGGTGGTGTCGAACAGGTACGCCCTAGCCGGCGGAAGATGCGCACCGGTCGTGACCCGGTGGCCGGTGATGATCTCACCGCCCCGCGATCGCAGTTCGTCGGCCAGCGCCGCGGTGATCGAACCAGACCCGCCGCGGATGATCGGCCAGCCGCATCCGGCATGTCCCAACGCGCCCAGGAAGACGCTGGTACCGCCCGAGACCAGGCCCGGCAACGGGGACACGGTGTGCATCGCCACTCCGGCGAGCAGCGCGGGGGCCTGCTGATCATGGAACCGGATTCCCCAGGCCCGAGTGCCCTGCTCGACGGTGGCCAGCAGCAGGCGCAGGCCCGTCGGCAGGTTCCTGACAGGCGGGACCGACCGATGATCATCCAGCGCGATCTGCGCCGCCGCGTACGGGTGCCGGGCGATCGGACCGAGGAGTGAGCGCCAGGCCGGACCGTCCCGGCCGAGGCGTTCGACGGTGGCGTCCAGGGAGCGGTACGCGATGGCCGCGGGCCGGTTGTCCAGCGGCTGGGCGTAGGAGACGTCGGGGGTCAGCAGTTCGACGCCTGCGGCGGCAAGATCGAATTCGCTGAAGAACGGGGATACCCAGGACATCGGGTGCACCGCCGAACACAGGTCGTGCCGCAGCCCGTCAGCAAGACCCAGTTCGAGCGTCCGCGCTCCCCCGCCGATCGTCTCTTCAGCCTCCAGCACCGTCACCTGGAGTCCGGCGCGGGCCAGGGTGAGCGCAGCGGCTAGTCCGTTCGGGCCGGATCCGACGACGACAGCATCCTGCATGGGTCGAACATACCCACCGGGTGCGCGGTTGATCCGTGTTGTGCCAGGTGGGCCAGCACCTCGCCGATCACCGGAACGAACTTGAACCCGTGGCCGGAGAACCCGCAGGCCATGATCACCTGTCCGTGCTCAGGGTGCCGACCGATCACGAAATCCTCGTCCGGCGTCATCGTGTACATGCAGACCTTGGCCCGTACCAGCCGCGGGCCGATCGCCGGGATCAGCTGCCGGGAGCGCTCGGTGACCGCGGCGACCTCGGCATCGGAGACCGTACGATCAAGATCATCAGCGGTCGTCTCGCGGATGATCGAACCGTGGTGGATGCCGATCTTCAGCCCGCCGTCCGGACCGTCGATCATCGGGAAGCCGTAGAGTTGATGATCACGCGCGGCGGATTCCTCGATGTAAACCGGTAGCCGATCGTCGGTGTAGGCGGGATGGTCCGACGCGGCTGTGAACTCGGGCTGCAGCCAGTACATCACCTGACGTTGCACGGTGAGCGGAAGTCCGAGCTCCGCCAGCAGGACGGGGGCCCAGGCGCCGGCAGTGATCACCAGCCGATCGGCACCCCAGGTCTGCTGGTCGGTGGTCACCTCGACGCCGTCGGCGACGGCACGCCAGCCGCGCGCCCGTTCGCCGAAACGCAGGTCGGCGCCTCTCGCGACGGCAAGATCGAGATTGGCCCGGATCGCCGCCTCGGGGCGGAGGTAGCCGGCGTTCTCCTCCCAGACGGCCATCGCATCCTCGGCAGGGGCGAGAACCGGGAAGCGTTCCCGGATGCCGTCGGCGTCCAGCACGTCGTGCGGCAGTCCCCAGCGGCGGGCGGCGGCGCGGGCGCCGGCGAAGATCGGTGAGGTGGCGCTGCCGATGTACAGGCCCCCGCACAAGGTCAGTAGCCGCACACCGGACTGCTCTTCCAGCCGGCGCCAGCCGTGGTACGCGCTGAGCAGTAGGGGCACGTAGTCGGCGCCCTCGAAATAGGACTGCCGGATGATCCGTGATCCGCCGTGGCCGGAACCTTGATCATGAACCGGCCAAAAGGTCTCCAGGCCGAGCACGTCCACACCGCGACCGGCCAGTTCGGCGGCGGTCGCGGACCCGAAGGATCCGAGCCCGATGACGATCACCCGGGCAGACCGGCCGGCCATGATCACATCCGGGTAGGTCAGCCGCGTGGGCGGTGCGGCGGGGCCGGGTGGATCGGCTGACCGCCCCGTTCCGGTGGCTTGATCGGTTGTTGCTGCTTCGGTGGCGTCGGTTTCGACGGTGGCTTCGACGGTGGCTTCGACGGTGGCTTCGACGGTGGTTTCGGCGGTGGCTTCGGCTTGGTCTTCGGCGGGCCGGCGGAGAAGTAGGCCGTTACGGTGCCGTACTGGGCGATCCTGCCGCTGTCCGGCGAGAAGCCGAGGAAGCTGCCCTTGGACCGGCTGCTCCGTTTGGTGTCGCGGATCACCGTCAGTCCGATCCGGCGCAGTTTCTTGATCGCCTGGGCGGGGGTCAGGCCGGCAAGATCGGGGAACGGGATCATCTTGCCGCGTACCAGTTCGGCCGGTGGCTGGTGGAAGTCCTTGGCAGGTTTGTCAGCCAGGTAGGCCGAGACGGCGGGCTTCCAGATCCCCGGGCCGGCGTCACCGCCACCCGAACCGGACAGGTAGATATCGGTCGACGGCACGGTGTAGCCCTTCAAGCCGTGCGATCGGTAGCCGGATTTCGCCTTGTTGAACGGCTTCTTGGTGGTGTCGATGGAGATCATCGCGGCGCCGGAGATCTGCGGCGTGTAGCCGACGAACCAGACCGCCGCGTTGCTGTCGATGGTGCCGGTCTTGCCGGCCATCGGGCGATGATCATCCAATCTCGCCTTGGTCGCCGATCCGGTGGTCACCGGGGCGGTGAGCACCTTGTTCACGGCATCGGCCACATCGGCGCTGATCACCCTCTTGCAGTGTGCGCTGGGCGGTGCAAGTTGTTTCCCGGTGGGCGTAGTGATCTTGGAGATGATGATCGGATCGCAGTGGATGCCGCCGGAGGCGAAGGTCGCGTACGCCTCCGCCATCGACATCGGCGCCACCTCGACGGTGCCCAGGGTGAATGACGGTTTGTCGTCGTAGGAGCGGATCGGCGCGCCGGAGACACTGCTCTTGGCTCCGACCTTGGCCGCCATCCTGGTCACGTTGCACATCCCGGTGTCCAGTTCCAGCGGCACGAAGTAGTTGTTGACCGACCAGCCGGCCGCCTTGGACATGTCCATCCGGCCGTTCACGCCGGTGGAGTTGTGCACCTTCCAGCTGCCGTGCACCGCGGTACGTCGCTCGCACGAGTCGAACTTCCGGCCGGTGTAGTTGACCGTCGCCTTGGCGTTGTACTTCTTGGCGATCGGGATGCCCTTCTCGAACGCGGCGGCTGCGGTGAACGCCTTGAAGGTCGAGCCGGCCTGGAAGCCCTGGCCGCCGCCCATCGCCTGGGTCGCCGAGTAGTCGAAGTAGGTCTCGCCCTTCTTGGCGTTGTTGCCCATCACCGGCCGGCTCTGCGCCATTGCGACGATCAACCCGGTGCCGGGTTCGATCATGTCCATCGTCGAGATCAGCGGATCGGTCGGCCCGACCATCCTGCTGACCGCCTTCTGCGCCGCGTCCTGGGCCTTCGGGTTGATCTTGGTGTAGATCGTCAGTCCACCGCGGTCGATGGTCTTCTGTCGCTCACCGGGAGTGGACCCGAGGCTCGGCGAGGCCAGGAGCGAGCGGCGCACGTAGTCACAGAGGAACGGGTAGCGGGTGCCGATGCAGCCGTTGTTCAGCGCGTGCACCGTGGATTTGTCGAAGCCCGTCTTGATCGCCGCCTCGGAGGCTGCGGGGGTGATCTCGCCGAGTTCGGCCATCCGGTTGAGCACCTCGTTCCGGCGGGCCAACCCTGCCTCGGGGTGTTGTACCGGGTTGTCGGAGTCGGGGCTCTGCACCAGGCCGGCAAGCATCGCCGCCTGCGGCAGCGTGAGCTTGGCCGCGGTGGTGCCGAAATAGTGCCGGGCTGCCGCCTCCACGCCGTACGCCCCGTCGCCGAAGTAGACCAGGTTGAGATACCGCTCCATGATCTGGTTCTTCGACAGCCGGCGCTCCAGGGCGATGGCATAGCGCAGCTCGGTGATCTTGCGTTCGTACGTCGTCGCCTGCGCCGCGGCGATCGCCTGCTTGTCGCCCTCGAGTTCGGCCTGGTTGACCAGCACCATCTTGACGTACTGCTGGGTGATGCTGGACCCGCCCTGTACGGTGCCGCCGCTGGCCTGGTTGGTCAGGAAGGCGCGAACCGTGCCCTGCGGATCGAACGCGCCGTGCTGGTAGTAGCGATGATCCTCGATGGCCAGCAGCGCGGTGCGCATCACCGGCGCGATCCGGTTGAGCGGGACGTAGATCCGGTTCTGGTCGTAGAAATAGGCCAGCACGTGATTGTTCACGTCCAGAACCTTCGTCCGCTGAGCGACCGGCGGCAGGGTGAGGTTGGTCGGCAGGTTGCTCAGTTCCCTGCTGGCGGCCTGGGCGGACATCCCCGAGGCGGCTGCGAACGGAATGGCCAGACCGGCGACCAACAGCCCGCAGAGCACGCTCACCACCACGAACAGTCCCGCGGCACCGGTGACGATGCCGAAGCGTTTGAGGCCACTGAGCATGGGCACGAGACTACGTGAATCCATTCACGAAACGCTGCACCGGGCCCGCTTATTCAGCGAATGCGGAGCCGTCGTAGAGCTTTCACCCCGGTAACCAGAAGGTTGCCGTAGCGTTCGCCCGACAGGCCGGCCACCGGGTCGAAACCGATCAGCCGTTGCTGGGCGATGATCTGCGACCGGGTGAAGTGCAGCAGCCCCTGGCGGCCGTGCCGGCGACCGGATCCCGACTGTTTCCAGCCGCCGACCGGGGCTGCCGAGCCGTAGCCGGTGGCGTAGCCCTCGTTGATATTGACCATCCCGGCCTCGAGTCGGCGGGCAACGGCCCGGGCGCGGCGGGTGTTCCGGCCGAATACTGAGGCGTTCAGGCCGTACGGGGTGTCGTTGGCCAGCCGGACCGCCTCGTCGTCGGTGTCGAAGCCGTGCACTGTGACCACCGGGCCGAAGACCTCCTTCCGGACGATCTCGCTGTCTGGTGCGGCACCGGTCAGGATGGTCGGCTCGAACACGTAGGGACCGGCCGCGGGCCGCGGACGTCCACCGACCGCAACCTGTGCTCCTGCGGCGACCGCCCGGTCAACCATGCCGCGGACCCGGTCCAGTTGGTCGGCCGAGATCAGCGATCCGACATCGGCGGTGTAGCCCGGGCCCGTTCCGAGCCGCAGCATCCGGGTGGCGGTGACGAACCGGCGGAGGAACTCCTGCTCGATGCTGCGCTGGACGTAGATCCGCTCGATGCCGATGCACAACTGGCCGGCGTTGCCGAAACAGGCCCGGACCGCGGCGGGGACGACCCGGTCCAGGTCGGCATCGTCGAGGACGATCATCGGGTTCTTGCCGCCCAGTTCCAGGCTGCAGCCGATCAGCCGGCCGGCACAGCGTTCGGCGATCCGCCGCCCGGCGGGGGTCGAGCCGGTGAATGACACGAAGTCGGCGCCGTCGACGAGGGCGTCGCCGATCTCGGCCGCAGTGCCGAAGACGGGCTGCCAGACCTGCGGGGCCAGCCCGGCCTCGACGGCGTACTCCCGCAACAGCAGGGAGGACTGGCCGGTCCGGCCGTCCGGTTTGTGCACCACGGTGTTGCCGGCCAGCAGCGCCGGGACCACGTCTGCAGCCAGGGCCAGTGGGTAGTTCCACGGTGTGATCACCGTCACCACGCCGACCGGGGCGGCGTACTCGCGGGTCTGGGACAGCACGGGCAGCGGTCCCGGGCGGCGGCGCGGCCGGAGCAGTCGGGCGGCGTTGCGCGCGTACCAGCTGATCGACAGCACCGCGTCGAGCAACTCCTCCAGCGCGTCGGACCTGGCCTTACCGGTCTCGGTCTGCACCACGTCGAGGACGGATTCGCGGCGCTCGAGCAACAGATCGGCCAGCGCCTGGAAAGGCTCCGCGCGTTCCTTCGGCGGTCGGGCGGCCCAGCCCGGCTGCGCCTGCCGCGCCACTTCGAAGGCGCGGGCGACCCGCGTCAGCCGTACTTCGCTGTCGGAAAGGGTCTGGCCCATGGACGCAAAATAGCGCGGCCGCAGCAAGGCGGGACAATGGTGGGCATGGCCGGGCACATTCCGGGACGTGTGGCGATACTGAGTCTGCACACCTCCCCGCTGGACACGCCGGGCGTCGGCGACGCCGGCGGCCTCAACGTCTACGTCTACGAACTGGCCCACCGGCTCGGCGGCCGCGGCGTTGAGGTCGACGTGTTCACCCGTCGCCGGGATCCCGGTACGCCCGAGGTGGTCATCGCCGGTGAGGGCGTCCGGGTGATCCAGGTGACCGCCGGCCCGGCGGCGCCGGTGGCCAAGGAAGAGCTGCCCGGTCTGGTCGACGAGTTCGCCCGGGGCGTGCTGGACCGGGCCGCCGCCCGGTCGTGGGATCTGGTGCACTGCCACTACTGGCTGTCCGGACTGGCCGGGCTGCAGGTGGCCGATCGGCTGGAGATCCCACTGGTGCACACCATGCACACCATGGCCCGGGTGAAGAACGCCAACCGCGCCGATGATCATCTGGTGGAGCCCGACATCAGGGAGGCCGGGGAGACGACCATCGTCTCACGCGCCGATGTGCTGACCGCCAACACCGCCGACGAGGGCGAGGAGTTGATCAGGCACTACGGCGCCCGGGAGGAGCAGATCGCCATCGTTCCACCGGGTGTCGACCTGGAGATCTTCCACCCGTGTGATCAGATCCAGTCCCGGGAACGGTACGGCGTCGGGCTGCGGCACAAGATCATCCTGTTCGTCGGCCGCCTGCAGCCACTGAAGGCTCAGGACGTGCTGATCGATGCCGTCGCCGAACTGGTCGCCCGCCGCCCCGATCTCCGTGACCAGCTGAAGTTGATCATCATCGGCAGCCCGAGCGGGCCGCAGAGCACCTGGGCGGACGCGCTGCCCGATGCCATCCGCGATCATGGTCTGCAGGACCAGATCATCGTCCGGCCGCACTCGCCCCGGCAGGAGTTGTTCCGCTGGTACTGCGTGGCCGACATCGTCGGGGTGCCGTCGTACAACGAGTCCTTCGGACTGGTCGCCCTGGAGGCCGAGGCCTGCGGCCGGCCGGTGGTGGCCACCGACGTGGGCGGGCTGCGGTATGCCGTCAAGGACGGCGAAACCGGCATCCTGGTCCGCGGCCACGATCCGGTGCTGTGGGCCGACGCCCTGGAGAAGCTGGTCGACGACCCCGACCGGGCTCGTGAGCTGGGCCGCAACGGCGCCCTGCACGCGGCCCGGTTCAGCTGGGACAACACCGCGGCGGCGAGCCTGTCGGCCTATGCCCGGGCGTTGCTGTCGGCGTAGGCGTGCCCCTGTTCCAGATCCAGGTGGGTGGCGCCCTTGTTGCGGAACGCCCAGATGTAGACGGCGAGTGAGATCGCGATCATCACGGTGACGTAGCTGTAGAAGTACGCCGGGTGACCGATCGAGGCGAACCAGGTGCCGATGTAGGGCGCCGTTCCGCCGAACAGTGCATTGGCGATGCCGTACGCCAGTCCGACGCCGAGAGCCCGGACCTGGCGGGGAAAGAGCTCGGCCTTGACGATCGCGTTGATCGAGGTGTAGCCGAGGACGATCAGCAATGCCACCATCATCAGGAAGAAGGCGCCGACCGGGCTGCTGGTCCGGGACAGGGTGAGCATGATCGGCCAGGTCGCCACCACTCCGCCGACACCGAAGAAGATCAGCACCGGTTTGCGGCCGATCCGGTCGGAGATCGCGCCGTACACCGGCTGCAGCACCATGAAGATCAACAGCGCCGCGAAATTGACCCAGGTCACGGTGCGTTTCGGTATACCGCTGGTGTTGATCATGAACGACTGCATGTAGGTGGTGTAGGTGTAGAAGGCAGTGGTGCCGCCCATGGTCAGGCCGAAGACGATCAGGAACGGCTTCCAGTGGCCGGTCAGTGCACTGAGCGTGCCCGGCTGGTCGGCTGCGGTGCCGAGCCGGGTGGCTTCCAGCTGGTCCGGAGTGATCGACTCGTCCATTCCGCGCCGCAGCCAGAGCACGGTGACGGCCGCGACAGCGCCGATCGCGAACGCGATGCGCCAACCCCAGGCAGTGAGCTGGTCGTCGGTCAGGAATCCCTGCAGGACCAGTTGGACGATCAGCGCCAGCACCTGTCCGCCGACCAGGGTGACGTACTGGAAGCTGGAGTAGAAGCCGCGGCGGTTGCGGGTGGCGACCTCGGACATGTACGTCGCGCTGCTGCCGTATTCGCCGCCGACCGACAGACCCTGCAACAACCGGGCGACCAGCAACAGCACCGGTGCCAGCACACCGATGGTCGAGCGGCCGGGCGAGAGTACGATGATCAGCGCGCCGGCGGCCATCATCAACACGCTCAGGGTGAGCGCGAAGCGCCGGCCCATCCGATCGGCGATCCGGCCGAACAGCCATCCGCCGAGCGGCCGCATGAAGAAGCCGACGGCGAACACACCCAGGGTGTTCAGGGTGTTGGAGATCTGGTCGGCCTCGTCGAAGAAGGTCGCGCCGAAATAGGTCGCGAACGCGGCGAAGACGTAGAAGTCGTACCACTCGATGAGATTTCCGAGCGAGCCGCGCAGAATGTTCGCCGGTACGGAATGTCGTCGTTGGGTCCCGTCGATGACTGCCACGGCGACACCATAGACCAGCTATCTGGTTCGGGGCATCTTTCTGCCCCGCCGGCCCATCATGCCGTTGATCGCACCCGCTGCCCGGACCAGGGCGAGATGGGACAGGGCCTGCGGTGTGTTGCCCGCCTGGCGGCCCGCGACGGTGTCGTACTCCTCCGACAACAGGCCAAGGTCGTTGCGGAAACCGAGCAGCCGGTCCATCAGCTGCCGGGCGTCGTCGGTACGGCCGCTGCGCGCATACTGCTCGGCCAGCCAGAACGAACAGGCGAGGAACGGCGCCTCCCCCGGCGACAGCCCGTCGACCCCGGCGTCGGTGCGGTAGCGCAGCAGCAGGCCGTTGACCAGCAGATCCTCCTCGATCGCGGCCACCGTGCCGAGCATCCGCTCGTTGTCCGGTTCGCAGAATCCCACCTGCGGCAGTTGCAGCAGCGCGGCGTCGACCTGGTCCGAGCCGTAATACTGCACGTAACTGCCCCGCTGTTGATCGAATCCTTGCGTTTCGATCTCTTCCCGCATTCGGTCCCGCAGAGTTTCCCAGCGCTCGACCGGCCCGTCCAGGTCGTATTGCCGCACCGCACGGATACCGCAATCCAATGCCGCCCAATTCATCACCCGGGAATGGGCGAAGAACTGCGGTTCGCCGCGGATCTCCCAGATTCCGCAGTCCTTCTGCCGCCAGGTGTTCTCGATCCTGGTCAGCATCGCTCGTTGCAGGGACCAGGAGAACTTGTCCTCGCGCAATCCGTGGCTGCGGGCGGCATCGAGGGCGACCATCACCTCGCCGATGACGTCGGCCTGGAACTGATGCACCGCACCGTTTCCGATCCGCACCGGCCGGGCGCCCTCGTACCCTGGAAGATGATCAAGGGTGCGTTCCTCGAGGTCGCGTTCGCCGGCCAGGCCGTACATGATCTGGATGTCCTGGGGGTCGCCGGCGACTGCGCGCAGCAGCCACAGCCGCCAGTGCTCGGTCTCCTCCTCGTAGCCGTAGGCGAGCAACGCCTCCAGGGTCAGCGCCGCGTCGCGCAGCCAGCAGTAGCGGTAGTCCCAGTTGCGTTCGCCGCCGAACTGTTCGGGAAGCGAGGTGGTCGCTGCGGCGACGATACCTCCGGTCTCCCGGTCGGTGAGCGCCCGGAGCACCAGCAGGGACCGGCCGACCGCCTCGTCGTAGCTCGTCGTCTTTTCCCGCTGACCGGCCCAGTACTGCCACCAGATCGTCGTCTGTTCGATCGCATGATCGACGTCCACCGGGTCCGGCAGGTCGTGATAGGAGCGGAAGGACTGCAACACCAGATCGGTGCTTTCCCCTTCGCGCAGGGTGAATTCGCCGACATGGCGGTGGTCCGCGGCCTTCGGCAGGTGATCACCGCGCAGCACCAGCGCCATCGGACCGGCGGTGGCCAGCAACATCTGCTCGTCCTCCCGACGGTGCCGGCGCATCCACGGCAGCACCCGGCCGTAGCCGAACCGGACCACGAGTTCCTGGGCCATCCGCACTTCGCCCTCGGTGCAGGTCAGCCGGCGGATGATCGCGGGATGATGATCAACAGGCATCAGCTCCACCATCTCGACAACACCGGTCGCGGTCCGGAGGACCGACTGCAGGACGAAGGTGTCGGGAAGATAGCGCCGGGACGACTCGATCACCTCGTCGGCGGGGAAGATCGTCCAGTGACCATGATCACCGGTGCCGAGCAGTCCGGCGAACACCGCCGGCGAGTCGAACCGCGGCAGGCACAGCCAGTCCATGCTTCCGGCGTTGCTGATCAGCGCCGCCGACCGCGAATCACCGATCAAGGCGTAGTCCTCGACGCGAGCAGCTCCCGTTTGCTGTGCCATGACCAATGGTCTCACCCCTGCCAGAAGATCTCGTCGACCACCCGCTTGGCACGGCGGGCGATCCGCTGGTAGTCGGCCACCAGATGCGACCCCTCGCCGGGCCCGCGTCCCATCAGCTGGGCGACCGCGGACAGTTCCCGCGGATCGGTCGGGAAGGTGTCGGAGCCGCGGCCGCGGACCAACATGATCTGGTTGCGGATCCGGCTGGCGGTGAGCCAGGCCTCCCGCAGCCACTCCGCCTGCCGGGCCGCCAGCAGCCCGGCTTCGGCTGCCGCATCCAGGGCCTGGATGGTCCGCCCGGTCCGCAGCTGCGGCAGCCGGCCGGCGTGCTGCAACTGGAGCAGCTGGACGGTCCATTCCACGTCGCTGAGCCCACCGGGGCCGAGCTTGAGGTGTTTACCCGGGTCGGTGCCGCGGGGCAGCCGTTCGGCCTCCATCCGGGCCTTGAGCCGGCGGATGTCGGTCAGTTGGGTCGGGGTCAGACCGTCGGCCGGCCACCGGTACGGCTCGATGATCGCCATCAGCTGCCGACCAAGATCACGATCACCGGCCAGCGGCGCCGCCCTGATCAGCGCCTGCATCTCCCAGGTCGCCGACCAGCGTTCGTAGTAGGCCCGGTACGCCTGCAGGGAGCGGATCAGCGGGCCGCCCTTTCCTTCCGGACGCAGGTTGGTGTCGATGGCCAGCGCGGGATCGGCGCCGGGCAGCGCCAGCAATCTGCGCAGTTCGGTGATCACCGCCGAACCGCCGCGGGTGTCGTCGGAGGACATCACGAACATCGCGTCGGCGTCGGAGGCGTAGCTGAGTTCGCCGCCGCCCCAGCGACCCATCGCGATCACGGCGATGGTGGTGTTCGGATCCAGGTCCTCGGCGTCCCGGGTGACGGCCAGCGCGGTGTGGATGGTGGCCGAAGCAAGATCGGTCAGCGCCTCGCCCACCGCCAGCACGTCGAGGAAGCCGAGCAGGTCACCGGCCGCAATCCGGAACAGCTCCCGCCGCCGGATCGCCCGGATCGCTTCCACTGCGACAGCCGGCCCGGACTGGCGGCCCGCGGCAGCCGACATCTCCGACCGCAGCCGTTCGAAGGACCGCGGGACCAGCTCATGATCATCGGCCAGCATCTGCACACTCTGTGGGGCCCTGCGGAGCAGGCTGACGGCGTACCGGCTGGAGGCCAGGATGCGGGCGAAGCGGTGGGCCAATTCCCCCTCGTCGCGCAGTGCCCGCAGATACCACGGTGTGTTGCCCAGCGCATCGCTGGTCTGCCGGAACGCCAGCAGGCCATGATCAGGATTCGGGGCGTCGGCGAACCAGCCGAGCATCGCCGGCAGCAGCTGCCGCTGGATCTCGGCGCGTCGGCTGACGCCTTGGGACAGAGCCTCGATGTGCCGCAGGGCGGCCTTGGGATCCTCGTATCCGAGAGCTGCCAGCCGGTCCTGGGCGGCCTCGGTGGTGAGCCGGAGTCCGTCGGACGGGATGCTGGCAACGGCGTCGAGCACCGGGGAGTAGAACAGTCGCCGATGCAGCGCCTTGACCCGTTGCGCAGTGGTCCGCCAGGTGTTCAGCAGCCCGTTCACCGGGTCGCCGTAATGCAGTGATCGGCCGATCCGTCGAAGATCATCCTCGGCGGTCGGCAGCACATGGGTGCGGCGCAGCCGCTGCAACTGGATCCGGTGTTCCAGGGTGCGCAGGAACTGGTAGGCCAGCGCGAAACCCTTGCCGTCCTCGCGTCCGACGTACCCGTGATCGATCAGCGCCCGGAGCGCGTCCAGGGTGGAGCGGCTGCGCAATCGCTCGTCCACCCGGCCGTGCACCAGTTGCAGCAGTTGCACCGAGAACTCGACGTCGCGCAGGCCGCCCGGGCCGAGTTTCAGCTCCCGGTCGGTGACCTTGTCCGGGATGTGGTCGATCACCCGCAGCCGCATCGCCCGGGCGTCCTCGATGAAGTGGTCCCGTTCGCCGACCCGCCAGACCATCGGCGTGATCATCTCGACGAATTGCCGGCCGAGTTCCTGATCACCGGCGGCGGGACGCGCCTTGAGCATCGCCTGGAACTCCCAGGTGCCGGCCCATTTCTCGTAGTAGCCGCGGTGGCTGGCCAGGGTGCGGACCAGCTGGCCCGCCTTGCCCTCCGGCCGCAAGGCGGTGTCCACCTGCCAGATCGTTCCCGCTGCGGTGTGCGCGGAGCAGATGCCGACCAGCCGCGCCGCGAGCTGCGTGGCGATCCGGATCGACTCGTCGGCACTCACCTGGTCGTCGGCGGGTTCGGCGACGAAGATCACGTCCACGTCGCTGACATAGTTCAGTTCCTGTGCGCCGGACTTGCCGAGTGCGATCACGGCAAGCCGGGTCCGGCCCGCCCGCTCCGCACCGATCTCGTGGCGGGCGACGGCCAGAGCCGCCTCCAGGGTGGCATCGGCAAGATCGGCGAGCTCGGCGGCAATGTCGGGCAGCGCCTCGATCGGTTCCGGTGCACCCAGGTCACGGGCCGCGATCCGGAGCAGGACGGCCCGGTAGGCGATGCGCAGTGGATCGGCGTCGGTGGTGGCCACCGGCGCGTCCGCCCCGGGATCGGCGCCGACAGACTGCAGCAGTTCGGCGCGCAGTTCGGCAGCGGTCCGCCGGCGCGCCGGTTCGGCCAGCTGATCGAGGTGATCAGGATGGGCCAGCAGATGTTGCAGCAGTGCCGCACTGCCGCCCAGCACCAGGATGGTCTGGCGTGCCAGGTCCGGCTCGGCGAGCAACCGGTCCAGCAGGCCCGGCAGATCATCGGTCAGCCGATCGAGGCCGAGGAGTGCCTGGTCGGGATCGGCGGAGGCGGCGATCAGGTCGAGCAGCGGTTCGTAGGAGTGGTCCCAGCCGGCCAGCCGCTGATGTGCAGTCGCGGAGTCGGTGAAGCCCCGCCGGGCCAGCGTCCCCTGTGTGATCTGCACGAAATAGGATCATGCCACCATGTCGCTGCTGATCGACCTCACCCCGCTCCGGCGGAGCGCCCCGTTCCGTCGACTGTGGTGGGGGCTCGGCATCTCCAATCTCGGTTCGCAACTCACCCAGGTCGCGGTCGGCCTGCAGGTCTACGCGATCACCAGATCCACCTTCGCGGTCGGCGTCCTCGGCCTGTGCGTACTGATCCCGTTGGTCGCCCTCGGCCTCTACGGCGGAGCGCTGACCGACCTGTACGACCGTCGCAAGGTCGCCCTGATCGCCTCGTCCGGGCTGTGGCTCATCTCCATCGCACTGGCCGTCCAGGCCTGGCTGGGATCCGATTCGGTCTATCTGCTGTACGGCCTGGTCGCCCTGCAGTCCTGCGGCTTCGCGATCAACAACCCGGCCCGGTCGGCGATCGTGCCGCGGCTGATCGATCCGGAGATGTTGCCGGCCGCGCAGGTACTGCAGAACACCAACTTCAACATCGCGATGACCGTCGGCCCACTGCTCGGTGCGGCGCTTTCGGCGTGGAACTTCGGGGCGGCGTACGGCCTGGACGTGATCTTCTTCACCGCCGCGTTGTGGGCGCTGTGGCGGCTGCCCGATCTTCCTCCGATCGGTATCGACGACACCCGAGACACCCCGGACACCGAGGAGGCCCGGGCGGGAACCAGGCGGCGCCCCCGGGCGCTCGGCTTCCACTCGGTTCTGGAAGGCCTGCGGTATCTGGCCACCAGGCCCAACGTCCGGACGAGTTTCCTGGTTGACCTGATCGCCATGATCACCGCAATGCCCCGGGTGCTCTACCCGGCGGTCGGAGTGCTGTTCCTCGGCGGCGGCGCGACCACCACCGGCGCGCTCAACGCGGCGTTCGCGGTCGGTGCGGTGCTGGCCGGACTCCTGTCCGGACGACTGGTGCAGATCCGGATGCAGGGCCGGGTGATCGCGGCGGCGATCATCGCGTACGGAGTGTCCGTGGCGTTGTTCGGTCTGGTGCTGACGCTCACCGGCGACACCTCACCGAGCCGTACGTTGATCATCCCGCTGATCTTCGCCGGACTGTTCCTCGCCTGCGCCGGCGGAGCCGACTCGATCAGTTCGGTGTTCCGCAACACCCTGTTGCTGTCGGCCACCCCGGACGCGATGCGTGGCCGGTTACAGGGCATCTTCATCGTCGTCGTCGCCGGCGGTCCGCGGTTGGGCGACCTGCTGGTCGGCAGCTGGGCTGACTGGTGGGGCGAGAACCGGGCGGCGATGATCGGCGGTTCGCTCTGTGTGATCCTGATCATCGCCGCGATGGCCTGGCAACGCCGCTTCCTGGCCTATGACGCGGCCGATCCGCAGCCCTGACCGGAGACCGGTGGGTGATCAGCTTCCCGAGGCCGCCCTCCGGGGACGGGAGGTGGTCAAGGTGATCACCCGCGGTGCCGCGCGACGCGGCAACCAGGTCGCGTCCGGACGCGGTTCGATGGTCCGACGGAGTCCGGGGACGGCCACCTCGACCGCGTCGAATCCCGCGGCGCGGGCCTGCACCAGGGCCATGAACGGATCGGCGAACGGCATCAGGTGGGTCAACAGCAGGTGATCGACATCGGCGTCGGAGGCCAGCCGGGCCACCTGCGCCGCGTCCGACAGGTAGGGCGCGTCCTCATCCGGCACGCCCTCGGGGTAGCTCGCCTCGGCGATCAACAGGCCGGCGTTCCTGGCCAGGGCCAGTCGTTCGACGCTGTCGCCCGAGTCCGCGGTGTAGACCAGAACGGCGCCGTCGGTCGAGGCGATCCGGAAGCCGAAGGTGGTGACATGATGGCGCAACCTCGCCACCTGCACCGAGAGCGGCCCCAGGGTGATCGTGCTGCCGTCGACGAGTGGACGAAGTTCGGCACCGGACGCCACCGATGCCACCGGATCCAGGGCGAGCAGGGCATCCAGCGAGCCCTCCGGGGCCAGCACCGGCAGCGGACCACAGCTGTCCTCGCCGAGCACCCGGGCGCGGAGCAACGGGTTCAGGTCGGCGCAGTGGTCGGGGTGTCCGTGACTGATCAGCACGGCGTCGATCGCCCGCGGTTCGCAGTGCTGGAGCAGCTCGCCCATGACGCCGTAACCGGGATCGATCAGCAGCCGGAATCCGTCGTCCTCGACGAGATATCCCGAACACCCCTGTCCGGCACGCGGCCAGGCACCCGACCCGCCCAAAACCACCAGTTCCACGAAATCCTCCGCACCGCACGAGCCCGGAGACACCCTAGTGCCTGGGCACCCGCCCGGGAAGACGGCAGATTCCGGCTGGTGCGGCTGCCCGTTCTCTCGTCTCTACAGTTGTCCTCATGCCCGCCCGTACGACCGAGGTCCGCGCCAAGGACACCGCTGCCGTGACCGACCAGCTCGGCGTGCTGACCGAATGGCTGTCCGGCCTGACCGAGCAGGAGTTCTCCACACCGACCGTGCTGCCGGGTTGGGACGTCCGTACCCTGACCGGACATCTGCTGCTGATCGCCGGCGGCTTCGCCGACATCCTGGACCGGGCTCTCACCGACCGCCGCCCGGTCGGCCGGCCGCTGCCGGCCGCGATCCTGGTCACCCGCTACCGGCGCGATGTCGACGACATCGCCGAGGCCACCGCGGTCCGGACCGGGGAGAAGTCCCAAGATCAACTTCTGGCCGAGCTGCGGGCCGCCACCCAACGCCTGGGCCGGCTGCTGGCCTCACCCCTGCTCCCGGCAACCATCCAGACGCCGCGTGGACCGGGACGGCTCGCCGAGTTCGTCCGGACCCGGGTCATCGATGTGGTGGTGCACAGTGACGATCTGAACCGCTCGTTGCCCGAGCGCCGGCCGGTGGCGATCGGACGGCAGCCACTGGCCATCAGTTGTCGCACGCTGGCAGAGTTGCTGGCCGAGCAGCACCCCGGCAAGTCGGTCGAGGTGCGGGTGCCGCCGTACGCCGCCGTCCAGTGCGGCATCGGGCCGGAGGGTCCCTCGCACACCCGCGGCACCCCGCCCAATGTGGTGGAGACCGACCCGGTCACCTTCCTCCGGCTGGCCACCGGTCGGACGACCTGGGCCGAGGCCCGGGCGGCGGGCAGGGTCTCGGCCAGCGGTCAGCGCGCCGACCTGTCGGAGATCCTGCCGGTGCTCAGCTGACCCGGCTCATTTGTGGATGACGATCTTGTCGCCCTTGCGAAGGTAGGCCAGCACGATCCTCATCTTCTTCTTGCTGATCGACACGCAGCCCGCGGTCGGGCCGTCGCCGTTGACGTGCAGGAAGATCCCGGCGCCCCGGTGGCGGACCGCCGGCCAGCGGTTGTAGTTGATCACGATCGCGTAGTCGTACTGTCCGGGATAGGACTGCAGCCGTTCGCTGCTGTTGTCGTTCGACGCCGGCAGCCACCAGCGGAAGCCGCCTTTGCTCTTGTTGCGGTACTGGTTGTAGTACTTGCTGGCGTTGTCCTCGACCCAGTAGTCGCCGGATTTCACATGACGGTAGGGGATCCAGGAGCCGGGGTTCTTCTTGATCCCGAACGCCTGGGTCATCGTGTAGGTGCCCAGCGGGGTCTTGCCGGTGCCCTGTTTGCGCTTGTCCCCGGCGATCGTGCCGCTGTAGCCCAGCCGGGACTTGCCGGCCCGGAACAGCCGCTCGAAACTGCACGTCTTGCCGTTGACCCGGACGTAGTAGCGGGTGTCGGCGTAGGTCTTGGAGCGTTGGTTGACCACCAGCACGGTGCGCTGGGATTTGGCCACCCTGACCTTGATGTTGTTGAGCTTCTTGGTGCAGGCCTTCCAGCCCTTGCCGTACTTCGGTGAGGAGGCCGAGATGTCGGCGGCCACGGCGCCCGGCGTGCCGATCACGCCGGCACCCAGCGTCGTCCCGAGCACGGCGGTCACCAGGACCGCCGCGACCCTGCGGAGCGTGTTCCTCATCGTCGCTGTCTCCCATCGTTGCCCGGCCCCGATGGGCCGCACGTTACAGAACGGGCAGAAGACGCTGCAGCTCGAACTCGGTGACCTGCTTGAGATGATCGGCGAATTCTGCCTTCTTGTTGCGCAGGAAGAAGTCGAAAACATGGTCTCCGAGGGTTTCGGCGACCAGTTCCGAGCCCTCCATCTCCCGGATAGCCTCGTCCAGGTTCTGCGGCAACGGCTTGATACCTAGTGCCCGGC
>Ga0164243_10003818_pt1 | contig 23932 bp, 18 predicted proteins | sample OricompcompostOP_FD_108781 | JGI IMG/M metagenome (GOLD analysis project Ga0164243, IMG submission 108781) | Organic Plus compost microbial communities from Emeryville, California, USA - Original compost - Organic plus compost (OP) | ecosystem: Engineered > Solid waste > Mixed feedstock >...
GTCCCACAGCCTTGGATTCCAGGTGCCCTCCGCGACTTTCAACTGCTCCGCGCTACAGTGGGCGGAGAGGATTTTGCGCGTGGTTTCCTGTATCAACAGGGCCGTCTCATTGTGACCGTGAGTTGTTGTTGGCATGGTCTGTCTACCGAAGTCTGTTACCAAAGAAAAAAGGGTGCTGGACTACTTTCCCGTGAAATGGGGCGCGCGCTTTTCCAGCAGGGCGGAGACCGCCTCGCGGTGATCCTCCATCCGGTGGCACAGCGCCTGCATCGAAGCGGACAGTTCGAGCGCCGCGGGCAACGACAGGCTCCGGCTTTCCTGCATCAGGCGTTTGGCCATTTGCACGGCATGGGGCGGATTGGCGGCGATGCGCCGGGCTTTTTCGCCGGCCAGCGCCAGCAGGTTTTGCGGCGGCGTGACCGCGCTGACCAGCCCCATGCCCAGCGCGGTTTGCGCGTCGATCGCAGCGCCGGACAACAGCATTTCCGCGGCGTGCCCCGAGCCGACGATGCGCGGCAGCAGCCAGGCGCCGCCGTCGCCGGGGATGATTCCCAGCTTGACGAAGCTGGAGGAAAAGGTCGCCCGTTCCGAGGCGATCCGGAAATCGCAAAGGCAGGCCAGGTCGCAGCCGGCGCCGATGGCTGGTCCATCGACCGCGGCGATGATCGGGATGTCGAAATCGTGCAGGGCCAGCGGCAGGCGTTGAATCCCTTCTTTGTAGAATCGCCGAAGTTCGGCCGTGCTCATCGCCGGATAAAGGTCGGGAGCCAGCATGCGCCGCGGGTCGCCGCCGGCGGAAAACACCTCGCCGTTGCCGGTCAGCACCACGCAGCGAACGTCGCGCTCGCGGCGGATCCGGGTCAGCAGGTCGATCAGGCCGTCCACCATGTCCGGTGACAACCCGTTGCGCCGACGGGTGTCGTTGAGGCGGATGGTGGCGACGCCGCCGTCTTTTTGATAATCCAACAGGCTGTTCATACTCATTCCCCTGTGCGGGTGTGGTGTCCCGTTCAGCGCAGACCCAGTCCCCGGGCGATCACGCCGCGCAGAATTTCGCGGGTGCCGCCGCGCAGCGAAAACGCGGGGGCGATCAGTGTGGTGTGGAAGTAGGCGAGTCTGAATTCCTCGCTCAGTCCGGGGGATTCGATATCCACCAGCAATCTGGCGATCTCGGGAATCTCCTGCTCCAGCAGGGCGCCGAGGTCCTTGACCATGGAGGCTTGCAGGGTCGGGTCCGCGCCCTGTTGGATCAGGCCGGCCACCGACAGCGACATGCGCCGCAGGACATGGATGTGGGCGATGAGCCGGCCGATCATTTCGATGGCGGATTCCGAGGGCGATTCGCCCAGCGCGCGCACCAGTTCCACCAGCAGGACGAAGGACGACAGGAAGCGGTCGGGACCGCTGCGCTCCAGGCTCAGCTCGCTGGTGACCTGCTTCCAGCCCTGGCCGCGGGTGCCGATCAGCATGTTCTCCGGCACGAACACATCTTCGAAAAACACCTGATTGAAGGTGCGGCGCCCTGAAATCTCCAGGATCGGCCGCACGCTCACGCCCGGCGCCTTCATATCGACGATGAGCTGGCTGAAGCCCTGGTGGCGCTCGTCGGTCTGCGCTTCGGTTCGGCAAAACAGCACCATGTAGTGCGCGCGATCGGCGCCCGAGGTCCAGATTTTCGAGCCGTTGACCCGATAGCCGCCTTCGGTGGGAGTCGCCCTGGTTCTCGCCGCGGCCAGGTCCGAGCCCGAATCGGGCTCGCTCATGCCCAGGCAGAAAAAGCACTCACCGGCGGTGATGCGCGGCAGGAATTCCTGTTTTTGAAACTCGCTGCCAAACCGCGCGATCAGCGGTCCGATCTGCCGGTCGGCGGCCCAATACGCGGCCACCGGCGCACCGGCCGCCAGCAATTCCTCGACCACGACGTAACGCTCGAGGGTTGTGCGTTCGTGTCCCCCATGCGCCTTCGGCAGCGACATGCCGATCCAGCCGCGCTGGCCGAGCTTGCGGGTGAAATCGAAATCGACGCCGGTCCAGGAGCGGGCCCGGTCGTGAACCGGCCTGTTCGCCAGCTCGTGTTTGAGAAAGGCGCGCACTTCCGCCCGCAGCGCGTCCGCGCCGGCGGGCAATACCGTGTAGGGGAATTCAAAGGCATCCACACCAAAAACCTCTTGCTACGACTTTGATTTTTTATGGCCGTCATCGCTGGCGGCCACCTTCGGAGCCGTCGCCGACGCGACGTCAAAAACCGCTTCCGGCGATTTCGTGTTGCGGCATCTGCCGGGGCCGATGGCCTATGAAACAGGATGCTGTTTTATTTATATCAGAGAAAAAAGGCTGTTAACAAGCATAACCGCCTATTTATTTGTTCCGTTTTAAGGATGATTTTACGTATATTGGCAATATTTGACGTTGTCTTTGAAAAAACAGCCTATTATTATGTGCGGTAAATTGTGAGGGTTGAGTGCGGGTGAGCCGTTTGCGGTCAGCTCGGTAATAACAAGTAGCGCGTAAATCAGCGAGGCGGGTCACCGGGAGCCGTAATTGATGCCCCGGCGTGGCTTGGCGCATTCATCGCGCCGTTTTTGGGCGGTGTCCGAGGCGCATTTCGAGAGAGAAAAAATATGCGATTTGCCTGGAGTGAGGAACAAAGCCTGTTGGGGGCGGAGCTGCGCAAGTTTCTCGGCGACCGATACGATTTCGAAAGTCGTCGTAAGCGTGTCGCCGGCGGCTTCGATGCCGGGATGTGGCAGCAGTTGTCCGAGTTGGGGTTGTTGGGCTTGCCCTTCGACGAGCAATACGGTGGCAGCGGCGGTTCGGCCCTCGATACGCTGGTCGTGATGGAGGCGTTCGGCCGTCATCTGGTGGTGGAACCCTATGTGCCGACGGTGGTTCTGGGTGGCGGATTATTGCGCATCGCCGCGTCGGAGCAGCAGCGGCAACGCTATCTGCCGGGTTTGATTGCCGGTGAGCTGCGTTTCGCGCTGGCTTTTGCCGAGCAGCAGTCGCGTTTCAATCTGGCTGATGTCGCCACCGTCGCCCGGCGCGACGCGGACGGCTATGTGCTGAGCGGGCACAAGATCGTCGTGTACGGCGCGCCGGAGGCCCAGCATATTTTTGTCACGGCCCGGATCGACGATGGCTGCGCCGATGCGGGGTTATCCCTGTTCTTGATCGCTGCGGATGCGGCCGGTGTCGAATTGCGCACTTACACCACGGTGGATGGCATGTCCGCCGCAGAGGTGGTTTTGCACGATGTTCACACGGATGCGCAGAGCCTTGTGGGAGCGCCGCACCGCGCGTTGCCGGCCATCGAGCAGGTGCTGGACGAGGCGATCGCCGCGATCTGTGGCGAGGCCGTCGGCGCGATGGCCGCGCTCAACGAAAAATGCGTCGAATACAGCAAGACCCGTCAGGCCTTCGGTTCCGCCATCGCCGATTTCCAGGTGATAGGTCATCGTCTGGTCGACATGCACGTCGCCTACGAGCAGGCGGCGGCCATGGCCATCAAGGCGGCGCTGAAAGTGGGCGCGGAGCCGGCGGAGCGGGCGAAAACCATTTCGGCCGCCAAGGTCAAGGTCGGGCAGGAGGGCATATTCATCGGCAAGCACGCGGTGCAGTTGCATGGCGCCATCGGCACCACGGACGAGCTGGATATCGGGCATTACTTCAAGCGCCTGTTGGCCATTCAGACGCTGTACGGCAGCACCGCCCATCATTTGCGCCGTTATGTTCAGCTCGGTGATCAGAGATTTGCACGGGGAGATGCGTGATGGATATCGAAAGCCTGGATTTGACCGTCGAAGAAATCGCCTTCAAAAATGCGATTCGCCAGTTTTACGAAGAAAATCTGACGGAGGAGTTTCGCCGCGCCGCGCAGCTGACCACCTGGACTTTTGCGGAGTTCGAGTACGGCCGCCGGTGGCAGAAGATCCTGAATGAAAAGGGTTGGGGCGCGCCGTTGTGGCCGGTCGAATACGGCGGCGCGGGCTGGACCGCGAAGCAGCGGCTGATCTGGGAGCTGGAAAAAGCGCGCGCGCAGCCGCCGGAAGTCATGCGCATGGGCAGGGATTACGCGGCGCCGTGCATCATGAAATTCGGCACGCCGGAGCAGAAGGCGTTTTTCCTGCCGCGCATCCTGTCGGGCGAGGATTGGTGGGCGCAGGGTTATTCCGAGCCGGGGGCCGGTTCGGACCTGGCCGGATTGAAGCTCGCGGCGGTAGCCGATGGCGATCACTACGTGCTGAACGGCTCCAAGATCTGGACCACCTTCGCGCATCACGCCAACCGCATCTTCCTGCTGGCGCGCACCGCGAAAATGGAAAAAAAGCAGCAGGGCATCACCTTCCTGCTGGTGGACATGGACACGCCCGGCATAGAAATCCGGCCCATCATCAACCTCGCGGGCGAACACGATTTCAATCAGGTGTTTTTCACCGATGTGCGCGTGCCCAGGTCGCGCTGTCTCGGGGAAGAAAATGAAGGCTGGGCGGTGGCCCGTTATCTGTTGTTGTTCGAACACGGCGCCGGTATTGTCCGCTCCGCCGCCGAGCTGCGCCGGCGGGTCGGCTGGGTGAGGCAATTGGCCGCCAGGGAGTCCGACGGCCATGGGCGCTCGCTGCTCGACGATGGCGATTTCGTGTTGAAGATTGCGGAGTTGGAAATCGGTGTTGAAGCGGCCGACTTCGCCGCCGATCAGCTGCTGCTGACTTCGAGGCCGGGTGAATCACCGGGCGCGGCGGCGGAGCTGCTCAACATCCGCATGCGCGAGCTGGATCAGGCGCTCACCGAGCTGGCTGTGGAGGCGGTCGGGTACCAGGGGCTGCCCGACCAGAAGCGGGCGCGTTACGTGGTCACCGATGTGGCGCCGATCGGCCCCGCGCACACGCTGATGCCGATGCCAATTTTTCTCGCACAGCGCGGTGCTACAATCGCCGGCGGCACACCGGATGTACATCGAAACAACTTATCGAAGCATATTTTACGGGGCTAGAGGCCCGATGACTGGGAGGCCGGCAGTCTTTCGGGCGGGGTTTCGCATCGGCGCAGGATGATGCGCCGGCGCGGGCCGATGCCTGAATGCCGGCTCTTGAAGGTACTCAATGACAAACGCTTCAGAAGGCAAGGTTCGCAGCCGCAAGTTGAGCGAGGTGATCGCCGCGCAGTTGATGGAGGAAATCCGCAATCGGGGCTGGCCGGTGGGCGAGTCGCTGGGTACCGAGGCTGAATTGATGGCGCAATTCAAGGTCAGTCGGGCGACCATCGCCGAAGCGGTGCGACAGGTGGAGCGTTACGGTGCGGCGGTGATGCGTCGGGGCGCCGGCGGCGGCCTGGTGATCACCAATTCGGCCAGGGCGGCGCTTTCCCGCACCATTTCGACCTACCTCGAATTGTCCAATGTTTCGATCACAGAACAATATGAGGCGGCCGGCCTGATCGAAACGGTGGCCGCGAAGCTGGCCGCCCGCAATGTGACGGAGGAGCAGGCGCTCGCGCTTCGGAGTGCCGCCGCCGATATCGCCGCCTCCCAGGACAATCCCGCTCTGCATCGTTCGGCGATGGAGCTGCGTCTGGCCATCGCCGATGTCTGCGGGAGTCGGCCGGTGCTGTTGTTCATGCGTTCGCTGGCGCGGGTGCTGACCCACTACGTGCGTCCGGATCTGCGCACGCAGTATCGCAACCGCGAATTCGAACACGGCGTGATCGCGGATTTATCGGGCGTTGTCGAGGCGATCGTCGCCGGCGACGGTACGCTGGCCGCTTATCATGTCGGCATGGATGTGGCGCGGCGCGAGCAGCGGGCGCGGGAGTTGGCGGTGGCGCAACCGCTGCTGGAGGGCGGGCCGTTACGCCGGGAAACACCGAACAAGCTGGCCGAGCGGGTGGCTTACGCCATTCGCGACGACATTGCCCGCACCGGCTGGCGGGTTGGGGAGCGTCTGGGTGATGAGGCGGAGCTTCCCGAGCGTTATGGCGTCAGCCAGTGGGTCCTGCGTCAGGCGATTCGCATCCTGGAGCCTTCGGGCATCGTCAGCATGCGCCGGGGGCAGAGCGGGGGGCTTTATATCGGCAGGCCATCACCGGATCACACCATCGAAACGGCGGTGTCCTATCTGAACGCCTATCAGGCTGAAAAGAAGCTGAGCCTTGATAGCTATCTGCAGGTGCGCGGCATCCTTTTTCAATGCATGGCCCAGTTCGCGGCGAAGCGCAGCACTCAGGAGGAGCGCGAGCGCCTGCTGGCGGCGGCGCGGGACGACGCAAAAAGCGATCCCGGTGAATTCTGGAAATCATTGGCGGAAATGGGCCGGAACCAGGTTCTGGCGCTGTTCGCCGTGATTGTCGACGGATTCATTGTTCAGAACAGCAACGACGCGGAGCGCCCCGTTGATCGCGGTCTCAGGGTTGCCATTGCCGAGGCGATTCGCGACGGCGACGCGCCGCTCGCGCAGCGGCGTGTCGGCCGGTATTGGTTGAGCGCGGCGGATGGTGTCGATTCCGTGCAGGATTGAAATGTGAGGCGCGGATCGCCTGGCGTCGAATCCGAGAATAACGAATGGCGCGATTCCAGTACCTGAACCGTTTGCGCTGCGTGTCGTCGAGCAACGTGCCATCGGCGATCTCGCGCAGACATGATTCGCCTGAGCCGGGCAACGTGACCGGGGATATGGCGCCCATGGCATTTACCTGCGCGAGCCGGCCGATTGTTGGTCGAATGGACTCAGTTGGCGCAACCGGGGCGGCTGTCAACCGTTCCTCCCGTTGCTGTTTGCAACCGGTGTGATGCTGCTTTGCATCCGGGCTCGGGGCAGGGGAACGGTGCCGGTGCGCGCCGACCTTGCCATCGGTGATGCGCCCTCACTGTGCTCAACGCCGCCTTGCAACTCCTTCCAGCTTTTCTTGTCTCGTCCTCTTTCTGCTTGTTTATGCCTCATTGATGGATTAAGAGCATACTATTTGATGTTAATTATGCTGTAAAAAGGTCTTTTTGCAGTGTTTTTTGCGTTTACAGGTTTAATTGAGCCTATTATAATCACCTTCAACAAGGCCCTGGAGAGTATCGGCCTCCGCTTGAGGGGTGACTCATCGAGCAGCCTGGATTGCCAGTGATCGAAGGTGGATGAGTCGGTACGGCAGCTGTTTTTGTAAGTTTTTCCGCATATTTTTGCTGAAATACACCTTTCTTCAAAAGTATTCGGATTGGGTGGGAGTCTCCTGTAAAAGCGGCGCAGGTGCAAGGTTGTGCCGTGATCCTGTCGCGCTGAAAGGCTTTCACCTTCAATCAGCAGGCTATTAAAGATAACGAACCATCCGACCCCCGGCAAAGACCGGCGCTGGTCCGGACGCTGAAACCATCCGCAGGGAGAAAGACCCATGCCACTGATCGACCCGAATAAAAATCCCGTTGGCTTGACCCGCCGCCTGGAGGGGGAAACCAATCCGAGGTACCGGCGCATGCTGGAGGAGGTGCGCTTTCATATCGCGGTCGAAGCCGGCGGCGATATCGACTCGGCGATTGCGCGCATGGCGCCAAACCCCGAATACATCATCTACGACGTCAACAAGCCAGCGGTACGGGTGCGTGGCGCGGCCGATATTCGTCAGCATTTTTATCTCGCGTTGTTCGACACGATCGCGCCGCAACTGGAATGGGACATCGTGTTGTGCATGGTGGACGGGTCGGCGGTGATCACCGAAGGCGAGCAGAAGAACGCGGTGCGGGGCACGACGCTGATCGAGGCCGGATTTGAAGCGGACCCCGAGGGGTTTTATTTGCAGGAAGCCCATCACCTGGTGGTGTGGCCGTTCGACGAGCAGCTGCGCTCACTGGGCGAAATCGTATACCTGGGGTCGCAGACGCCGCTGAGCGAGGTCGTCAAGCGGCCGCTGCGCCTTGAGGACATCGGCAATTACAGCGGCCCGCGTTACGACATCGCGTAGTCGCGGGCGCCGGTAAAAAGAACGGGTTTGTAACCATTGTTGTGGCCGGGGGCGAGAGCGGTAGTGAGCATGGAGTACATCAGTTTCTTCGTGGGTGCGGGTTTTCCAGACGAATCGATCGCCGTCGCGCGCCGGTTGAATCTCGCTTTTATCGGCGCCGACGCCGGCACCATCGACGTGGGCCCCTACCAGCTGGCGGGAAACGGCACCATCTTCAGCGGCCCACTGTGTCGCTACGATTTGAAAAGATCGCTGTGGGCGGCCCGTTCGATGGGCATTCCCCTGATTATCGGTTCCTGCGGCGGCTCCGGCAGCGACGCGGGCGTCGATTGGTTCGCCGGCATGATCCGGGATATCGCGCGCGAGGAGAGGTTGGCGCCGTTCAAGGTTGCCCGCATCTATTCGGAGCCCGATCGGGACGCCCTGCGCCAAAAAGTGCGTGATCAGCGCCTGCATCCACTTTCCGGCGTGGAAATGCCCTACACCGAAGAGCACATTGCGAGAAGTTCGCGCATCGTGGGCGTCATGGGGGTGGAGCCTTTCATCGCCGCCCTGAAGAGCGGGGCGGATGTGATTCTCGCGGGCCGTGCCACGGATTCGGCGATCTTCGCGGCCATGCCGGTGGCAAGAGGCTATTCGCCGGCGGTGGCCTGGCACGCCGCAAAGGTAGCGGAATGCGGCGGTGCGATCGCCGACCCCGCGCGCAACGACCTGCTGCATGTCCGACTCGAACAGGACCATTTCACGGTTGCCCCCTTGTCCCACGAAGCGCGCTGCACGCCGTGGAGCGTTGCGGCGCATCAACTGTATGAAAACGCCGATCCCACCCGTTTCGTGGAGCCCGGCGGTACGCTCGACGCGTCCGGTGTGGCGTTCGAGGCGGCGGATGAGCGCACGGTGAAAATTTCGGGGGCGCGTTTCGAGCACGCCGCGCAATACACCATGAAGCTCGAGGGCGTTGAGCCGGCGGGCTACCAGAGTATTGCCATGGCCTCGTACAACGATCCGGTGTTGCTCGAAGAGCTGCCGGTCTGGTTGCAGCGCACCCGCGCCGAGATCGACAAGAAAGTCGCGCGGGTTTTCGGTGACGGCGCTACGCAGGCCAAACTGACGATTCGCACCTACGGCGCGGGCAACGGCTCCGATCTGTTCGGCCAAAGCCCGATCGCGATGCCCGGTTCCGATGCGTTCTTTCTGATGGACGTGGTGGCGCCGACGCAGGAGCTGGCGACCAGTGTCGCCACGGTGGCCTGGCACACGCTGATTCATTTTCCGCCGTCGGGGTGGAGCGGCAGTTTCGTCACGGCGGCATGGCCGTTCAATCCGCCGGTGATGGAACGCGGCGTTATCCATCGTTTCAATGTCAACCATGTCATCGAGGTCGATGATCCCCTCGATGCAGTTCGTATCGAGTACGAGGACGTCCAATGAACGCTGCCGGAAATGCGTCCACCACCCGTCTGCGGGATCTCGCGGTATTTGTTCGCAGTAAAAATGCCGGGCCTTTCATGTTGACCATCGATGTTTTTTTCGAAGGGCCCGCGGACTGTCAGCGGGTGATCGATAGCGGCGTGATAACGCCGCAGAAAATTGCATCGCTGTATGCGGTTGCGCAAGACAGCATAAAAATCATTCATGTCGTTCCGGCGCATGCGCTCAAGATCAGCTTTCCACGCCCGCTGCCGGCAGGGGATGTCGGCGACTCCGACGTGGCGGGTGGCCAGCAGTTTGTTCCGCTCCTGAATCTGGAATTTGCGGTGCGTTAACAACGTGTGAGAGCCGTGGGGAACCTTGTCATGGGAAAAACCAGCGGACGGCTTGTGATTACCGGGCATGATCCGCGCGGGCGGGCCGTGATCGTGTCCGATCGGATCGAGCCGGAAATCGAGCTGGCGGGCGCCGGCGTGCGCGCCCGTTTCCTCTGGGGCCGCGATGACATTGCAACCTTCCCCGACGACGGCGCTGTGCCGGATCAGGCTGGAGGCATGCCGCCGCCGGGCGGTTTCCGGTATTCAACGCTGTCCATCGCTGCGGGAGCGACCGGCGACTATCACGAATTCATTGTCCGCGCGCTGGGCGACATGGCCGAGCCGGATGTTCCCGGGTTTCACCAGACGCCGACGCTCGATGTGATTATCGTGCTGGAGGGTGAGCTGGTGCTGGAACTGGACGATGGCGAGCAGCGGGTGCTCGGAGCGGGCGACAGCGTCGTTCTCAATGGCGTTCGTCACCGCTGGCACAATCGCGGCACGGAGACGGCGGTATTGGCCGCGGTGGTCATCGGCGCTCGCACGACGCGCGATCAGAGGGCCGGAGCATAACTGCTGTCGGCGAAGGCGTGGCGCGGCCGCGGGCATTCGCCTGCACGGATCAGAGGTTCAGGGACGGCATTTCAAATAATGCGAGTGGAGGTATTTCCCGATGGTGTCGACCGTAAATTTTGATCATGCCTGCCCCGCAGTCAGCGCCGAGCTGTTTGACTGGGGCCAGCGTCTCCAGCAGGAATCTCCGATTGCGTACAGCGAGGCCCACGGTGGCTTCTGGATTGTCAGCCGGCACGAAGACATCGTCAGCATCACGTTGGATCAGAAGAACTTCATCAATTCGCAGGGCATCACGCTGCCGCCGATTCAGGCGCCGGTGCCGGTCATCCCGCTGGAGTCGGACCCGCCGCTGCACATTCACTATCGCTCGGTGCTGATGCCGTTTCTCGGCGCCAAATACGTCGGGCAATACGAGGGGAAAATCCGCGCCATCATCGGCGACGCGCTCGACGCGTTGATCGCGCATGGAGAGGGTGACGCGGTGGCGGATTTCGCCGCACTGATTCCCACCCGCGCCATGGCCTTCGTGTTTGGATTCAGCGATGAGGATGCCTACCGCTTCGACCGTGACTTCGGTGCCGTCATCGACGCGGCGAGCAGCGGCGATGCGGTGTTGCAGGGAGCGGCGGTCGAAAGGTTCAAATCGTTTTTGTTGGAATTGCTCGAAGCGCGTCGGGCCGATCCCTCCGGCAATGACATCGTTTCCGCCATGCTGCGCCATCAAATCGATGGCCGTGCGCTGACCGAACAGGAATTGCTCGGCTTATTGTGGTCGGCGGCGGGTGGCGCAGTGGACACCACCAAACTGGCGATCGGTCATGCCGTTCATGCCCTGGGTGTGAACCGCGCGGTTCGCCGACTCCTGATCGAAGACCCGACGCTGATACCCGCCGCCATCGAGGAAAGTCTGCGCTTGAACGCGCCGGCGTTCATGACGTCGCGCCTGGTCAACAATCCGGTTTCGCTCGGCGGTGTGGACATGAAACCCGGCGACCGGGTTTTGATGGTGTTCGGCTGGGCCAATCGCGAAGAGGCGATGTTCGCCTGTCCTCATCAAATGAATCTGGAGCGCGCCTCGAACAAGCATCTGACCTTTGGTCATGGCGTGCATAAGTGCGCGGGCATGCATCTGGCGCGCCTGGAATTGCGCGTGGCGCTTGAGGAGCTGCTGGCCCGAATTCCGGATTATGAGCTGGTCAATCCCGAACAGGGGCCGATATTGCACGGCGGCTTGATGTGGGGTTTCGATTCACTGCCTATCCGCCTGAATGCTGACCGCTGAGTCACATCATTCCTGTCGAAGCGCGAGGTCGAAGCATGCGTAGTGAAACTGGGCGCAACGCCGTGGTCGTCGGTGCGGGTTCGGGCATGGGCAGTGCCGTGGCGGCGCGGCTGCATGAGGAGGGCTATCGGCTGTTGCTGGCCGATCTGTCGGTTGCGCGGCTCGAAGGTCTGGCAACGCAGCTTGGCGCCGATGTGGTGGGTGTCGATATCGCCCGGGATGCGGAAGTCGAAGTGCTTGCCGATCGCTGCCTCGACGGTGTGGATGCGCTGGTGATCACCGCCGGTGTTTCCATGACGATGGCATCGTTCGATCAGATCCTGGCTATCAACCTGGTGGGAAGCGCGCGCCTGTTGCGACGATTCGCTCCGCTGATGCGGGAAGGCGGTGCGGCTGTCTGTTTTGCTTCCATTGCCGGCCATCTCGCCGGGTCGATCGACGAGCGCGTCCTGTCCATCTTGGATGATCCGTCGCCGGACATGGGCGAGCGTCTTCGGGCGGTGTTGCCGCCGGATATGCAGTCCGCCGGTGTGGCCTATGGATTGTCCAAACTCGGGGTGCTGCGTCTGGCCAGGCGCACCGGTGTTGCCTGGGGAAAAAACGGTGTCCGGGTGTGCTCGATATCGCCCGGTGTCATCGATACGCCCATGGGCAGCATCGAGCGCAAGGCCAGCCCGGAGGCGGACCAGGCCGTGGGCGCGGCGCCGATTCCACGTCTTGGACGTGCAGGGGAGGTCGCCAACGTTGCCGCTTTCCTCGTTTCCCCGCGGGCCAGTTACATCACCGCCTGCGACATTCTGGTGGATGGCGGCTGGGTCGGTGCGATCGAAACCGCACCGGGCGATTCCCCCTTTGCACAGGCTATTGCCGCGGGGCGGGAGAAAAACTGAACTTGCCGCGGTGGGCGAATGTGCGGTGATGAAAACCTTTCCGTGGAATTTATCGAGAGGTCGATGGGCATGGCGGAACTCCAGGGCAAAATCGCCTTGATAACCGGAGCCGCGCGCGGCTTGGGCGCGGCCATCGTCGATGTATTTCTGCGCGAGGGCGCCGCAGTCGTTATGACCGACCTGTTGGTCGATGAAGGCGAGCAGCGCGCCCGGGAATCCCATGGGCGGGCAAGGTTCATCGAACACGATGTGACTGACGAGCAGCACTGGACACGGGTGATGGATTACGCTCGCTCCGAATTCGGCAGGCTGGACATCCTGGTCAACAATGCCGGTTTGTCCGGCGTCCACGCCTTCGCGGATACATCGCCCGAACTCTGGCAAAAGTTGATTGCGGTGATGCAGACCGGGCCCTATCTGGGCATGCGGGCGTGCATTCCCGCGATGCTTGAGGCCGGAAGCGGCGCCATCGTCAATATCGCCTCCACCAACGCGATCCGCGGCATGCCGCAAACGGCGGCCTACACGGCGGCAAAACACGGTCTGCTGGGGCTGAGCAGGGCGCTGGCCCTCGAATACGCGAAGCAAGGAATCCGCATCAATGCGGTGTGTCCTGGCGCCATGGCGACGCCGATGCTGAAAAATGCATTGGGAACGCAGATGGCGGCGTTCGCCGGACAAGTGCCTATAGAAAGGTTTTCCGATCCCCATGAGGTTGCCGAACTGGTTTCCTTCGTTGCATCGGAGCGGGCATCATTTTGTATTGGCGCCGCGTTTGTTGCCGATGGCGGTATGACGGTCGGGTGAGCCACGGAACGTGGGTCGATTCCCCTTGTCATATTTTTCGTATTGCTGTTATTTAAGCGTGGTCCCGCACTTCGTTGCCCGCAAAAACACATGAAAACTTGCTGCGCGCTGCTTCAAAACCGCCCGTTGACGTGCGTACGACAACGCCAACCGGCTTTCCAGCATAGGTATGCAGGGCTTTCTCAATATCCGCCTTCACCGCCGCCCGTTTTCTGACTTTTGAAGATGACATTGCCACTGGCGATGTAGGTCTGAACGGCGGAGAACCCCGCACCTTCACACAGCCGCCTGAGTTCGCTCATCGGCAGTTTGCCGGTTCCGCCCACGTTCACGGCGCGCAGCAGAGCGACATGACAATTCATTTCAACACCTCAAGTTCTCCAGGGTCGACGAGCCGTTCCGTCATTACAATGCTTCTGCCCAGGTATTCGAAGAATCATCCGGCCTCTGCCGGTTCGTCTGGATTGCCGACCTGCTGCCGAATGAACTGGCGGATCACGTTTCGGAAATGATGGAGCAGGGGCTTCAGACCATCAACGCTACCTTGAGTGGTTCCGCATAATGCCTGTTCCAGTGCCGCTGATAGCGGGGTGCAAGTCGATGGACTGGTTGGGTGTACGGTGATGTCCTGGCGCTGGGTGGCGGCACTCTGCGCCATCTGGTGCCGGGACCCACCCTGTTCAGCTGGGTGCGCGATGAAAGTGCGAACAAAGTTGGGGAGATCTGCAAATCCCACTTCGCAGGCGACTTCCGTAATCGGGCCGAATGAACGAGGGCGGTGGTCGGTTGGATCGTATGGAGCAGTGTTTCGAACTCCGCCATCTCGGACGAAGCTATTTATATTCGGGCTGTCGCGAGGGCGCTTCCGGATGAGATTGATGACTTCCGGCACCTGTAAGGATGTTTATCCGGTCTCCTGGTTTGACGCGTGCATTGGGCGCCAGCATCACACGGTCACCTTTGGAGATTCCCTCGAGAATTTCCACTTGCCCGCCGAGGTTGCGTCCCAGCCTGACGGGGCGAAATTCCGCAGTGTCTCCCGGAGTGATGCGTACAACCTGTGTTGTGGCGCCGTCCTGAACCAGTGAGCTGACTGGCACCAACACGACAGGGGCTGATTGCTCGAGGGTAAAGGTCACCCAGCCGACCATACCGGGACGGACCGTGTGGTCGGGGTTGGGTAGATTCAGTTCGATTCGCATGCCACCGGTAGTATGGGCGACGCGCTCTGCCAGACGCGCGATCTTGGCTTCTGTCTCAGCAATGCCAGCGAAGCCAACGCGCGCGCTCTGACCCCGGGCGATCCGGGCAACGGTATCCTGCGGAACGTCGACAACGACGCGCAATGTGTCAATCGCGCTCAACTCGAACAGCGGCAAACTGGCGGCTCCCTGATCCGCGATCACCCGGTCGCCGCGTTCAATGTTACGTGCTGTGACGGTGCCATCGATGAGCGAGCGAACCGCCTGAAAGCCTTGCTGTTCACGAAGATTGGCCAAACGTGCCTCGGCCGCTGCAAGGTTGGCGCTGGCAATCTCGAATGCAGCCACACGCTCATCATGTTCTTCCTGTGAAATCGCCCGGGCTTCGATCAGCGAGTTGGCTCGTCGATGCGCGGTGCGGGCCAGATTCAAGTTGGTCTGGGCCCGCCGTCGCTCAGCCTCGGCCGCGCGCGCGGCCTGATCGACTTCCGGTGCGTGGATCACGGCCAACACTTGGCCGGTGGTGACCGTATCACCAATGTCCACCCGGCGCTCGGCAACCATTCCGGTGGCGCGGGCGTAGACCAGCACATGCATGCCGGCTTCCGCGCGAGCGGGTAGTCGCAGATGACGCCGGGATTCTCCGGCCGTTGCAACAACCACCTGTGCCGCCGGCAGGCTGGCCGAGTTTGTGGCAGCCGCGTCCGTATCGCGACCACATCCACCCAAGAGCAAAAGGAGAGCGAGAGCGGCGAGGGCGCGACAACTTCGCGGTAAGGGGAAGCGTTCGACCACAGGTGATGACAGGCGCAGGTTCATAACGGGTTCTCCGTGGAGGAAGGGACATCGACGGTTCTTGGGTGAGTATCTGTGTCGATCAACACTTCAGAGGCGTGGCGCGAACGGCGTCGCGCCCACACCGCCAGCAGCGAAGGCACCAGCAGCAGCGTGGCGGGCGTCCCGAGCAACAATCCTCCAATCACTGCGCGCCCGAGAGGCGCGTTTTGTTCGCCGCCTTCGCCCAGGCCCAATGCCATCGGCAGCACGCCGAGCAGCATCGCGGTTGCCGTCATCAACACCGGCCGCAGACGCACGGCGGCCGCTTCATAAGCGACCGTCACCGCTTCGTGGCCTGCCTGAATCAAGTCGCGGGCAAAACTCACCACCAGTACGCTATTCGCTGTGGAGACACCGATGACCATCATCACGCCCATCAGCGCTGGCACCGACAGCGGGGTTCCTGTCAGCCACAGGGCAATGGCCGAACCGGAAATGGCAAGCGGCAACCCGGACATGGCGATTAATGGAAATAGCCAGGATTGAAAATTGACGACTAACACGAGAAACACCAATGTCGCGGCCAATAGCAGCCCCCCGGCGAGTTCGCTGTAGACGCTTTGCATCTCTCGCATCTGCCCCGCGAGTTCGATGCGGTTGCCGGGCTTCAGGTGCGCGCGTTGCTCTTTGATGATCGTCTCAAGACTTGTCTGAACACGTCCGAGGTCTACCCCTTGCACGTTGGCGACCACGCTAAGGGTCGGCGCCATCATTACCCGTTCGATGCTGGCCGGCACCGCGTGCTCGCTGACATTGGCGATGCTGCGTAACAGGATGGGGGCACCCTTTGCACCGATATACACGGGCGTGTTCATCAGTGTCTCGATATCGCCCAACTGCTGTGGCAGAGCCTGTACCTGCACGCTGTAGGCCATCGCGCTGCTTCGGTCGACCCAGTACACCGGCGTCACGCTGCCGGCATTGCCGAGCACACCCAATACCGCCCGGGCGGCTTGTTCGGCATCAACCCCCAACTGGGCAGCGCGAATGCGATCGATGTCGATCCGGTATTCCGGCAGGTCGGCAACTTGACGGACCATGACATCGACGGCGCCCTCGACCTGCTTCAATTGCCGCTCGATGTCGTGGGCGATAGCGCGGTTACCGGCAACATCGCGTCCGCTCACTCGAACCTCCACCGCGCCGAGCGCCGCCCCGGCAAGTGTGCGGCGGGTAGCGTCCGGCGGACGCTCGAACATGCGTGTGTCGGGGAAGCGCTCAGCCACCCGCCGTCGAATCTCGGCCAGATAACGAGCGGTGGGCGCATGTGGAGCGCGCAGTTGCAGCATCAACTCCGCCTCGAAGGGGCCGACAACAGCGCTGTCAACGAACCCCAGATTGGCCGGGTCGGGTACGCCAATCTGTTCATAAAGACTCTGCAGTTCGGTCGCTGGAATGACTTCCCGTATCACGGCCTGAAGTTCAGCCAGACGACGTGCGGTCTCCTCGATGCGCGTGCCGGCGGGTAGCCGGACTTGCAGGCGCAACTGGCCGGCATCGACCTGAGGAAAATATTCACGGCCGGCATTCAGGGCGGCCAGCATGCCCAGACAAGTCAATGCGACAACAGCCACGCCGAGGACGATACCGTGACGCCCCAGCCGTTCGAGCAGACGACCGTGTCGAACGCGCAGGGTGTCGAGTCGGTTTTCCAGGCGGTGGTTAACGGTCAACAGCGCCCGCTCCACGACGTGGCTTGGCGCTTTGCGGCTGCGCTGATCCGCGGGCATCCATAGCAGGCACAGTACGGGAATCAGCGTCCGCGAAAGCAGGAAGGAAGCGATCATTGCGAAGATGACCGCCAGCGCAAGCGGCGTAAAGACCCAGGCCGACAGCCCGGTCAGCAGCAGAATCGGGGTGAGTACGATGCAGATCGATACGGTGGAGACAAACTCCGGAAACACCACCTCGCCGGCATTATCGAGAATCGCGCGGCGCACGTCCTTGCCCATGGTGAGATGGCGGTTGGTGTTCTCCACATCCACGACCGCGTTGTCGACCAGAATACCTATGGCCAGCGCCAGGCCGCCCAGAGTCATTACGTTGAATGTGTAGCCGAGCATGTGCAGCGCGGCCACCGAGGCGAGCAGCGCCAGGGGGATATTGGCCAGCACAATCAGGCTGGAGCGCCAGGAACCGATGAAAAGCAGCACGACGAATGCGACCAGCAAGCCGACCAGCAGTGCCTCATGCCGAATTGAAGCGATGGCGTTATCCACGAACACCGATTGATCGAAGATCGGTTCAATGCGGGTGCCCGGCGGCGCCGAGGCCAGGATTTCCGGTAGCCGCTCGCGTACCTGGCGCACAATCTCCACCGCCGAGGCGCCGCCGAGCTTGATCAGCGATACCGAAACGGCGCTGGTGCCGTCCAGACGCGCCAGGCTGGTCTGCAGCGCGCCTCCGTCCCGCACCGAGGCCACATCACGCAACAGGATGACATTGCCGCCACGCTCGGCCACGGGCAGCTCCAGAAAGGCCGGTACGTCGGCAGGGCTGGTATTGAGGGCGATCTGCATTTCCCGGCGCCCTTCGCGCAGGCTGCCGGCCGGGAGGGTAGGGCTGCCGCGCTCCAATGCGCGCGTCACATCCTGTGGTGTCAGCCCATACTCATGCAGTGCCTGAGGATCGAGATCGACCATGATCTGCCGCGCCGCGCCGCCATAAGGCAGCGTCAGGCGAATGCCCGGGATGGATTGGATCTGCGCCCGCAGCCGCAGCCGCGCGTAGTCATACAACTGCGCCTCGGTCAGGTTGTCAGAGGAAAGCACCAGCTGCAGCACCGGTGTACTGGAGGCATTGTTGCGCACCACCAGCGGTGGCACGGCGCCCGGCGGCAGCCGCCGCAGGATGGTCTGCGAAACCGCGGTGATCTGCACCAGCGCCCGTTCCAGATTGACGCCGGGCTGGAATTCGACGCGCACGATGCCGACACCGGCGATGCTCTCGGAGCGCACCTCGCGGAGGTCGTCCACATTGTTGAGGATGGACATCTCCGATAGCGAGACGATCTTGGCTGCCATTTCCGCCGCAGGCAGTCCCGCATAGCTCCACAGCACGTTGACCGATGGAATCTCCACCTCGGGAAGGATGTCGGTGGGCATGCGTCGCGCCGACAGGCTCCCGAAAATCAGGATCAGCAACGCCAGTACAGCGATGGTGTAACGGCGGTTCAGGGCATAGCGGACAATCCACATGGTACAAAACTCAATTTCGGGGTACGACGGAGCCCGGCGTCTCCGCTACCGCTGGCGGCCGGGGCGGGCGTGGCCGCGGCGGGTCAGCGTGTTATCCTCGTCCGCCTTCTCGCAGAGCCGCGTCACGGTAGGAAGTCAGGATTAAGGGGGGATTAACAGTCCGCATATCGATGAGTGGCGTGGCAGCCGAGGGGTTGGAGGCAATATTTGTGCATGTTCTTGTAGTCGAAGACGATGGGCTGATGGCCGATGGTTTGCTGGCCGGGCTGCGTATGCACGGACTGACTGTCGACGCCGTCGCGACCGCCGCCCATGCCGAGGCAGCAGTAGCAGCGTCCAGATTCGACGCATGTGTGCTCGATCTGGGGTTGCCGGATGGCGATGGACTGAATCTTCTGTCCCGCTGGCGAACCCGCGGCCAGGATCTGCCCATCCTGATTCTCACCGCGCGCGACGCTGTGGAGCACCGGGTGCGAGGACTGCACGGCGGCGCGGACGATTATCTGTTGAAGCCCTTTGATTTGGCTGAACTGGTGGCGCGGCTGTATGCGATCACGCGCAGAGCGGCTGGCCGCTGTGTCAATCACATACAACACGGCCGCCTGACCTGCGATCCGTCTGCCGGCCAGGTTTGGCTGGACGGCGAAATGGTCGAGCTGTCGCGTCGGGAGTGGACCCTGCTACAGGCCTTGCTGCTCCATCCCCGGCGCATCCTCACTGCCGGTCAACTGCATGACAGCCTCTATGGTTTCGAGGACGTGGCGAGCAACGCGCTTAACGTGCACATTCACCATCTGCGCCGCAAACTCGGCCCGAACGTGGTGGAAACCGTGCGCGGGCTTGGCTATCGGCTGGGTGAGGCGGGCGCTTGAAACCCTTTCAACCAAGCCTGCGCGGCCGGCTGATGGCCATGATCGGGCTATCGCTACTGGTGTTGTGGGGAATCGTCTCGCTCTGGATGCTGATCGACGTGCGCCAGCAGGTTCTCAATACACTGGACGACCGCCTTGCCGCATCCGCGCGGATGGTGGCGAGCTTGGTGGCGGGCCTGCCGGCCGGGACGCCTCCGGATATCGAGCACTTGCCGCTTGACGTTGTCGGGCGCGATGGCCTGGCTTGTGAAGTCAGCCTGCTGCGTGGCGAGGTGACGACACAGCCCATTGCACGCACCGCGGGTAGTCCCGGCCTGGAGAGGATCGAACCGGGCTTTGGCTATCACAACTACGGAGGCAAGCGCTGGCGCACTTACGTGCTCGTTCAGAACGGCGTACGCATCGCTACCGCTGACCGAATCGAGATGCGCAACCATCTGTTGCAAGGAATTGCTTTGACCGTCGCGGTCCCGTTCGCGATCGCTTTCATCGGCAGTTTGCTCGCCCTCCGGTTCGGCATTCACTGGGGGCTGGCGCCGCTGGAGCAGCTCAGGCGGACACTCGAAGCACGGAGCCCGGATGACGATACTCCTTTGCCGCGAAACCGGGCGCCGACGGAGCTCAGGCCGCTAACGCGGACGCTCGACAATCTATTGTGCCGCGTGCGCCAGGCTTTGGCGTTGGAGAGACGCTTCACGGATGCCGCCGGGCATGAACTACGCACACCACTGGCCGGGGTCAAGCTGCATATGCAAGTTGCGAATCTCGCATTGCTGCAAGGGCGGCCAGCCGAAATTGAAGCTGCGCTTCAAGGTGCAAGCGTCGGGGTGGAGCGGATGGAACACCTGCTGGCGCAACTGCTCACACTGGCCCGTATTGAAGGCGGGCAACACGGTACTGATACTGCCGCCATTGCCTCTGTCATCCACACAAGCGTCGGCACCCTTCAGCCGGAACAGAGGGCACGATTACAAGTGGAGCTCAATTGCCTCGGGCATCTGCGAGTAGCCATACCTGAAGAGCTGATGGCAGTGGCCCTGCGCAATTTGCTGGACAACGCCATGCGTTATACACCTGAAGCCAGCCCTGTCATTCTCCGCGTGTCGGTCTCCGATAGGGGCGGTGTTTCGCTGTGTGTACAGGACCGGGGACCGGGAATGTCGGCGGAGGCGTGCGAACAGGCTGTAAAGCGTTTTTGGCGTGGCGCTGGCGTGAGCAGTCGTGGCAGCGGCCTGGGGCTGGCCATCGTCAAGGCGATCATGGATCGGTACGGTGGAAAAGTATCGATAAAGGCTGACGGAGACCAGGGATTGCGCGCCTGTCTGGATATCGCACCCACCTTTAGTCGGGAAACGGCCAGCCTCGAAGGCAACAACATGAGTTGATTTGCGGAGGTCGCCCGGCCATCGGCTTGAGCGAGGATTGCTCCAGGAACAGAATGAATTTATTTATGCCGGGCTCATCGTTTTTCCAGTCCTGGGAGTCTAGTCCCAGTTTTATTTTCTCGCCGGCTTGTGAAGCTCGGCTTTCCATAAAGCTTCTGAGCACTGGATCACCCATATCTTCAAGCCAGCGTACGGTAGTCGGCGGGCGAGTACATGAAATGGGCCGATAAGTTTCCAGCCATTGCGCAGCATCTCGCCGTTGGGCAGCGGTAGCAGCCCATCAGTACCATGCGGCCACGGCGCTTCAGGCTGTGCAGTGCTGCGAGTGTGCTGTTCGGCTCAAATCCCGCCGTCCCGGCCAATCTGGTCTACACAGGGATTGAACCGGATACGTGAATCCTCTCCTGAAAGGGGAGCAATTTGTGTCCAGTTTTTTCATTTTGCGGCGGAAGTTTCCATACTCTTTTGTTTTCGTGTGCTAATTCCGGGAAAGGTCACATTCAGTTGCCGCCGAAATCCCGGGCGTACAGCCCTCCATGCGCCGCAAACTCAGATTGCGGATGCAGCGGTGTTTCACCAAATCTCGCGGAACTTTTGGAGCCGATGCACTCTTCCCGGTCGGCTTTATCCCATCGGCCTCATGCGCCACTCACTCTGACTCATCGAGATATCGCCGCCTCAGCTGCTTCCTCTGCTCCATATGCCCCAGCGTCTAGGAGTTTCTCATGGACGTCCATGGCTTTGGCGCGAAGCGGACCGTCGCTTCGCTGAAGTGCAACCGTCACCTGGACGAAATCGTTATCAATGAGTAAACGATGGCGACCGCACTGCTGATAGGAAATCAGTTCTGCACCGGGCAGTCGTGTCAACGCGCACAGGGCGATTCCAGTCCACATCAGCATATATCCCAGAACCAGCAGCGACGGCAGCGGTAGCAGCGATTAGAACGACCCCACTTAGGTACTCGCGCTCAGAAACTCAGGATATCGGTCAGGATACGGGTAAGACGGTGATTTACGATTCCGAACCTGGGCTGGATCACGGGTTTGATAAGCGGGCGATTTGTAAAATCGCCCGTGGCTTCATCGACAGGGCCGCCGTCCAGCGTTGTCAGGCGTGAAGCGACAACCGTGTTCTGGTCGGACGGCTCCGCTAACGGGAAAAATCACCGAGGGGTTCACTCCATAATGCGGGATCGGCGGCGAGTGGCAGACTTTTCAGGCCCAGCGCGGCGTGGCGTTCGGGGACGGAGAGGGGGTCTCCTTCGATGGCAAAGGCCGTGACCTGATCCAGTGATCGAATCGCGTCGACGAGATCGAAGCGCAATTCCGCTGTCACCGCTGCCTGCCAGTGTTCCCGCGCCTTCAGCAATGAAAGCGCCCGGCGATGCAGTGACATTTCATCGAGTTCGGCCAGCGGCATGCGGGCGTGCGCGCGCTCGCGGCGGAACCATGGGAAAAACAGTCGTTCCCATTTCGCGATACGGAAGGCGCGCAACAGGTGGCTTCCATCCCACGTCGGCGACAGGGAAGGGATGCCGCGGGTGAGGATTTCTTCGGCTTCGTTCGGTGAATAAATACTCGCGCCGAGTATCGCCGCCGCGCGCGCGTGACCTGCGCGCGCCATGGCAACCGCGATTTGCCCGCCCACATGCACGCCGGCGACGGCGTAATCGCGCAGTCCGAGCATTGCGCAGGCCCCGGCGATTTCATCGGCGATCCCCTCGATCGACCAGTCTGCGGGATTCCACCCTTCATTGGAGGCGCCGTGGCCCGGCAAGTCCATGGCGACCACGGGCCGCTGCCGCGCGAGCAGCGGGAGCGCCGCCTTGAAGAATGTCGCGTCGTCGCCCGCGCCGTGCAGCAGTACCAGCGGCCGCGCCGGTCCGGCCCCAGTGATTTTGCCGGTCCATGCCAGTACGCCCTTCGCGCATTCGACGAAACCCTGGGTCAACCCGAGAAGGTTGGTGGCGCTGGGTGGCGCGACCGGAGCTGGATCGGCGGGGTGTTGCATGAGGAAGGCCGCCAGCCCCTGGCGCACCGCCGCGGCGCCTGTGAAAACCTCGCTTGGCACATTGCGCAGCGGCGGGCGTTGCAGATGCTCGCGCAGCACGTCGTCGGCGGAGGCTCCGATCATCATCGGCGCGTTAATACGTGGAATCCACAGTTCCGGCCTGAAGGTGAAGGCACTACGGTAGACGGGGCGATAGTGGTCGCCGGCGTCGAGCAAGTCCATGACGTTGGCGTGGACCGCTTCCGGCGGGGATACATCGTAGTCCATGCGTGTTTCAGCCCGCGCTTCATGCCAGGGGAAAAACACGGTTTGTTCCTCCATGCGCGCCCACAGCCAGGCGAGATGGGAGCCATCCCAGGCTGGTGCGAAGGGCGGCAGGTAACGCCGCAGTATTTCCAGGCGTTCCGCCTCCGTCCAACTGGCGAGACCGTCGCAGGCGAGGGCGGTTACGCGTTCGGGATAAAGCGCGGCGAATGCGGCGCCAATGCCGGCGCCGGTGTGAAAACCATACACGGCCACACGTTGCAGGCCGATGGCATCGGCGAAAGCCGCCAGGGCGGCGGCGTAATCCTCGACCTGGGACTGTTCGGCGGTGGGCAGGGGAGCGGACAGGCCGTTGCCGGGGGAATCCGGCGCGATCACGCAAAACCCGGCCTCCCGCAATAACAGCGCAAGTGGTTGCAGCGTGCGGGAGGACTGCGGCGAACCGTGCAGCGCCAGCACGACCGGCCCCTTGCCCCAGCGCCGATAATGCACGCGCCTGCCCTGCACCGTTATAAATCCGCGTTGACCTGCAAGATTCTCTGTCATTGGGGATGTTCTCCAAAATGCGAAAAAAAGTAATAAAAGCTGCCGCATTGCCTTCTGGCCGGAACAGCGCTAATCGCCACTTCAAAAAGAGTGGCCTTCGAATCGTTCACATCTCTCAGCCGGGCGCTCGGGCGCTGGTGAAATCCCATGTTTTCGCTGTGCCGCGTTTTCAGCGCGTATTGATCCGCGCGGCTCGACACGCCCCCTCTGATTTTTCCGCAACCTCGTACTCCGATAGAGCGGCCTTTTATCGGGGGAAAGTGGCGAGGAGGCGATGGTGTCGCCGGGTTTTCACGCTGTCTTTTCGTTGTTCGACAAAAGTGACGAGTTGCTTTTAAAGTCATGTTGATATATTAATAGTACAAATGAAAACGA
>Ga0164243_10003819_pt1 | contig 23929 bp, 17 predicted proteins | sample OricompcompostOP_FD_108781 | JGI IMG/M metagenome (GOLD analysis project Ga0164243, IMG submission 108781) | Organic Plus compost microbial communities from Emeryville, California, USA - Original compost - Organic plus compost (OP) | ecosystem: Engineered > Solid waste > Mixed feedstock >...
CGCGCGTACATCGGAAGCTGCACGGGTGGCAAGCTCGAAGATTTCGAAGCGGCGGCACGCATCATCAAGGGTGAGGAAGTCCGTATCGATACCTACATCGTGCCTGCAACCACGGAAGTCGCTCAGGGCCTACACACGACCCAGATCGATGGGCAGTCGCTCTACGACATTTTCATCAGTGCCGGGTGCAAGGTGGGGCAGTCGAGTTGTGCAGCGTGCCTGGGTGGTCCCGTCGATACGTTTGGACGGACGCACGGGGACGAGGTAGTCATTTCCACGACTAACCGCAACTTCCCCGGTCGCATGGGGTCGAAGCAATCCTCTGTCTATCTGGCCTCGGCGCTCACGGTAGCTGCCTCGGCCGTGACGGGTGTGATTACCGACCCGCGCGAAGTATTGGTCTGAGTTTGTCGTTGCCGGTTGCTGTCAGCCGGGATGAAAGGATATCTCGATTCCTTTCAGATTCTGGTTGACAGCAACTGGTGGCGAGCAATGCATAACAAAAACGGATAACGAATCATGAAACCGATCATCCGTGGTCTTGCCTATGTGGCGGGCGATGACATCGACACGGACCAGATCATACCGGCCCAGCACCTGGTGTACAGCCTGACGGTGCCGGAAGAACGGCGACTTTACGGCCGTTACGCCATGAGCGGCGTGCCTGTCGGGCAGCAGGGGCTGCCATTCGGGGATAAGCCATTTACTGAACCGGACGCTTACCGCAGTGCCTATACGATCATCGTAGGCGGGAAAAACTTCGGGTGTGGCTCCTCGCGTGAGCATGCGCCGTTCGCTTTGCAAGAGGCAGGGTGCGAGGCAGTCATTGCAGAGAGCTTCGCTCGGATTTTCTATCGTAACGCAGTGGATGGTGGCTTCGTGGCACCCTTCGAGTGCATGGAGCGGCTTATCGATAAGATCCGAACCGGCGATGAACTGGAACTGGATACAACGAGCGGCACGCTTACGAACGTCACCACAAAGGAGACATTCCTGCTCCACCCACTCGGAGATGTGGCCGACATCCTGAAGGCAGGCAACGTTTTTGAATATGCTCGCCAGGCTGGCATGATAGCCCGGTAGAGTAGTGCACATTTTAGCGTATTCAGGTACAGGTGCCTGCTGTACCCCTGACCCCTGGATACCTGAGAACATCTTTAATTAATCCCGAACCCACCATGCAGCCGTCTCAGATTGAGATCTTTGATACGACGCTACGCGATGGCACGCAGGGCGAGTATGTTACGCTGACTGCGGAGGACAAGGTGCGCATTGCGAAACGCCTTGACCGGTTCGGGATTCATATTATTGAAGGCGGTTGGCCTGGCTCGAACCCGAAGGATCAGGAGTTCTTCCTCCGCGCAAAGGATGAGGAGTGGGAGCACGCGCGAATCTGCGCGTTTGGTTCTACACGGCGGACGGGGCTTACCCCGGAAGATGATCCCAACCTGAAGGCGATGCTGGCGGCGGATACGCCTGTAGTATCCCTCTTTGGGAAAAGCTGGACGCTTCACGCCCAGGTCGCATTAGGGGTGTCCCTTGAAGAGAACCTGAGCCTCATCTCGTCCTCTGTGGCTTTTTTGAAGGCACACGGTCGACACGTCATCTACGACGCCGAGCATTTCTTCGACGGATACCTGGCGGACGCGGACTATGCACTTGAAACGCTCCGTGCCGCGGCTGAGGCCGGAGCGGATGTGCTCACGCTGTGCGATACCAATGGAGGCACCTTGCCTCACCAGATCTATGACATTGTTCAGGAGGTCTGTCGCCACTTCGAGGTGACGATAGGTATCCACGCACATAACGATGCTGCCTGCGCTGCCGCGAATACGCTGATGGCCGTACAGGCCGGCGCCCGGCATATTCAGGGGACCATCAACGGGATTGGAGAGCGCTGCGGGAATGTGGATTTGTGCTCCGTTATTCCCAGTCTTCAGCTAAAGCTGGGATATCAATGCGTGGGTGAAGAGCAGCTTGAAACGCTGACCTCGCTATCACAATTCGTGAACGAGGTGGCGAATCTCAATCCCGTAGATCGTTCTCCATACGTTGGGCGTAGCGCCTTTGCCCACAAAGGAGGTATTCACGTCTCCGCCGTGATGAAGAGTGCGGAGACGTACGAACACATCTCTCCTGAACGGGTTGGCAACCGCCGTAGGGTGCTGGTCTCTGACCTTTCTGGCCAGAGCAACGTGCGGTACAAAGCCGAAGAGTTAGGAATTAGCCTGACCGACCGGCAGGATGCCCGCAAAGTAGCGGACCGGATCAAAGAACTAGAACATCTGGGCTACGAGTTCGAGGGGGCTGAAGCCAGTTTCGAACTGCTACTGCGTGGGATGCAGGGCGAACAGGCACAGTTCTTCTCCCTGGAGCGCCTGCGTGTACGTACGGAGATGGACGCGGAAGGCGACGAGCACTCCGAGGCTACACTCGTTCTGCGGGTAGACGAATCCCGTGAACTGGTTGCCGCAGAAGGGGCAGGTCCGGTAGATGCCCTTTCCCGTGCACTACGCAAGGCTTTGATCGGGTTTTACCCTGACCTTGCAGATGTACGGCTCACGGACTACAAAGTACGCGTGCTGAATCCCGGAGCCGGTACAGCGGCCCAGGTACGCGTGCTCATTCAGCATAGCGATGGACACAGAAGCTGGAACACGGTCGGCGTGTCCGACAATATCCTGCAAGCAAGCTGGCAGGCGCTGGCAGACGGGATACGATATCACTTGCTTCATACACTCCCTGTAAAGAGCGAGGATACGGCACTTTCCTCCTCTGGTGCGATGCCTCGATCTCAAGGATCGGCTGCTGTTGCATGACCCCATTCGGGGATATGCCACGTTCGGTCTGAAGTGGTCGCTGGGATTTTGTGTCAAGACCGTAGGCGGCTTGCAAACAGCCGTGGTGTCTACAGACGAATTCCGGCAGATCCTGAGATAACACCCCTCATCTCATTCAGAAGTGCATCGCAGGGAGGTGCTATATGTATAACGCAAGCTCGACCGACGGCCTATATGACTTATCACGCGAAAGTGATGCGTGCGGTGTCGGTTTCATCTGCAACATCCACGGCGAGAAGTCGCACGATATCATTCGCAAGGGTATCGAGATCCTCATTAACCTGGAACATCGCGGCGCATGTGGGTGCGATGCCAGGACGGGCGATGGAGCCGGTATTCTCATTCAGCTTCCCGACGCGTTTCTAAGGAACCGTGCAGAACAGCTTGGTTTTACGCTACCGCCGGCTGGCGAGTACGGAGCCGGCATGCTATTCATGCCGGCTGACCCGGCAGAGCGTGACGTTTGCGTAAGGATCATCAATGATTGCATTCGCGCAGAGGGCCTCGAACTGCTCGGCTGGCGTGAGGTGCCGACAGATGATCAACATCTGGGACACGCAGCCAAGGAGATGGAGCCCTCCATCTGGCAGGTTTTCGTCGGACGTGGTGCGCTTACCGGGGACAACGACGCATTCGAGCGGAAGTTATTCGTACTACGCAAGGTGATCGACAAAGCGATTGCCGGTACGGATCTATCCCAGAAGAGCTACTTTTACCAGTCCAGTTTTTCATCGCGTACCATTGTGTACAAGGGCATGCTCACGACGGAGCAGTTGCCTGAGTATTACGCTGCGGACCTTGGAGATCCGCTCATGGCCAGCTCGCTGGCCATTATTCATTCGCGCTTCAGCACCAATACCTTCCCGATGTGGAAGCTGGCGCATCCCTTCCGTTTCCTTGCCCACAATGGTGAGATCAACACGCTGCGCGGGAATGTCAACTGGATGAATACCCGTCAGGCACTCTTCGAATCGCCGCTGTTCGGAGATGACATCAAAAAACTCCTGCCCATTCTAACGGAAGGCGATAGCGACTCGGCGACGCTCGATAACGCACTCGAACTGCTGTACTTCACGGGCCGTTCGCTCCCGCACGCGATGATGATGCTTATTCCGGAAGCGTGGGAGCGCAACGAGGACATGCAGGACCCGAAGAAGGCATTTTACGAGTACCATGCATGTCTCATGGAGCCCTGGGATGGCCCGGCGACGATTCCTTTTACCGATGGACGGTACATTGGCGCAGTGCTGGACCGCAACGGTCTACGTCCGTCACGGTATACCGTGACGCGGGATGGGCTCGTGATTCTGGCATCCGAAACGGGGGTGCTGGATCTCGATCCTTCCGATATTGTCGAGAAGGGCCGCCTCCAGCCGGGCCGGATGTTCCTCATAGACCTGCACGAGAAGCGGATCATCAGTGACGAGGAGATCAAAGATCAGATCAGCCGTCGTCGCCCATATCGCCAGTGGCTCAATGATAATCTGCTTCAGCTTAAAGATTTACCGGAGGAGCAGGCGGAGGAGGCGTTTTCGGATGAGGAGCGTGCCACCCAGCAACGTCTCTTCGGCTATACGCTCGAAGACATGCGCCTGCTTCTTCCACCTATGGCCCTGGACGGCAAGGAAGCCCTGGGGTCAATGGGGGACGATACCCCGATGGCGGTTCTTTCCGATAAGCCGCGGCTGCTGTACGACTACTTCCGCCAGCTTTTCGCTCAGGTAACCAATCCTCCGCTCGATGCCATCCGGGAGGAACTGGTGACCTCGCTGTACAGCATCATCGGCGGCGAGGGGGATCTGTTCGAAGAGGGACCTGAGAACTGCCGCCAGCTTCGACTCGATGGGCCGATCCTTACGAACGAAGAACTGGCCCGTATTCGCTACAGCACGGTTCCGCAGCTCCGCGCGAAGACGCTGCCGATGCTTTTCGACGCGGAACTGGGACCTCAAGGGCTGGAGATGGCTCTGCACGCACTCTGCGAAGCGGCGAGCGAAGCCATCGACGAGGGGCATACGATCCTGATCCTCTCAGATCGCGGGGCCGGGGTAGAGCAGGCACCCATTCCGGCGCTCCTCGCGACGGCGGCGGTTCATCATCACCTCATCCGGCTCGGGAAGCGGACCCGCTGTGGCCTCATCATCGAAAGCGCCGAACCGCGTGAGGTCCATCACTTCGCGTGTTTGATCGGGTATGGCGCCAGCGCGGTAAACCCGTACCTCGCTCTTGAAACCATTCTTCAGATCGTACGCGAGGAGAAGGGGCAGGTTGACGCCTACACGACCTATAAGAACTACAAGAAGGCGCTCGAAGGCGGCATCCTCAAGGTGATGTCCAAGATGGGGGTTTCCACCCTGTCAAGCTACCAGGGGGCTCAGATCTTTGAGGCAGTAGGCCTGAGCCGGTCGGTGATCGACCCATACTTTACGGGCACCCCGTCTCGCATTGGCGGGATCGGATTGGACGTGATCGCGCAGGAGGTCCTGGCGCGTCATGAGGAGGCCTATCCCGCTATCGATGTCAACTACAACCTCCATCTGGCGGTTGGTGGCCGGTATGCCTGGCGCCGCAATGGTGAGCACCACCTGTTCAATCCGCTCACCATTGCCAAGTTGCAGCAATCCGTACGCGATGCCGATCCGAAGACGTATAGTGAGTTTGCACAACTCATTAACGATCAGACTCGGAAGCTCGGTACGCTCCGAGGCATGCTGGATTTCAACGTCGATGCGTCGCAGTCCATACCGCTCGATGAGGTCGAGCCCTGGACGGAGATCGTAAAGCGGTTCAAGACGGGTGCGATGTCCTACGGCTCAATCAGCCGTGAGGCGCATGAGACACTCGCCATCGCCATGAACAAGATCGGCGGACGCAGCAACACGGGCGAGGGTGGGGAGGACCCGGAGCGATACGATTTGTCCAGCCCGCTTCGCAGCCGGATCAAGCAAGTGGCATCCGGACGGTTCGGTGTGACGATCGGCTACCTCGTCAGTGCCGACGAGATTCAGATCAAGATGGCTCAGGGTGCAAAGCCGGGCGAAGGCGGCCAGCTTCCGGGAGAGAAAGTATACCCCTGGATTGCCAGGACGCGGCACTCGACACCATACGTGGGATTGATTTCACCGCCGCCGCACCACGACATCTATTCCATCGAGGATCTGGCGCAACTCATACACGACCTGAAAAACTCCAATCCGAGCGCACGCATCAGCGTAAAGCTCGTGTCGGAGGTGGGTGTGGGTACGATAGCGGCCGGGGTCGCTAAGGGTAAGGCGGATGTCGTGCTCATCAGTGGGCACGACGGAGGTACGGGTGCCTCGCCGCAAACCTCCGTGATGCACGCGGGCTTACCGTGGGAACTTGGCCTTGCGGAGACGCACCAGACACTCGTGCGTAACGGTCTTCGTAGCCGCATCAAGGTAGAGTGCGACGGACAGTTGAAGACAGGGCGTGACGTCGCTATTGCCGCGCTGCTTGGAGCCGATGAGTTCGGCTTTGCAACGGCTCCGCTCGTGGCAATGGGGTGCATCATGATGCGGAAATGTCACCTGAATACCTGTCCGGTTGGGATAGCCACACAGGATCCCGAACTGCGGAAGAAGTTCAGCGGGTCCCCGGAGCACGTCATCAACTATATGTACTTCATCGCCGAAGAACTGCGGCAGATCATGGCCACGCTGGGCTTCCGCACGGTGGATGAGATGGTAGGCCGTGTGGACAAGCTGCAGGTTCGGTCTGATATCAAGCACTGGAAGGCAAAACATCTCGACCTCACTCCACTACTCCAGAAGGTCGAAGTGCCGGACTACCTCGCTGGCTTCAGTACGGACCGCCAGGATCACGGGATCGAGAAAGCCCTGGATAACCGGTTGATCGAGCTTGCCAGACCTGCCCTTGAGTCGGGCAAGCGCACAGTACTGGATGTGGCTATCAGCAATACCAACCGGACGACAGGTACGATGCTCAGCGCCGAAGTGGTACGTCGCTACGGTGAGTCGGGGCTTCCGGACGATACGCTCGTGCTGAACTGCAAAGGATCTGCCGGTCAGAGTTTCATGGCTTTCGGTGCCCCCGGCATGACAGTACGTGTTGAGGGTGACGCCAACGATTACTTCGGCAAAGGGCTCTCCGGCTCCAGGCTCATCCTGTACCCGCCCATGGATGCCGCCTATGATGCGGAGGAGAACATCATCGTCGGTAACGTGGCGATGTATGGCGCTACGAGCGGTGAAGTCTACATCCGGGGACGCGCGGGTGAGCGTTTTTGCGTGCGTAACAGCGGTGTGCATGCTGTCGTCGAGGGCGTTGGAGATCACGGATGCGAGTATATGACGGGAGGCCGTGTCGTCGTGCTCGGCCCAACGGGTCGCAACTTTGGAGCAGGCATGAGCGGTGGCATCGCCTACGTGCTGGATCGATCCGGACAGTTTGCAGCGCGGCTCTGCAATACCGAGATGGTGGATCTCCTGGGTGTTTCCGAAGAAGAGGACGTGGATGAACTGCGTGGCCTTATCGAACGGCATCGTGATTATACCGGGAGTACGGTTGCACGGTGGGTGCTGGATCACTGGGACGTTGCTCGCAGCCTCTTCGTGAAGGTGTATCCACGGGAGTACCGGTTGGCATTGGAGCGGATTGCGTTCGAGCAGCAGCAAGAGGCGCAGCAACGCGGTCAGACCGAGTACGCAGCTGCCTGAGGATGTCCACGAATACGTGTTCCGAGTTCCGTGTTTATCGCTGCAGGGTCTTTTGAACACGCAACGCGCAGCACGAAACAACCTGTAAGAGATGGGAAAGCCCACAGGATTTTTAGAGTATACGCGCGAATTACCAGAGAAGCGGCCCGTAGTAGAGCGCGTCAAAGACTACAGGCAGATTTACCGCCCGTTCAGCACCGAGAAACTGAAGCAGCAGGCTGCAAGATGCATGGATTGTGGCGTGCCATTCTGCCAGTCCGGCTGCCCACTGGGCAACATGATTCCGGACTGGAACGACCTCGTTTACCGGGGACGCTGGCGCCAGGCTTTCGAGCGGCTTCGTGCAACAAACAATTTTCCCGAATTCACGGGTCGTATTTGTCCGGCTCCCTGTGAATCGGCCTGTGTGCTGGGAGTGATCGATCCCCCTGTCACGATCGAGCAAATCGAGCAGGAGATCGCAGAATACGCATTCAAAGAGGGATGGGTAACGCCGCGTCCGCCGGCAAGACGGACGGGCAAGCGAGTGGCCATCATCGGGTCCGGACCTGCAGGTCTCGCCGCCGCGGATCAGTTGAACCAGGCAGGACATACGGTAACCGTGTTTGAGCGCGATGACCGGATTGGCGGATTGTTGCGTTACGGGATTCCTGACTTCAAACTCGAGAAATGGGTCGTGGATCGTCGCCTGGACGTTATGCGCGAGGAAGGCGTGCAGTTCGAGACGGGTGTTCACGTAGGGCGGAACTATCCTGTCGAGGAGCTCAAGGCTTTTGATGCCGTGGTGCTCTGCGCCGGTTCTACGAAGCCGCGGGATCTGCCCGTACCCGGGCGCGAGCTTACCGGAATTCATTTTGCCTGGGATTACCTCTGGCAGCAGAACAAGCGCGTAGCAGGCGATTCTCCTGATTCATTTGGTGTTCCGGAGATCTCGGCAGAGGGCAAGCACGTCATCGTGATCGGCGGCGGTGATACAGGCAGTGATTGTGTCGGTACGGCAAACCGGCAGGGAGCCAAATCGATCACTCAGTTCGAGTTGTTGCCGATGCCGCCGAAGCAGCGTCCGCCGCACCAGCCCTGGCCCTACATGCCGATGATCCTCACGACCACCACGTCGCATGAGGAGGGGGCGGATCGGCACTGGAGTATTTCTACACAGGCTTTCGAAGGGTTGAACGGGCAGGTTGAGAGGCTGATTACCGTCGATGTGGTGCCAAAGACAGGCGTGGATGGTCGTCCGGGCTTTGAGGAGGTGCCGGGCACGCGTAAGGAATGGCAGGCCGATCTCGTTCTGCTGGCGATGGGCTACACTGGGCCGGAGCCAGATGGGGTGATTGCGCAGCTGGGCGTCGAACTGGATGAGCGCGGAAACGTAAAAACCGGCACAGATTACATGAGCAGTGTGCCGGGCGTGTTCGCGGCAGGGGATATGAGGCGCGGTCAGTCGCTCGTCGTGTGGGCCATTTCGGAAGGACGTGAAGCGGCGCGTGCCGTGGATGCGTATCTCATGGGGGATTCCGAACTGCCCACCAAAGGTGAGGGAGATCTGCCTCGTTTACGTTAATTCTGTTTATCTTGTAAACAGAAGGCGTGTTGAGTCGATTCCTTGAGAGCGTAGCGTGTGGCCCGCGCTACGCTTTCATATTAACAAGAACTTGTCCGGCAACACTGCGTCTTCGCGAGAACACGGTGTTCGTCGGGTTTGTCAGGTGCAGTCTCAAGCCTGCGGTTTTATTCCTGGCGGCCTTTGAGGAAGTATTGAGACAAGCCGCCGTGATTGAAGATGAGTATGTCAGACCGTTTCGTTCCAGATGGCAGTAAAAACGGACATTCTGCCGGGAGGCATCCCGCCATATCATCGCATGGATACGATGTAGAGCAGGCAACGCCGCTTACAGATCACTGGATCCGGGTATTCGGTCCTTCATCTCTGTCCAACCTGGGACCGGGTTACGATACCATCGGGCTTTGCATCGGAGGTATCGGGGATTACATCGAGGCTCGTCTTGACGAGGAGCCCGGGGTGCGGATAGAGTATATCGAAGGCGATCATGGGTTGATTCCCAATGACCCGGAACGGAACACGGCTTCCGTCGCGGCGCGGAACGTACTGGAACAGTTGCAATCTCCGTACGGCATGGTTATGCGCATCAAGAAGCACGTCCCATTCGGTTCCGGTATCGGTGGGTCGGCGGCGAGCGCTGTAGCGGGGGCATGGGCGGCGAGCCTGCTGCATGGCGTGGCACTCCACAAGCATGAGCTGGTAGATGCGGTCTTAACGGGCGAACAGGTTGCCTCGGGAGGGCGGCATGGGGATAACGTGCTGCCCGCTCTGTTCGGTGGTCTGGTGCTCGTATCAGCCACGGATCCTACGCGGTATCGGCGGATTCCGCTGGTGAAGGAGCTACCGCTTGCGGTTATCACGCCACAGGTGCAGATATTGACCAAGCAAGCGCGTGAGATGCTGCCCCGGGAAGTACGCCTGCGTGACGCCGTCCAGAATGCGTCCGATCTCGCCTTTCTAGTAGATGCATTTCGGTGCGGAGACTGGGAAACAGTCGGGCGATGCATCATGACGGACCGGCTTGTAGAGCCCGTTCGGGCTACATTGGTGCCGTGTTATGAGGCCGTCCGGCAGGCCGCAATGGAGGCGGGGGCGCTCGGCTGTGCATTGACCGGTTCCGGCCCTTCGATGTTTGCTGTCGCTGCGACACCTGCTATCGCAGAGCGCGTCACGGAGGCTATGTTGGACGCGAGCCGTAGCATGGGCATACCAGCTATCGGGTGTGCGACCGAGGCCAACCCAGATGGTGTTACGTCTTGCTAGGACAGAGAACCGCAGTCGATCGACCCTTGTCTCAGTAAGCCCGTTTCCGTTCATCCGTTATGTCGTTTTCTGCTGAATCGCCTCGTTATGTTTCTACCCGGAACGAGAAGAAAGTAGTCTCTTTCCGTGAGGCGCTTTTATCCGGTCTCGCACCGGATGGGGGGCTCTACGTGCCGACATTCATTCCGCATGTGCCCGAAGCGGCATGGCGGGATGCTTCATCAATAGCGGAACTGGGGGCTCGTGTGCTACCGTTCTGGTTAGGAGGGGAGGTGCCCGAACGGGATGTCATGGCCATCACAGCAGATGCATTGAACTTCGATGCACCAGTCGTGCGCCTCGGGCAGGGGGCATGGATGGATACCTACGTGCTGGAGTTGTTTCATGGGCCTACCCTCTCTTTCAAAGATTTCGGTGCGCGTACGATGGCTCGCCTGATGAACTACTTTCTTCAGGATCAGGAGGAGCCGCTGACGATTCTGGTAGCGACCAGTGGCGATACAGGGAGTGCTGTAGCGGACGGGTTTGCCGGGCAGGATAAGATCCGGGTGGTGCTCCTGTATCCACAGGGACAGGTGAGCCCGATCCAGGAACGGCAACTCATCGCGAAGCGATCCGGCGTCAAGGCACTGGCGGTACAGGGGACGTTCGACGATTGCCAGCGCATGGTAAAGGAGGCTTTCGTTGATCCGGATCTGGCGCATATCCCACTCTCGTCGGCGAACTCGATCAACATTGCCAGGTTGCTCCCACAGATGTTGTACTACTTCTGGGGTTATCAGCGGCTGAATACTCCGGGTACGCACTTCTGTGTACCGAGCGGTAATCTGGGTAACCTCACAGGGGGAATCCTGGCAGCGCTCAGCGGATTACCCGTACCCCGGTTTATAGCTGCACACAATGCCAACGATTTTTTTCCGCGTCATCTAGCGGAGGGCTGGATGAAATTCCAGCCGTCTGTACGCACGCGTTCAAATGCGATGGATGTGGGTGTGCCCAGCAACTTCGAGCGGCTTCAGTACCTTCTTCAGGGTGAGGAAATGCGACGCCGTATCTGGGGTACTAGCGTGACGGACGCAGAGACGCTTGTCACGATGCGCCGGGTATATGAGGAAACGGGTTACGTTGCAGATCCGCACACGGCAGTCGGATTAGAAGCGGCGCAGCGCTTTCGGCGCGATTCGGGAGAGGAGGCACCGATTATCGTTCTTTCAACCGCACACCCGGCCAAGTTCCCCGAGACAGTCCAGGAGGCGCTGGGAATTGAGCCTCCGATGCCAGAGCGCCTATCCCGGCTGTGGCAGGAGGATACATCAGTCGAAGTGACGGCGCCCACGCTAGAAGCACTCAAGGAGCACGTTCTGGCCCATGTTCGAGTCTGATGAAGGGGCATACCCCACTATAGCCCGCCTACCCGAAACACTGTTCATTCCGGAACAGATCGACCTCACGTTCAGCGGTTTCGGGAAGGAAGCCTTTGAGATTCTCGATCGACTCAAAACGAATCCGCATATCGAACAATACCGGCGTGAGAAAGAGGGCATTCAGCACTATCTGATGAGTCCATTCAGGGAGTACCGGGATGACCTTGTCATCAATCTCGTGCTTCCCAATACCTTGCCGCTGGAGACGGAACGGAACGTCTTTAGCCGTCTTCTCAAGAACGACTTTGGTGCGGGTGGGTGTCATCATCATCTCTGGATGTCCTTTTACCGGCCCGGATACACTCGTCTCAGAGATATCCAGCTTCCACACAGCATTGATCCTGCGGGATTCTCTGTCGGGCTGTATCTGGGCGCTCACGCTCCATCCATTCTGAAGGATGCCAGGCGGCGCATTGAAACCGGCAGGTCCGAGTTCGTCGTGCTCGTAAGTGAACTGCTCTCTCTGTCACGCTGGCAGTTCAATTACTATCTTGGTACCGGGGCGGCAGAGGAGAGCAGGGTAGTAACGGCTCCTCTCAATGACCTACCTGCCGAGATCTTGAAAGCGACTGGCCTCTGGTTCAGAGCGCAATTCGAGCGAGATGAGGTCATCGAATGGGGCGGCGAACTCCTGTCATATTCGCTGCGCGCCATGCAGGTTATCTGGCCACTCTACCTGTTCTTTGTGGGGGGTGTAGAAGCCAACACCTGATTTCCTTGCGTTCGTATGGGCGTGCGAACCCGCGTAACCGATTTACTCACCGGCCTGAGATGAATGAACTACTCGAGATACAGAAAGCAGGACCGGTGCTTACGCTGACGTTGAACCGCCCCGACAAGCGGAATGCCCTGAATGCGGAACTCGTCTCGGCGTTGTCCCGCGCACTGAACGAGGCGGCAGACGACGAGACCGTACGTGTACTCGTTTTGACCGGAGCAGGGTCAGTCTTCTCGGCGGGTGCAGATCTGGATGCGTTACAGCGGATGCAAGAGGCTTCCGCTGCGGAGAATCTGGCTGACTCGGAGCGCCTCGCGAAACTATTCGAGCAGATTTATCGACACCCGAAGCCCGTTATTGCAAAGATAAACGGACATGCCATTGCGGGTGGGTGTGGGCTGGCAGCGGTGAGTGATTTCAGTATTGCCGCAGAAGGAGCAAAGCTTGGTTTTACGGAGGTGCGGATCGGATTCGTACCCGCTATCGTCTCTGTATTTACGTTGCGTAAGCTGAGGGAGACCGTTGCGCGTGAGTTGTTGCTTCGGGGAGTGTTGATCACGGCTGAAACGGCGGCTGACATCGGACTTATCACTCGCACCGTTCCGGCTGACCAACTCGACGAGACCGTGGACAGGTTGGCTGCCGAGATCGCCTCAAACACCAGCGGGACTGCTGTGGCACTCACAAAGCGGCTACTGGCGAACGTGTCGGGAATGGGGCTCAAGGAAGCTCTTTCCTATGCGACACAACTCAACGCGTTCGCAAGGGGCACTGAGGATTGCCGAGCGGGGATTGAGGCTTTCCTGAATAAAACGGACCCGCCCTGGAAGCGGGGCATGTGATCGGCGGCCGTACTCTGAAGCCCATTGTCTAGTAGGACAGGTAAGCTTGTCTGGAATTGGTAAGCTTGGCGAAGTGTGCAAAGTCAGGATGCAGGAAGGCCGGAAATAAAGTCGCGAAGAAGCGCATTGAACTGCCCAGCCTCATCAACGAAGAGCGCATGTCCCGCCTCGAAAACCTCCACGCGAGCCGTAGGCACGAGCGTTCGGACCATCTCTGCCTGACTTTCGAGTTGCGGGGTGACCACATACAGGATGGGCCGGTTCACGCGCTGCAGGTTCGGCCGCCAGTCTCCCTTCGTAAGCATGAGGTTGGCCAGCAGTGTGAAGGCCGTATTCGTCGGGGTACGTAGAGAGGCTTCCATGATCCGGTTCAGGTAGGCTTCCGGCTGGGGCTTGCGGTACATGCTGCGCACGAACGCTTCCGTATATCCCTGGCGATCGCGCTGCATGGCCAGGAGTAGCGGGGTGAGCGGATTGGGAGCGGAGGGATCCGCATCGGCACCGATGAAACCGTCTACGAGCACCACAGCGCGGAGTGTCTCCGTACCGTGCTCTTGCGTATAGGTCAGTACCTCCGGCACACCCAGCGACCAACCCACGAGGACCGCTTCCTTCAATCGCAGGTGCTGGAACAGGTCGTGTATGTCGCTCGCTCTGCGCTCGAGGTAATGCCCCTCTGTGGCCTGCTCGGATGCCCCCTGTGAGCGGGGATCCAGTGCGATGACCCGGAATTCACGCGAGAGGTCGCGAAGCTGTGCTTCCCAGATTTCCGCAGGCATCGTCCATCCGGGAACGAAAATGAGGGCCGGGCCTGTTCCGGCCTCCAGGTAATGAAGCCGGACGCCATCGCTGGTAGTAAAGAAACGGCTCTGGATAGGCTGTGCATGAAACGTATCGACGGATTGAGCAAAGAGATCCTGCCGCGGCGGTAATCCAGAGATAAGCAGACCGAGAATGAAGATTACACCCAGGAATGATGGCCTGATCATGTGTCCCTCGGAGAGAGGTGGAGTAAACGGTTTGCGAAAAGCGGGCGAAAGATATTTCAGCAGTTGCGAAAAGTCACTTCGGACATCGTCCAGACGGTAAGGATTGAATGGAAGCGGGATGCGTCCAACCGGCTCACCGTCAGGGTGGAATATCCAGGTTTGTGGTACGGCCATTCGGAACGGGCGAACACCTAGCTACCTTCGACGGCAGCGGTACGCTCGATGCGCTCCTGTCTCAGCAGGTACCTGACTATACCGTACTGAAAGACGATAGTGAGGGGGATCACCGTCAGGTTTTTCATGAAGAGCGTAGCAGCTGCCTGCACCGAGTCCTCATTCGATCCTGGAACGCCCCAACTTGTCATGAGCGAGTACACTGTCCGGGTCTGCGAGACCTCACCAATTACATAATTGATGGCGATTGCGGTTAACCCAAAGAGCAGGATATCTCGAAGCACTGCCCTCCACTGTTCTTTGATGGTTTGCCCCATCCGGGCAAACGCGGCACTTTTCTCGGCCTCTGGTAGACGAACGATGGTCCTCACCTTTTTGAGCCCGGGCCCCAGCGCTCCCTCACCAATTGCGATCAAGGCAATGGCAACCCTCGCGGCCAACACGACGATCTCCAGAATGACAAAGACCACAACCGGCAGGTAGCCTTCCCAGCCGACCTGAATCACTCTGCTGATGGCGACGATGAGGGATACGCTCAGGATTACGGGAGCATGTCTGAGAAAGAACGAAAAGGTATAGGTGAATGCAGACTGGCTCATGGTGAGGTTACTCCCTGAGATTCACATGAATCAATTGGGCCGACACAAGACAGTGGATCAAGCGTAAGCCGGTTACGATGCGCTTATCCTGAAGGTTACATTTTCATTGCGGAGCAGGGGGGAGCGGGGAAGTGGGGATCGGGCCGTGACGGTACTATCACATGCTGCCGCAGTGCCGTATGTCAATCTCGCACATCTAGCGTTAACGCTAAGTTCACTGATCCCATGCGGAGCTTAGATTATCAGGAACAGCGAAAGTCCGTATACTTTGTCGATAAGTTTTACTGGTTCGTTTGCTCAAAACATATCCAATGGCGACTCTACACCCGTTTCGCGCAGTTCGTCCCATCCCCGAGAAAGCAGCAGAGGTCGCGTGCGTTCCGTACGACGTAATCAGTAGTGAGGAGGCGCGAGCACTGGCCGAAGGAAATCCGATCAGCTTCCTGCATGTGATCCGCCCCGAAATCGATCTTCCGGAGAGCGTGGATGAGCACGACGATGCGGTGTACGAAATGGGGGCAGAGAATCTTGAACGGTTTGTCGGAGCCTCTTACACGGTACAGGAGTCGGAGCCTTCCGTCTACGTGTATCGTCTCATCATGAACGGGCGGTCGCAGACGGGTATCTTCGGGTGTGTGTCGGTTGCTGAGTACGATAATGACACGATCCTGAAGCATGAGAAGACGCGTCCCGCAAAGGAGGATGACCGCACCCGGCACATCCTCACCCAGCAGGCGCATGCTGAGCCGGTCATGCTTACGTTCCGTGATGATCCGGAAGTAAACCGGATCATGGAGGCGACGATGAAGACCGAGCCTTTGTACGACTTTACGGCGGTGGACGGGATTCAGCATACGATCTGGCGGGTACCGGAGTCGGATAACCTGGTTCGGGCCTTCCAGAATGTGGATCGCCTCTACGTGGCTGACGGACATCACCGTTGCAAGGCAGCGAGCCGGGCCGCAGAAGAGATGCGGAAAGAATCCGCTTCAGATGGCGAAGCAGAATACAACTTCTTCCCCGCTGTGCTCTTTCCGATGGGGCAGATGCATATCATGCCGTATAACCGCATTGTGCATACGCTTCCGATGTCCGGCGAAGAGTTTCTGCGGCAGCTAGAGCAGCGAATGAACGTGCGCAGGAATGAAGGAAAAGCTGCTCCCGAAAAACCCGGTGATATATGCATCTACCTGGACGGGGTGTGGCACGGCGCGTCGCTGCCGCCATCGAAAGAAACGTCCCCAGTCGATCAACTCGATGTTGCGCGACTGAATGAGTATGTACTGGAGCCGATTCTGGGAATCAAAGATCCTCGCACCGACTCCAATCTCGATTTCGTAGGGGGCATTCGGGGAACCGCCGAGCTGGAACGACTCGTTGATTCCGGAAAGGCTGCACTTGCCATCTCCATGTACGCGACATCCATCCAGGAATTGATCGACGTTTCAGACGCCGGCCTGCTGATGCCTCCGAAGTCCACATGGTTCGAGCCGAAGCTTCGTAGCGGGTTGCTTGTTCACTTGTTCTAGCGAGCGGTGTTCATCACCAGAGAACACACACACACACACACAGGTATTTTTCAACGCCACAACGCCAAAGCCTCTATAGATTGCCATGATGCAGCCAGTCGATTATAAAACGCCCGCCAGCGTCAACGGACAGAAGCGCCTGCACAACTTCTCGGCCGGTCCTGCCGTTTTGCCCCTGGAAGTGCTGAATGAGGTAAAGGATGAACTACCCGTCTATAAGGGTGCCGGGTCCTCTGTGCTGGAGATCAGCCATCGCTCGCCGGAGTACGACGCCATCCAGGAATCCGCCATCTCGACGCTCAAGCGGCTGCTGGGACTGGGAGACGACTGGCATGTGCTCTTTCTGCAAGGCGGGGCGTCCATGCAATTCTATCAGGTACCGCTCAATTTCCTGCCCAAGGATGGTTCAGCCGATTACATCGTAACGGGATCCTGGGCGAAAAAAGCGCTCAAGGAAGCCAAGTTCGTCGGAGCGCCCAAGGTAGCCGCGACCAGCGAGGATAAGAACTTCTCCTACATTCCGAAGCCGGAAAGCTGGAATCTGAATCCCAATGCAGCCTACCTGCACTTCACATCCAACAATACGATCTTTGGAACGCAGTTCAAGACAGAGCCGGACGTGCAGGTCCCGCTCGTTTGCGACGCGTCGAGTGATTTTCTAAGTCGTCCGCTCGACATGAACCGCTACGGGCTCATCTACGCAGGCGCCCAGAAGAACCTCGGACCGGCCGGTGTGACGCTGGTTCTCATCAAGGACGAGTTCCTGCAGAAGCGGAACCCGAACCTCCCCACGATGCTCGATTATGGCACGCACGCGGCGGACCTTTTCAACACGCCTCCGGTGTTTGCTGTCTATATCGTTGAGAAGGTGTTGCGCTGGCTGGAAAACCTCGGTGGCTTGAACGCAATTGCCCGGATCAACGAGAAGAAGGCGCAGAAGCTATACGAGCGGATCGATCGGAATGATTTCTACCGGGGTACGGCTGAGAAGGAATCTCGCTCGCTCATGAATGTATGCTTCCGTCTACAGAGTGAGGAGCTGGAAAAAATGTTTATCTCGGAAGCCAAAGCTAATGGCCTGCTCGCTCTCAAGGGGCACCGTTCGGTGGGGGGCATTCGGGCCTCCATCTACAACGCCTGTCCGATGGATAGCGTCGATGCCCTCGTGTCGTTCATGGACGATTTCGAAGGGAAGAAAGGCTGATCCCCCGCCAACAAACGACGAGTTGATCTTGAGGGCGTTGCATAGCAACGCCCTCATTGCTATATACAGAGCGAGTGTGCGTCCTTCATGTTCCTTCGAAAGGTAGGCCCTGAATACAGGTGCCGGAATGAGGGCGGCAGGAGGCGATAGTGGATTTCGGATTTGAAGAAGGCGTTGCTATGGCTCTAACGATTGGTGTTCCAGCCGAGACCATGCCCGGAGAGCGGCGTGTAGCGCTCGTACCCGATGTGATATCACGGTTCGTGAAGCAGGGGATCGAGGTCGTCGTGGAGTCTGGTGCGGGGTTGCCCTCATTCATAGACGACGCCGCCTACGAAAGTCAGGGGGCGCGCATCGTTGATCGCGAGACTGCCTGGAGTGCTCCTATCGTGACGAAGGTGCAGGCGCCTTCAGAGAAGGAGATCGAATTACTCTCACCGGGGGCTGTGCTCGTTGGCTTGTTGAGTCCGCTTGATCGCCCGGAGTTGTGCATTTTGTTGGCGGAGCGGGGTGTTACAGCCCTGAGCATGGAACTCGTGCCTCGCATTTCCCGCGCACAGAAGATGGATGCCCTTTCCGCGATGAGTGCTATCGCCGGATACAAGGCTGTGCTCGTGGCTGCCAATACGCTGCCGAAATTCCTCCCGCTGCTTACGACGGCGGCTGGTACGATTCGCCCTGCCAGTGTGCTCGTACTGGGTGCGGGTGTTGCCGGGCTGCAGGCGATTGCAACGGCACGAAGACTCGGTGCGCGTGTGTCAGCGTATGATGTCCGGCCGGCCGTACGCGAAGAGGTACAGAGCCTGGGGGCCAGTTTCGTGGAACTGGCTCTGGAAACGGCAAACGCACAGGACTCCGGAGGCTATGCGAAGGCACTGGCAGAAGAGCAGCAGCGCCGGCAGGTCGAGCTTCTGGTGCCGCATGTCGGTGCGGCAGATGTGGTCATCACGACAGCGTTGATTCCGGGGCGAAAGGCGCCACTCCTCATCAGCAGGGCGGCTGTCGAGGCCATGGCGGCCGGGTCCGTCATCATTGATCTTGCAGCCCCGAACGGTGGGAACTGTGAGCTGACGAAGCCAGGACAGACGGTACATCATGCAGGGGTCCAGGTCCTCGGCCCGCTGAATCTGCCCTCTGAGATGCCGGTGCATGCGAGCCAGATGTATGCGCGGACCATCACGGCACTCCTCCAGGAGTTCGTTACCTCTGAGGGCTTCATGCCTAAGCACGATGATGAGGTGTTCCGATCCGTGTGTGTCACGTCTGGGGGCGAGATCGTGAACGAGCGTGTGAAATCGCTGATTCCTGCCTAACCGCACCCTGCTTTGCAGTTAGGCAGGGCTCCCGTTTGCTAACCCTTAGCGTCCTATGGTCGAGAATATCATCATCTTCGTGCTTGCGTCCTTTGTCGGCTTCGAGGTCATAAGTAAGGTGCCTCAGACACTTCACACGCCGCTGATGTCAGGTTCGAATGCCATCAGCGGCATTACCATTGTCGGTGCCCTGGTTGTGGCTGGCATGGTAGAAGGGGTTGCGGCGACATGGCTGGGCGTGATCTCGCTCATTCTGGCGACCATCAACGTGGTAGGAGGCTTTCTGGTGACCGACCGCATGCTCCGGATGTTCAAGCGGAAAGAGCCGGCTCGTCAGAAACGGGCCGCCGATGAGGAGAAACAGAAGAAGGTAGCGGCATGAGGCGCCTCCTTGCGCCCAGATGCCAAAGGTCGGGTACAGGGATTCTTTTCTTTTAAGCTTTTCCTAGCATCGTATGCTCACCAGCCTCATCGATCTAGCCTATCTGCTGGCGGCGGCGTTATTCATTATTGGCCTGAAACGGCTGACTTCACCTGCTACGGCACGGCGTGGAAATCAGATTGCCGCAGTGGGGATGCTCGTAGCCATTGTGGCTACACTGCTTCTACATCGGATTATCACGCCAGTTGAGATGCTGATCGGGCTGGTGATCGGCAGCATCATTGGTGTCGTACTGGCACGGCGCGTTGAAATGACGGCTATGCCAGAACTCGTAGCGGCGCTAAACGGCTTTGGCGGGTTGGCCTCGGCGCTCGTAGCGGGAGCGGAAATTGCGAAGGAACTCATGGGGGGGCCTGGAGACTACGTGGTGCGGGTTGCGCTATTACAGGATCTACCTGCTGAGACGGGATTCGGGGTTTATGCGGCTGTAACCATTGCTCTCAGTATTCTGATCGGCATGGTGACCTTTTCCGGGAGTTTCGTGGCTTTCGGCAAGCTGGGCGGCTATGTCAGTGGTAATCCGATCACGTTTTCCGGTATGCGTCCTCTTACGCTCCTGCTGGCGCTGGCCTCTATAGCCTCACTGGTTGTCATGATCATAGGAGTGGATGACTTTGCAACCGGACCCGATACGGTGATCTGGGGGGCCATCGTACTTACGGTTGTGGCTTTTCTTCTCGGGATTCTGCTCGTCATACCTATCGGCGGGGCTGACATGCCTGTGGTAGTGGCGTTGTTGAACTCGTATTCCGGGCTGGCGGCAGCAGCCACGGGTTTTGTGCTCAACAATTCGGCGCTCATCGTGAGTGGTGCCCTCGTAGGGGCTTCCGGGTTGATTCTAACGAAGATCATGTGCGAAGCGATGAACCGCTCCCTCTTCAACGTGTTGCTTGGAGGATTTGGCGGGGAATCGGGTGATGGTGCGGTGGCCACCCTCGCAGAAGGCAAGTCGATTACAGAGACGACCGTGGACGATGCCGCGATTCTGTTGAGCTACGCGCAGAAGGTCATCATCATTCCCGGTTACGGTATGGCAGTGGCTCAGGCGCAGCACCAGGTTCGGGAACTGGCTGATTTGCTACGAGACAAGGGCGTAGAGGTCAAGTACGCCATTCATCCGGTAGCAGGACGTATGCCGGGGCACATGAATGTGCTGCTGGCTGAAGCCGATGTGTCGTATGATCTGTTGTTTGAGATGGATGAGATCAACGGCGAATTCGACACCACCGATGTGTCGCTCGTGGTTGGGGCGAACGACGTGGTAAACCCAGCGGCGCGGACGGATAAATCGAGTCCCATTTTCGGCATGCCTATTCTAAATGCAGACCGGTCCGAGCGGGTCATTGTCTTGAAGCGAAGCATGCGGCCCGGATACTCCGGTGTGGAAAACGAACTGTTTTATAATGCCAATACGAGCATGCTTTTCGGTGATGCGAAGGAGATGCTCAATGCGCTCATAGCTGAGGTCAGAGCACTCTGAGATCGACCTGTAGAACAGACATTGACCGGTTTTGTCGGATGGAAAAAGTGATGGTGGTAGGGGCCGGGACGATGGGTAGCGGCATTGCCCATGTCTTCGCACTTGCAGGGCATGAAGTTTACCTGGTAGATCTCGATGCTGAGGTCCTTCGGGCGGGCCATGCCGTCATAGAAAAGAATCTCGGCCGTCAGGTTACGAAAGGCCACGTCTCCGCAGAAGACATGGAGGTCGCTCTTGGCCGGATCAGGACGGGAGAAGTGCTGGAGCCGGGTGATGCCGACCTGATCATTGAGGCGGTTACGGAACGGAAGGACATCAAGGAAAAGGTCTTCCGCACACTGGACGAGCAGGCAAAACCGTTGGCGATCCTGGCATCAAACACCTCGTCAATCTCGATCACCTGGCTGGCCGCTCATACGAAGCGCCCGGAGCAAGTCATCGGCATGCATTTCTTCAATCCCGTGCCGGTGATGCAACTCGTCGAGATCGTGCGTGGCCTGGAGACGAGTGAGGAAACGTTTCAGACGACCTTTCGTTTAGCCAGACAGCTCGGCAAGACGCCGGTAGCCGTGCAGGATTATCCGGGATTCGTCTCGAACCGTATCCTGATGCCGATGATTAACGAGGCGATCTTCTGTCTCATGGAGGGCATTGCCTCAAAGGAAGACATAGACACGGTAATGAAACTGGGCATGGCTCATCCGATGGGGCCCCTTACGTTGGCGGATCTCATAGGGCTGGACGTATGCCTGGACATCCTGGAGGTCCTGCATCGCGAACTGGGAGAGGATAAGTACAGGCCGTGCCCGCTCTTGCGTAAGATGGTCGCTTCCGGCCGGCTAGGCCGCAAAACCGGGCAAGGATTTTACGACTACAGCGCTTCTTGACGCTGTTCAGGAACGGGCAGGATCAGAAAATCCTGCATGATAAAGAGGCCAGACGGGTTTCGAATATCCGTCTGGCCTCTGTGTTTAAGCGCTACCAGTATCTCCGCGAAGTGCTCGCTTCATCAACCTCACTATCTTTTGCATGGCGTTCGTACGCGTCAATGATCTCCTTGACGAGCCGGTGGCGTACGACGTCGCTCTTATCAAAGTAGACAAAGTCGATGCCTTCCACTCCTTCCAGAATGTCCTGCGCCTGAACGAGGCCGCTCTGAGTGATGGAGGGGAGGTCTGTCTGTGTCGTGTCGCCCGTAATGATGGCGCGGCTGTTGGCACCCAGGCGCGTCAGAAACATTTTCATCTGCTGCGTGGTCGCGTTCTGCGCTTCGTCGAGAATGACGAAAGCCGAGTTCAGGGTGCGACCGCGCATATAAGCGAGCGGGACGATTTCGACCACATTCTGATCCATGTATGCCCGGAGTTTGTCCGGTTGGATCATGTCTTCCAGCGCATCGTAGAGCGGGCGGAGATACGGATCGACCTTCTCGCGCAGGTCGCCGGGGAGGAAGCCCAGGCGTTCTCCAGCTTCGACAGCGGGGCGGGAGAGCACGATGCGCTTCACCTGCCGGGACTTGAGCGCCGAGACGGCCAGGGCGACTGCCGTGTAGGTCTTTCCCGTGCCTGCGGGGCCGATCGCAAAAACGATGTCATTGCTTCGAGCAGATTCTACAAGGCGTGCCTGGTTGGGCGTTTTTGCCTTGATGGTGCCCCCCTGCGGCGTGAACAGTACGACATCGCGTGTGTCTATCTCGGCTCTTCCGATACTGGTACCAATGGTAAACAGGGCGAGAACGGTATCTACGTCGTTCTCGGTAAGATTGCCATTCCGGTTCAGAATGAGAATGAGTTCGTCAAGTACCTTCTCGATGCGGCTTATGGAGTCGGCATCGCCGCGTAGAAAGACCTGATTACCTCGAGCGGTAATCTGTGTGTCGGGGAAGGCTGCTTCGACACGCCGGAGGAAAACATCATTGAAGCCGAAGAGGAGAAGGGGTTCGGCTCCTTCAATCGTGATTTTCTTTTCTGCCAAGTGTATCGTGGATTAGTGTCATATCGTCTAGGAACTTTGCCTGCACAACGCGTCATAAACTCATCGGGCGGCGTGCGAGCAATATCCCCGATTGCAGTATTCTACCTTGTCAGGCGCATTGAGTGCCCGTTAAACAGCAAGTATCGATCGAATCGCTATTTATCACATGGAGAGACGTTTGGTTCTCGAGTTTACGAAAATGAATGGTGCCGGGAACGACTTTGTCGTTGTAGATAACCGGTTCTACAACTTCTCTGGAGAGGAACTGTCCGACCTCGCACGCAGGCTCTGTAAGCGCCGCTTTTCTATAGGTGCTGATGGACTGCTCGCATTCTCGACGCCATCCGATTCGCAGTACCATTACCGAATGCGGTATTATAACGCCGACGGATCGCTCGGCACAATGTGCGGAAACGGTGCTCGCTGTCTGGCCCGGTTTGCCCGGTACGCGGGCATCGAGGATACGGATCTGGTTTTCGAATCGGATGCCGGCATTTACCGGGCTTACGTGCCTGAAGACCCGACGGCTCCGGTGAAAATATTTGTGCAGCCTCCGCGTGATTTTACGCCGAACAAGCCCCTGGCCGGTAGCCTGGCGACCCACGTCGGACCGGTGCATTATATCTGGACGGGCACGGAACACGTTGTGTGTTTCGTAGAGGAGGTCGAGGCGACTCCTGTCGAAGCGTGTGGGCGGGCCGTACGGAGTGATGAAGCATTAGCCCCTGCTGGCGCTAACGTCAACTTCGTGCAGGTGATTCAGAACGGGAAATCAGGCCAGGCCAAGCTTCGTGTTCGAACCTTCGAGAAGGGTGTAGAGGCCGAAACACTAGCCTGTGGTACGGGGGCGATGGCCTCCGCCATCATTTCTCGCCTC
>Ga0164243_10003821_pt1 | contig 23925 bp, 23 predicted proteins | sample OricompcompostOP_FD_108781 | JGI IMG/M metagenome (GOLD analysis project Ga0164243, IMG submission 108781) | Organic Plus compost microbial communities from Emeryville, California, USA - Original compost - Organic plus compost (OP) | ecosystem: Engineered > Solid waste > Mixed feedstock >...
CGTACCGGTCAGCTCCCGGAAGCGCCGCGAGAAGGTGCGGCTCGACATGTACGCCTGCGCGGCGAGCCGGGCGAGGTCCAGGTCCTGGTCGAGGTGGTCGAGGGCGTACCGCATCGCGCGGCTCACGCCGTCCGGGCCGTCGCGCGGATCGGCCACGGGGGCGGTGACGAACTGGGCCTGGCCGCCGTCGCGGTGGGGTGCCACCACCATCGCGCGCGCGACGTGCCGGGCCACCCTGGCGCCATGGTCGGTGCGGATGATGTGCAGGCTCAGGTCGATGCCGGCGGCGGTGCCGGCCGAGGTCAGCACCCGGCCGTCGTCGATGTAGAGCACGTCCGGGTCGACCGTGACCCGCGGGTACCGCTCGGCAAGCCGGGCCGCGTACCGCCAGTGGGTGGCGGCGCGCCGGCCGTCGAGGACGCCGGCCGCGGCGAGCGTGAACGCGCCGGAGCAGAAGGAGACCAGGCGGGCCCCGCGGGCGTGCGCGCGGCGGACGGCGTCGAGCACCACGGGATCGGTCTCCGCCTGCGGCACGATCACGGTGTCGGCGTCGTCGACGGCCTCGACGCCGTGCGGGATCGAGGCCGCGAACAGGCCACCCATCGCCGTGGCCGGCCCGGGGCGGGCGGCGCAGACGCGCACGTCGTACCACTCGATCCCGAGTTCGGGCCGGGGCAGGGCGAAGGCCTCGACGGCGACGCCCAGCTCGAAGAGGGTGAAGTCGGCGGGTACGACCACGGCGACGCGATGGGCAGGCACGGGATCACGGTAGGTCTGGTCGGGGTGGCGCTCCAGTGGCGGGAACGACGGCGACCGACGAGATCACGCCATCGTCGTGGCATGGACGCATCGGTATCGGGCCGCGGCGGCCGTTTCGGCGGCGGCGCCGTCCCGGGACGATCGTGGGCATGTCCGCTGTTCTCGCTGTCCCCGCCGCCGCGGCCGACGTCGCCGCCCGGTACTTCGCGTCGCGGCTCGCCGTCCAGACCGACGTCGCCGATGTGCACGCCGACCTCGCCGCGGGCGTACCCGGCCTGGTCGTGGTCGACGCGCGGAGCGCCGCCGCGTGGAAGCAGGGCCACCTGCCCGGCGCCGTGCACCTGCCCACGGCGGAGATCGACGAGCGGGCCGGCGCGCTGGTCGACCGGGCGGCGGTCGTCGTGACGTACTGCTGGGGCCCGGGCTGCGACGGCGCCGTCCGGGCGGCGCTCGCGTTCGCGCGCCTCGGCTACCGGGTCAAGGAGATGATCGGCGGGTACGAGTACTGGGTCCGCGAGGGCTTCCCGGTGCGTACGGCGGACGGGCTGACGACCCGGCCCGCCGACCCGCTGACCGCCCCCTGCGGCTGCTGATCCTGCCCCGGCTGTCAGTCAGTACGTGTGCCAGCCGCGCTCGCGCGGGTCGAGCGTCCCGGTCGCGACAGGACCCACCCACCGCAGGTCGGGCAGGTTGACGACGATGGCCTCCTGGGTGGTGCGGGCGATGACGACGACGGCCTCCTCGTCGGGGTCGGGGTTCTCCTCGCGGTGCGGCACCCACGGCGGCACGTAGATGTAGTCGCCGGGCCCGGTGCGCAGCCGCCGCTCGACGGGCTCGTCGCCGGTGTCGTCGAGGAAGACGAACTCGGGACGCCCACTGACCACGTAGATCCCGGTCTCGGACACCCCGTGGTGATGATTGGCGGAGCTGGTCGCCGGCGCGACATGGGTCTGGCCCATCCAGAGCCCGGTCGACCCGACCGTACGCCCGGAAACGGCCTCGACCCGCCGCATCCCCTCGGTCTGCGCGGTCATGTCGGAGAGCCCCGCCGGCACGACATGGTGCAGCCGCCGGTGGAAGTCGTCGTGTGGCCCGGTCATCATCGCTCCTTTGTGGACGAAGCCAGCGCGGCCCGCCGCCGCTGCCGGTACGAGGCGGACGCGACGCGCTCGCCACACCCCTTCATGGCACACCAGCGCCGCCGCCCGGAGGGCGACCGGTCGTAGAACAGGGTCGAGCAGCGGTCGCGCGCACACTCCCGCAGCCGCGCCGGCGAGCCGGCGGAGAACAGATGGACGGCGTCGCGGGCGACCACCGCGAGCACACCGGAGGCGTCGACCTCGGGAACGACCGTCCGCTCCCGCCCGGACGCCCCGAGCAGAATGACCGGAGTGGGCCGCCGCGCGGATGCGTTGATGGCCCGCACGTCCTCGGCCTCGCACGGCATCCCGGCGACGATCCGGCGCGCGACCCGCTCGATGGCGGCACGCAGCAGCCGAGCGGCGGCGAGGTCGTCGCCGGTGAGACCCCCGGCCGGCTGGGGAAGGGCAAGCGCGGCCAACCAGCCACCCAGATCGGCGGGGGCGGAGAGCCGGTCGACGGACCCCTCCCTGGTAGCCACGAAGTCCAGACACAAACTCCCGGCCCCAAACCGAAACCCGGCGTCGTCCATGGTCACGTCATGAGTAAATCACATGACGCTGGGCCGCATCGAGCCGGGTTCCTCGACCGCTTGCGACACGTGCCCTGACCGATCTGCTCTATGCTCTGCAGCCAGGTATGGCGGTTTCCCGATCGGGTGTCTACCTCGCCTTCCGGGTGTCATGTGATAAACCCATGACGTCGGGACCCACCTGTCGACACCGCGCCAAGGGACGAGGGGGCGGAGCGGATCGCTGCGAGCCCGTCGCGACAACCGGATCCCGAGCACTCACCCCCCAGCCGGTCCCCACCGAATGGCGCGGCCCCACCGTCCGCCGGCCGAGCAACCCACCAGATGGCGCGGCCGCGCCGCACGCGGGTCAAGCGACTCGCGGCCGATTGGTAGCCACCCATCCCACCGGGCCGCGCGCCACCCGCCTGGACGAAGCCGCCGCACCGCCCGCGATACGTCACGGCTGACGCAGTGCCGGCCGGCAGCGTGCCCGGTCATCCCGCCCGCAGCCCGGGCCGCCAGGCCAGGACACAGCCGCCAGACCGAGCCCGCCCACCACCGGCCCGGACGCCCACCGACCCGGACCGCCACGGGCCCGGACCACCACGGGCCCGGACCACCACGGGCCCGGACCACCACGGGCCCGGACCACCACGGGCCCGGACCACCACGGGCCCGGACCACCACGGGCCGACCGCCCAGCCGGGCCAGACCGGGCCCGCGCCGCTGCCCGACCGCCCCACCGCCGACCCCGACCCCCAAGCGGGACCCAGACCGCAAAGGCCGGCCCGGATCGGCAGACCGGGACCGGCCAGGCCGGGACCGGCCAGGCTGGGACCAGCCTCCAGGCGGGACCAGCTCGCGGCTGGCTAGACCGGGGGTTTGCTGGTGTAGACGGTGGGATCGCCCTGGACGATCCAGACCTCCGGGGTGTTGATCGGTAGGAACGAGCGGTCGCCGCCCGGCTCTCGCGTCGACGGCACCGAGTCGCCGCTGGGCAGGTGCATGATGAAGTTGACCGGCTTGGTGTCGTCGGCCAGCGGGATGACGTAGTCAGCCCAGCCGTCCGTCACTCCCGTCCGCGGCCAGGGTCTGTCCCAGGCGACCTGGGCGAGCACCTCAGGCGCCACCGCCTCGCCCCACATGTGCAGGCCCCAGCCGGCCGCCGGCGGGTCGCCGTAGTCGCCGGCAGGGCGGTGGTAGTGCAGGATCGCCGACGTGGCCGGCGGGCCCGCCGCACGGACCCGGCGGGTTTCCGAGGTGGCGCCGGGGCCGGCGAGGCCGCCGGGCAACAGGACGGCGCGGTATTCCACCGCCGTATCGGTGGCCAGGTCGAGCGGCGTCAGGTCGTCGAAGACGGTGTAGACCGGCGACGACGAGTCGACGCCGACCCGGGTCCACGGGCCGTCGCCGACGCGGCGCTCGATGGCCACGACGTTGGTCGCCCGCTCGGGGTCGACCACCGCGCGGACCTCCACCGTGCCACGGACGCCGCTGCCCTCCGCCGGCGCCTCGATGGTCACCAGCGGGGCCGGCACCGTCGCCGCGCGGGTCGCCGACTCGCGGGTGTGGCCGCGGTTGTCCAGCACCACCGCGCGGTACCGCACCGGCATGCCCGCCCGCACGTCGCTCACGTCGTCGAAGACCTGGTACGGCGCGTTGTCGTCGGTGCCGACGGGATGCCACGGCCCGCCGGCGACCGACGCGTAGAACGTCACCTCGTAGAACGACGTCCCAGCGACATCGGCCGTGACCTGGAGGCGTCCGCGTGCCCCCGGCGCCGGCACCGGCTCGCGCAGCGACACCGCCGGTGCCATCCGGGAGCCGGGCACCGCGCCGGCCGCCTGGTAGACCACCGCGGACAGCGGCGGCACCGTCACCGACAACCGCCCGTCGAACCCGGAGCGGACGGTGCGCGGCCCGTCGCCGTACACCCGCTTGAACGTCGCCCGTCCGGACGCGTAGGTGGGGACGGCTGCGGTCTGCGCGGTCTCGCTGTTGTTGAGCGCCACCACGTACTCGCGTTGGTCGCGCCGGTCGACCCGAGAGAAGGCGTAGACGCCCGGGCCGTCACTCGCGAAGCGATGCTGCTGGGCACCGTCGCGCAGTGCCGGGTGGCGCTTGGTGAGGTCGGCGAGACCGCGGATCGTCTGGTAAAGCGGGTGGGTGGTGACGAAGTTGTCCTGGGCGTGGGTGGCGTCCGTGCCGAGCAGGTCGTCGTCGAGGTAGTCGGGCACCCGGCTCGCGAACATGGTCTGCCGCGCGTCCTGGTCGCCTCCCGGCCCGGTGAAGCCCTGCTCGTCGCCGTAGTACACGACGGGGTTGCCGCGGGACAGATACATCAGCTGGTGCGCGAGCCGGTCGCGCGCCACCCACTCCGTGTCGCCGGCATCGGGGTTGTCGGCACGGACGAACCCACCGATGCGGCCCATGTCGTGGTTCCCGAGGAACGTAGGCAGCTGGTAGACGTTCGAGTCAACGTCGGTGTACCAGTCGTCGCCGGCGAAGAACGTCGCCAGCGCGGCCGCCGACTGACCCCGCGAGGCGAAGTTGCGGGCCGCCTCCTGGAAGGGGAAGTCGAGCACGGACTGCATCCGGTCGCGGGTGGTGAACTGCGACGTGAAGCTCTTCGTCGTGTCGAACACCTCGCCGAACATGAAGAACTCGCGCTTGCCCTGCCGGCGGGCGTAGTCGAGGATCTCCGGCCCGAACACCTGCCAGAACTCGTCGTTGACGTGCTTCATCGTGTCGATCCGGAAGCCGTCGACACCGAAGTCGCGGATCCACGTCTCGTAGATGTCGATCATCCCGCGGACCACCCGCGGGTTCTCGGTGAACAGGTCGTCGAGGCCGAAGAAGTCGCCGTAGTAGGAGTTCTCTCCCGCGAACGTCGTGTCGCCCCGGTTGTGGTAGAGCGTGACGTCGTTAAGCCACGCCGGCACCTTGAGGTCCCGCTCGGCGGGATCCAGCACCGGCGTGTAGGGGAAGGACGTCGCCGGGTCGAGCGCCGGGAAGGACGACTTCCCCGCCACGTCGCGGTCGTCGAACACCTCGCCCCTCGCCGTGCGGTAGGGAGCCACGTCCTTGCCGACGTACGCCTTGCGCGCACCCTCCTCGTACCCGATCACGTCGGCGGTGTGGTTGGTGATGATGTCGAAATAGACCTTCATGCCCCGGGCGTGGGCGGCGTCGACCAGGGCCCGCAGGTCGGCGTTCGTGCCGAGGTGGGGGTCGATCTGCGTGAAGTCGGTGATCCAGTAGCCGTGGTAGCCCGCCGAGGGGCCGTCTTCGAGCTGCACGGCCTTGTTCTTGAAGCTGGGCGTCAACCAGATCGATGTGGTGCCGAGGCCCTTGATGTAGTCGATCTTCGAACGGAGGCCCTTGAGGTCACCGCCGTTGTAGAAGCCCTTCCGCGTCGGGTCGAACCCCGACACGAGCGGATCCGGCCCCAGGCCGCCCTGGTCGTTGGCGGTGTCGCCGTTGGCGAACCGGTCGGCCATCACGAAGTAGAAGTTCTCGTCGGTCACCGACTCGCGGAGCGAGTGGTGCGCCGCGAGCCCGCCGCGGCCGCCACCCGCGTTGGCCGGCGCCGCCGGCAGGGCGGCCACCAGCAGGAGAGCGACGAGGGCACCGAGCGCCCGCCGAACGGATCCACGAATGGACATGTTGCCCCCTCGGACATCGACCGACGGGGACGTTACCGAAGGGGGGCGGCGTTGCAAACCGATGAACGAGAAGGACAATCCGGTGGTACGTCGCACATCGTCCTCTTCGGACGCCTCGGATGACGGTCATGCCGGCGGTTGCGCGGATGGCGTCGGCGCGCGTCGGCCGAATCGTTATCGAGTGGCATCCGTGGGAGCCGACGCGATGCGCGCGATCGGGAGCCGGTGAATCTCGGCCACGGATTCGGTGTTTCCACTGGACAAGGCAGAGCCGGCCGTTCGAACATATGTACGTGTCAGAAGGAACCATCCTCCACGCTGATCTCGACGCGTTCTACGCCTCGGTCGAGCAGCGCGACGATCCGCGGCTGCGGGGCCGCCCGGTGATCGTCGGCGGCGGCGTGGTCCTGGCGGCGAGCTATGAGGCGAAAGCCGCCGGGGTACGCACGGCGATGGGCGGCCGCACGGCCAAGCGGCTCTGCCCGGAAGCGATCGTCGTGCCGCCCCGGATGTCGGCGTACACCCAGGCGAGCCGGGCGGTGTTCCAGGTGTTCCGGGAGACCACCCCGGTCGTGGAGGGCCTGTCGATCGACGAGGCGTTCCTCGACGTCGGCGGGCTATGGCGGATCGCGGGGCCGCCGTCCCGGATCGCGGCCGACCTTCGCGAGCGGGTCCGGGAGCGGGTCGGTCTGCCGATCACCGTCGGGGTGGCGCGCACCAAGTTCCTGGCGAAGGTGGCGAGCGGGGTCGCCAAGCCGGATGGCCTGCTGGTCGTCCCGGTCGAGCGGGAACTGGAGTTCCTGCATCCGCTGCCGGTCGAGCGGCTGTGGGGGGTCGGCCCGGTCACGGCGGCCAAGCTGCGCGACCGGCGGATCCACACGGTGGGCCAGGTGGCCCGGCTGGGCGAGGCGACCCTCGTCTCGCTGCTGGGCCGGGCGGCGGGCCGCCATCTCGACGCGCTGGCGCACAACCGCGACCCACGGTCGGTGCAGACCGGCCGGCGTCGCGGCTCGATGGGTGCCCAGCGCGCGCTCGGTCGCGCACCGCGCAGCCCGGCAGCGCTCCGCGGTGCTCGCGGGCCTCGTGGACCGGGTGACCCGCCGGATGCGCGCGGCGGGCCGAGCGGGCCGCACGGTGGTGCTGCGGCTGCGGTTCGACGACTTCGCGCGGGTCAGCCGCTCGCACACCCTCCCCCGTGCGACGTCACACACCCAGACGATCCTGGACGCCACCCGCCGCCTGCTGAGGGCCGCCCTGCCTCTGATCGAGGAGCGCGGCGTCACGCTGGTCGGCATCTCCGTCGGCAACCTCGACGACCGTTACGTGCAGCTCGCGCTGCCGTTCGCCGAACGCGACGGGACGGCCCTCGACGCCGCGCTCGACGCGGTCCGCGACCGGTTCGGCTCGTCCGCCATCACCCGCGGCGTGCTGGTCGGCCACGACACCGGATTGGAGATGCCGATGCTCCCCGACTGACATCACCCCGGCCGAGCCAACCGCCACGACGGGGGCACACCCGACAGGCGGTGACGGCCACTCCGAAGCGCCCCCATGCACCACGAACCGCGCGTCGTCGGTGTCTCCCCTTCGGTGCCGTTGAAGCCGAGTTCGAGGACGTCACACCCTCTACGGCATCCTAGGATGAAGACCGGAGTCGGATGACCCACGACGAGGCCGGCAAGGCCGCGGAGTTATCGGTGAGCGCGGGCCGTGTCGCACCGCGGCATCGGCGGCGCGGATCGGCGCGGGGCCACGGTGCCGCACCGCAAGCAACGACCCCGAGCAGCCCGGCCAGGCCAGGCAGCGATCGGGTCAGCGACGGCACGGCGAGCCGTGCGCGCTCACTCGCCCGAGGCCATGCCTGCCCGCGGCGCAGGCTGCGCGGCGCAAGCGGTCCCGGTGTGTGAGGGGCTACCGGACGGGCTACCGGGCGGCGAGGCGTTCCAGGTAGGCGGTGATGGAGGTGCGGATCTCGTCGCTCGACCAGACCTCGATGATCTCCTCGGTCGAGCCGGCCGCCATGAGCCGGCGGGCGTCAGCGCGGAGGGCGTCCTTGGTGACGGCGAACGACGTCCTGGGGATGGCGGCCAGAGCCGCGGCGCGGGCGACGGCGGCGTCCAGCAGGTTCTCCGGCGCAACCACCTCGTCGACCAGGCCGGCGGCGAGGGCGTCGTCCGGGCGGAGGGTACGGCCGGTAAGGACGAGCTGCGCGGTCGCGGTGCCGGCCACGAAGCGGATGGCCTCCAGGGCGGAGGCAGGGAAGGGGACGCCGACGAGGAGTTCCGTCACGCCGATCGTGCCGGCGGACATGAAGCGGTAGTCGCACGAGGCGGCGATCACGCAACCACCGGCGATCGCGTGGCCGTTCACGGCGGCTACGACCGGGCGAGGGTGGTCGAAGACCGCGTGGAAGGCTTCGTTCAGGGCGAGGACGAACTCGCGGGTGTACGGGGCGCCGCCCTCCACCAGGCGCTTCAGGTCGACGCCGGCCGAGAACGCGCGGCCCGCGCCGGTGACGACCACGGCGGCGTCCCGGAGGTCGTTCAGCGTCTCGGTCAGCGCGCGGACCGTCTCCAGGTCGAGCACGTTGACCGGGCCGTTCCGCAGCGTCACCACGGCGACGCCGTCCCGTTCGTCGACTGTGACCATCAGACGCACCTCCGCTGATGATCATAGGGCCGCTCGGCCGGGTTTCCGCTCTGCGACCCCGGTCACGGCCGCGCTCCTTGCCCCGCGATGGCTGACGCCGCAACGCCACCCCGGCGCCAGCACCACCAGCCACGGCGCCGGCCATATACGGCGCCAGCGCCAGCGCCACCCCCACAGCGCCAGCAACACACGGTGCCATCCGCCAGCGCCACCCGCCGCACCGCCACGCGCCGCAGCGCCATGCGCGGCGGCAGAGGAACGGCGGGTCAGCCGCGTGGGTCCGGCACGCCCTCCCACGGGTTGTAGTCCACCTCCAGCGGCTCCTGCTCCGGCCGCTCCCCCTCCGGCACGTGCTGCAGGTTGATCCGGATCCGGTACCAGATCGAGCTACGCCCCCGCATCCCGTCGACCAGGATGTCGGCGGGTTGCAGGTACGGGACCACCGCCGCGTGCCGTTCCTTCCAGCGCTCCAGCGCCGCCAGGGACTCGTCCTTCGTCTTCGAGCGCGCGATCTCGATCAGCGGCATCAGCGACTGGCGGCGGCCGACGCCCTTCGGCGGCTTCTCCGCCGGGCCGAGCTGGCGCGCCAGCTCCAGCAGCGGCTCCAGCGAACCCGCCGACGACTCGATGCCGGACCACGGGTCGCCGAGGGACTCGTACCGGGCCGGCATCGTCGTCAGCGTGAAGTCCGCCGGGCGGCAGTCGGGGACCTCGGCCCACGTCAGCGGCGCGGAGACCCGCGCGTCGGGCAGCGGCCGCACGGAGTACGCCGACGCCACCGTGCGGTCCTTGGCGTTCTGGTTGAAGTCGACGAACACCCCCTGGCGCTCCTCCTTCCACCAGCGGGCCGTCGCCAGGTCCGGCACCCGGTTCTCCACCTCGCGGGCCACCGTCTCGGCGGCCAGACGCACGTCGCGGTAGCTCCACTTCGGCTCGATGCGGGCATAGATGTGAAAGCCGCGCGAGCCCGACGTCTTCGGCCACGCCGTCAGGCCGTGTTCCTCCAGGACCGCGCGGGCCACCAGCGCAACCTCCACGATCTGGGCCCATTCGACGCCGGGCACCGGGTCGAGGTCGATGCGCAGCTCGTCGGGATGGTCGAGGTCCTCCGCCCGTATGGGATGGGGGTTGAGGTCGACGCAGCCGAGGTTGACGACCCAGGCCAGCGCGGCGGCGTCGCGGACCACCGTCTCCGCCGCCGACGTGCCGGACCGGTAGCGCAGCTCCGCCACCTCGATCCACGGCGGCCGCTTGGCCGGCGCGCGCTTTTGCCAGATCGCCTCCTCGGCGATGCCCTTGACGAAGCGCTTGAGCACCATCGGCCGCCCCGCGACGCCGCGCAGCGCGCCGTCGGCCACCGTCAGGTAGTACCGCACGAGGTCCAGCTTGGTGTGCCCGGCCTGCGGGAAGACCACCCGGTCCGGGTTGGTGACGGTCACCTCGCGGCCGGCGATCGAGAGTACGGTCGACGCCACGCCACCCACCCTAGTTACGAAAGGGACGGGTCGACGGCGATCAGCACCTTCCCGACCGCACCGCCTTCGACGGCGTCGTGCGCCTCGGCGGTGGACTCCAGCGGGAAGACCGTCGTCGGCAGCGGCGTCAGCGAGCCGGCGGTGAGCGCGGCCGTGACGTCGGCCGCCGCCAGGCGGAACGCTTCGGCCGGCAGCGTGTAGAGCAGCACGAAGCGGAGCACCAGGTTGCGCGTCATCAGCTCACGCACCGGCAGCGTCGGCTGCGTCGCCTCCGCCGCGTACGACACGATCGTCGCGGACGGCGCCGCCACGGCGAGGTCGAGCGCCAGGTTGCTGGCCGGCGCCACCTCCACGATCCGGTCGACGCCCTCCGGTGCCACGGCCCTGATCTGCGCCGCCGCGTCCGCCGACCGGTAGTCGACCACGTGCGCGGCCCCCGCCTCCCGCGCCAGCGCCGCCTTCTCCGGCGACGACACGGTGGCCAGCACGGTCGCCCCCGCCGCGCGCGCCAGTTCGATCGCGTAGTGACCGACGGCTCCGGCGCCGCCGGCCACCAGCACCGTCCGGCCCGTGACCGGGCCGTCGGCGAACAGGCACCGGTGCGCGGTCACGGCCGGCACCCCGAGCATCGCCCCGAGCTCCAGCGGTACGCCCGGCGGCAGCGGGACGGCCTGGTCGGAGGGGACCACGGTGTACTCGGCGGCGGTCCCGTACGGCCGGCGGTACGCCGCGAGGTAGGTCCAGACCCGCTCGCCGAGCCGCGAGGGCGACACCCCGGGCCCCACCTCGTCGATCACGCCGGCGCCGTCGTGGTTCGGCACCTGGAAGTCCGCCGTCAGCGGCAGCGGCACGGCCCCCGAGCGCCACTTCCAGTCGGTGGGGTTGACGCCGGAGTACGCGACGCGCACCCGCACCTCGCCGGGCCCCGGCGCCGGGGTGTCGATCTCCTCGACCCGCAGCACGTCACCGGCGGGACCGTGATCACGGAAGACAGCGGCACGCATGCGATCAACGATACGGCGCCGGACGGACATCCATTGACATCTAATAGTTAACCTTACTAATATTTCGCTGCCCCGGTCGGCGCGGGGTCCATCCGGCCACCGCTCCGAAAGGTCTCGCCATGCGCAGAAGATCCGTCGCCCTCCTCGCTCTCGCCGGCACCGTCGCGGCCCTCGCCGCCCACGCGCCGGCGCAGGCCGCCGTGCTGCCCAACGGCTTCAAGAGCGTCGGCTACATGCCGTCGTGGTCCGGCAGCGCCACCGCCATCCCGTACGGCAAGCTCACGCACATCAACTACGCGTTCGTGCTGCCGAACGCCAACGGCAGCCTGACCCCGGTGGAGAACCCCGGCAAGCTCCAGCAGATCGTCCAACTCGGCCACGCCAACAACGTCAAGGTCCAGATCGCGATCGGCGGTTGGAACGACGGCAACGACTCCGGCTTCGAGCAGATGGCCGCGAACGCCGGCGCGCGCAGCGCGTTCGTCACCAACGTCGTCAACCTGGTCAACCAGTACAACCTCGACGGTGTCGACATTGACTGGGAGTACCCGGACCCCGGCGCCTCCGCCACGAACTTCACCGCGCTGATGTCGCAGCTCAGCAGCGCGATGCACAGCCGCGGGAAGATCCTCACGGCGGCGGTGGTCAGCGGCGGCACGACCGCGCAGGGCGTGCAGCCCGCCGTCTTCGGCTACGTCGACTTCCTCAACATCATGACGTACGACGGCGGCTCGCCGCACGCCAACTACGACTGGACGGTCAGCAGCGTCAACGCGTGGAAGGCCCGCGGCCTCCCGGCGAGCAAGGCGGTCGTCGGCGTGCCGTTCTACAGCCGGCCCGGCTACTACACGTACGCCCAGATCGTCGGCATGAACGCCGCGAACGCCAATGTGGACTGCGTGACGATCGGCGGCGCGCAGCAGTGCTACAACGGCCTGCCCACGGTCCGCCGCAAGACCCAGTGGGCCATGGCCAACGCCGGCGGCATCATGAACTGGGAGCTGTCCCAGGACACCACCGGCGCCACCTCGCTGGTCAACGCCATCTACGAGGTCGCGACCGGCGGCACGCCGCCGCCGGCCGGCCGCACGGGCCGCATCACCGGCCTCGCCGGCAAGTGCGTCGACGTCGCCGGGGCCAACACCGCCAACGGTACGGCCGTCCAGCTCTACACCTGCAACGGCACGAACGCCCAGACGTGGACGGTCGGCACGGACGGTACGGTCCGCGCGCTCGGCAAGTGCATGGACGTGGCGAGCGGCTCCACCGCCAACGGCGCCAACGTCCAGCTCTGGGACTGCAACGGCTCGGGGGCCCAGGTCTGGCAGGCCCAGGCGAACCAGACGCTGCGCAACCCGCAGTCCAACAAGTGCCTCGACGTCCGGGACAACAACTCCGCCGACGGCACCCGCCTCCAGATCTGGGACTGCTTCGCCGGCGCCAACCAGCGCTGGACGCTCCCCTGACCGACGGGCTGACGGGTACGGCGGGCGGCGACCCGCCGTACCCGCGGCCAAGGGTCCGTTTCGCGGCGGGTCCAGCCGCTAGCGGCGGGCCGCCGCGAGCCCCGCGCGGACGCCGGCCGCGTCGAGGTCGGCGCCGTAGACCGGCGTGCCGGGCTCCTGCCGCCAGCTCTCGTCGAGGCCACCGGCGTCGACCGGATCGAACCCGAGCGCGTCCACCAGCGACGACACCACCTCCTTGGCCTCGGCGTCGTCGCCGGCCACCGGCAGCGCGATCCGCCCCGGCGTCCCCGCCGGCACGCCCTTGTCCGCCAGGTGCCCGGCGTAGATGGTGTTGAACACCTTCACCACCCGCGCGCCGCGCAGGTGCTCCGCCGTCCAGCGCGACGACGTCTGGCCGTCCTCGATCGGGTCGATCCGGCCGTCGCGCTGCGGGTAGTAGTTGTCCGTGTCCACGACGATCCGGCCCGCGAACGCGTCCGCCGGCAGGGACGGCACGGCCCGCGTCGGGATCGAGACGATCACGAGGTCACGGGCGGCGGCCTCGGCGACCGTCCCGGCCGTGACGCCTGGCGCGGCGGCCAGCTCCGCCAGCGTCGCGGGTCCGCGCGAGTTGGCGACCACCACGTCGTGCCCGAGGGCCCCCAGCCGCCGGGCCAGCGTACCGCCGATGTTTCCCGCTCCGATGATTCCGATCTCCATACCCGGTGCAACGAGCCGGCCGGCGCCGCGCTTCCCGACCGTCAGTCGAGCGCGTCGCAGACGTTCTCCTCGTCGCCGACGGCGACGGCCATCCGCCGCACACCCGAGGCGTCGAACGTGATCGTGTGCAGGCCGTCGAGGATGTAGTAGCCGCGCGGGTAGCGGTCCTCGGGCCGGAAGCCGAACCCGGCCGGCCCGACGATCGTGTAGCGCTCGTAGCCGCCGTCCGGCCGGTAGACCGCCGCGCCGGAGCCACCCGCGTCGCGCCGCGCCGTCGCGCCGGTGTCGCCGTTGACGAAGTCCACGACGAGCGGCCCGGCGAACTCCTCCCGCCGCACGGCGCCGTCCGCGTACCGCCCGGTGACCCGGACCCGCACGTCCTGCTCGACGACTGTGACCGAGAGCGGGAAGTCGCAGTACCGCCCGGCCGGCGCGGTCCACTCCGGCTGCACCCAGGTGCGCCACGGCTCCGGGTGGTACCCCGGCAGCAGCGTGCTCAGCGCCATCGCCCCGGCGACGAGTGCGTTCATCGATCCACCGTCCCTAACCACTAAACCTGTATTAACCGGTGTTCTAAGAACTAGTGGTTAGTTGGGCGGACGTCAAGGCATACTGTCGGCGTGCACTGGATCGACGTCGACGGCTACCGGCTCCCGCGGCTGCTGGCCGGCCATCCGGGTCTGGAGCTGTGCAACACGTGGGCGGGCTGGGGCGAGCCGCCGGCACCCCACCGCGAATGGCTGCGCGACTACGACCACCTGGTCGCCTGGGCCGTCCACGCGGGCCTGATCGAGGCCGCGGCGGCCCCGGAGCGCGGCACCGGCCCGGACGGCGTGCTCGACGAGGTGCGCGCGCTGCGCACCGCCCTGCACGACGTCCTGCTGGACCCCGCCGACACGGCCGCGTTCGCCGTCGTGGCGCGCCACGCCGAGCGCGCGGCGGCCACCGCCCGGTTCGTCCCGGACCCACCCCGGTGGGAGCTGACCCCGGGGCCCGACCTGCCGCTGCGTGCCTGCGCGCGGGCGGCCGCCGAACTCCTCGCGAGCCCGGCCCGCGGCCAGGTCCGCGCGTGTCCCGGCGACGACTGCGGCTGGCTCTTCCTCGACCCGCGCGGCCGCCGCCGGTGGTGCGCGATGGCCGTGTGCGGCAACCGCGCCAAGGTCCGGGCCTACGCCGCCCGGCGGTGACCTACTCCTCCTCGTACCGGGTCGGCGGGAAGGGGTTGTCCTCGCTGAGCGGACGCGTCTCCAGCTCGTCCTCCTGCCGCGCCGCGACGCCCTCGATGTCCTGGACGACGCCGGAGTCGCCCGGATTGGCCGGCACGGGCACGTCGGTCGCCGGCGGCACCGCGTCGGGGTCGTAGTCGGACACCCCGGCGTCGACGCGCTCCTCCTCGGTCCGGCGGGCCAGCTCGTCGTCGTCGAGCCGGTCCGGCGCGCCGCCGTGGAACCGCCGGTCACGCTGGCCCTCGGCCGCCTCGGTGGTGAAGTCCTCGTCGCTACCCATGCTCCCAGTCTTACCCGCGACGACTCGACGACACCGGTTTCACCGGATCATTTCCCGGGTCCGCGGTGGTCTCGACCGTCGCTCCCGCCGGGCACCGCTCGCTGACGCGTCGCTGCCAGGTCCGCCGCGGGTCGCCGCGGCCCGTCACCAGCGGTTCTCGAGCCACTGGTCGACGCCGGTGAGGGCCGCGAGCTCCGTGGGCGACGGCAACGGGACCGGGCCCGGTTCGTCGGCGAGGACGGCGGCCAGCTCGCGCGCCATGCCGGTCACCGACGCGGCGATCAGCAGCTGCGACATCAGGTAGAGCGCGAAACCCAGCCGGCGCGCCTCGTCGACCGGCAGGTGCCGGCCGGTCGGCGAGTGGACCACGACCCGTCCGGGTGGCACGCGTTCGAGCAGGAACTGGTACGCCGACATCCGCCGTGCCCGGTCGGCCGGAGTGTCCGGATAGTTCAGGTAGCGGGTCATCAACGGCATCACGAGGTCCGCGCCGCCGTCCAGATAGGACAGGCAGCGCTCGCGGGCGGTCTCGACGGACTCGCGTACCGCGTCGGTCCGGACGATGAGCGTGGTGTCGTCGCCGATCTCGGCACGGGCGGCGGCGATGTCGGCCGCCATCTCCTCGGCCGTCCGGAGTGGACGGTCCTTGCCGAAGCCGTCCCGGTCCTCGATGACGACCGCCGCGGCGCCGGCGCCGACCGCGTCACGGACCCGGGTACGCACGTCGCGCGCACCCTCCAGCCCGCCCTGCGCGTCGACGACGACCGCGAGCCCGGCGACGTCCACCAGTTCCCGGGCCCGGTCGAGGTAGCGGTGCCACGGATCGCCCGGCGCGGCGGCCTCCGCCGCCTGGAACCCGAACGGCGTCAGGTACGCCGTGCCGATCCCGGCGCCCTCCAGCACCCGTGCGCCGACCACGTCGTAGCAGCCCGGGGCGACGACCAGGTCTCCCGAGGCGAGGGCGTCGCGCAGCCAGGCACGCGGCACCGGCGCGATGTCCGCGCCGTCGACGGCACTGTCGTGACGGATGGTCCGGCCTCCCCGTTCGCTCCGACCACCTACACCGTACCGCCGGACCCGCCCGTTCTGTCCGATAACGGCCGGTTCATCCCTCGCCGCGCGGCAGGGACTGGCGGGCGGCGAGGGCCGCGCCGCGGGCCCCCGCCATGTCGAGATCCGGCACGAGCGCGAACGCGGCCGCGCGGGCCTGCTCCTCCCGCAACTGCGTGTGCGCGCGGACCTGGCGCAGGAACCAGTCGCCGAAGGCCGCCGACGCCTGCACCACGCCCCCGCCGACGAAGTACGCGTCCGGGTCGGTGAAGTTCGCCGCGATCGTGAAGAGCCGCCCCAGCGCCGCGGCCTGCTGCTCGAAGATCTTGATCGCCAGCGGGTCGCCCGCCTCGCCCAGGGAGCGCACCATCTTCGCCGCCGCCGCCAGCGAGGGCTCCGCCGCCAGCGGATGGCCCTCGAACCGGGTCAGCCAGTACGGCAGGAGGTTGAGCTCGATCGCCGTCAGCGACGCCACGCTCTCGGCGTCGCCCCGGAACCCGCAGTTGCAGGCCGGCACCGGCTGGCCCGGCCCCAGCAGCCCGTCGAGCGGGATGTGCACGTGCCCTAGCTCGCCCGCCATGCCGGCCGCACCGGAGACGATCCGGCCGGACTCGATCACGCCGCCGCCGAGGCCGGTGCCCACGATCGCCGACACCGACGACCGGCTCGGCCCCATGAGTCCGAAGTGGACGTGATGGGCGTAGAGCGCCGCCGCGTTGCCGTCGTTGTTGTAGACCACCGGGAGCCCGAGCCGCGCCTCCAGGGCCCCGCGCACGTCGAAGCCGCGCCACTCCGGGTCGACGAAGTTGGTGGAGCCCTTGGTCGAGATGACCCCGTCGGCGGTGGCCGGGCCGGGAGTGTCGAGGCCGACGGCGCGGACCGCCGCGCGCGGCACCCCGGTCAACGCCAGCACGTCGTCGAACGCCGACGCCAGCGCCTCGACCGCGACCGCGGGCCCCTCCCGGACCCGGCTCGGGCTCTCCACCAGCCCGTCGACGAGGAAGGCACCGGCCGCGTCGAGGACCGTCGCGTTGTTGGCGTTGCCCCCGTTGTCGAGGCCGACGACGACCCAACTCCCGCTCATGTCCCCGATCCTGTCACGACGGCCGCTCAGCCGCGGTCATCCGGACGCCGGAGCCGCTTGATCTCGCCCCGGCGCTTCTTCTCGGCGAGCCGCCGCTCCTTCGCCGCCCGCGACGGCCGGGTGGCGCGCCGCGCCGGCGGTGGCGGCGCGATCGCGCGCGCGATCAGCGCGGCCAGCCGGGCCCGGGCCGCGGCCCGGTTGCGCAACTGCTCGCGGTGCTCGGCGGCGACGACCGTGACCACCCCGCCGACCAGCCGGTGGGCCAACCGCTCGATGGCCCGGGCCTTGAGCGCCGGTGGCAGCGCCGTCGACGCGGCGAGGTCCCAGGACAGCTCGACCCGGGAGTCGGCGGTGTTGACGCCCTGCCCGCCGGGCCCGGACGACCGCGAGAACCGCCAGCGCAGCTCGCCCTCCGGGATCTCCACCCCGGGCCGCACCGACACCCCCGCCACGCGGCCCAGCATAGGCGGCGGCGGTGGCCGACGCGGACCGCCAAGATCGATACGGCCGAAGCCCGGCCAACCGGGATGATAGACGGGCAAAATTCGCATATGGAGTACGCCCTGCCGACGCCGATCGCACCGACCCTCGCGGTCGGAGCGGATCCGGCGGACGGCCGCGCGTCCGGTGACGGCCGCACCGCCCGGCTCGGCGGCCCGGCGGACCTCGCCGTGGAGCAGATCCTGGTCGACCTCCACCCCGGCTGCCCGGCGCGCCGCTGGGCGGCCGAGCGCGGCCTGCCGGTGCGCGCGGTCGCGCGGCACCACGCCCTCGTCGCCGCCGTCATGGTCGCCCACGGCCTCGGCCCCGACGACGAGGTGATCGGCTTCGCGTTCGACGGCGGCGGGTACGGCCCCGACGGCACCACCTGGGGCGGCGAGGTGCTGGTGGCGTCGTACAAGGGCGTCCGCCGCTTCGCCCACCTGGCGCCGGTGCGGTACGCCGGCGTCTCCCTCCACCGCGCGACCTCTCCCGGCCGGCCGGAGGTCGCGGCCGGCGCGGCGGGCCGGGGCCGGCACCGCCTGGCGCTGGCGTACCTGCGGGCCGCCGGCGTCCCCTGGGACCTCGACCTGGCGCCGGTCCGCGCGTGCCCCTCCCGGGAACGCCGGGTCCTCGCGGCCCAACTGGACAGCGGCCACGGCTGCGGCACGACGTCGAGCATGGGGATGCTGCTGGACTCGCTCGCCGCGATCACGGGCGGGCCCGGGACGCCACCGCCCGACGGCCCGGCGCGGCCGTACCCCATGACGGGCCCGGAACCCGCCGACCTGGTCCGCGGCGTGGTCGCGGACGTCCGGGCCGGCGTGGCCGCGGACCGGATCGCGGCGCGGATCCGCGCGACGGTGGCAGACCTGGTCGCCGACCTCGCCGACCGCTGCCGCGACGAGACGGGCCTCGACCGGGTCGTCCTGGCCGGCGACGCCCTCGCCGACCCGGCCCCGGCCCGACGCCTGGCCACCGCGGGCTTCACGGTCCTGACCCGCGCGGCCCCGCTCCCCGTAGGCCAACTCGCGATCGCGGCCGCCGGCGGCTGAACCGCGTCCGGCGGCGATCGACGACCACCACCCGCACACGGGCGGGAAGAGGCGCCACCGTCGCCGTCGCGGTCGCACGGCCGTGGCTTCCCGGGCAGCGCGGCCGCCGGCCGACGCCGCGGTCACGGTCTGCGAGTGGCCACGCGGCGGCCACTCACGCACCCCGACCGCGCCACCGCGGCGTCCCGAGCAGCGCCACCCCCGGCCGACGCCGCGGTCAGGGTGTGGGTGTGGCCGGCGCGGCGGTCACCGGCAGCGGCGGGGAGCGCAGCGGCCGGATCAGGGCCGCGATCAGGCTGGTGCCGGCGACGCAGGCGAGCCCGCCGACGACCAGGGCCGCGCCGCCCGAGGTGACCGACGCGACAAGGCCCGCGCGCAGGTTGCCCAGCTCCGGCCCCGCCACGCCGACCACGTGCTCCAGCGCCGCGATCCGGCCGAGGTGGCTGTCGGGTGTGGACGACTGGACGACCGTGCCCCGGGCCACCACCGCCCACGTGTCGGCGGCGCCGGCCACGGCGAGGCAGGCCAGGACCGCGACCAGACTCGTCGCCAGGCCCGCGCCGGCCAGGGCCCCACCCCACACCGCGCCGCAGGCGAGCAGGAGCACGCCGGGCCGGGCGTACCGGGTGGAGAGTCCGGACAGGACCGACGCGACCGCGCCGCCGACCCCGACGGCCGTGAGGAACAGGCCCAGCGTGCGAGGCGAACCGCCGAAGCGTTCCTCGTTGAGCACCGGGAAGAGGGCGACCGGCATGGCGAGCAGCGTCGCGCACAGGTCGGACAGGAGCGCGCCGCGGACCCGCGCGGTCCGGACGGCGAACCGCAGGCCCTCGACCACCGCCCGGGCCCCGGCGCCGCCGGTGGTGCCGCGGGCGGGCGGCAGGCCGGCGATCCCGGCGCGGGCGGCACCGAAGGTGGCGGCGTCGACGAGGAAGCAGGCCGGCGTGCCGGCGGCGGCCGTCACCAGGCCCGCGGCGGCCGGGCCGACCAGCATGGCCAGCTGGAACGACAGGTGCTTGAGCGCGAGTCCCGCGGCGAGCCGCTCGGCCGGCAGCAGCACCGGGACGTAGGCCCGCAGCGCCGGCGCGGAGAGGGCCGAGAGCCCGGCGCCGGCCGCCGTCAGCACCAGCACGACCCAGACCGGCCCGCGGGTCGCGGCGACCAGCGCCAGCAGCAGGCTCGTGACGAGCTGGCCGGCGGTGGCGGCGGCCGCCAGCCGGCGCCGGTCCACCTGGTCGGTGAACGCGCTGCCGAGCAGTGCCACCGCGATCAGCGGCACCGCGCCGGCGAGCCCGACCAGGCCGACGACGGCGGGGTCGCGCGTGCGTTCCCAGACGTGGAAGGTGACCGCGAAGGCGCCGAACTGGCCGCCGAAGCCGGACAGCGTGGTGCCCAGCCAGAGCCCGCGGAAGGCGCGGCTCTCGCGGAGCGGACGCAGGTCCACGAGGGCCCGCCTCACCCCAGTTCCCGCGCGAGGTTGGCCCGCAGCCGCTCGCGGAACGGCCGCCGGTCGAGGGCGGCGCGGATGTCGTCGACCACGGTGGACAGCGGGTACGGCAGCTCCGCCTCCAGCTCCCGCAGCGTCGTCTCGGTCGCCCGCCACTCGGCGACCAGGAACGGGACGACCTCCCGCCCGCGCTCGCTGAGCCGGACCCGCCGCGTCCGGCCGTCGGCGTTGTCGGCGTCCTCGACGAGCCCGGCGGCGCGCATCGCGGCGACCGTCTGGCTCATCGCCGAATGCGTCACCGCGATCCGCGCGGCCAGCTCCTGGATCGTCATCGGCTCGTGCCGGGACAGCTGGATCATCGGCCTGACGAACCGCGTCCGGACGCCCTCGATGCCGGCGTCGTCGTAGAGCGCGGCGATGTCCCGGTCCATCGCGTGGAGCAGGCCCCAGACGGGCCCCCACAGGCTGCTGTCGACAAGGTCCACGGCACAGATGTAACAGCACTTATATAAGTGCTGTCAATTCACGGCTGGCCACCCCGGCCGGGCAGCAGCGGCGCGGCGGTGCCGGCCTTCAGCGCACCCCGCCACACTCCCGCGCCGTAGGCCACGTCGTCGGCGATCGACGCGAGCGTCCACCGGATCGGGTCCAGCGGCGGCAGCCGGCGCCACCACTCCTCCAGCGCCGGCGCGGCCACCAGCGCCGCCAGCATCCCCGGCCGGCGTGCCACCAGCGCGGCGGCGGCCGCCACCGGCAGCGCGAGCTGCGTCGTCGCCCGCCCGACACCCCGCAGCGTCCCGGCGACCGCCTGGGCCGTCATCCGGGGAGCCAGCTCCGTCGGCGCGCCGGCCCGGTCGAGCCGCCGGGCCAGTTGGGCGGTCGCGACGGCGGCGGCACCGGCCGCGAGGAGGGGCCGCCGCGCCACGAGCAGCGCCGCGACCGCGGTCGGCCAGGGCCGCAGGACCACCGGCGCCAGGCGGTCGGGGTGGCGGCGGGCCAGCGGCCCGGCCGACGTCCCGTAGCGGAACCGCCGGGCGAGGAAACCGCGCCACGTCGCCGGCTCGGTGTGCGCCACCGTCACCGACGGGTCGTACCGCACCTGCCAGCCGGCGTCGACCAACCGCCAGGCCGCGTCGACGTCCTCGCCGTACCGCAGCTCCTCGTCGAAGCCGCGCAGCGCCGACCGCCGGACGACGAGCGCCGCGGTGGGCACATAGGACACCCGGCCACCCGGCCGCACCAGCGCCTCCCGGGGCCCGAGGTCGAGCGGCGAGCGGACCGCCGCGTACCGACCGAGCGTCGACCGCCCCGGCTCCCGGGGCACCACCCGGGGGGCGACCGCGCCGACCGCCGGGTCGGCGAAGTGGGCGGTGAGCCCGTCGAGCCAGCCCGGCGGCGCCACGCAGTCGCTGTCGAGGAACGCGACCAGGTCGGTGTCGACGACCGCGAGCCCGCTGTTGCGCGCGGCCGCCGGCCCGCCGGTGCGCTCCCGGACCACCAGCCGCGCGCGGTGCCGTGCCGCGACGGCCGCGACGCCCGCGGCGTCGTCGGAGCCGTCGTCCACGACCACCGCGCGGGTCCCGGTCAGCGACGCCAGGCACCGGTCCAGGTCGTGGACGCGGTCCTTGACGGGTACGACCGCCGTCACGGCGAGCCGCTCCCGGTCGGCCGGCGGCCGCGGGTGGGCGACGCCGGCGGTGACGAGCCGGCGCGCGAGGGTGCCGGCGGCGGCCGACCGCACCGGACCTTCGCGCAGCTCGCCCAGGAGGCGGCGGCCGGCGGGGGTCAACCGCAGCATCCGCCGGGGCTCGCCGCCGAGCAGGTCGCCGCCGGCCAGCTCCACCGTGTCCGCGTCGAGCACCAGCTCGAACCCCGGCGGCAGCGGCGGCAACCCGGCCGTCCGCGTCACCACCCGCTCACCCATGACCCCACCTCACAGCGCCAGCCCCGCGTCCACGGGGACGACCGCACCCGTCATGCCGCTGGCGCCGGGGCCCGCGAGCCAGACCAGCGCCGCGGCGACCTCCTCCGGCCGGAGCAGGCGCTCCAGCGGCTGCTGCCGCGCGAAGTCCGTCGCCGACGGCAGGCCGTAGAGCCGGGCACTCTCGTCGAGGATCGGCGTCGCGGTCGAGCCGGGGCTGACGGCGTTGGCGGTGACGCCGGTGCCGCGCAGGTCCGCCGCGAGGCCCCGGATCAGCCCCGCCACGCCGGCCTTGGCCGCACAGTACGCCGCCAGCATCGGCAGGCCGCGGGTCGCCGCGGCCGACGCCACCGCGAGGAACCGCCCGGAGCGCGGCGCGGGCCGCCGCAGCAGCGCCGGGACCGCCGCCCGGGCCAGCGACACCACCCCGCCGAGGTCGACGTCGACGACCGCGTCGACCTGGTCGCGCGGCATCTCCCACAGGGGTGCGCCGCCCGCGATCACACCCGCCACCGCGACCGCCGCGTCGAGCCCGCCCCACCGCTCCTCCGCGGCGGCGACGGCGGCCCGCAGCGCCGCCTCGTCGCGGACGTCGGCGCGGAACCCGACGGCGGCGCCGCCCGCGGCCCGCAGCGTGCGTTCCAGGTCGGCGGGGCCCGCCAGGGCGTACGGCAGCGCCGGGTCGTCGGCGCACGCGTCGACGGCCAGGACCCGCCACCCCTCGGCGGCGAGGGCGACGACCGTGGCCGCGCCGATGCCCCGCGCCGCCCCGGTCACCAGCGCGACGCCGCTCACCCCGCCACCCTATCGGGAGCCGCGCCGGCCCAGGCCGCGACGGCCGCGACCAGGTCGGCGGCGAGCGAGGCCAGCAGCCGGCGGCCCTCCTCGGCGGTGGCGCCGGCCGGGTCCCCGAGCACGCCGTTGGCGCTCACCGCCCGGACGCCGCCGGCCCGCAGCGCGGGCATCAGGGCGGCCAGCGGCGCGGTGGCGCCGGCCTCGGCCCGCGACAGGCGGACCGCCGACGGCGCGAGGGCCAGTTGCAGCGCGGTCTCCACCCGCCCGGCGTGCGCGTCGCCGCGCCAGCGGGGGAACCAGGCCAGCACGTCGCGGGACTCCCGGCGCAGCTGGGCCACGGCGGCCGCGACCGCGTCGGCGTTGCCGCCGTGGCCGGAGACCACGAGCAGCCGGGAGAACGTGCGCGAGGCGGAGCGGCCGAGCTCGACCAGCACGGTGGTCAGCGCCGCCGTGCCGATCGACAGCGTGCCGGGAAAGCCCTCGTGCTCGCCGCTGGCCCCGTACGGCAGCGGCGGCGCCACCACGACGTCGGGCCGCGCCTTGGCCAGGGCCGCGCAGAGCGCCGCGGCGACGTCGGTGTCGGTGGAGAGCGGCAGGTGCGGGCCGTGCTGCTCGGTGGAGCCCAGCGGGACGGCCAGGACCGTGCCGGTCGGCAGCCCACCCGCCTCGGGCCAGGTCATCGCGCCGAGCCGGGTCATCCCTCGTCCAGGTAGCCGCGCCGGCGCAGGTAGTCCAGGAGCGCGTCGGCCGCCTCCGCCGCGGACGCCGGCGCGACGATCTGCGGCGGGTCGTGGGCCACCAGCACGCCGGTCAGCTCCATCAGCCGCTCGTGCGACGTCGCGCCGGCCGGCGGGGGCACGACCCGGGTCCGGGGGCGGTACGGCCCTACCGAGGTCACCTCCACCCGCGGGCCCGGACCCACCGCGACCGCCGCCACCGGCACGGGGCTGGTCGACGCGGCCAGTGTCGCCGGCAGCGAGGCCCGGCGCAGCCGCACGCCGGCACCCTCGACCGAGCAGACGGCCGGCCGGGGGATGCGCAGCCGTTCCCGTCGGCCGCCTTCCAGCCGGCGCTCGCCGCGCAGCTCGTCGCCCTCCGCCGCCAGCGCGACCAGCCCGAGCGCCTGCGCGGCGCCGAGCGCGTGCGCGAGGTACGCCGGGAACGCCCCGGTCCCCCGGTCGGTGGACGCGTCGCCGCAGAGCACCACGTCGGGTGC
>Ga0164243_10003823_pt1 | contig 23920 bp, 16 predicted proteins | sample OricompcompostOP_FD_108781 | JGI IMG/M metagenome (GOLD analysis project Ga0164243, IMG submission 108781) | Organic Plus compost microbial communities from Emeryville, California, USA - Original compost - Organic plus compost (OP) | ecosystem: Engineered > Solid waste > Mixed feedstock >...
AGTACTGCGACGTCGGGATGGCGAAGGTCCGCGCGGAGATGGAGGCCAAGTTCGCCCCGTACCGGAAGGCGCTCAAGAACGACAAGCTGTCGATGGTCGTGATCGAGGGGGCCAACTCGGCGCGCGCGTACATCCTGCCCGGCGGCAAGGTGTCCACCGATCCGAAGCGGCTCGCGGCGGCCGCGGTCTGGTTCTCCGACACCACGACCAGCGACCGCGTCGCGTGCCGCGGCAAGGACCAGCACGTCGTGCACCGCTACCAGTTCGACAAGAACCACAAGCTCGTGAAGACGACCGACAAGTCGTATTGCGGCAAGGTGCCGGCGCGCGCCTTCAAGTAGATCCGTCAAGTCGCGGCGCGCGCTTCGATACTGATCAGATGGATCGGTAGTGATCCGGAATCGCGAGTGAGCGCGTCCGAAACTGGACGAGGATCATCGAGGTAGGCAAGTTGGAGGTCACCGATGGTGACCACGACCGGTTTCGCAGCTGTCGCGCCGCGCTGCGTGCCGTGCCTCCGCCTGTTCGCAGACACGCTCTACGTCGACGATGGCAGCCGCCACGGCGACGAGGTCAAGACCGCGATGCTCCGGCTCGATCTGGACTATGGCGGCCGGCGGGTCCGGCTCGCCGATCCGCGGATGGCCGGCCGCGATCGCATGGCCGAGCTCTCGGCGTGCCGCGTGCTCGAGGGGCTCGGCGCGATCGAGCTGTCGAGCCTCGACGACTGTGCGGTGACGCCCGGCTCCGGCGCGGATTACATCGTCTCGGTCGACGGCGACGTCCACGCGCTGTGTGCGTTCCACGCCTACGCCGTGCCGCAGCTCCGCGCGCTCGGCTGGCGGATCGAGATCGATCCGGACTACCCGTGGCAGGTCGTCGGCGGGGACAACCCGCTGTACGCGTCCGCCGAGCCGGATCCGGACCGTCCGGACTGGTTCGCGCTCGAGCTCGGAGTCGAGGTCGACGGCGAGCGCATCGACCTGTTGCCGACGCTCCTCGACATGCTCGACAACACCGGCGACCTCATGGCGCTGACCCGCTCGTCGCGGCGGTGCGTGGCGCTCAAGGTCGACGAGAAGCGCTGGCTCCCGGTGCCTCCCGCGCGCCTGAAGCTGCTCTCGAAGGTACTGCTCGAGCTGTACCGCAACGGCACGAAGGTCAGCGCACCGGCGATCCGCGCGCCGATCATCGCCGAGCTGTGCTCGACCCTGCACGACGGCGCGCGCCCGATGCGGTGGGTCGGCGACACCAAGATCCGCGAGCAGGCCTACGCGATCGCGATGGGCCCGCGCCGCACGCAGTCGCTGGTCACGGCTCCCCAGGAGCTGCGCGCTGACCTGCGGCCGTACCAGCGCGAGGGCGTGGCGTGGCTGCAGACCCTCCGGGAGCACGGCGCCGGCGGCATCCTCGCCGACGACATGGGCCTCGGCAAGACGCTGCAGACGATCGCCCACGTGCTGATCGAGAAGGAGCAGGGCCGGCTCGACCGCCCCGCGATGATCATCACGCTGACGAGCCTCGTCGGGAACTGGAAGCGCGAGATCGAGCGGTTCGCGCCGCAGCTGAAGGTCGCGGTCCACCACGGTCCGGATCGCCACGAGCGGATCGCCGCGATCCCCGAGCACGACATCGTGATCACGACGTACCCGCTGGTGGCGCGCGATCGCGACGAGCTCGCCAAGATCCCGCTGCACATGGCCGTGCTCGACGAGGCGCACGCGATCAAGAACCACGACGCGCAGGCCGCCGAGGCCGTGCGCCGCCTCGACACCCGCCACAAGGTCTGCTTGTCGGGCACGCCGATCGAGAATCACCTCGGCGAGCTGTGGTCGCTGATGGACTTCCTCAACCCCGGCCTCCTCGGCGGGCGCGAGGAGTTCCAGATGCAGTTCCGGATCCCGATCGAGGATAAGGGCGACAAGGTCCGCCTCGACGCGCTCCGCGACCGCGTGCGGCCGTACATCCTCCGCCGCACCAAGACGCTCGTCGCGCCCGAGCTGCCGGCGAAGACCCAGCTCGTGCGCGCGATCGAGCTCACCGGCGCGCAGCGCGAGCTCTACGAGAGCATCCGCGTCGCCGCGCACGCGGACGTCCGCGCGCAGATCAAGCAGCGCGGCCTCGCCGGCTCGACGATCGCGATCCTCGACGCCCTGCTCAAGCTCCGTCAGGTGTGCTGCGACCCGCGGCTCGTCACCGTCGACGCGGCGCGCGAGATCACGGGGAGCGCGAAGCTCGACGTCTGCCTCGACCTCGTGAAGACGTCGCTCGCCGACGGTCACCGCATCCTGATCTTCTCGCAGTTCGCCCGCATGCTCGGCCTGCTCTCCGAGGGGCTGCTCGCGCGCGGCATCGGCCACGTCACCCTGACCGGCAGCACCCCCGACCGGCAGAAGCCGATCGACGCGTTCCAGTCCGGCCGCTCCGATGTCTTCCTGATCTCGCTCAAGGCCGGCGGCGCCGGGCTCAACCTCACCGGCGCCGACACCGTGATCCACTACGACCCGTGGTGGAACCCGACCGCCCAGGCGCAGGCGACCGACCGCGCGTATCGGATCGGCCAGACCCGGCCGGTGTTCGTGCACGACCTGATCATCGCCGGCTCCGTCGAGGAGCGCATGCTCGGGCTGCAGCGTCACAAGCGCAAGCTCGCCGACGCGATCCTCGACCAGGGCCAGGCGGCTGTCAGCACGCTCACCGAGCGCGACGTCGAGGACCTGCTCGCGCCGCTCGCGTGACGCTCAGAAGATCGGCACGACCGTGGTCACGGCGGCGCCGAACCAGCGGATGTCCGCGGTGCTGAGCTCGATGCCCGCGCCGGTGTCGGGATCGATCTGGATCATCGTGCCGGAGCCGGCCTCGAACCCGTTGTCGGCGAAGCCGTAGAACCGGCCGTCCCAGTAGCCGAGGCCGAAGATCTTGTTGAAGCCCGTGCTCTGCGCCTTCACCGTGGCCTTCCAGGTCACGGGATCGATCTGGGCGAGGTAGTCGGGGGCGTCGCGGTCGTCGCCGACGTCGACGGTGGCGAAGATCCCGAGGCCGTGGATGCCGACGAGGTCGCCGCTGGAGCGGATCTGCTGCCCGTTGTGCGTGCCGAAGTTCCCCATGTGGATCGGCGTCGGCTGCACGCCGCTGAGATCGATCTTGAACACGTCACCGCTCTCGTTCGCGGTGATCAGGATCTCCGGGCTGTTCGGGTCGGCGGGGTTGGTGGGCGCGTACGACAGGCTGTTCGTGTTGTGCGCGTTCTCGGGGAGCTCGCCGAGGAACGTCAGCGCCCCGGTCATCGTGTCGACCCGGTACACCTTCTCGCGCGACACACCGATGGCGCCGCCCTCGCGGTCGATCGCGAGGTCGAGCAGGCTGCGCATCGGATCGAGGCCGGTGATCGGGCCGACCGGCATCGCCGCGAGCGTGATCGGGTTCATCACGTAGAGCATCGACCCGCTGTGCGCGTAGACGCGGGCGTTGCTCGTCGGTTGCGACACGTCCTCCACCACCACGCTGTCGAGGGGCACCGAGCCGTCGGGCGTCGCGCCGTCGCGATCCGAAGGGCCGCATGCGGCCAGGGCCAGGGCCGCGCAGAGGAGTCTCATGGCGGGGCACTCTACCGATCGCCGGTGGCGGAAACAGCCGAAATCGGCGGCAACCCGGTGGCTGGGGATCGCCGTCCCTGACGCCCTGGGCCCGCGAGGTGCGACCTGGAGGTTGCAGTTGGGACACCCGGCGTGTCGCACGGCACACTTCGCGCGATCCAGGGGGGACCACCAAAATCGCGTGCAACCAAGTCCACCGGGATGTGATCATGGGAATCGTGTCCTTGCGTGGCGGGTTCCCGTCACGCCCGTCGCCTCGCGTTCCGCTCACGACCTCCCCGCTCCGATGTCGCCGCCGCCGGTCCCCGATCGCACCGTCACGCTCGCGCCCCGCGAGACGAGCCCCGAGCCGCTGGTGCCGCCCCCGGCCGCGAGCCCCGTCTCCGACGATCCCGAGCGCTACGAGCAGATCGGGGAGCACGCGCGCGGGGGCCTCGGCCGGGTCGTGCGCGCGATCGACAAGCGGCTCGGGCGCACGGTCGCCGTCAAGGAGCTGCTCCGGCGGAGCGAGTCGAACGAGGCGCGGTTCCTGCGCGAGGCCCTGATCACCGCGCGCCTCGAGCACCCGGGCATCGTGCCGGTGCACGAGGCGGGGCGGTGGCCGAACGGCGATCCCTACTACGTGATGAAGCTGGTCGAGGGCCGCACGCTCAAGGAGCTGATCGCGGAGCGCTCGACCACGCGCGACCGGCTGGGGCTGCTCCAGCACGTCATCGCGGTCGCCGACGCCGTCGGTTACGCGCACAGCGAGGGCGTGATCCACCGCGACCTCAAGCCGTCGAACATCATCGTCGGGGAGTTCGGCGAGACGATCGTCGTCGACTGGGGCCTCGCGTGCGACCGCCGGCGCGACCTGCCCGAGCTCGCGCCCGGCGACTACGAGCCGTCATCGGGCTCGGGCCCGGTGTCGACGGTGTCGGGCAAGGTCGTGGGCACCCCGGGCTACATGGCGCCGGAGCAGGCGCGCGGCGAGCCGGTCGACGAGCGCGCCGACGTGTACGCGCTCGGGGCGGTGCTCTACGAGCTGCTGGCTGGATCGCCGCCGCACGCCGACATCACGCCGCGCGCGACGATCGAGCGCGTCCTCGCCGGGCCGCCCGCGCCGCTCGCGATGGTGACGCCCCACGTGCCGCGCGAGCTCGCGACGATCGTGGCGAAGGCGATGGCGCGCGATCCGGTGGACCGGTACCCGAACGCGACCGCGCTCGCCGAGGACCTCCGCCGCTACCAGACCGGCAAGCTCGTCAGCGCGCACTCGTACTCCGCGTGGTCGCTCGTGCGGAAGAAGATCGCGCAGCATCGCGCGCCGGTCGCGGTCGCGGTCGCGAGCGCCCTCGCGCTCGGGGTCGTCGGCGTCGAGTCGTTCCGGCGCGTCGTTCACCAGCGCAACATCGCGCAGCACGAGCGCACGCGCAGCGAGGACGCGCTCGCGCAGGCGGAGAAGCGAAAGCGCGAGCTCGTGCTGCTCCAGGCGAGGACGTCGCTGCGCCGCGATCCCACCGCGGCGCTGGCCTGGCTCAAGGGGTACCCGATCGCCGACGAGGAGCGCGCCGACCTCGTGGATCTGATCGACGAGGCGATCTCCCACGGCGTGGCGCGCCACGTGTTCCGTCCTGGCGCCTGGGTCCTCGACGCCGCGTTCTCGCGCGATGGCGCCACCGTGGTCGCGGCCGTGCTCGACGGCACGATCCGCATCTACGATCTGCGCACCGGTACGAGCACCGTGCTCGGCGAGATGTCGACCTCCGCCGAGCTGCTCGAGATCTCGCCCGACGGCGAGACGCTGGTCGCGGGCGGGCGGCTCGGCGAGGTGGTCGCGTGGTCACTCCGCGGCGGTGCGCCTCGCACCTTGCTCGCGAGCTCGGACGACCCGGTGGTCTCGCTCCAGTTCTCGCGCGACGGGAGTCGCGTGCTCGTCTACAGGAGCAAGCCGACGCTCGAAGCGCACGTCGTGGATCTGGACGGAACCCGCTCGTTCCAGGTCGGTCCGAAGCTGGCGCTGCGCACCGTGGTCGCGAGCGGGGACTGGTCGCGGCAGGTCGCGCAGACCTCGCTGAACGCGCTCGCCGCCCGGATCGACGGCGCGTGGCAGCCGATCGCCCAGACGACCAAGATGATCCGGTTCCACGGGCTCTCGCCGCGCGGCGATCGCGTGCTCGTCCACGACGGGGCGACGGTCTGGTCGGTGCCGTACGGCGGCGGCCGGCTCGAGAAGCTCGTGACGTATGGCGAGCGGATCCACGGCTTCGAGTGGTCCCCCGATCAGCGCGAGGTCGCGATCGTGGGGCTCTCGCACGACCTCGTGATCGTGAACGTCGAGACCGGCGCGGTCCGCGAGCTGCGCGGCCACACCGACGCGCTGTACACGGTGGAGTGGAGCCGCGATGGGCGCCGGGTCCTGTCGGCGAGCGACGACGCGACCGCGCGCGTGTGGACCCTCGCGGACGGCAGCTCGAAGGTGCTGCGCGGCCACGAGGATGACGTCTACCGGGCGCGGTTCTCGCCCGACGATCGGCAGGTGGTGACGGCGAGCCTCGACGGCAGCATCCGGATCTGGGAGCTGACGGAGCCCGCGGAGCGGACGCTCGTCGACGGCAAGGCGATGATCGAGCGCCTCGATCTCGATCGTGATCGCGCCGTCGTGAAGACGACCGGGACGGTGGCGGTGTGGAACCTCGCGGACGGTACGCGCGAGGAGCGGTTCGCCTGGGCCGACGATCCCGGGCACCTCAATCTCGCGGACACCTCGCGAGATGGCTCGCTGCTGCTGGTGCCGCGCGCGGACTGGTCGGTCGACGTCCTCCGCCGCGGCGCTCCGGTGGTGCGACTCGTCGGTCACACGGCGATGATCAACCGGCACGAGCTCTCGCGTGACAACCGCTACGTCTTCACGTCCTCGCACGACGGCACGCTGCGCCGCTGGGACACGGAGACCGGCGCGAGCACGGTGCTCGTCGAGAGCCGGCTGCCCGTGCGCCTGCTCGCGCTGCACGACGATGGGCACGTCGCGGTGCAGGTCGGGGACGAGATCCGGGTCCTCGCTCCCGATGGGACCGCCACGCTCCTCGGCGCCGGCGATCGCTGGTGCGTGCTCGCGGCGAGGTTCGACACCGCCGCGGACCGGATCGTGATCTTGCGCTGCGACCGCACGGCCGCGGTGCACACCGGCTCCGCGCTCGTCGAGCTCGAGCACTCGAGTGGATTGCACCGGCTCACGCTGTCGAGCGACTCGACGCGGATCGCGGGGGCGATGAACGACCGCACCGTGCGCATCTGGGACGCGCGCTCCGGCAAGCAGCTCGCCGTCCTGTCCGGACACTCGGATCTCGTGTACGGGGTCGCGTTCTCGCCCGACGGCGGCAAGCTCGCGACGTCGAGCCACGACCGCACGGTCCGGATCTGGGAGCTCGCGACCATGCGCCATCGCGTGCTGCGCGGTCACGCGGGCGCGGTCGACCACGTGGCCTGGCGCGATGACAGCCAGCTCGTCACCGCGGGCCGCGACGGGACGCTGAAGATCTGGAAGGTGCCGTCGATGGAGGTCCCGTCCGCGGCCGAGCTCCATGCGCGGCTCACCGCCGCGACGAGCGCGCTGATCGACCTCGATCGACCGACGACGCTCGACGGCACCCGCGGCTCCTCGTGACCCTGGCGCCACGCGCGGGCCGATCGCGCTGGGACGTCGTGCTCCCGGGCGCGTGGTCGACGGGAGAGCGCACTGCGTGGCGCACCTCGTGGTGCAGGTGCGCTCCCGTCGCGACGATTTTATCGCTGCTGCAATTGTTCGATCGCCGGCAACACGTGCAGCCGCCGCGCTGGCTAGCGCCGGCGCCAGCGCGCTGCACGTTTTCAGCGGAACCGGATTTCGGTCGCGTTCTGCGAGCATCGCGCGCGTGATTTTGTCTGCGACGGATCGCAGCGCGAGCCCCACTAGGATCTACGTGAGGCGTCGCTGCGCGCGGATGACCATCGGGGCGTATCGTGCTCGATACTCAAGGCACTCCGACGAGGTTCGTGCGCCGTGGTCGCGTGACGCATGCTCCCCGACCAGTGGGCGCGCAGGGTCCGCATTGTGGTTTGTTCCGTGAGTGACTTGATGCGCGTTGCAATTCGTGGTGTCTGTGTCGTCCGCAGTTCGTCGTCGGAGCCGGGTAGTTCGCGGCATGCAGCGTGCACGCGCAGCGTGGCACCAGGAAGGTGTAGGTCATGGTTTCCCCAAGCTCGATCAGCGCCCGTACAAGGATCGCGCTCGTCGACGACCATCCGCTGTTCAGGATGGGCCTGCGAGCGATTCTCGAACGTGACTCGCAACTCGAAGTCGTCATCGACGTCGATCGCGGGGCGCAAGCACTCGAAGTCGCTCCGCAGGGGTTGTTCGACCTCGCGATCGTCGACTGCGTGCTCCCGGAGATGAGCGGTGCCGCGTTCACAGCGGCGCTTCATCGCGTGAGCCCGCAGACCAAGATCCTCGGCCTCTCGATGCTCGACGACCCGCTGCGGATCGCCGAGATGTTGCGGGCCGGGGCCTCGGGGTACGCTCTCAAATCGCAACCACCGGATCGCATCGTCGAGGCGGTGCACCTCGTGATCGGCGGCGTGAGGTACCTGCCGGAGTCGGTGTCCGCGTCGGAGGTCGAGACGCTGGTCAACGAGCCTTCGGCGTGGCCGCTCGAACGACTGACCGCGCGCGAGCGCGAGGTGTTCGCGCTGCTCGCCGAAGGGCAGTCGAACGACGACATCGCGTCGCGCCTGTTCATCGCGCGGCGGACGGTGGAGGCCCACCGTCACCACGTGATGCACAAGCTCGGCGCGCGGTCGGTGGTCGACCTCGTCCGCATCGCGATGCGGCACGGCATCACGGGAGCGTGACGTGCGCGGGCTGCTCGGCTCCGATGACGTTGCCGAGTCCGACGACACGCACGCGAGCGCGCTCGACGGCCTTCGCGAGCTCGGGGCGCTCCGCGCGGCGTTCCAGGATGCCCTGCGCAGGCTGCGCGAGTCCGAGGAAGAACGCGAGCGGGTCGTCGCCCTCGAACGCGCTGCGCGCGCCGAGGCAGAGCGGGCCAATCGCCTCAAGGACCAGTTCCTCGCCGTCGTCTCGCACGAGCTGCGCGCACCGGTGACGACGCTGCTCTTGTGGGAGCGGATGTTGCGAGAAGACGCGCTCGATCCCGACGCGCGCGCGCGTGCGCTCGACGCGATCCACGCGAGCGCGATGCAGCAGGCGCGGCTCGTCGGCGATCTGCTCGACATGTCGCGCGCGCTGTGCGGCAAGCTCCGCGTGGAGCTGCAGCCGGTCTCGCTCGGCGCGCTCCTCGACGCGGTGACGGAGAGCGCGAGAGCCAGCGCGCGGCCGAAGGAGCTGGTCGTCGAGCACCTCGTCGAGCCGGAGCTCGGAGAGGTCGCCGCGGATCCGGGGCGGCTGCGCCAGATCCTCGACAACCTGCTGTCCAACGCGATCAAGTTCACGCCGCGAGGAGGGCGCGTGTCGCTGACGGCGGCGCGCGACGGTGACGAGATCGTGGTCGCCGTGAGCGACACCGGGTGCGGCCTGGCGCCCGAGCTGCTGGCGCAGGTGTTCGAGCCGTTCTGCCAGGGAGGGGAGCCCACCGCGCGCGAGGGCGGCCTCGGGCTGGGTCTCGCGATCGCGAGCGAGCTGGCGACCCTGCACGGTGGCTCGTTGCGCGCGTACAGCGACGGGCCCGGGTGCGGCGCGCGCTTCGAGCTCCGGTTGCCGCGCTCGCTCGATCGCATGAACATGCCGGTGCCGCGCGTGCCGTTGCGCGACCAGCTGCGCGGGGCCTCCGTGCTCCTCGTCGACGACGACTTGCGCGTGCTCGCCGCGTTGCGGACGCTGCTCGAGCGAGCGGGGGCTCGCGTCGAGTGCACGAGCTCGACGGCCGCCGCGTGGAGCGCGCTCCAGGAGAGTCGCTACGACGTCGTGCTCTGTGACATGGCGATGCCCGTCGAGGATGGCTACGTCCTGGTGCGACGGATCCGCGACGCGGGTGCGGCGACGCGGAGGATTCCGGTCATCGCGCTGACAGCGTGTGCGAGCCCGGCAGACCGCGAGCTCGCCCTCGCGGCAGGTGTAGATCGATACGTCACGAAACCCTTCGACGCCGAGTCGCTCATCTCGAGTGTCGCCGGCGTGCTCGCCGAGACGAGTTGAGAGGAGCGTCGACGAGAAACGGGTAGATCTCCGCATAGTCGAGCGCTCGCGAGGCCCGGTATAGAGGACGTTGATGTTCTGGGGGATGCCACATGACGAGGGGGGCGGAATGGGGATGATCGAACAGACGCTCGCGACGCAAGGGGAGGCGTCGTCGCGCGGAGGGCTCGATCTCGAGGCAATGCCAGATCCGGTGATCGTCGTCTCCATGTCGGGACGCGTGGTGGCGATGAACGAGCTCGCAGAGGTGCTCGTCGGCTACGAGCGCCACGAGCTCGTCGGCGACTCGGTCGAGAACGTCCTGGTGTTCGCGGACGGCGACCGTGACTTCGCTGTCCAGCTGCGCGTCGAGTTCATCGGCGCGTTCGTGCGCCACAAGACCGGTCACGAGGTCCCGGTCGAGCTCATGCTCAGCCCCGATCTCCCCGAGCGCGTCGTCGTCATCACGCTACGTGCGCGCCGGGCCGCCGACGAGCGGGCGTCGATCCGCGACGAGGACGTCGCGGCCCTCGGTCACGACCTGCGCGGGCCGCTCTCGGTCATCGCGCTCGAGATCGCGATGCTGGAGGAGCGGCTCGAGACCTCGTCCTCGGAGGAGACCGCGAGGTCGCTCGCCCGCATCGGCCGCAACCTCGCGTTCGTCGATCACATGCTGCACGACCTACTCGATCTCGCCTCGATCGATTCGGCGCGCTTCCGGATCGTGCGCGAGCCCGTCGAGCTCGTGGGGCGCGTCGTGGACGTCGTCGAGCGCACCGTGTCGACGCGCGATCGCGAGCGCGTCTCGGTCGAGGCACCGCCCCGCGTCACCGTGCTCGCGGATGCGCGCCGGATCGAGCGCGTGATCTGCAACTTCCTGCACAATGCGCTGAAGTACTCGCCAGCGCACAGCCCGATCACCGTTCGCGTCGAGCCGGTGGGGAATCGCGCGCGCGTCTCGGTCATCGATCAGGGCCCCGGACTTGCCCCAGACGAAGCCCGCCGCGTATTCGAGAAGTTCCGCCGCGCCCGCTCGGCGCGTACCCACGAGGGAGCGGGGCTCGGGCTCTATGTCAGTCGCAAGATCGTCGAGGCGCATGGCGGACAGATCGGGGTGCAGAGCGTGATCGGGAACGGATCGCGGTTCTACTTCGAGCTGGCGCTGACCGATCCGCGGCCCACGTGACGAGCGCATGATCGGGTGGCGCGAGCACGCGGCGGGCCAAGCCGTTTCGTGAGCGGAAGCGTCGATCGCCGCGCGCACGAGGCCTCGCGCGGGCTGAGCACTCTCGGTGATCTTCGGGCTGCGCGCGCTGACGACACCGTGCGGAGTACCATGCGCTACCCCTGCGCGGTGAGCGCCGAGCGAGCGCTGCTCGACCGCTGGAGCGCTGTCGACCACGGGCGTGCACTCGTACGTGGTCGCCGCTAGCAACGAAGACGGTATGGTGGAGACAGGAGGCGGCATGGCGTACTGGAGCCGACCGATGGAGCGACGCGAGCCCGCGCGTGTTCATGCGCACGGCAGCGTGATGCTCCGGGACGGCGACCACGAGCTGCACGGTCGCCTGATGATGCTCGGCCGGAGCGATCTCGAGATGCGGTGTGATCTCGACGTGGATCCACTCGATCTCGTGGGCCGGCCCGTCTACCTGTCGCTGTGGTGGGATCAGGTCGGGAGCTGGTATGCGGCGCGTGGTCAGGTCCGGCAGGCACGCGTCGAGTCCCACAGCCTCGTCGTCTCCGTCGAGGAGACCTCGCCGGACCTCCTCGCCGCGATCGATCGGGTGCTCGCGGTGGATGACGAGCGTCGGGCCGTCGGCGTCATGGTCGTGGACGCTCGCGACGAGCGGCGTCGAGAGCTCGCGCGGAGGTTCCGCGAGCTGGGCTGCACGGTCATCGAGGCGACGTCGAAGGTCGAGGCGCTCCAGTGCGTCCGCAGCACGCACTTCGACGTCATCCTCGTCGCGGACACGACACCGGAGAACGTCGGGCAGGATCTGCGCGAGTACCTGGCGCTCGTCTACCCGTCTTCTCTCGTTCTCCCGGTGGACGGCGACACCGACCCACCTCGCGTCCTCACGTACGTGCACGGAGCACGCACCGGGTCCGCCGACTGAGGAGATCGTCGGGCGTCAGGCCAGGGCAGGGAGATACGTGACGTCGCTACGGCCGTCGACGATCTCCACGCTGGGATAGAACTCGCGCAGGAACGTCGCGAGCTCGGGGCTCGCGGCGAACCTGCCGGTGAGGACCACGGTCCCGATGTGCAGCTCGTCGTGCTCGAGCTGCGCGATGACGTCCAGCGGTGTCCCGACGACGATCGTATCGGGGCGGGCGCATGCTCTCAGCAACGCGCGGTGCTGCTCGTCCGCCGACACGATGAGCGTTCGCATCCGACTCCACTGGCCTGTCCCGGCCGGCCACCGCGATGTCCGCATGATCGTTCCCCCCGGCGCGCGGAGAAGTGCAATCCGAGGACCACGCATCTCCTCGGCAACCAATGGGTGGTGGCGCTGACAGATTCATGGTCGTGCTGCGAGATCGGCTACAGCAACCGGCCCTCCACATGACGCGGCAGGGTGTGCGGACGCGCTCGCTGCGCGCGCGGTGCGCGGGCGTGGGTCACAGGCCGGTCGGGAACGTCTCGGGGAGCTCGCCGCGCTCCCACAGCGCCGTTCGCTCGAGCGGCTCGAGCGCGCGCGTCTCGTCGAGGTGGATCACGGCGTCGAGCTGGGCGGGCAGGCTGACGTGGAAGTAGTGGCTCGCGCGTTCGGTCTCGGGCCGATACACGACACCGATCGCGCGCTGGAGCCGTGCCTCGTACAGGGCGCCCGTCGCCTCGCCGAGCTCGTCGAGCAACAGCAGGAACCTTCGCATCCCGGTGTGGTGGAACAGCGCCTCGTAGCTGCCAGGTAGGGCGGGGCGCACCCGCTTGCGCTCGGCCGGCTCTCCCCAGTCCGACGCGGCGGTCACCGTGCCCGTGTAGGTCGTGAACCCGACGAGCACCGTGTCGTGCGGGTGGCGCTCGCGGCACAGGTGCCCGAGGTTGATCTCGCCGCGCTCCGAGCGATGTGTCGCGGCGGCGTCGCCGATGTGGGAGTTGTGAGCCCACACGATGACCTTCGCGGGCGCTCCATGACGCGCCGGATGACGCGCCGGATGACGCGCTGGATTGCGGCCGAGGTGATGGGCGAGCGCGTCGAGGGTGTCCATCATGTGCGTGTCGCGGAGGTTCCAGCTCGACACGTAGCCCAGGTACAACGAGCGGTAGTACTCCTCGGCGCGCGCGACGACCCGCGCGTTCTGCTCGGCCTCGAACTGCTCGTCCTCGGCGACGAGGCCGTCCTTCTGGAGCAGCTCGGCGCGGCGCTGCTGGAGCTCGAGGAGCTGCTCGATCACCTCGCGCTCGCAGTCCTCGCGGACGCCACGCGCCGTCGCGGCGCCATACACGTGGGGATCGTCGCCGAAGGTGTCGAAGCACGCGTACCGCTGGCGGGCGGCGCGCGCGGCCACGGGGTCCTTGCGGTCGAGGTACGAGACCACGGCCTCGATCGATGCCTGGAGCGAGTACACGTCCAGGCCGTAGAATCCGACCCGCTGCGCGGGATCCGGGAGGTGGTCGTTGTGCTCGCGCAACCACCCGACGAGGTCGAGGATGTCGGCGTTGCGCCACATCCACTGCGGGAACCTGCGGAACTCGGACAGTGCCTCTGCCGCATCGGCGTCGGTGCCGAGCCCGCGCACGTAGCGGTTGATCCGATACGCGTCGGGCCAGTCCGCCTCGACGGCGATCGCGGTGAACCCCTTCTCGCGGATCAGCCGCTTCGAGAGCTCGGCGCGGAGCCGGTAGAACTCGTGCGTCCCGTGGGTCGCCTCTCCGAGCATCACGAACCGCGCATCCCCGATGCGGGCGAGCAGGCGATCGAAGTCCGATGGCGCGCCGAGCAGCGGCGTCGCGACGTGGCGGATCGCCGGCGCGAGGATGGTGTCAGAGGCCATGGCTCTCGGCGTTACAAGGTGCATACCAGCGGCCGGCCGCTGGCAGCCTTCGTGCACGGGTCTTCGTCATGGCGATGTTTCGAGACCGCGTCGACGCCGGGCAGCGCCTCGCCGCAGCGCTCGCGAAGTATGCGAACGAAGCTGACGTCCTCGTGCTGGCGCTACCACGAGGTGGCGTGCCGGTCGGCTACGAGGTCGCGCGCCGCCTCGGCGCTCCGCTGGACGTCCTGGTCGTTCGCAAGCTCGGCGTGCCGGGGCACGAGGAGCTCGCGATGGGAGCGATCGCGTCCGGCGGTGCGCAGGTGATCGACCGGGACATCGTCGCGATGATCGGCGTGGCGGACGACATCCTCGAGCACGTGATCGAGCGCGAGACCCGCGAGCTCGAGCGCCGCGAGCGCGTGTTCCGCGGCGAGCGTGGCGCCACACCGCTCGACGTCGAGGGCAAGACGGTCGTGCTCGTGGACGATGGCCTCGCCACGGGCTCGACGATGCTCGCGGCGGTCCAGGGCCTGCGCACCCGCGGGCCGCGCCGCATCGTGGTCGCGGTGCCGGTGGGGTCACCGGAGACGTGCGCGGCGTTCCGGCCGCACGTCGACGAGATCGTCTGTCTCGCGACGCCGCAGCCGTTCTATGCCGTCGGGCTCTGGTACGACGACTTCGCGCAGACCTCGGACGACGAGGTTCGCGAGCTGCTCGACCGCGCGGCGCGGGAGATCCCGCCACGCGCGCCCGCACCGCCGGTGTCGACCGCTGCCTCACCTCGGTGAACCATGCCGTCCACGATCACCACCACCTTGCAAGCCGGCGACGTCGAGCTCGCCGCGGACGTGACCGTCCCCTCCGAGGCGCGCGGCCTCGTCGTGTTCGCCCACGGTAGTGGATCGGGGCGCGCGAGCCCGCGCAACCAGCACGTCGCACGTCAGCTCGTACGCGCGGGGTTCGCGACCCTGCTGTTCGATCTGCTGACGCGCGCCGAGGAGATCGCCGAGCGCTACACGCGCCACCTGCGGTTCGACATCCCGTTGCTCTCGGGCCGGCTCGTCGGTGCGGTGCGCTGGGCGTCGCAGCAGGGCGCGCTCTCCGACCTCCCGGTCGGGCTGTTCGGAGCGAGCACCGGGGCGGCCGCGGCGCTGATCGCGGCGACGCGCACGTCGGTGGCGGCCGTGGTGTCGCGTGGAGGGAGACCCGATCTCGCGGGGGCGGCGCTCCCCCTGGTGCGGTGCCCGACGCTGTTCATCGTCGGAGGCGACGACCTCGACGTGCTCGCGCTGAACGTCGAGGCGGCGCGGGCGATGACCGCGCCCGTGAAGCTCCACATCGTCGAGGGCGCGACCCACCTGTTCGAGGAGCCGGGTGCGCTCGACGAGGTCACCGACGTGGCGAGCGACTGGTTCCGCGAGCACCTGCGCCGACCGGCGGCGCCGACGCTCGAGCCGTCCTGGGATCACTGATCGCGGCAGGTACGGAGCCTGCAACACAGGCACGCGATGGCACAGCTCGGTCATGGTGGGCGCCCGCTCCGGATCGCGCAGGTCGCGCCGCTGTACGAGAGCGTACCTCCGCAGCTCTACGGTGGGACCGAGCGCGTCGTCGCCTATCTGACGGAACAACTCGTCTCGCTCGGCCACGACGTGACGCTGTTCGCGAGCGGCGACTCGGAGACGCATGCGCGGCTCGCTCCGGCGTGCCCTCGCGCGCTGAGGCTCGGCGGTAGCGGCGACCCCATCCCGGCGCACTTCGCGATGTTCGAGGAGGTGTACCGGCGCGGCGCCGAGTTCGACCTGATCCACTTCCACACCGACTACCTGCACTTCCCGGTGTCCCACCGCGAGTCGGTCGGTCACGTGACGACGCTCCACAGCCGCCTCGACCGTGTGGACCGGATCCCGCTGTACCGGATGTTCGAGGACGAGCCCGTGGTCTCGATCTCCGACGCGCAGCGCGCGCCGCTGCCGTCGCTCGCGTGGCAGGGCACCGTGTACAACGGGCTGCCGATCGACCGCTATCGGTTCGAGCCCTCCCCGGGGACGTATCTCGTGTTCCTCGGGCGGCTGTCGCGAGAGAAGGGCGTGGACCAGGCGGTGGAGATCGCCGGGCGCGCCGGCCTGTCGCTGAAGATCGCTGCCAAGATCGGGGCTGCGGACCGCGCCTATGTCGCGGAGGTCGTCGAGCCGCTCCTGCGCCAACCCCACGTCGAGTTCCTGGGCGAGATCAACGATCACGAGAAGCAGGAGCTCCTCGGCGGCGCGCTGGCGCTGCTGTTCCCGATCGCGTGGCCCGAGCCGTTCGGCATGGTCATGATCGAGGCGCTCGCGTGCGGTACGCCCGTGATCGCGTATCGCGCGGGATCGGTGCCCGAGCTCATCGACGACGGCGTCACGGGGGCGGTCTGCGACGATATCGACGGCGCGCTCCGCGGGCTCGCGTCGCTCTCCGCGCTGACGAGGGAGGCATGCCGGAGCGCCTTCGAGCGCAGGTTCACGGCGGAGCGCATGGCGCGCGACTACGTCGATATCTACCGGAGGCTGGACGATGCCCGACGAGATCATCCAGATCGAGAACCAGTACTACATCCTGGCCACGAGCACTCGACCGGATGATCGACCGCGCGTCATCAAGGACGGCGAGAGCTTCGCCGTGTTCGACTACGGCGGCGCGATCCGGCCCGTCGGGCGCGGCGAGCAGGGCATCTTCCACGAGGGGACGCGGTACCTCAGCCGGTTCGAGCTCGGCGTCAACGGCCGCCGCCTGCAGCCGCTGCGCTCGACGGTGCGCTCGGATCACGTGCTCGTCGTCGACCTCACCAACCCCGACTACCTCGATCTGCCCGAGCCGCTGACCCGGGACCTGCTCCACGTGCAGGTCCAGAGCTTCCTGCTCCACGGGAGCTGGTACGCGCGCATCACGTTTCGCAACCACTCGCTGCGGTCCATCGAGCTCGACGCGACGATCCGGTTCGCCGCCGACTACGTCGACATCTTCGAGGTGCGTGGCCGCAAGCGCGCCAAGCGGGGGCGGCTGCGCGAGCCCGTGATCGAGCCGGCCGCGGTGGTGCTTGGCTACGACGGCCTCGACGCGGTGTCCCGGATGACCCGCGTGGCGCTCAGCCCCCAGCCGAAGTTCCTGTCCTCCTCGGTCGCGACGCTGGCGCTGCGGCTGCCTCCGCACGAGGAGCAAGCGTTCGACGTTACCGTCTCGTGCCTCGCGAAGCCGGCGGACGCGCACGTCACCGGCGGCGTCGATCCCGCGAGCTTCGACACGGCGCTCGTGCGCAACGCCGAGATGCTCGAGGGGCTCGGCAAGGGCGCGGGGCTCGAGGCCTCGAACCACCGGATCGACGAGTGGATCCAGCGGTCGGATTGCGACGTCGTCATGATGACCTCGAACACGGAGTACGGGCCGTACCCGTACGCCGGGGTCCCCTGGTACTCGACCGTGTTCGGGCGCGACGGGCTGATCACGGCGTTCCAGCGCCTGTGGGTCGATCCGTCGCTCGCGCGCGGCGTGCTCCAGCACCTGGCGGCGCTCCAGGCGACGGAGCACGACCCGGTCCGCGACGCCGAGCCCGGCAAGATCCTCCACGAGATGCGACGCGGCGAGATGGCGGCGCTGAACGAGATCCCGTTCGGTCGCTACTACGGCAGCGTCGACGCGACGCCCCTGTTCATCATGCTCCTCGGGTGGTACTGGCGGCGGACGGCCGATCGCGAGCTCGTCGAGGCGCTGTGGCCGAACGTGGAGCGCGCGCTCGCGTGGATCGAGCACCACGGCGACCACGACGGTGACGGCTTCGTCGATTACCTGCGCCAGTCGTGCACCGGCCTGGTCTCGCAGGGGTGGAAGGACTCGACCGACTCGATCTCGCACCGCGATGGCCGCCTCGCCGAGGGGCCCATCGCGCTGTGCGAGGTGCAGGCGTACGTCTACGGCGCGTTCCGGGCGGCGTCCGCGCTGGCGCTCGAGCTCGGTCGCGAGGCCCAGAGCCACGACCTCGATCGGCGCGCCGACCAGCTGCGCGATCGGTTCGAGGCGGCGTACTGGTCCGACGAGCTCGGCACGTACGCCCTCGCGCTCGACGGTCAGCGCCAGCCGTGCATGGTCCGGACGTCGAACGCGGGGCACGCGCTGTTCGCGGGCATCGCGACGCCCCAGCGCGCCCGCACCGTCGCCGATGCACTCCTGGGGCGGCACATGTTCACGGGCTGGGGCATCCGCACGCTCGACGAGCGCGAGGCCCGCTACAACCCGCTCTCGTATCACAACGGCTCGGTGTGGCCGCACGACAACGCGATGATCGCGCTCGGGATGGCGCGCTACGGGCTCAAGCACTACGCGGTCGACCTGTTCTCCGCGCTGTATCGCGCCGCGGTGGAGTTCGATCTGCAGCGCATGCCGGAGCTGTTCTGCGGGTTTCCGCGCGGCGTGCACGAGTCGCCGGTTCCGTATCCCGTGGCGTGCGCGCCGCAGGCCTGGGCCGCGGGCGCGGTGTTCATGCTCCTGCAGGCGTGTCTCGGCGTCGACGTCGAGGCGCCGCGGCGCCGCATCCGCCTGGTCCGGCCCGTGCTGCCCGAGAACCTGGACCGGCTGACGATCCGCGGGTTGCGCGTGCTCGACGCGTGCGTCGACCTGATCGTCCTGCGGCAAGGCCGGCACGTCGGCGTCTACGTGGACCGCAGCGAGGGGGACATCGAGGTGATCGCGGTCCAGAAGGCGCTGTGACGCGCATCCGAGGGTCGCTGAGCACGCCCGGAGCAGAACCTGCATACCCCGTCGCTCCAGGAGGTATCTCATGGCAAAGCTCTCGTCCGCTGCGTGGATCGTGCACGACGTCGGCCTCGCGGCGTCGCTCGGCGGCACGCTGTTCGGTCGGCTCGCGATGCAGCCCGCGCTCGCGCAGATCCGCGACGCGCGGGAACACGATCTGGTCGCCACGGTCGCGTGGCGGCGGTTCTCGTGGCTCAACCTCGCTGCACATGGAGCGTTCGCGGCGACCTGGGTCGTCGGGCGCACGATGCTGAGCGGGCGCGAGGTGAGCCGCACCGCGCGAACGCTGACGTGCGCGAAGGACGCGCTCGTCGGGGCGAGCCTCGCCACCGGCGTCGCGAGCGTGTTGCTCGGGCGGCTCCTCGGCGTACGGGGCGAGCGCGGCCTCGGACCCGCGCAACAGCGCACCTACGAGGGTGATGGCCACCGCGGCGCCGAGGCGTCGCGCACGCACCAGATCCAGCGCGCGGTCGGGCTCCTGGGCTTGCTCAACCTCGCGGCCAACACGGCGATCATCGGCGTCACCCAGGCGCTCGCGATGGAAGGCAACAAGTCGATGAAGTTCTCGGCGCTGAGCCGCTGGTTGCCGTGACGCTCACGCCGGGACGCTCACGAAGCGCGAGATCTCGCGCAGCAGCGCCTTGGTCGTGACCGGCTTGATCAAGCAGCCGGAGGCGCCGAGCGAGGCGGCGGTGGCCGGTGCGTCGCGGTCTCCCGAGATCACGACGACCGGGACCGTCGTCAGCTCCGGGTCTCGCTTCATGGTCTCGAGCACGTCGGCCCCGCTCATGCCGGGCATGCGCAGGTCGAGCAGCACGAGCGACAGGCCACTCGTGTCGTGCGCCTTGTCGAGTGCCTCGGCGCCGCTGCCGGCGTCCACCACTCGGAGTCGGTGCTGCTCGAGCACGTACGACATCATCTCGCGGATATCGTCATCATCGTCGACGACGAGGATCGTGGGATCGTCGCGGTCCACGGTCATGTCGTGCCTCCGCGGGGCAGCTCGACGATGAACCGCGAGCCCGCCGCTCGGCCAGGCTCGAGCCGGAGCGTGCCGCCCATGTACTCGACGATCGTGCGCGCGATGAACAGGCCGAGCCCGAGGCCGCCGTAGTGGCGCGCGGACACGCCTCGGCCGAACAGCTCGAAGATCCGATCGCGCTGCTCGAGCGGGACGCCGATACCCTCGTCCTCCACGACGAGCCGCGCGACGTCATCCCTCGCGTCGACCTCGAGCGTGATCGGCCCCCCGCGACCGAACTTGATCGCGTTCGACATCAAGTTCATCACGACCTGCTCGAGCCGGAGGCGATCCCACTGCCCCGTGACCCCGGAGGTCGCCTTGATCTCGAGCTTCGATCGCGATCGCTCGAGCTCGGGGGCGTACTGGGCGGCGATCTCGCGCACCAGCTCTCCGAGGTCGACCTGCTCGAGCTCGAGCTGGACGAGACCGCTGCGGATGCGTCCCAGCTCGACGAGATCATCGACGAACCGCGCGAGCCGGCCGATCTCGCGATCGACGAGCGCCAGCATGCGATCACGCCGCGCGGGCGGGAGGTCCTGCCGGTGCAAAGAGTCGACGGCGAGCTGGATCGAGGTCAGCGGTCCGCGGATCTCGTGAGCGGCGATCGAGAGGAACTCGTCGCGTGCCCGCAGGGCAGCCTGCGTCTCGCGGAGCAGTCGTGCGTTCTCCATCGCCAGCGCGGCTCGCCGGCCGAGCTCCTCGGCGACCTCCACGTCGCCGGTATCGTACGCGCGGTCGCGGAGCCCCGCGAACGTGATCACGCCGAGCACGCGGTCCCGGGCCCGCAGCGGCACCGCGAGGTGGGACACGCCGTGGGCCGCGTAGCACACGGGCGTTTGGGCCCAGGTCTCGTCGGGCGGACACGGTTCGAGGGTCACGTCTTCGGTGAGGTGGGTGACCAAGCGTCGCGCCTCGGCGCCATCGAACAGATCGACCGCGCAGCCGCGGCCGAGGAGCGGCACCGATCGCTCCGCCACCGCCACGAGCGCGACCTCGATCTCGCGCGAGGCGAGGAGGCGGGAGGTGTCGGCCAGGAACGCCTGCCGCGCGAGCAAGCGCTCGCGCTCGGTGACGTCGCGGAAGCTCCACACCCGACCGACGATCTGGCCCTCGACGCGCTGGGGGCGAGACAGGCGCTCGAACACGCGACCGTCCTTGAACGCGAACGTGTCGAAGCTCTCGCGGCTGATGTGGATGTAGAGATCCTGGACGTGTCGCAGGAAGGCGTCCGGATCGCACAGCTGATCGCGCACGTAGTGGAGCAAGACCTCGTCGCGGCGGCGCTCGACGAGCTCGCCGGGGATGCGCCACAGCCGGAGGAACTGCTGGTTGAACGCGCGGATCGTGCCCGTCAGATCCACGACGAGCAGGCCATCGGCGCTGGCCTCCAGGGTCGCGCGCAGCAGCCAGACCGAGCTCGCGAGCGTGTCGTCGGTGACCTCCTTGTCGCTGACGTCCCAGGAGGTCCCGACGAGCCGGATCGGCTGGTGATGGTCGTCCCGGATCACGTCGGCGCGCGTGAAGAGCGTCCGGACCGCGCCGTCTGGACGGATGATCCGGAACTCGTGTGTGAAGCCGCGCGCCGACGAGAGGGCGTCGCGGAGCTTGTGCCCCACCGGCTCGAGATCCTCGGGGTGCACGCGCGCGAGAAACTCCTTGATCGAGCCTCCGAACCCACCGGGCTCGAGCCCGAAGATCCGGCACAGGTCGTCGGACCACCGGATGTGCTTGCGCGCGAGGTCCCACTCGAAGCAGCCCGCGCGCGCGATCACGTGCGGATCGAACCCCACGTCGAGCCTGCGGCTGCGGGGGCCTCCGCCGTTGCCCTCGGGACGTCCCTGGGGCAGGGCGTGCGCTGGATGGCTCTCGGCCATGGCTCACATGCAAGCAAGCAGCGGACCGTACGGAAGGCGCGTGCTCCGCGCGGCGTCTCAGCGCGCGCGAACGATCAGGAGATACTCGCCGTCGCCCGGCGCGGTGTGTCCGGAGACCACGACGAAGATCGGTCCCGCGCCGACGGGGGTCGAGACCTGGGACGCTCCGGTGGCGACGCAGCCGCTCGCGGCCAGGCTCCCCGCATAGACGTGGACGTCCACGTCCGTGCTGCCTCGATCGATCACGTGCGCGTCGAGGATCGCGGGCGCGAGAAGATCGAGGCGGTAGACGACCGCGTGGCCGGTGGTCGGTCCCGCGCCGCATCCATCGAGCACCGCGTCGGCGTCCCGCGTCGTGCCGAGGTCGGAGACGGGCAGGGTCGCCCGGATCGGGTCGGCGATCGAGCCGGTCCCCTCGCGCGTCGACGCGTTCGCGTCGGGGGCGCTTCCGGTGAGCGCCGCGCGCGTTCGGGCCAGAGCCTCGAGCGTCAGCAGGTTGCGCACGTTGTATCCGTACTGCAGGCCCGCGCTCGTCAGCTTGCACGCACCTGCGGGGTACGCCGAGGGGTGGATGCCGTCCTGCGAGATTCCTCGGTTCGGCAGCGGCGTCAGCGCGTGATGCAGGTCGACGAGCGGAACGCCGCGACCCTGGGCGATCGCGCGAACCGCGTCGTTGAACAGCGGGATCCGCGCGTCCGCGACCGGGTAGCCGGTGTTCGGCGGGATCGTGGACAGGATCGGGATCACCCCTCGCGCGAGGCTCTCGTCGACGATCGTCCACAAGCTGCGGCCGAACTCGTCGAGCGGCCTGCCGAGCCGCGTGTCGTTGGTCCCGAACAGGACGACCGCGATCCGCGGCGCGAGCAGCGTGAGCTCGCGGTCGAGGGGGCTGGGGGTGCCCTGGACGGCCCAGCTCGCGGTCTTGCCCGAGCTCGCTGCGAAGCTCGTCCTCGCGAACGGCGAGGTCCCGGCCGCGTTCCCGGCGAGGAAGTACGCGAGCGTCGGCGCCAGCGCGGCGTGCGCCCCGAGCTCGACCTGGTTGGTCGCGAAGCAGTCGAGGAACTCGTCGGCGACGGTGATCGAGTCGCCGACCTTCGCGAACACGTCCTCGGCCTGGGCCGAGGTGGCGGCGATCGTCTGCAGGCGCAGCGCGAGCGCGGGTGGCAGCGGCGAGTGCCGGGTGTCGCGTGGGTAGAGGACCGTGGTGCTCGGTGGTGGCAAGGGCCCGGCATCGAGCGGCGGGGCATCGGGCGGCGCGTCGGGCACCGCGGCGTCGATCGCGGCATCGACCGCGGCGTCGATCGCCGCGTCGGTCGCCGCGTCGGTCGCCGCGTCGCGCGGAGCATCGGCCGGCGCGTCGCTTCGTCGCGCATCGTCGGCGATGGGGGCGTCGCCGAGCAGGGCGTCGGGGCTCGCGCCGGGCGACTCCTTGCAGCCGCCGAGGACGGGCACGACGAGCAGCGAGATCAGGCCGAGGCGGCGCAGCGCCCGACGGACGAGCCCGGGTGTGCCGCGCGCCTCGGTGGGGCTCGCGCTGGGGTGGCGCGAGGTCGCGAACCGATCCTTGAGCGCGAGGAGCGGGCGTTCGAGCACGCGCCACGACACGGTCGCGAGCCCGACCGCGACGGCGAGCTTGAGCGGCATGATCCGGATCGCGGCGTCGATGTCGAGGCGATCGGCGACCGCGGAGACCAGCGTGTCGGCGGGCCGATGGAGCAGGTAGAGCCCGAAGCACAGCTTGCCGAGATAGGTCAGGGGGCGGAACCGCAGCGGGGCCGTGATGCGCTCGCCGCGATACAGCACGACGAGCCCGACGACGATCCCAGCGCCGATCGCGACCACGCTGTAGCCGAGCACGCGGTCGAAGGGGCTCGTGCGATCGAGGTGGCTCGCGATCGCGAGCACGAGGATCGCGGGCGTCGCGAGCAGGAACATCCACGTCGCGTGATGGCGCCAGCGGGTCACGTCGACGCTGCGGGCGATCACCGCGAGCAGGCACCCGGCCGCGAGCGTGTCGATCCGGCACAACGTCAGCTGGTACTGGAGGCGCTCGTGCTCGGGGTCAGCGAGCATCGTCGCGTACCGGATCGCCGGGGCGACGAGGATCATGAGGGCGAGCGCGATCGTGAGCTTCCGGCGATCGAGGAAGAACACGAGCCACGGGAACGTCAGGTAGAACTGCTCCTCGATCGCGAGCGACCACACCGGCGCGAGCCAGTACGGGACGTCGTTGCCGAGGACGCCCTCGGGCACGTTGCCGAGGTGGAACAGGTACCAGAGCGGCGAGCCGGCGTGCTCGCGGAACGCCGCGTTGCTCCAGAACACGGCGAACACGCCGATCACGAACAGGTAGTAGAGCGGGAAGATCCGGAGCGCGCGGCGCGCGTAGAAGTTCTTGAAGTAGCCCTCGTCGCTGCGCGTATCGAGCAGGATGCCCGTGATCAAGAACCCGCTGATCACGAAGAACAGATCCACGCCGATCCAGCCCGCGCCCGCGAGCTCCGCG
>Ga0164243_10003824_pt1 | contig 23913 bp, 23 predicted proteins | sample OricompcompostOP_FD_108781 | JGI IMG/M metagenome (GOLD analysis project Ga0164243, IMG submission 108781) | Organic Plus compost microbial communities from Emeryville, California, USA - Original compost - Organic plus compost (OP) | ecosystem: Engineered > Solid waste > Mixed feedstock >...
CAGAGCCTGATTCTCGACCGCGCGCGGGGCCGGGGCGACGCCACCGCGGTCGAACGCCTGCGCGCAGCGGGAGCGGTGGTCGTCGGCAAGACCACCACCATGGAATTCGCGCTGGGCGCGCCGGATCCCGCGAAGCCGTTTCCCATTCCCCGCAACCCGTGGGACCCGAGCCGGTGGGCAGGCGGATCCAGTTCCGGTTCGGGCGCGGGCGTCGCGGCCGGGATGTTCCTCGGCGCGCTGGGCACCGACACCGGGGCGAGCGTGCGGATGCCCGCCGCGTTGTGCGGGGTGAGCGGGCTCAAACCGACCTTCGGCCGGGTGCCGAAGTCGGGATGCGTCCCGCTCGGGTACACATTGGACTGTATCGGGCCGCTCGCGCCGAGCGCGCGGGACTGCGCGGCGATGCTCGCCGTCATGGCCGGGCACGGCCCGTGCCCGTGGTCGGCGGAGCGTGCCGTGCCGGAGCTCGTCGCCGGACTCGACGGGGATTTGTCCGGGCTGCGGATCGGCGTGGACGAGCTGAGCCGCTACGGCACCACCGATCCCGCGCTGGCCGGGCTGTTCGGCGACTTCGTGACCACACTGGAGCAGGCCGGCGCCACCGTGCGGACGGTCGAGCTACCGCGGTACGCCGAGATCACGGCCGCCGCGGTCGTCTCGATCGTCACCGAAGCCCTGGCGTACCACGCTCCGGACATCCGCACGAGGTGGTCCGACTACGGCTCGTCCACCCGCGCCGCGCTGGGGTTCGGCGCCTTCGTCACGGGTGCCGACTACGTTCAGGCGCAACGGGTCCGCGCCGCGGGCAGGAAGCTGATCGGCGCGCTGTTCGCCGACGTCGACCTGATCGTCACCCCCGTCGTCTCGCGGCCCGCTCCCTACGTCGAGGACGCCGCCGGTTACACCGCGACCTTGTTCGAGGGCCGGGATTTCGCCTACCACACCGCGTACTGGAACAGCCTCGGCAACCCGGCGCTGAGCGTGCCGATCGGCCCCGGTGCGGGTGGTCTGCCGATGGCCGCACAGATCGTGGGGCCGCATTTCGCCGAGGCGGCGGTGCTGCGTGCGGGTGACGCGTACCAAGCCCGCACGCGATGGCATCTGCGGCGCCCCGGGCCGGCGAACCCCTCTGCGGCACCGGCTCCCGGCGACGTGCCGGAAGCCGGGCCGCAGCCGGACGCCACCGCCACCTCGCTGCTGCGGCTCGCGGGTTTGCCGGTGCCCGAAGAGGAACGCGTGGCGGTCGCCGCCGGGTTGCCGATGGTGCGGCACAACGCGGATCTCCTGTACACGGTCCCCGAGGCCCGTTACGAGGATCCGCTCGGACCGTTGGTGTCCAGGTAGATCGTCTTGAGCACCTGGTACGAATGCAGGCCCTCGGGCCCCAGCTCGCGGCCGATGCCGCTGGACTTGATGCCGCCGAAGGGCGCGGTGGGATCGTTGGCGTAGGCGTTGATCCCCACGGTGCCGGACGCGACACGGCGGGCCACCGCCTCACCGCGATCGGGATCCGACGTCCACACCGTGCCGCCGAGGCCGTAGTCGCTGGCGTTGGCGATCGCGACCGCCTCGTCCTCGTCGGCATACGGGATGACCGAGAGCACCGGGCCGAAAATCTCCTCCTGCGCGATCGTGTGGCCGTTGTCCACGTCGGCGAACACGGTCGGTTCCACGAACCAGCCCCGGTCCAGGCCCTCGGGCCTGCCCCCGCCCGCGGTCAGCCGTGCGCCTTCGCCACGGCCCTTCGCGATGTAGGACTCCACCCGGTCGCGCTGCCGGGCCGAGACGAGCGGGCCGACCTGGGTGCTCTCGGCGAGCGGATCGCCCACCACCAGCGAACGCGCGAGATCGGTGACGGTGTCCACGACCTCGTCGTAGCGGGCGCGCGGTGCGAGCACCCGGGTGCCCAGCCAGCAGATCTGCCCGTTGTTGAGCAGTGTGGCGGCGAAGAAGCTCTCGATGGTCGCGGCGAGGTTCGCGTCGTCGAGCACGATCGCGGCGGATTTCCCGCCCAGTTCCAGCGTGACCGGGCGCAGCAGACGGCCGCACGTCTCGGCGATCGCCCTGCCCGCCGCGGTCGATCCGGTGAAGGACACCTTGTCCACCCCGGGATGCGCGACGAGGTACGCGCCCAGCTCGCGGCCACCCGGAACGACGCTGAGCACGCCCTCGGGCAGTCCGGCCTCGGCCGCGGCCTCGCTCATCAGCATCGCGTCGAGCACGGTTTCCGGCGCGGGCTTGAGCACCACGGCGCACCCGGCGGCGAGTGCGGGCGCGAGCTTGAGGAACGTGATGGCCTGCGGCACGTTCCACGGCACGATCGCGCCGACGACGCCGATGGGTTCGCGGATCACCCGCGAGCTGCCGCCCAGCATGCCGGGCCGCGTCTCCTCCTGCGGCGAATTCGTGACCATCTCGGCGAAGTAGCGCAGCAGTACCGGCGGGAACCCGCCCTCGAACTGCTGCGCGAGACCGATCGGCATGCCGTTCTGGATCGTCACCCGGCGCGCGGTCTCGGTGGCCCGCTTTTCCAGCGCCACGGCGAACCGTTCCAGGGCCTCGGCGCGTTTCGCCGGTTCCCACCGCGACCAGTCGCCGAACGCCCGCCGCGCGGCGGCGACCGCATCGTCCACATCGGCCTCGGCGCCCTCCGGAACACTGCCCAGGAACTCCTCGGTGGCCGCGGAACGCACCTCGACGCGGTTCGTGGTGGCCGGCGCTTTCCATTGCCCGCCAACGTATAGCTTGTCGTAATCGATGGTCATGACTGCGCTCCGGGGATGAGGACGATCTTGACGGCCTCGCCGCCGTGCTGGGCGGCGACGGCCTCGTTGATCTGTGAGAACGGCATCGTGGTGATGAGCTTGTCGAACGGGAACCTGCCTGCCCGGTACAGTTCGAGCAGTTCGGGGATGAACACGTCGGGATCGCTGTCGCCCTCGACGATTCCCATCACGCGCACGCCGAGCACCTGGGCCTGGATGAGGTTCAGCGACAGCGCGGCCTCGGGGTCGGCCGGCACGCCGATGATGCCCACCTTCGCGCGGTGCGCGGCGGCCAGCATCGCCTGCTGCAGCACGTCGGCGATGCCCGTGGTGTCGATGACGTAGTCCGCGCCCTCGGGGTCGATCGCGCGGACCTGGTCCGGCAGCGGCCCCGCCGCGGGGTCGATCACGTCCGTCGCGCCGAGCGACAACGCGAGGTCGCGCCGCGACGCGTGCGGTTCGACGACGATGATCCGGCCGAGTTCGCGGACGGCACCGGCCAGCACCGCGGACAGCCCGACCGATCCGCCGCCGAGCACCAGCAGCGTGGCGCCCGGCCGGCAGTCGAGCGAGTTCAGTACCGCGCCGGCGCCGGTCTGCACGCCGCAGCCCAGCGGCCCGACGAGTTCCAGCGGCGCGTCACCGGGCACCTTCACCACATTGCGCTCGTGGGCGATCGCGTGGGTGGCGAACGAGGACTGGCCGAAGAACTCCGAGCCGAGTGCCTGCCCGTCGCGGTGCAGTGTGCTCGTGCCGTCGGGGCGCGCGCCGCCGAAGTTGCAGGCCATGAACTCCTGGCAGTAGGCGGGTTCGTTCGCGGTGCACTGGGTGCACTTCCCGCAGCTGTTGAAGCTCAGCGCCACCTTGTCACCGGGCTCGACCTTGGTGACGCCGGTGCCGACCGCGACGACGACACCACTGCCCTCGTGGCCGAACACGCCCGGCAGGGGGAACGGGAGGTGACCGTCCTTCGCGGCGAGGTCGGTGTGGCAGAGCCCGACTCCGGCGATCTCGACGAGTACCTCGCCGGGGCCGGGATCGTCGAGTGTCAGGCGTTCGAGGGTGAAGGGGCCACCGATCTCGGTGGCGAGGGCGGCGGTGATGTCCATGGGAGTTTTCCTTTCAGCCGTTGGTGTCCGGCACGGTCACGCGCACGCCCTGGCAGTCCTCGGTGAGGATCAGCTGGCAGGACAGCCTGGAGTCCGGCCGGGCGCCGTCGGCGAATTCGAGCAGCTCGCGTTCCTCGTCCGTCGGTTCGTCGAAAAAGGACTGTCCTTCCTCGACGAACACGTGGCAGGTGGCGCACGAGCAGCTGCCGCCGCATTCGGCGACGATGCCGGGCAGGTTGTTACGGACGGAGCCGTCCATGACGCTCTGTCCACAAGGGACGTCGATCGCGTGCACGGTCCCGTCGGGCAGGGAGTAGGTGACCTTGGGCATGGTGGTGCTCCGTTGATTCAGGCGATGACGGCGTCGCGGAGCGGGACCCGGTCGTCGGCCAGCCTGGCCGGATCGACGCGCGCGCCGGACGCGATGAACTTCTTGCCGGCCATGAACTCCGCGGGGGAGTTGGCCGATTCGACGGCGGTGACGGTGCCGCCGTCGTGGTGGAACAGGGCGAACCGGCCGGTGGCGGGATCACCGCGCACGATCGTGGCCGGGCGGGGCGGCACGAGCCCCGCGATCTTGAGCTTCAGGTCGAACTGATCCGACCAGAACCACGGGACCTCGGCCGCGACGGGAGTGCCGCCGAGGATCGTGGCCGCCGCCTGCTTCGCCTGTTCCGTCGCGCTCGGGATACTTTCCAGTCGTACCAGGAAATCCTGGCACGGCCGTCGGGTGACGTCCCCGATCGCGAGGATGTGCGGATCGCTCGTGCGCGTGTGCGCGTCCACCACGATCCCTTGCTCGCAGCGCAATCCGGCGGCGATCGCCAATTCGTCGCGCGGAACGGCACCGACCCCGACGAGGACGGATTCGCCGGGAATCGTGGTGCCGTCCTTGAGCACGACCGCCCGTACCCGGCCGTCGTGACCGTCCAAACGCGACACCGCGGCGCCGGTGACGATCTTCGTACCCTGTTCGCGGTGGTGCGCGGCCAAAATCTCCGAGAGATGCGGGCTCGCGACCCGTGCCAGCACCCGGTCCTCCCGTTCCAGCACGGTGACCTCGACCCCGTTGGCCCTGGCGACCGCGGCGACCTCCAGTCCGATGTAGCCGCCACCGATGATCACCATCGGGCGCCGTTGCGCGATGGAGGTCCGCAGCGCCCTGGCGTCGGCGAGCGTCCGCAACGACACCACCCCGGCCAGCTCCGCGCCCGGCACCGGCAGGGCCCGTGGCCGTGCCCCGGTCGCGAGCACGAGATGGTCGTAGGAATGCGACGTGCCCGACGCGGTGCACGCCGTGCGGCGAGCCCGGTCGATCTCCACGACGTGCTCGCCGACGTGCACGGCGATGTCCTGCTCCCGGTAGAACTCCGCGGGCCGCAACCACTGTTCCAGCTCGCCGCCCGCGAACTTCTTCGACAGCGGGGGCCGGTGGTAGGGCAGTTCCGGTTCGTCGCCGAAGAGGTGCACCGGGCCCGTGTGACCGGCCTGCCGCAGCAGCCCGGCCAGCGTGGCGCCGGCGTGACCCGCGCCGACGATCAGGACGCGGTCGCTCACTTCAGTTCCAGCCGGACGGGCAGGCTGCGCAGTCCGCCGACGAAGTTGGTCACCACCGACTTGCGCTCGCCCGTGACCTCAACGCTCGTGATCAGCGGCAGCAGCTCCTCGAACATGATCCGCAGTTCGAGCTTGGCGAGGTGCTGGCCGATGCACATGTGCGGGCCGTAGCCGAAGGCGATGTGCTTGTTGGGCTTGCGGTCCAGGCGGAAGGTGTCCGGCTCGTCGAACACGTCGGTGTCGCGGTTGGCCGACTGGTAGAGCAGCATGAACCGGTCGCCCTTGCGGATCTGCCTGCCGCGCAGCACGTAGTCCTGGGTGGCCTGGCGGGTGAACTGCTTGACGGGGGAGACCCAGCGCAGGCTTTCGTTGACCAGATCCGGGATGAGTGCCGGGTTCTGCCGCACCTTCGCGAGCTGGTCCGGGAACTGTGCCAGCGCCTCGATGGCGCCGGACATGGTGCTGGAGGTGGTGTCGTGCCCGGCCGTGGCGATCGCGATGAACCAGCCGTAGGCGAACTCCTTGCGGTAGTACTCGCCGCTGCGGTCCCTGGCCTGCGCGATGAGCGTGGCGAGGTCGTCGCGGGGGTTGGCGCGGCGGTCCTCGACGAGCTTGTCGAAGTAGGCGTAGAAGTCGTTGATCGCGGCGGACCACTGCTGCGCGGCGGCCTCCGGTGTCATCGGTTCGACGTCCTCGCGCTGGGCGTCGGGGTCCGCGGTGCCGAAGAACTCCTGCGTTAGCGTCATCATCCGCGGCTCGTCCGACTCCGGGACGCCGAACAGGGTCATGATCACGTGCAGCGGGTAGTAGAGCGCGAACTCCTTGACGAAGTCGAGGTCGTTGACGCCGCTGCGCAGGTACTTGGCGATCGCCTCCTTCGCCAGTGTCCGGATGATGTCCTCCCATTTCTTGAGGTTCGCGGGCCGGAACCAGTCGTTGGCGATGTCCTTGATCTCGGTGTGCTCGGGCGGGTCGAGGTAGGTCAGCGTGTCCAGGATGCGCAGGCTGCCGCCGGTGAGCTGCTTGGTGAACGCGTCACCCGCCTGGTTCTGCAGGATCGGGTTGTGCGAACCGGGCTCGTCCCCGCCGCCGCTGGTGAACACATGCGGCTGGCGTTCGATCTCCATGATGTCGGCGTGCTTGGTCACCAGCCAGACCGGGTCGTAGCCCTCGACGGTGACCTGGCCGAGCGGGTTGTTCTCGCGCAGCCACCGGTAGGCCTCGAACAGCGGGCCGTCGTCGCGGTGCCCCTCCGGCAGCACGACCTGCCTGGCGATCTCGTCCGGGATCGGGCGGGTGGTCAGCTCGGGCGTGGTGGTCATTGCAGAGTCCCTCCAGGGAAGACGGCGTCGTTGCGCGTTGTGGTCCAATCTTTGAGCCAGACGGACGTGTCGTGCATCACCCGGCGGGAAGAGATTTCTCCCCCTCGTTTTCTCCCGGGCACGAAAAAGGCGGCCGTCCCGCGACGGCCGCCTCTGGCTTGGACGCTAGCGGTTGTGCCTGGTCAGCGCGTGATACCGGGCCGTGGCCTCCGCGCGGCTGGCGACACCGAGCTTGCGGAACACGTTTTTCACGTGGGTTTTCACCGTGCCGGGGGAGACGAACAACTCCGCGGCGATCTGACCGTTGGTGCGGCCCTTGACCAGATGCCGCAACACATCCAGCTCGCGGCGGGTCAGCTCGGCGAAGGGCCCGTCGAGCCGTTCGAGCGGATCGGCGGCGGGTGCGGGTCCGGGTTCGGCGAGCCCGCCGAACCCGTCGAGCAGATCGTCGACGGAGTGGGCCTGCGCGGTGAGCTGATCGCGCAGCCTGCCCAGCTGCTCCGCCAGCACGACGCGTTCGAACACGCAGCCGAGTCCCTCGGCGAACAGCCCCATCAGCCGTACGTCGAACGCGCTCAGCTCGCCCTTGTCGGCGTGTCGGTCGGCGTGCAGGAGCCCGATCACCTCGCCGCGCCCGATCAGCGGCGCGACCACGTAGTCGCGGGTCCTGGCCAGATTGATCAGGCGGTGATGCACGCGCGGATTGTGCTGCGCGTCCTCGACCAGCACGGGGGTCCGCGTGCGCACCACCTCGGTCTCAGGCAGCTCGCGGCCCAGCTGGCCGGGTACCGCGGTGCCGATCTCCACGAGATCGTGCGCCAGCTGCGGATCGGCGTGGGCGAACGCCGACCGCGGGCTCCAGTTCGGACCGGACAGGCGGCAGAACAACGAACGCTGATAGCCGAGGCGGTTCAGTTCGACGGGCACCTGGTTCACCAGATCGGCGACCGTACCGGCCGAGCGCAGCCGGACCAGGCCGGCCCGCAGATCGCCGAGCGCGGTCGACAGCGCGTCGACCCGGGCTTCGCGCAACCGCGCGCGCAGGACGTTGACCTGGGACAAGGCCGCCGCGAGCTGCGCACGGACCTTCCGCTCGCCCGACCGCGTCAGCTCCTGGACGAGCCGGCTCTCGGCCCTGGCGAGCGCGGTTTTGGGTTCGCGGAGCGCGGCCTGGTCCGCGAGATCGGCGTCACCGGTCAGCCTTGCGACGACGCGCAACAGCTCGCGTGAGCGCCGCCGCAGCTCGTCCACGGGTTCGAGACCGGGCCGGCCCACCTGAACGTCGTCGTTCACAGCCGCCTCCTCGCTGGGGTGCACTGCCCTATCCGGCCGATTGTCGGCCTGCGACGGCCGGGAGGACACCCGGACCGCGCGAATGCCTCCCAAAGGGAGAGAAAAACCTCCCGGAAGGGGGTGGCCACTGACGACCTCCGGGACGGAGCGAGCCGGGGCTCGAGCGAGGCGAGCAGGGCGGCGTCGCGTGCTTCGCCCAGCGCGGTCCGGAGCCCGTTGACGTCGCGGAAGCTCGTGCCCACCCCGGCGGCGGCGCCGGCCACGCGGACGGCCACTCGCCGTCCGAAGTGGAGAGCCGCATTATTTCGTCGGCCGAGCGGGAGTGGACCAGATCCGGCTGTGGTCATCGGGCGGCGCGGTGGATCAGGTCGAGGACGACGTTCTCGAACTCGGTGGCGGCGGTGCTCGGTTTTTCGTGGACGCAGAGGAGTACGTGGTTGGGCGGGAGGTCCTCGATCTCGGCGAAGCGGACCCCGGGGTGGGCGTAGAACATCGGCACCGAGCCGGCGGTGATCACGATCCCGTGTCCGGCCGCGCATTCCTCCAGCATTTCCTCGACGGTCGAGATCGGTGGTCCGGTGCGGGCGCGTGAGCCGTCGGGGCGGGGGTTGACCAGCCAGTAGTTGGTCCATTCCGCGGAGCCGGTGGCGCTGGGCAGGAACGTTTCGTCGGCGATCTCGGTGAACGACAGGGTTGTCCGCGTCGCGAGCGGGTGGGTCGCGGGCAGCATCACCACCCGTGGTTCACTCAGGACGGGTGTGCAGCGCAGGCCGTCGGTTTCGGCGGGTTCGCGGGCGAAGGCGACGTCGACCCGGTTGTCGTGCAGCGCTTGGGTTTGCTCGTCCCAGCGGAGGTGGACCAGCTTCACGTCCAGGTGTGGCAGCCGATCGGTGGCGGCCTTGAGGATCTCCTGGGTGAGGGTGCCGGCGCCGGAGGCCATGAAGCCGACGCGCAACGGTTCCTTGCCCTGCTTGCGTTCGCGTGCCCAGTCCGAGAGTGCGTCGCTCGCGTCGACGACCGCCTGCGCCAGTGGGATCAGTTCCCGGCCCTGGTCGGTGAGGGTGACAGTGCGGGATGTCCGGTGGAACAAGGGGAAACCGAGTTCCTGCTCGAGCTGCCGGATCTGCTGGCTCAGCGCGGGCCCGGTGATCCACAGCCGCTGCGCGGCCCGCCGGAAGTGCAGCTCCCCGGCGACCGCGAGGAAGTAGCGCAGCATCCTCGGGTGGACGTCCATGAGTCGCGGACATTACCACCGGGGTCCCGAGGTCACCATCGGTAAGAGTGGCTTACCGATCGCCGTTGGATGCGACCTGGTGTCCGCCGCCGCCGGAATGCAGGCTGGGAAGTGAGGAATTTCAGCCAGCTCAAAGGAGAGCCCGAATGACGTCCGTCGACACCAGGAACCCGTTGTTCTGGATGACCAGTCCCGGTAACACGCCGAAAGGGGAACGGCGCGATTTCTACCGGCCGGAGGAAACCGGCTGGACGGACTGGCTGATGCCCGGGACGCGGTACAAACTGTTGTACTGCAACCTGGTCTCCGGCGCGTTCAGCATCCTGCTGCAGGTCGACCCGAACATCGAGGCCACGTCCCACTGGCACGTCGGGAATCTGCAGGTCTACATCCTCGAGGGCGGGTTCCACTATTACGACGGAACCGTGACCATCGACGGGAAGACGATCGAGGACAAGGGAACGCCGCATTCTTTCACCGTCGAAACCGCGGGAACGGTGCACCAGCCGTTCTCGACCGAAACCGGGTGCCTGATGCTGGCCGTGTTCGACGGGCCGATCGGCGGCTACACCGATGACGGCACGCTGGCGGTGATGGCGGACGCGCGCCTGCACTACTACATGGCCCGTGACAACGACGCCGTGCACAACACGCAGCTGGTCGACTACTCCTACGGCTCCACGGAGCTGCAGTGAGGACCGCGCCGGTGTTCAACCATGCCGGGGTCACCGTGCCCGACCTCGACGCGGGAATCGCCTTCTACCAAGGCGTGCTTGGCCTGAACCTGCTGGGCGGGCCGCTGGAGATCGGGCGGGAGGACGAGCCGTTCGGCGAGGTGCTCGCGGACATCTTCGGCCCGCGGTGGGCGCGCCTGCGGGTCGCGTTCCTGTCGACGCCGGAGGGGACCGGGCTCGAACTGTTCGAGTTCGTCCGGCCCGCGACGGTGCGGCCGGAGGAGGTGGAGTACTGGCGCACCGGCCCCTTCCACCTCTGCCTGACCTGGCCCGAGGTCTCCGAGCTCGCGGACCGCATCGTGGCCGGCGGGGGCAAGCAGCGCAGCAAGGTGTGGACGCTGTTCCCGGACTGCGACGTCGTCTACTGCGAGGACCCGTTCGGCACCCTGATCGAGGTCAGCTCCCGCAGCTTCGAGCGAACCTGGGCCAACCGTGACGGAGGTGCCGCATGAGCGAGCTACCCGGCAAGATCGCCCTGGTCACCGGAGGTGGCGGCGGGTTCGGCAGGGCCATCAGCGCGCGCCTGGCCGGACTGGGCGCCCACGTCGCGGTGCTCGACCGTGACCCGGTGTCCGGAAAGGCGACCGTCGCGGGCGTCGTCTCCGCGGGTGGCAAGGCGAGGTTCCACGAAGTCGACCTCACCGACGCGGACGCGGTGGACGCGGTGGTGGCCGGCATCGTGCGTGAACATGGCGCGCTGGACATCGCGGTCAACAACGCCGGCATCGGCGGCGCCATGGCCCCGATGGCCGACTATCCACTCGAGGACTGGCACCGCGTCGTCGACGTCAACCTCAACAGCGTTTTCTACTGCCTGCGCGCGCAGCTGCGGGTGATGGGGTCCGGCGGCTCCATCGTCAACGTCGCCTCGATCATGAGCACCGTCGCGATGCCCACGATCAGCGCTTACGTCGCGACCAAACACGCCGTGCTCGGCCTGACCCGCTCCGCCGCCCTGGAACACGGGCCGCGCGGGATCCGGGTCAACGCCGTCGGCCCGTCGTTCTCACGCGTGGGCTTCACCGCCGACAGCCTCGCCGACGACTCCCAGTGGGACAGTCTCCGCGAGCTGCACCCGCTTGGCCGCACGGCCGCACCCGAGGACATCGCGGGCGCGGTGGTGCAGCTCTGTTCCGGCGATTCTTCTTTCATCACAGGACAATTGTTGCTGGTCGACGGAGGATTCACGCTGCAATGAGCACCGGCAAACGCGTCGCGATCGTCACCGGAGCCGCGGGCGGCATCGGCAAGGCCACGGTCGAACGCCTGCTGCGCCGAGACATCCACGTCGCGGCCGTCGACCTCGACGAGGCAGGCGTCCAGGCGCTGACCGGCTGCCTCGGCATCGCGGCCGATGTGTCCACAGCAGACGGCGCGCGGCGTTATGCGCGGGCCACGCTGGACCACTTCGGGCGGATCGACTACCTGTTCAACAACGCCGGGATCGAGGGACACGCGGCGGCGCTGGAGGACACGGCGCCGGAGCAGTTCCAGCACGTCCTCGACGTGAACATAGGAAGTGTCTACTTCGGACTCCATGAAGTGTTGCCCGTCATGTACGCGCAAGGCCGGGGAGCCATCGTCAACACCGCCAGCCAAGCGGGGCTGCAGGGCGTTCCCAGGCTTTCCGCGTACGTCGCCAGCAAACACGCCGTCATCGGCCTCACCCGCACCGCGGCGATCGAGGCCGGGGGATGAGGTATTCGCGTGAACGCCGTCGCCCCTGGCCAGATCGCCACCCGGATGATCGAAAGCCTCGAAGACCAATGGTCCCCCGGCGACCCAGCCGCCGTGCGCGAGCGACTCGTATCCGCGATACCCGCCGGCCGCTACGGACGGCCGGACGAAGTGGCCGAGCTGGTGACCTGGCTGCTCTCCGACGGTGCCTCCTTCGTCAACGGCGCGGTGTACACCGTCGACGGCGGGACCACGGCCTGAGCTGCGACCGGCCATCCACACCGCACTGTCGGACGTAGCGACTTCAGTTACCCGGCCGCGCAGTACCCGCGGGCTCCTGCGGAGAGAGCCGCACTGGCTCGCGACCGGGGGCAGGTACTTTCGCGATCGCCGGACCCCAACTCCATCTAACGGAGTTCGTGTAGAAGGGTGCTTATCTGGGAACGTGTGAGTCTTCCCCGATTGTCGATCAGGTAGTGGTTCGGCACTTTCAATCGCTTCAGCTCTGCGACTGCCCTTGCCAGTTCGGCCCAGGTGTTTCCTTGTCCCTTGCTACCGGTATCCGCTGGGCCGCCCCTGAAGAACGACCGTCTTGGTCTCCAGGAACGGCAGCAGACCTTCGACGCCTCCCTCGCGTCCTATGCCAGACTGCTTGAACCCGCCGAACGCGATGTGCAGGTCGACGCGGGGTGCGTTGTGCCCGACCGTTCCTGATTTGAGTCGCCGAGCGATTTCACGGGCTCGGTCAGGATCGTTTGTGAACACCGATGCGTTGAGGCCGTAGACAGTATCGTTGGCTATCCGTATCGAGTCTTCCTCACTGTCGGACGGAATCACACTCAGCACGGGCCCGAAGATTTCCTCCTGGGCGATGGAGGAAGAGTTGTCGACGTGACCGAACACCGTGGGCTCCACATAGAATCCTCTGGAAAGATGGGCGGGAGGGCCGCCACCCGTAGCCAGGACTGCTCCCTCGGCCTTTCCTTTCTCGATGTACCCGAGTACCCGGTCGCGCTGACGGTCAGACACCAGCGGTCCCATCTCGGAGGACGGCGTGAAGGGATCGCCCACCCGGACCGCGGCGAATTCCGCCGTCAGGGCCTCCACCATGGCGTCGTGCCGGCCTTTTGTGACGACCACCCGAGTGAGAGAGGCGCATACCTGGCCGGTGAGGTTGCATTCGGCTCGAGCCAGGGTTGTTGCCGCAGTCGCGATGTCCATGTCGTCGAGGATCACCGCCGCTGACTTGCCTCCCAGCTCGAGGGTGCAGCGCGCTACGCGGTCGCCACAAATGGAACCGATGCGGCGTCCGGCCGCCGTCGACCCGGTAAACGTAATCTTGTCTACTCGGGGGTCTCTGACGAGTAGTTCAGACACCTCGCGGTCGGCCGTCAGCACGTTCAGAACGCCCGCCGGTAGCCCGACATCCTCGGCGATCTCAGCGATGATGTATCCCTCTGCGGGGGCTTCGGGCGAAGACTTGAGAATCACGGTGCATCCGGCCAGAAGCGCCGGGACGATTTTGGTCGTCATCGTGATCTGTGGCCCGTTCCACGGAATGATGGCGCCCACGACCCCAACGGGCTCCCGGACGAGGAGCCCGAATTCGCCCGCCATCGGTGTCGCCGGCTCCTCGAAGCTGAATGTGTCGGCAAGTCCGGCGTAGAACTCGTAGAGCCCAGCGCTCCTTGGAGCAGCGTTCTGCGCGACGGCGTGCAGCACACCTGACTCCCGGGGCCAGAACTGGGCGATGTCGCCGCCCCGTTTACGCAGCCCGTCGGCCATCGCTCGAAGGAACTCGGCCCGCCGGGTTGGACTGAATCTCGGCCAAGGACCGTCGTCGAAAGCGAGTCGAGCGGCGGCCACGGCTCTGTCGACGTCGGCCGTCCGTGCCTCGGCTACCGTGAGGAATTCTTCCTCGGTCGCCGAGTCGATCACACCGATACGGTCGGTGGATGACGGCTCGACCCACTCGCCTCCGATGTAGAAGCGGTCCGGATGACGAAGCAAGGTCCCGGTCTCAGCTCTCAAAGTCATCTACGAACTCCAGGTCTTGGTTCACGACGCTCGGCGACGATTCTCGCTACCAGACGACCGTGTGTGCGCTACGTTAATAGGGTGCTGGCTGGGTCGTCAAGATGCCGATGGTTCAAGAACTTTGCGGCAAGTGATGACTGAGACCGCATGAAAGGTTATCCTCGTTGGCGAGTGTAGTGAGTAGCCATCGCGCCGGGCTCCGCTGCGTGGCCACCTGCTTGATAGGAGTGGTGCCTGACATCCCGCGCCGCGGGACGGACTTTGATCGGACAGAGCGACCTCACATACGGTGACGCGCCGCGAAGGAACTTCATGCGCCTCACTGCTTCCGTTCGCGAGATTGACGGGCGCCGTCTTCAGCCATGAAATCGATCAGAAAGGAACGCTGACTAATGCCTGGGAAAACCGTCTTGTTTGATTCCGATACGCACATCATGGAGAGCGCTGACCTCTTCGCGAAGTATGTGGATCCGCAGTATCGGGACCGGGTACCGCAATTCGTCACGACCGGCAACGGCAAGACCCGGCTTCTCGTGGACGACACGTTCTTCCCTGTTGTGCCGATGCATCCCGGCTTTCCCAAGCAGTATCCGGACAACGGGATGCCGGAATACGCGATCGCCAATGACGCCGTGCAGCGCCTGAAGTACATGGACGACCTCGGCATCGACGTGCAGGTCGTGTTCCCCTCGCTCTCCCTGGCGGGAGTCACCACAAGCGTCAAGGATCCGGCCCTGGCCGGCGCTCTCGCAAGGGCCTACAACCGGTTCATCGGTGAGTTCGCGAGCGCCGATCCGAACCGGCTCCGGGGAGTCATGGTGATCCCCGCCAACCATCCTGAGGTCGCAGCGGCCGAACTCAGGTTCGGCAAGGAGCATTTCGGGCTGTCGTCGTTCGGCCTGAACCCGACGCCGGCGGACGGGATTCCCTGGAGCGACCACCGTTACGACCCGCTCTGGGCGACGGCGGAGGAGCTGGGAATGTCGGTGCTGTTCCATGAGGTGACGACCGGGTACACCGCGGATGGGGTCGGGGCGCTGCGCTACACGGCGAACTGGCCGATGATCTATTTCTGCAGCCACACGGTCGAGCCCATGCTGACCATCGCCGACCTGATCTTCGGTGGGTGCGCGGAGCGGTTCCCGAACCTCCGGTTCGCGTTCGCGGAAGCCCATGTGAGCTGGTTGCCCGGGTGGCTGGAGCTGCTGGACCAGAACGAGCCGCTGGCTGAGCGGGTTATTCCTGGACTTGACCTGCTCAACCGTAAACTGTCCATTCGGCCGAGTGAGTACTTCGCGCGGCAGTTCTACCTGATGGCCTTTCCGGACGACCGGATGATCGCTGAAGCTCTCAAGGTGGCGCCGAATAACATTGTGCTGAGCTCCGACTGGCCGCACGGGATCCAGAAGGTCCACAACGTCGATGGCCTCTTCAGTGTCCGGAACCGCGCCGAGCTGACCGACGACGACCGGGATGCCCTGCTGCGTCGCAATCCCGCCCGCCTCTTCGGTTTGTGAGAGCGTTAGATGTCGAAACGTGAACTCCGGTATGTCGCCGCGTGCGGCATGCTCGGGACGGGATTCCGGGCCAAGTCCCTGCGGGCCGGCGTGGCGCGCAAACCGGATTTCATCGGTTGCGACGCCGGTTCGAATGACGGCGGCCCATACCTGTTGGGGACGGGTGGCATCACATCCCGGGCGCGGGAGCGCGACTATCAGCTCGCGTTGGAAGGCGCCATGACGCTCGGCGTCCCGTTGGTGATCGGATCGTGTGGCGGGAGCGGGCTCGACCACTCGGTCGACGAGATGGGGGAGTGGACCGACCGGATCGCGAAAGCAGCCGGAAAAAAGGTCCGTGTCGCGAAAATCTATGCGGAGCCGGACCGCGAGGTTCTGAAGGCCAAATTTCGCGCCGGTAAAGTGACCCCGCTTTTCGGGGCCCGGCCGATCGAGGAGTCGACGTTCGACAGCAGCACGCACGTGACGGCGATGATGGGTGCCGAAGCCCTGCAGGCCGCCATGAGCGAAGGAGCTGACGTGGTGCTCGCCGGAAGATGCAGTGACTCGGCGATCTTCGCTGCGATGCCGCTGGCGCGAGGGTTCGATGCGGGATTGGCGTGGCACGCCGCCAAGATCATGGAGTGCGGGACCGCGGCCGCCGCGAACCGCATGGTGCAGGACAGCATGATCTGCACCATGCGGGATGGGTCATTCGACATCGAGCCGCTGGACCAGAAGTTCCGCTGCACTCCGGTAAGCGTCGCGGCGCACAGCCTTTACGAAAACTCTGATCCGTATCGCCTGGTCGAACCTGGCGGGACCGTCGACACGACCGCCTCCAGGTACACCGCCAAGAACGAGCGGATCGTCACGGTGACCGGAAGCGTGTTCGAGGCCGACTCCCCCTACACGATGAAGCTGGAAGGTGCTGAGCAGATCGGCTACCAGTCCTTCGCGTTCGGTGCCATCCGTGATCCGGTCATCCTCGACCAGATCGAGTCGTGGCGGGACGGAGCCGCGAACCAGATCCGGCAGCGGATCTCGGACGACCTCGGTTTGGACGAGGGTCGCGACTACGCCCTGGAGCTCCGGTTGTATGGCGTCAACGGCGTTCTGGGCCGGCGGGAGTTCGTGCATGGCCGCGATGGACACGAAGCAGTGCTGTTGATGCTCGTGACGGCTGCCGACGAGGAGGTCGCCGCTACCGTCGCTCGCGCCGGTAACCACATCGCCATGCACTTCCACGTTCCGGAGTGGTCGGGTTCGATCACGACCCTGGCCTACCCCTTCGGTCCGCAGGTCATCGACCGCGGTCCGGTCTACAGGTTCACGCTCAATCACGCCGTTGCTACCGATGCCACCGAATTGCTCCGGTACGACTACGAGGAAATGGGGGCGAAGTGACCCGGTTGCGCGATGTCGCCTCTTTGATCCGCAGCAAAAACGCAGGACCGTTCGTGCTCACGATCGACATCCTGTTCGACACCGACGAGGTCTACCAGCAGGTCGTAAAGCATCCGGCGCTTTCCCAAGAGAATGTGGCGTCCCTGTTGGGTATCCCCGTTGACGACATCAGGCTGGTTCCCTACCCGGCCGGTCAGGCCATCAAAGTGAGTTTTCCCAGGCCGGTCGTCGCCGGGAGCCCTGACGACACCGATGTCACCGGTGGACAGCAATACGCGGTGCTTGTCGACCTGGATGTCAGCGAGTCAGCCAGTACGTGAAAAACACAAGCGCTCGCAGAACAGCGAATCGCGGGAAACACAGTGCACGCCGCGGCCGCTTCTTCGCGCCGCTGTTCCCACTGAGCCCTGATCTGGTGATTTCCGGGAGCACTCAGGGCCGGCCGATGCCCGACTACCCGAGAGGAAGCCACGATGACGCTCACGGAACTGACGGATTGGCGATGTTCGAGCTGGAGCCGGCTGGAAGGCCTGGACCCGATCGGCACCATCGGCAGCTACGCCGGATATCTCCTCATCGAGTTGCCGCTGCCATGGCCTCGCGACATCGGTGAGAGAGCGGAGCTGAAGCCGCTCATCGAGGCTGGCCGTGCACGGAACATCAGAGTCCAGGCGGTCGTGCCGGCTACGCCGGGCGCGCACCGGCACGTCATCTACTACGCCGGGTCCGCCGCGGCCCCGGTCGACGAGCACCTGGGCCGCTACGAGGTCGTCGTCGGGCCGGCCGACATCGTCACCGCCGCGCTCGACCTCATAGAGTCGCCCGGTACCGCCATGATGGACGATCGGCGCGACGTGCTGATCTGCAGTCACGGCCGCCGGGACCGCTGCTGCGGCAAGCTCGGCGCCCGCCTCGCCGTCGATGCCTTCAAGCGTGAGAAGAGCGCCGGACCCGTACGCATCTGGCGCACCAGCCACACCGGCGGCCACCGGTTCGCGCCCACCGTTCTCGTCCTGCCGGAGGCGACCGGCTGGGCCTACGTCGAGTCGCGGACTCTGGCCCGGATCATCGATCGACAAGGCCCGGTGAGCGAGATCACCTCGCATTATCGCGGGACGGCTTGGCTGGACAGCGGCCCGGCCCAGACACTCGAGCGAGCCGTCTTCGAGGAACTGGGCTGGTCCTTGTTGACGATGCCCCGATGGTCGACGACCGATCGAAACACGGACGGAGACGCCAGGATCTCGACACGGCTGATGGTGCGATTTCCAGACGGCCAGGTGCAAAGCTGGGCGGGTGTCGTCGGCAAGCGCGACGTCTTGCTCCCCAACTGTGGTGAGCCGCCGCTCGACAACTTCGCCCGCTACGGGGAATACCACCTACTGTCGTTTGAGCGCCTCTGATCCCCTCGCGGGTCACGCATTTGGCCTGGTTCCTGAAGGAAAACCGTCATCTTGTGCTGACCGGGATCTTCCGTTCGAAGATCGTCAAGAGCAGGATGACGACGCCGATGGCACCAACTACGTAGGCGACGGCGTGGAGGCCCCGGTCGCTGGCCGCGGCCCCGAAAGCGATGCCGATCAGGCTCGCGGAGAAGATCGAGCCGATGTAGGCGAAGGTCCGGAACAGGCCGGACGCGACAGCGATCTCGTCGGCAGGGCTCTCCAGGTACAGGGTCGCCTGGTTGGCGAAACCGCTGAACCCGTTGGCGAGGCCGAACAACAACGACATGCCGGTCAGGATCAGCACGTTCGAGCTGTGCGTGATGCCCAGCATGACCGCGCCGGTCAACACGAAGCAGATGCCGGCGGTGATCAGGGGCCACCGGACCCAACCTCGGCCGGCCACTATCCGGGCGACCACGATACTGACGGCCGACATCGGCAGCAGGATCAGGCCGACCTGGGACGCCGTGTAGTGTGCCGCGCCTTCCATCCACTGGCTGGTGCCATACAGGGCCGTGTACATGGCGAGCGCGGTGAGGAACTGGCGTACGTAAGTGCGCAGCAGCCGCCCATTGTGGGTTAGCTTCCGGACATCCAGCAGCGGTTGCGACGCGCGACGTTCCCAGCCGAAGAGCGCGGCGCCGAACAAGACCGTGGCCGCCAATTGCCACCAGACCGGGTTGGTGAGGTGGGACAGAAACAGCAACAGGCTGATGGTCGTGCCCGCGAACAGCACGATGCCGACGAGGTCGACGGCGACAAGGAGGCGGGTTCGTGCCGCCTTGTCGGCCGGCTCGTCCTTCGCCACACCGATGAACGTGCACACCAGGGTGATCAGTGCGAGCGGAACGTTGATGAAGAAGATTGCCCGCCAGCCGAACGTTCCAGCGAGCACGCCGCCGAGCGGCAGGCCAACCACCATAGTGACCTGCGAAGCAATGGAAAAGCTACCGAGAACACTGCTGGGCACGCCGGCCTTCACTTTGTCAGCCCGCTTGCGGACCAGTGCCATGGCCGTGGGGTAGGCCGCCGACGTGCCGATGCCGACGAGCGCCCGCGAGACGACGAGGAACCCGAAGGCGGGCGCGGTGGCCCCGATGATCCCCCCGAGGAGCAGGATCATCGTACCGGCCAGGAAGATCCGGCGGGCTCCGAAAATGGTCGCCAGCTTGCCCATCGTGGGCTGCATGACCGCGCTGCACAGGTACAACACCGCGATCAACGATGCAGTCGCGGCCGGTCCTTTGTGAAAGTCGACTCCGATCCCGACGAGGGCGGTGGCAATCATCGAGCTGTTGATCGGATTCAGGCTTGAGCCGAGCAACAACGGACTGGTGAAGCGCCAGCTGAACGGATCGTGCACGGGACGAGGAGCGGCTGTGGACGCTGTCATGAGCGTGTGCTTTCCGAGGGTTGCCGGGGTTCGGTAAGGCCACCGGTCTCGGGCGTGGAAAACATGATGAAAGAGTCCTTCCGCTTGGGCGGCCGCCGCTGCCCGCAGACGCGGCGCGGTGGCCGGACGATGGCGCCGACACCCGATTCGGTGGCAGCGATTGGCGCCATTGCCAACATGCGCCTTGAGCAGGTCAGCTCAAGAGCGGGCGATCCTGTCGAGCAACTCGATGACCGAGGCGATTCGGGCGATTTCGTCGACCGTGAGAGTTGCCGTCATGGCCTGGGTGAGCCAGTCCTCTCGGGCAAGGCGTCCCGTGCGGTACTGCTCCCTCGCCTTGCTGGTGATGCTCAGGATGGTCTTGCGGCCATCGCTGGGGTCGGGGGAGCGGCTGATCAGCCCAGCCGCTTCGAGGGCGGCCACGATCGTGCCCATCGACTGAGGGCGGATGCCCTGCGCCCTGGCCAGATCGGTCGCCGTTTTCGGACCTTCCCGTTCAAGGCAGCCGAGCACCGACGACTGAGACTTCGTCAGGTCGCTGCTGTCGCGGTTCTCGCGCAGACGGCGAATCAGCTGGCCGAGGACGACGCGAAGGTCCCCGGCGACGGCTGATGCGCTTACTGTCCGCTCCTCCACCACACTTCAAGGTTAGCATATAGTCAGCTAACTGTACAGTTAACTGACTAATTTGCCTGCGTCCTGGGGCGTCGCCTGACTCGGCGGGCGCGCCAGGACACACGGATCCGCTGCTGTTCGACCGGCGACAGCCGACCGTCCGGCTACTCGGCCGATGGGGGTACCTTCTCGGCCAGTATTTCGTCGATGCGCTTTCGGTGAGCCACTTCCCACTCAGGCAAGCTCTGGGTGGCCTCCTTCGCTAATCGGGCCAAGCCTTCCGCCACCACCCGATCGATATCGGCCTTGGGTACCACGACGATTCCCTCCTCGTCGGCCAAGACCGCGTCGCCGGCGTTGATCGCCACATCTGCGCAATGGATCGGCTCGTCGAGGGGCAGTCGGTGGGCTGTGGTCTTGGCTGCCGGGTAAGGATGTATGCCGCGCCCGAATACCGGGAACGCGATCTGCCGGACCTCGGCGATATCGCGGATGACCCCGTCGACAACGAGTGCCGCGACCCCGCGGCGGTGTGCGACGGCGCACACGTTCCCACCTGCGAGCGCATGGTCGAGATCGCCCGACTCCACAACGATGATCGAGCCGGGCGGCGCGCGGTGGACGGCGGCGTGAAGCATGAGGTTGTCGCCCGGTCCGCAGCGGACGGTGTAGGCGGGACCTGCTACCCGGGGTGCGGGTGACCAAAGGGGCCGAACGTGGGAATTCATGACCTGGGATCGGCCGACGATGTCGGCCAGAGTTGTCGGTGAAAACCGCATCAGGCCGGGTGCCGCGACTTGCTGGTTTTGTATACCGCTCACCTGGTGCACATTACCAGGTGGAAAGCGAAAACAGTCGCTGGTTTTCGATTGACGGCGACTTCGGTCTTGAATGGAGATTCGAATTCGGTCGGCGGCAGTCGCCGGGTGTGCGTAGGCGCGCACGCGCCAGACCGTGGCCCATCGTGCTACTGCCTGCCCGGCGTGACCAGCGCAGCAGTGGCTTGACGATTGGCCATGACAACTTTATAGTATCCTAGTACTGGGGTCGGCGGCGGAATCGCCCGACCTGTTCTCCACTAATCGGAGGGTGCTGGTGATAGATGGCGCGAGGTCGGACGGGGGAGTGCCCGACGCGGAAGAATCAGTAGTCGAGCTGTTCTGGTCACCCGGTTCCACGTCATCGCTGCGCATGAAAGAGTTCGTTGAAAAATCCGGCATCCGATACGAGTCCGTTAATCTGGCGGAAAATCCTGATCGGATGCTCGAGTTGCGAGCGAGGGGTATCAACTCATCTGCGGCTCGCGTGGGTGACCGCTATGTCAACGGATCTGACCTGGACCAGCTGGCCGACCTGATCGGCGTGATGCACGATCCGCGGCCGATCCTCAGTCCGCGTGATCTCGTGGCGAAGTATCGGATAATCACTGCTGCGCTGAAATGCCACATCAATCAGTTGTCGTCGGATTTGTCGTCTTCGAGGTCGCCGGACCGGCGCCGGACGGTACTCGGCTTGTCCTATCATGCGTCGTCGGTCATGCGCATATTTTTGCGGGAATACGACCCTGACCGGTGGCACGGTGAGGACTACCATGCGGTCATGCTCGAAAGTCTTGGTGCGACGGACAATGTCTCGAGCAAGGAGTTGGTGCTGAAGCGGCTTGACGATACGACGTCACGCTTTTGGAAGTGGTGGGACGAGTGCGGGAGAGCCGATTCGATGAACCGTGTCGTACCGGTCTACTGGGGTCGCCGCACGCTGCACGAGGCGCTTGAACGCGAGGTGTGGCACACGGCGCAGCACACCAGGCAGTTGGCGGCTCTCCTCGAGGACTTCGGCGTTGAGCCGGCGCAGCGCCTCTCGGCGCAGGACCTGGCGGGGCTTCCGCTCCCGAAGGGGCTCTCTGCTTGACGGCGAAAGGGTCTCAGCCCGGGCTTCGCCGCAATCAGGCACCTAGTATAGACTCGCCATCCATGGCCCGAGATTTACGTTCGCTGCCGAGAGTGGCCGTAGTGGTTGTGAAGAACGCGAATACGGGGAAGTCCGCGTAATGTCACCGAAGCTCGCACAGCAGCTGGCGGAACGCATTGCTGACGAGGTGATGGCTGCTGATTGGCCTGTCGGAAGCTTGCTTGGCACCGAGCGAGAACTTTGTGAGCGATATGGCGTCAGCCGGAACGTCCTGCGTGAGGCCATTCGGATCCTGGAGTTCCAAGAGGTCGTGTTCATGCGCGAGGGTGCCGGTGGCGGTCTCACGGTAACGGCACCGACGTCCGCTTCGGTCGCTGAGTGCGCGGTGGTTTACCTGGAGGGCAAGGGGCTCACTCCTGGTGAGTTGTTCGAAGCACGGGTCATCATCGAGAGCCTCGCGGCTCGTCTCGCGGCCGAAAACGCAACCGAAGCGACAGCTGGTCGTTTGCGAACCGCGCTCGAGCTGGAGGAGACACTCGAGCATCGCCGAGAACCCGGAGTGGCGGTCCCTGATTCACTGCACATGACCATCGCCGATCTCTCGGGCAACCCGCTCATCCGGCTGCTCGAGGAGGTGTTCCAGCACATAACGGTGCACCTGTTCCCTCGAGCCTTGTTCAACGAGCGCCGCAATGTCATCCGGACCAGTCACAAGAAGATCGCCGGCGCGATACAAAACGGAGATGCGGACTTGGCTGAGAGGTACATGGTCGCACACCTGACTGCGGCGGGCGCGGAACTAGACGACGCATGAGTGACAACGACGTCAGCCCGATTCGCGACGATTCTGATCAGACCGGTGCGATTCAGCAGCCAAAGCTCGGTCTCGTCACCGCCCGTCGCATTCATGCCGACATGCTGAGAGACTCGATGCAGCCGGGAACCCTGCTGGGTTCGGAGGCGACGCTGCGCGAGCGCTACGAGGTGAGCCGAGGAGCCTTCCGCGAGGCAGTGCGGATCCTTGAGTATCACGGAGTGATTCGGGTGGGAAGGGGGCAACATGGCGGGCTATTCGTCAGTACCCCGACCTCCCAGGCAGCCTCGCGTGCCGTTTCCCTTTACGCGAGTTCCTCGAAGGTCGGCCACGATGACGTTCTTCAGCTTCGGATCGCCATAGAGACCGAAGTGGCCGGACTTGCCGCCAGCACCGCCGATTCGTGGCCGTCGTCGTTGGCGGATGTGATCGGGCGTCTCGACAGTTGCCATCTGATCCACCGGTACATCGCGCGTCGAGCGAAAAACCGTGCCCTGGAGTTTTTGGTCGAGATTCTCACCAATCTCGCGCATGACCACGTTGCACGGGAAGCAGTTGAGGCCGACCACCTTGAGCTGATACGTGCCGTCGAGACGGGTTCCGCGGATGCTGCTCGGAATGCCATGCGTGAACACATACTTTCCCTCGCGTCCGCCGGGTAGTGGTTGGCGAACCCGCCGAGTTCGGTCAGCCATTGCGGATGTGCTCCTCGATCCGGCCCAGCCCGGCGGCGAACGCGGGGCGCGTCATGGACCACTGCTGGGCCGTGGTTTCGGCGGCGAGCGAGTCCGCGTGTGACATGCTCACCGCCGAGCGGAGGCTGGCCGTGAGTCTGCGCGTCAAGGCGGGCTCGCGGTCGGCGAGTACGGAACCGAACTCGACCGCACGATCCACAAGCGCGTCGCGGTCGACCACCTCGCTGATGAGCCCAAGGCGCAGAGCGTCCTCGGCGTTCCAGACTTCGCCGAACAGGCAAGCACGCATGGCTCGCTCGGGGCCGACAGCGCGGGTGAGTAGCCACGTGTGCCCGCCGCCTGGATGGAGTCGTAGCTCGGCGAACCGGCTGTCGAAGCGAGCCTGATGGGCGGCGAACCGGATGTCGCA
>Ga0164243_10003825_pt1 | contig 23908 bp, 25 predicted proteins | sample OricompcompostOP_FD_108781 | JGI IMG/M metagenome (GOLD analysis project Ga0164243, IMG submission 108781) | Organic Plus compost microbial communities from Emeryville, California, USA - Original compost - Organic plus compost (OP) | ecosystem: Engineered > Solid waste > Mixed feedstock >...
GGTCATGTCCGGAGAGGTCGGCGATCGTCCAGGCCAGCCGCATGTGGGTCGCCTCCGCCGCGCTGACAACGCCGTAGTCGAGGAGGCCATGCGGGAGCCCCACGTCGGTGATGGCGTAGCCCCGCGGGCTGGCATGCAGTGCCTCGGCGGGCACGTCGTCGTTGGTGGTGACGCTCAGCGACGCCCACCGCGCTGCGGCCGCGGCCCTGGCCCGCGCCACCCGGCAAGCCACGACGGGGGTCGACTCTGCCGGCGTGGCCCCGGCTGGCGGCATCGGCGGCAGGCCGGCCCGGATGGTCACCTGGTCAAGCGGCGGTTGCAGCCGCCGTAGATACCGGCGGTGGCGCGCCGGTGTGCACGCGCACCCGCCGGCGGTGCCGCACGGGCAGTCCCGGCCGGCCAGCACAGTTGCGTTCGTGCCGGGTACTCGACGGTACGGCCAACGCCAGCGAGCACCACCCGCCCGCAGGTCAGGGGCTGCACCAGCGACTCGATGGCTTGGCCGCTGAACTCGGGGGCCTCGTCGCGGAACAGCAGACCGCCGTGGGCGAGGATGACTGCGCCGGGCTGACGAGGACTACCGATCAACGCCGAGATCTAAGTGGTGTGATTCGGGGCCTGCCACGGCGGCCGGCGCACCACCTGCACCTGTGCAGGCAGAAGCCCGATGGTGCGGTAGAGGTCGGCGACCTCCCGCCCGGTGTGCACGTCGAGATCGGGCAGCAGGCCGGCAGCCGGTGCGCGAGCATCCTCGCCGCGCCCGCCTTCGGCCTATCAGTGCCAGGTGGTGGCCGCCCGCGGCGGCAACCTCCAGCACACGGCGGGCCTGCCGGTACGCGGCCGGCACGTCGGCCAGGTCACCGGCCGGAACCCGGCGTCAGCCACCCCTCCCCCGCGCCGGCGGCGGCGCGTACTGTCTCGGCCAGCTCCTGCAGGTGTCGCGCAGGCCAGACGGTAAGGCCAGGGACGGTGGCGGCCACGGCGCGCGCACGACTGTAAGACGAAACCCCCACCCGGCTGCGCGCCATCGCCGACACCCACGACGCCACCGCCCGCAGCGCCGAGGACCTCGCATGACAGCGCAGCACGAGGACGAACGCGTCCGCATCCGCGCCGCCATGGACCGGCTCTTGACCGGCCAGCCCACCAACTCCAACGGCAGCCTCACCATCGTCGCGCTCGCCGTCGAGGCCGGCGTCCACCGCATGGCCCTGATGAAACGGCACACCGACCTGAGGAACGAGTTCTACGCTCGGGTCCGCACCGAAACCGAGCAAATCCCGGAGACCGAGCAACGGCTCCGGGAGACGGTCAAGAAGCTCACCAGAACGGTCACAGCTCAGGCCGACGAGATCGAGAGCCTCCGACAGCTCGTGACCAACCTGACCCTCGCCAACGCCGTTCTCACCACGAAGGCCGCCCCCTCGAACAAGTCCGAACCCGCCGTCAACGCGACGGGCTCGGAACGCGCCGCCGAATCCAATGACCCGGGACGAGCCCCCGACGATCTCATCCCCTTCCCCCGACCCAGCGGCTGAGACCAGCGGTACCCCTGGGGCCGGATTAGGATCATCCGGATGAGACCCGTGACCATCGTCCTTGCCCTGCCCGTTGCGGATGCCGAGAGATCCCTACGCTTCTACCGCGACGGTCTGCATCTGGCCAACCCCGAGATTGACGAGAGGATGCTCGCTTTCGAGCTGCCGAACCTGTCGCTGTTCCTCATCGAGCGGTCGGAGTACACGAAGTACACCGAACGCGCCGGTGTCCCGCTGGTCGGCGCCGTCCCGCCGGGGGCGTGCATTATCTCGTGCGCGATCGGCAGTCAGGAGGAGGTGGACGACATCCTGAAGCGTGCCCAGGCAGCGGGGGGTTCGATCCCGGGGCCGGCCGAGGATCACGACGGCTCCTACATGGGTTACTTCAGCGACCCCGACGGGCACGTATGGGAGCTGGTCTTTAACGCCCGCACACAGGCCGCGGCGGGCTAGATGGCTCGGCTTCGTAGCGTCGGGCGGGTTCCCGGCGTAGGCGCCAGTCAGGTCGGGTGCTACACGTGGCGGTGCCATAACCCCGAGCGGTCGCTCACGGCGGGCCGCTCGATCCGTAATCCGGTGATGTCGGACGGTTGTCGTCCCTGACGGCGCTCCTCTCGTCTGGTGGGGCAGCGCTGCTGTTGTGCGGTGCGCGGCAGGCGGCATTACACGCCGTCCGCCGGTCTTGCTCGGGCAGGCACGGCGTCGTCTGCATTCGGCGGGCTGCCGCCGCCGTGAAGTCAAGCGGCGGCCGCCCGCGCAGCGGTCGTACTGCCGCCGTCACGCACGGCCGGTGGGTCCGTGCTGGGGGTGGCCGGTGGGGCGTGGCGGGCTGGTCACATGGCGGTTGCGATCCGGTTCAGGACGGTCTCGTAGTCCTCGTCGTAGTTGCGTTCGACGGCCTCGCGCAGGTCGCTCGCCTTCGCCGGTGAGGTAGGCCGCGTCGGCGTTGACCATCAGGTTGACGGCGTCGCGCAGGCCTCGTAGCCGGCGTCGACGGCGTCGAGGATGTCGTCGGCCGCCCGGTTGAGCGCGGCAGGTGACTGATGGCCGATGGGGCAGATTCCATTACGCGGCAGCCAGGTCAACGCCGCGGATCGCGAGAAACGCAAGCGGGTCAACAGCGTTGAGTTCCGTCGCGGGCTGGCCAGTGTGGGTTTCCAGGTGCAGGTGCGGCCCCGACGAGCGGCCACTGCTGCCGACATTGCCGATCATCTGACCGACGGACACCTGCTGGCCCACATCGACCGGTGGCCTGCGGACCAGGTGGCAGTAGCGGGTAACGGTCGAGTCGGAGTGCAGCAGTTCGACATACCAACCGCAGCCCACGACGTTGACCGGATTCCCATCCACGTCGCACGAGTACGGGCCGCCGTCGCGCAGGTGGGCGTTGCAGACCACGCGGATGACCAGCCCGGACGCGACGGCGTGGACCGAGGTGCCTTTGGCCGCAGCGATGTCGACGCCATCGTGGCCGGGCCGCTGCGCGCTCCGGAACCCGGACACGATGGACCCGTGGACCGGTTTCGTCCAGCCGCCGCTGACGCACTGCTCCCCAGGACCACGAGTGCCGGCGGACTGGCCCAAGATCCGGCCAACGAGGACGGTCGCGGTGCTCTCCCACTTCATGTAGGCGTGCGGGTGGGCGGAGCGCTGCACGGCCTGCGCGGCCACGGTCAGCGGCATCGTCTGCCAGCCGGCGATGGTGACGAGCTTGCGGTAGAACGCTGACGCCGCGTACTCGGGATCCATGAGCTGCGCAGGCGCGCCCCAGCCCTGGCTTGGCCGCTGCTGGAACAGCCCGAGCGAATCGTGGTCGTTGTGGTCGCCGAGATCGCCCAGGTTGCGTAGCCCGGATTCCTGAAGCGCGACCGCGACCGCGATGACCTGGCCACGCACGGGAATGCCATGCCGCACACCGACAGTGACGATGATCTCGACATTACGCAGTTGCTCCGCGTCGTGGCTGCCGGTGGCGCCGCGCGCAGTGGCGGCAACCGAGCAGGCCGACGCGGCCCCGGTTAGCGCGAACAAGCCGGCACCGCACAGGAATGCGACGCCGACGACCGCGGAGACGACGAGCAGGATGGCGCGGCTGGTCACGGCAGCCGCCGCAGGTGTCTGGGCATGATTTTTCCCTTCGAGGTGAGGTACAGGTATGGATCCGCACGGTTGCGGCGATGATGTGGCACGGCGGGCTCGGGCGTCCCCGGCCGGCAGCCGCAGGCGCGGGTGGGCAGGCCGGGTCGGCTACACAGGGTGTGCCGTCACGCTGGACGGGGTAGGCCGACGTTGCTTGGCGGCCGTCGGCGACGTGGCGGCGCCGCGGCAAGCCGCCCCCGCAGCTGCGGCACGGTCGGCGAGCCTTGCCAGGAACCGCCATGGGGGGATGCCGGCACCCGGCAACCAGCGCATGCTGTCGCTGCGCGGGCCTGCGAGCGTGTTGCTACCAGCCGGGGTGTGTCTTCGAATTCGACTGTTGTGCAGGCGCCGCAACGCCGTCGTCTGGGCGAAGGGTCAGCGTGGCGTTGCGCCGCGCGTCGGATCGATCTCTGCGGCCATTATGGACGTGCTGCCGGGAGCGGCGGTGGGCCCGCACGATGACGGTGAAAGGCCGACCGAGCAGGCCGCCGACCGTCTCGGCGATCCGAGGCGCCTCGGCGTCGGTGGCGAGAAGGGCGGGCACCGTCAGTGTGATGACCCCGTCGACCGCGACGCGGGTCCGGACCTGCACACCGGGGTACTGCTCGCGTAGGCGGGCGCCGATGCGGCGGGCCTGCTCGCGTGCGACGCGGACCGCGTACCACTCTGGTACCGAGCCGTCGCTAACGGCCTGTTGCCGGGCCTGATGCAGCAACCGCCGGTCGGTATCAGACAGCCAGCCGGTGAAGGTGGCTGCCTCGGCGCGCCAGTCCTGTGGCCGGGGCCCGCCGGCCGGCACGGCACCGTGACGGTGGGCGTACCGTTCGCTGGAGGTCGCCATTTCGCGGCACATCCGGGCTGCCGCCTCGTAGAGCTGCGCTCGGGTCACGAGTTCTTCGGCGCGCCGCCAACCGGTACCTTGCGTGCTGCGGTCCCGGTCTTGGACCTGGAACCGGAACGTGCGGTCGCTGTGCCACAGCCGCAGCTCGTAGCGGTGGTCGAGGTCGCCGAGCGTGGCAGGGTCGGCGTAGCGGCCCGCGTCGGTGATGTCCAGGGCGGGCAAGGTGCCCGGGTGGGCTGCGATGAAGGCACGGTAGCCGTCCATGGTCAGCGGCAGGTTGCGGTGGTCGGCGGCGTGCACGAGCCGGGCCAGGTGCGGGATCTGATACTGCTTGCTGGCCCACGCCGACCAGAACCGGCGCCGCAGGCCGGACTCGTCGTGCACAACGATGACCGCGCGAACACCCATGCTCCTACCTCCCGCCGTCGGTGAGCGGGCAGTCGATGATAAGGGCCGCTGGGATGGTCACGACGCGTGTTCGTGTAGGGCCGCCGCCCACCGATGTTGCCCGCCGGCTGCCGGGTTGCTGGTGCTGAGGTGTTTGTTCACCGTGTCCCTCCGTTAGATGGTCGCAGCGTGTGCGGCTGCACCACGCCAAGGTGGCGGTATTCGGCCGGGCATACCGGCGTGGACGCGACGACGCGGCCGTGTCCGGGCTACGCGGTCAGCGGGGTTGATGAACGTGGCGGCAGCTCGTGCCGGCTGCGGCCCTTCGTGGCGGCACACCATCTACGCGGTGTCGGCCGCGCTGGTGTCGTGGTGCGCCGCAGGTGTGGCGGTCATGGCCCCGCTCGCCACGTCCACTGTTCGCCGGTGCCGTTGTAGCCGCTGCGGAACCCGCGACGCACGACGACGCCGGTGTCATCGACGATTTGGACCTGCCAGTACACGCCCAGGCCGCGCAGTTCTCGCCGCACGAACCGTTCGATCTGCTCGATGGTGCCAAACCGGGTTCCCACACCGGGCGGGACAGCATCAGCGTCGAGCGTCGGCCCGCCCAGCAGACACTTGTGGCCGCGGACCGAGACATACAGCACACGCAGCATCACGCCTCCCGCTCCGGCGCGTCGAGCGGCGCCAGCCGCCCAACGGTGCGTTGGCGGGCTGGGGGTCGGTCGCGGGTGGTGCGGTGGTTGGTGTACATGCGGGCGGGGTCGATGACGGGACCGGTCAGCGGTCCGCTGACAACGGCGACCCGTGGTCTGCGCGATGACCGGCGCGTGCCGTTCTCACCGGCCTGGTGTGGCGGATCGGGCGGGCAGCGGTCGTGCTGCTGGTGTGGGCTGCGCATGGTCGGGCTTCCTCCGAAACGAGGGTGGGAAACCCGGGCACGGCCGTCTGGCCGCGCCCGGGTTCGCGGGGTCGCACAGGGGGCCGGGTATCGGCCGCAAGGTGGTGTGGGTGTCAGCGGGCGCGCCGCGGACCGGTGTACGCCGACGCGCTCACGCGGTGGCCGGGAGGGGCCGGACACGCAGCGGTGGCATCCGCTGCCACGATGCGGCGAGCGTGCCCGGCTGGGCCGGGTGATCGATGACGTCGAAGCTGCGAATCCAGACCGCGTACCAGGGCTCCGCGGGCGCGGCTTGCCGAAGCAGCCGGTCCGGGGCGGCCGGCAGGCCCGCGAGGGCGGGGTGGTCGCTGGCCCGGTACTGATGGCGCCGGCCGGCGAGCATCGGGCAGGCCCGGCGGCTGTAGGCCGCGCACGGCGGGCACACCGCCGGCTCGGCGGTGCACTGGTGGACGAGGTCGGATTCGCGGGCAAACAGCACCGCCCGGGCGCCAAGCCGCCAGCCGCAGACCTGGCACAGGCGGCGCAGCAGGCACTGGTACTGCACCAGGCCGGTCACCGTGCCAAACAGATATCGCCCGCCGGGGGCGGCCGGGGTAATCCAGGGCACGACCAGGCCGCCGGATCGGGGCCGTCCGGCCAGATGGGCCGGGATGTCAGGCGTCGCCGTCACCGCTATCACCACCCTCGCGCTGCGAGCGCAGACCGAGCCGCACACCGTGGCGGGCCATCATGTCGAGGGTTTCGGTGGGGCTGTGCTCGGCCAGCAGCTGCGCGAGCTGGGCGTCGCCAGGCTCGCACAGCCAGCCGAGCATGGCGCGCGCGAACCGCTCGTCGGTGTGGGGGTCCATTACCCGGTCCCCCATCTGGCCGCTGTACCGGCCGCACCGGCGGCGACCGGATCCGGGGCGTCGGGTCCCGGTGCCGGCTCCGGCACGGTGCGGCCGGCGGCCTCCTGTGCCTGGGTGGGCCGGCGCCGGACCGGCCGCCGAGATTTTGAACGCCTTCTGCCCCGCGCGCGCGGACCGGCGGCGGGTTTTGCAGCCGGTCGACGCGTCGTTGCTGCCGTTGGGCAGCAACGGGCGCGGTGTGACGCCGGGCTCCTCGGTCTGGAGTGGCAGCAGGACCGGGTAGCCGCAGCGGTAGCGGGCGCCGAGGACGGCCTCGTGGTCGATGAACTCCACCCAGCGCGGCGGTTTCGCCGCCATCGCCGCCAGCCGGCCGTCGACATCGCGTTTGATCTTGGCCGGCGGTCCCGCACGATCGCCGTCGCGACGGTGCGGCTGCTCGGACGTGGTATTGGCCCTGGGCATCGTGGCCCGGGCGTGGTGCGTGGCCATCAGCGTGTGGCCTCCTATCCCCGCCTCGTGGCGGCGGACAGGTTGGGACCTGGTGCCGGCCCCAACCTGCCCGTAGGCACGAGGTGAGGCCGCCCCGTCAAGCCGGCGAGCAAGCCGACAATCCGCCAAGCGGTTGGGGTGGCGGGATCAGCGAGGCAGTTCACCCATCGCGGCGATATCCTCCGGCCATGGGGCCGCCAGCACGCGACGTGGCGTGCCGGCCGCTGTCGGCCGGCCGGCCGACCAGGCGCGCGCTTCAGGTCGCCGCGGCGGCCGGCGTACACGGCGAGGATCAGGGTGACGCCGACTGGGTGGGGTGTGGCGTCGCTACGCCGGTGACCGGTGCGGTCTCTGCTGCGTCGTGGTGGACCAAGCCAGCTATCAGGCAGGTGGCGGCGGCGCGGTCCGTGGCGCTCCACTCGCCGGGCAGGGTCAGCGTGAGGGTCTCGCCGCGCAGGGTGGCGTCGCCGCAGCCACGGCCGGCTGCGTCAGCCAGGATGATCCTGGTCAGTTCACGCGCCGGCCGGTCCGCCCACACCGTGACGTGGTGCGCGCCGATCCACGTGTGGCCCAGGCGGACGGGCTGATCGGTCAGCGGCGGCAGCGACCGCAGCGTCAGCCGTTGGACGCCCGGTCCGGTCATTGGACGATCACCGCCTCGTCGTCGAGGACGGCGAACCCTGGGATGGCCGTCACGCGTCGCAGCAGGGTCAGCCAGCCGTCGATGGCCGTGATCGGCGCGTCGGGGTCTGGCAGCCGATGCGGGTCGGTCAAGCCGGGGGCGTCGCCGGCCAGACTGCCGGCGTCGCTGAGGACGTGGGCGAGGATCCGGATCGCGTGCCGTCCGACCGCTGTGGTGGTGCCAGCGGCGATCTGGACGGGTGCGTCGTGGCACGCGATCGGCCCGTATTCGGACCCACCGACCGGCACGCGAGGCGGTGGGCAGATGGCCGGCCTGCCGGTCTTCATCGGTCCTGCCGCCGCTGTGGGTGCGAGGCACGTGAGTCGTCCCAACCACACATCGTGGGGTCGAATACGGCGGTTCGCCCGTGGCCGGCTCGTTTCGCCGCCCGCATGGCCCGGTCGGCGTGCACGAGGGCCCGCCGTGGATCGTCGGCGGTGGACGGTGCGAGGAAGGCGACGCCGGCGCAGGCGGTGACGGTGACGGTGATCGGCGGACCGGACAGTACGAGTTCGGTCGGTTCGGCGACGGCAGCGGCCAGGCGTGCGGCGTGGTCGGCTGCACCCGCGCCATCGGGCAGGGTGACGGCGAACTCGTCGCGGCGCAGCCGGAACGCGGCCCCGTCGGCGAGGGACGCGAGGTGCCCCAGTCGGCCGGCGGTCAGCACGAGCATTTGGTCGAACGCACGGTCGCCAAAGCGCCGCACGAACGCCCGGGTGTCGTCGAGGTTGATCAGGATCACGGCGGCTGGTCGCGCGCTGAGCGCCGTGTGGAAGGCTGTGCGGTTGCCCAGGCCGGTCAGGCCATCGCGGTGCGCGGCACGCGCGGCGGCCATTGCCGTGGCCACGGCCGCGGACGCCAGCGCACGCTGACGGGACCGGGTCACCTGGTAGGTGATGGCCGCGGTGACCGCGAGCGCCGCCATGGCTGCGGTTATCTGCGTCAGGGTGGACACTGGTGCCCACACCTCCAATCAGGGTGGGGAGGTGTCGAGGGCAGCCGGCTGCCACCGGCTGCCCTCAGTCACCTCGATCGGTGGGCACACCCCGCGGATGCGGCGGTGCGCGAGAGGGGTGCCGGCGGCGCCACTGTGGGCACCGGGTGGTAATGAATGTGCCGGGCCACAGATCAGCCGGTCCGGTGTCCGGCCGATGCGGCGACGCCCGTCGGTGACGGCCCAGGGCGGAGCCGGCCCACGCGGCTCGCCGCGGTGACGGTCGGAATGACGGTGCCGGTTGGTGTCTGCGGCGACGTGGTGTGCGCACCTGTGACCGGGTGCGAACGGTGCGGCCGCTTGGGGTGCGGGGCGTTCACCACGCCTTGGCGACCACCGATGCGGTACGTGATGGGCGTCCTCCCCCACCCAGCCGCTCTGGCGGCGGGCGGCGCCCCGAGGGATGTTCAGCGGCGTCGGCCTCGGGTTGCGGCGTGCCACTGTTGCGGGTCAACACCGGCCTGCAGGGCCCGTTCGGCCAGCCGCGCGGGGGCGTAGCCGGGTTCGCAGCGCAGGCAGCGGTCCAGGGCGATGCGGGCCAGTGTGCCGTCGCCGGAAAGGTAGGCGCTAACCGCGAGCAGGAACGCGGGGGCCGGAGTGGTCGCGGGCGTCGCGCGTCGGGTCATGTCGATCCAGAGTCGGCGCTGATGTTCGCTGCCGTCACAGCCATTCCAGGCGTAGTCGCGGACGTCGGGGATCACCAGCACCGCCGACAGCCACGCCGCGTCGGTGTCGGCGAGTGTGTGGCCGCGGGCGGTCGCCGCCAGCGCGTCGTCGACGGCGGCCGTCCCGGCCTGCAGCACCGGTGCGGGCAGCCCATAGCCCAGCCGCGTGGCGCTGCTGCCAGTGGTCGGGGTGGACAGGTGGTCACGGAGCATGCCGGCCAGCCGGCGCAGCGCCGCCTGGGTTGCGGCGTCCATCGCTGCCCGGTGTGCCCCGGTGAGCGGGGCGATCAGCTCGGCGACCGCGTCGCGGCTGGGCAGCGGCGCGATGCCGCGGTAGGCGGACTCGGCGGGCACCACGCTGGCCGCAGGGTCGTAGGGAACCCGTCGGTGGGGCAGCTCCCGTCACAGGTCACGCAGTAGTACCGCCCGCCCTCGACCCGCAGGACGTCGAGCACGGGCACGGTGGCGGCCTGCAGCGCCGCGGCGAGTACCTCGGCCGCGGGATCGATCTGCTGGGCGGGACCGTACCCGACCATGATCACCGATGTTGCGTGCTGGGCGATCAGGGTGGCCGCGTCCGCGGCCGCCTGCGGCCACCCCGGGTCGCTGGCCGTCGCGGGGAGGCTGGCGCGGGTAACCAGGCGGACCGTGTGTTGGTCGACAACGACGCACACCAGGCTCTCGGTTGGGTGGAAGCCCAGAAGGTAGGGCACCGCGGCCACCACGTCCAGCCGGCTCGCAAGCACAAGGCGGTCTTTTTCAGACATTCGATACCTCCATTCAACAGCGGGTTTCGACAGGGCTATCTGCGGGCGGTAGCAGCGTGGGGCCGGCGGTTCGCATGCCACCGGCCCCACGGTGTTGGGCGGTGCTCAGCGGCAGCCCGCCAGAACCGCAAGCAGCGTGTCGATCTGCCCGGCATCCAGGCCGGTGAGCGCGGCGCCCCGCCTACCGGTAACGGCGATCGGGCCGACCAGCGGGGTGACCGGACCGCCGAGTCGGGCGACCAGCAGGCTGCCGACCGGGTTGGGGCGACGCCCGGTGAGCCGGCCCTGCTCGTCGCACCACGCCGACAGGCCGGGAAGGGAGATCGGCAACGGCTCCGGCCAGCCACCGACGGCGCGGCGAAGCACCTGGTCGACGCTGCCGGTACGCAGTCGCGCGTGGTGCTCGTGGCTGGTGCCGTCCTCACCGACCACGAGGAAGACGAAACGCGCTGCGGTCACCGGGTGACCTCCGTGCCGTCCCCGCTGCCGCAGAGGTCAGCAACGCCGGGGACGGCCACAACCACGTCGTGCGGATTCTCGGGCCGGCACTGGGTGTCGCGGCGGATCTGCGTGGTGGTGGCTGAGTCGGAGCCCTCGACACGTCCGGTGACGGTGCACTGCGCCAGGTCGACGCTGTGATACGGCGCCATGCCGACCTCGGTCAGCAGGTCGTCGAGCAGCTGGCGTGACAGATGTCCCGCCCGGTGGCGGGCGATCAGATGTGCGCGAATCTGCACCAGACGGTCGGTGAGGCGCACGCTGACCGTGCTGGCATCGTCCTGTACGTCGATGACCCTGGCGCGTAGGCGGGCCTGGGTGGCCACGGCCCAGGTCACGAGCTGCCCGGTCAGGTCCCGCAGCGTGTGGGGGTCGTCGACGGGCCGGACGCGGCGGGTGCCACGTTCGGTGTACTCCTGCCCGTCGATCAGCACCGTGACGGTGCCGTGGTCGCTGCCGAGCACGATGCCCGACGTCGCGTCGTCGAGAAAGGTGACGGCCTGCCCGGGCCGGGCGAACGCGGCCAACGGAAGTGGTGGCGGTGTGGCGGTGATCGCCCGCGGCGGCGTCCCCGCAGCAGGTGGCGGCCAGGTTTGGTTCATGACGGTCCTCCATGCGAAGTAGACGGTGGATGGCATCGACCCCACGCCCGGGATGCTCCGCTGGCCGGCGGCGCACCCCGGGGCGGCGGGGATGCGGGAAAGCAGGTCGCAGCTCGCCGCTCGTACGTGCCGCTGGTGGCGCACCCGACACGGCGGGAAACGGTGACGATCGGCGGGCACTCAGCCCGGCAGCTGTGACCGTGACAAAGGCGCGTGGGCTGGTTGGGGGATGTAGCACAGGCAGCGGTGCGGCATTTCCCCGCAGTCGAAGCACCATCCGCAGAACCGGCATTCGCCGTCGCCTGGATAGGTCAGCGCACCGCATTCCGGGCACCAGCAGCTGTCGCGTGCTGCCCGCGCCCATCCTCGCCACGGCCAACGGCCATCGGGTCCGCCCGCGGGCACCTGGTAGCTGTCGTTGGAGTACCAGATGCCGCCATCCCAGATCCCCGCCTTCTCGTTGAGGATGTAGGCCGGCTGCCGGAAACGGCGGTCGATGCTAAGGACCACCATCTTGTTGGCCGAGGTCATCCACCGCTCGACCCGTAGCCGGTTGCGACGCAGATGCAGCGACCCCATCCGCGGCAGGAACTCCTCGGCGGCGATCCGTGTGTCCGAGCGCGGATCACCCTCGCCAGGTTGGACGTCGGCGGGCAGCACCCCGTTGTGCGCCACCATCGTGCGCGGATCATCGCCGACCATGAACGGGTGGCAGTTGTCGAGGTTGGTGCTGCCGTGGGTGGTCCACCTGCTGTGGAACAGGGCGGGGCCGGCGGGATGGCGGCGGCGTGCCGTGACGAAGGCGTCGATCATCGCCTCGGCGTGCATGCCGCGCCGGACCAGGATCCGGTCCGCGACGACGATGGCAAAGCCATGACCGTCGTTGTTGATCTCCGCTCCGTTGCGCAGGGCGGTAACGTCGGCCATGACATCGGGTGGCAGGAACGTCAGCAGGCACATGACAGCGCCTCCAACTGCCTGGTCAGCGGTGCGTAGGCAGGCTGATCGGCCAGCCAGGCCGCAAACGCCGGCCAGCCCCAGCCGCCACGGCAGATGTCGGGAACGGTCAACTGCCGGGTGTAGCCGACCGACGCCGCGGCGAACCCGAGGGCCGCCTTGACCTCCTGCGGGTCGAGGGAACTGGCGAAGATGCGCAGTTCGAAGGTGTCGTCATTGCCGCTGTTGATCGCCTGGTACCGGGCGCTCTTGGCGCCCTTGGCGTAGTACTTGACCGCCTGCCGGTCGGAGTCGGTGAACGCGGCGTATTCCGGTGACACCCGCCGGGCCAGGGTGGTGACTTGGCGTTCGTTGCGGTAAATGAACTTCATCCACCGGTACACGTGGCTAGGACAGCTGAACCCGTCGCGGGAGAGGTGGACATGCAGGCCCGTGCGCGTGGTCGCGCGGCAGCCGTTGTAGCGCAACTCCTCGAACATCCGCCACGGGAAGTGGTCCACTGCCCACGGATACGACATGGGGTGGGTGACGATCTCGAATCCATCGCCGATCGAGCTGTCGTCCTTGAGGTATCCCAGCCTGCCCAAGTGCGAGGCGGCGATCCGGGCGCAGGCCCGGTATCCGCCGGGCGGTGTGCCGACCTCGATCTCGGCGCCCAGGTAGAGGGGCCCACCACCGTGGAAGATGGGGCGCGGCTTGTAGTCGTAGTCGTGGACCACCGCGTCGGCTGGCTCGCCGCCGTCGAGGCAGACCGGGCAGCTACAGCCATCGTCGTCGTCTGCCTCGTCGTCGGGGTCGTCGTCGCAGCCGTTGCCGCAGTCGTCACCGACCCGGTTCCACGCCCCGCAGTTTTCGCAGGATACGTAACCGTTGTCGCGGCACGTCTCGCAGATGACCGATCCGCGAGCCGTCACCACCGTGTGGGCCCGGGCGACCGGGTTGCCGCACCGTGCACAGCTCGCACCACCCCTGCGGCCGGGCTGGCGGTGGTCGACGCGGTCCGGGCCGTGGTTGGCCGCGTGTGCTGCGGATTCCGGGTCGCGTCCGGCACGTTCTGGGTCGGGCCGGTGCGCGCATGCCGAGATGGGCATTGCCGTACCTCCAAACCGGTGCAGGAGGTGTGGCCCATCCCGTCCCACACCTCGTGCAACCGAAGAACCGAAAGGCAACGAGGAAAGTCGGGATGGGTCAGGTGAAGGCGAGATCCTCACGTGGCTGCGGATGACCGCAGCCGCGACGGGCCGTCAACCCAACAGCGGCGGCGGCCGCCGAAGTGGTGGTGACGGGTTTCGCTCAGGGGTCGAGCGCCGCGCTGCACACGCCCGGGCAGCAGACCTGTCGAGTCCCACGGTCGGCGCACGCCACAGCGCCGGCGGGACCGCGGCGCGCGATACACCGAGCGGCGCATGATGGTGCGGCCACATCCGCCGTGGGCAGGGGGTTGCGCAACCGACGCGGCCGCAACGACCGGGTGGCGGCGCGGTGCGAACGGTGTGCCCGGCACGCCCGCCGGTCGGCGGCCAGCGTGATCACAGATGGGGTTAGCGGCGGGTGGATGCCGCTCTGACCGCGACGCGAACGGCGCGGACGGCCGCGTCGAGCGCCTCGACCGCAGTCGTGAACGTCGCAGCGCGGGCGCCGCCGGCGGTGTAGAGGGGAAAGTCCACCTTGGCACCGCGGTCGTGGACCCGCACCCGCCAGCCGCCATCGCCGCACGGCGGGCACAGCCGGGCGGTGATATCGGCTCCCGCGGGTGGCGTGACCGCGATCGTGTACGGGGCCTGGGCAATAGGCTGGTGCACTGTCGCAGTCCAGCCGGCGGGAAGGCGGTCTCGCACCGCCCTGATCGCGGTGTCCGCCTGCCCGGCGGTGAACGCGATCAGCCGAGCGTTCTCGATGTCGCGTCGCCGGTACTCCCGCTCCGCGAAGCTGACCCAGTCGCCGCGGACCGCGTCGCGAACCAGGTAGCAGCCGCACCGCTCACACCACGGCCACCTGCCCCGCTTGTGGTGCGTGGGTGTGCCGCAGCCGGCACAGACCACTTGGCCGTCGCGGGGCGTGGATGCGGTTGGAGTCATCGCGGTGCCTCGGTCAGCTGCGGCGGCGGTCGCGGTGCCGCACGGTGGGCCGGATTCCGTGCCGCAGCGGCACCCCGTCGCGGGCCGGGTCGTAGAAGGTGATACCGGCCCGCCGCCGCTTCGCGGTGTACTGCGCCAGATCGGCGCACCCGAGCAGGGTGTGCGGATCGCCGCCAGGTCCACGGTAGATTCCGACGCTGACACGCATCGGCACCTGCACGGCGCCGAGGGCGACCGGCGCGGCCAGCGCCGCCGCGACCGCCCGGGCCAAGCTGTCAGGATCACGGCCGGTGATGATGACGAACTCATCGCCGCCGAGCCGGGCGATGACATCACCATCGACCGCCGCGCTGGACAGCCGCTGCGCGACGGCGGCCAGGTAGGCGTCGCCGCCGCCATGGCCGTGGGCGTCGTTGATTCCGTGCAGGTCGTCGACGTCGAGGAGGGCCACAGTCACCTCGCGGCCCGTCGCCTCACGCAGGCGACGTTCAGCGACCCGGCGGATCGCCAGCCCGGTGACCGGGTCGGTGTGAGCGGCGGCCAGTTCGGCTCGGGTCGTCGACAGCGCCGCGGCGGTCTCGCGGGCCTGCGACTGCCAGTAGGCGGCACGGTGTAGGGCGCGTTCGAGCCGACCTTCGATGATCAACATCGCGGTGGCCAGCACCAGGCTGGCGGCGGTGGCCGCGATGACCGCGGTGGTGGCGCTGGCGGTGGCCAACAGCAGCAGCGGCCCACCGACCAGGGGCAGGCAGGCGAACACGTCACCGGCCAGTCTGCGAAGCACAGTGGTCTCCTTCCGAGATGGGCGTGCCCCGGGGGCGGCGAACCGTCCGCCAGATCCGGGCAGCGCAGGGTGGGCAACCGCACACCCACGCAGGACGTGCGGCCGAAACGACGAAGACGGGGCGGACCGGCGCAGCCGGTCCGCCCCGTTTTCGGGTGGTTGCGGGTCAGCGGCGGTGCGGGCGGGCAAGCCCGCGCGCGCCGATCATCCGGTTGCTGGTGTCACGCACGGCCTCGTGCAACACGAGCAGGTCGTCGCGCTCGTGGGCGGCGAGGCCGACGGCCAGCGCGACGACGTACCAGCGGCCGCGGCAGGGCGGCGGAAGGTCCCGCACCGTGCCCCCGCTGGACGCCCCGTAGGCCACCAGGGTGACGGGGACACCGACCTCGATCGGCTCCGTGCCGAGCGGCTGTTCACCGAGCCGAGCGGGCGGGAAGTCGGGTGAGGGCTCAAGGACCAGCCGGGGCCTGACGGTTCCGGGCACGATGGTGTCCGGGGTGTCCGGCGGGTAGAGGTTGATGCGGTGCGGCGTCAGATTGACCAAACGATCCATAAACCGGCTCCTTCCGTTCCGGCCGAAGGGGTTAGGCGGTGGCCAGCGCCACGAGCTGCTCGCCCGGGTCCAGCTGGCTGATCTCTTGCTGCGCGGCGTCCAAGTAGGACAGCTGGTCGGCCAGCCGCGTGGACGCGGTGGCCAGATAGCGTCCGTCGCGGACGACCAGGCCGTCGCGGGGAACGGCGCACAGCAGCCCGAGATGGGAGTAGGCGTGGACGCCGGCTTGCAACGCTTCCAGGTGGCCGGTCGGCAACCGCATGACCTTGTTCGGCAGCGCGTTGTAGATGGACATGGCAGCGACCCGGGGCTGGGCCAGGTACTGCTGTCGAGCTTTGGCCATGCTGTACTTGGCCGGCTGCTCGCGGTGGCGGTCTAGGAATTGCCACCACGGTTGAGCGTCGCGGGTGCCGTCCACGACCTGCCGCCAGACGTGCCACCGGTACCAATAGGCGTCGCGGGCTTCCCGGCGCATCGTGTCGAGGTCGAGCAGCCGCAGCGGCCCGCCGACAGTGGTGTGCCGCGCGGGCTGTACGAGGCGTGCACGGCGCAGCCGGGCGCCGATCCGAAAAACTCTGGCGGGGCCGGCACTTATCCACGGGGTGGCGTCGAGTCGGGCGCTGGCGGTCGCGGCCAGGTGGTCGGTCGGGATGTCCTTGGACAGACAGACGACGACCACAGGGGTGTAGGGCACGACGAAACCTCCTCACGAATCAGGGCGGACGCTTCGCGGTCTCCAGGCGGGAGACGTGCGCGGGACGATGGACGGGCGACCATAAGGCGGCCGCGGCCAGGCGCGCCAGACAGCGGACCGCGGTACGCGGCGCAGGCGCGAGGCCAGAGGTGTGGGCGTGGTGCCGACGGGCGGCGCAGGCCGACCGGCCGAAGGGCGGGTGGGCGGTTGCGACGCGAACGTCGGGCGAAGACGCCCGAGCGATGCTGATTGGGGATGTGGGAATGAGCCTTCACGCTAAACCCACCACCCAACAGCGCCCATCCACGACTGACGATCACCACGACGACCCCGCCCTGTTGGGCGAAACCACTCCCACCGCCAGTCGAATACGGGTGGCGATCGAGACGCCGTGGCCGGCAGGTTGATCTGACGCCGTGAGGAGGCAACGCCCACCGATCAGCGAGTGGGGCAGCGGTTCGCAGTCAACCCCGCGGCCATGTCACCGCCGGCCTAGCGAGTGCCCGACCGCCCGCTGGAACCAACCAACCGCCGCGTAAGCGGAGCGCCAGTTGTTGACCATGGCTGACTCGCGGGCAAGGCCAGCGGCATCCGCGGGTTGCCGATGAGCGGGCATCTGATCGTGGGCGGCGACGGGGCGCTCGGCGTGTCGGCGTTCACCCGGGCGCGGGACGCGGGAGGCGAGGGTGGCACGCGGTCGGGGATAGCGGCGGCCGACGAGGAGCGCAAGGAAGGGCGTTGCCGGGGAACCGCAGCAACGACGCCACGACCTCGATCCCGTGGCGCCGCCGCACGCGCCGTGCTGGCGATGACGCAACACGGACCCGACGCGTCAGGTCGGCGGCGGCCCCGCGACGGCGGAGTCGTCGGCCGGTCCGTCGGCTCGCTCCCGGAGAGCGAGCCGCAGCGCGGCGGTGAGATCCTTCGCGGACAGGGCGGCCGCCGGATCGGTCAGCCACTGCAGGAACACGCCACTCATCAGGGCGTGGCACAGCGAACCAGGAGCCAGGCCCGCTCCTCGTCCCGCTGCGCATCGAAGCCCCCGAACAGGACCCCGGACCGACGCGGGCATCGTGAAGCATCCCGGCCAGCTCTTCGCGCCCCCGCGAAAGCTGGCCGATCTGCGCGTACATCTCCAGCGAAACGGCCGCGATCCGCCGGTGCCGGTCGAACGTGCCGATGAGCTGTCCCCAGATCGCCTCGAACGGCTCCTTCGGCGCGAGGCGGCCGCGGCCGATGATGTCATGGGGATCGGTCGAGTTGGTGGAGTGGGTGCTCGTCGGGTTGGGGCGCTCCGGGATTGAGCGGGCCGGGTGGCCCGTGGTGGCTGGGCAGTTCGGCGAGGGTGAGCCGGTGGCGGCCGTTGCCGGCCAGTCGCCAGACGGCGCTGGCCGGGTTGGTGCCGGATTCCGGTGAGCTGGTGGCGATGGTCAGCGTCGGTTCGGGGCGGTCGGTGAGGCGGCGGTGCAGGTTCTGCTCGCGCAGCCTGTTGGGCAGAGCGAACAGGACCGGGTAGTGGGGGCCGCCTTCGGCGTGGAGTTTGCGGTATGCGGCGAGTTTGTCGATGAGGCGGCCGATCGGTTCGGTGCCGCGGTCGAGTTCGAGGAAGAACCCGGTCTCCTGACGGCCGTCGGTCCAGACGCCGTGGCCGTCGGGTTTGATCCGGCGGCCAAACGTGGCTGTGGTGGTGCGTTCAGACCACCACCGGGTCAGGGCGTTCTCGGGGTGGCGGCGGGCGTGGACGAGCAGGCCGGTGAAGAACTGGTTGACCGCCAGCAGGTGGCCCAGGGTCGGGCTGGCGTAGATGCGGTCCTGCCGTTCCCGCAGCGCTTTGGCGGTGGGCGGTAGCTGGTCGCGGGCCAGGGCCATGTAACGGGCGGACAGCAGGCCGGGCAGCCAGCAGACGGGATTGGGTGCGCCGGGGCGGTTGCGGATGAACCGGTCGATGAAGCCGAGGCGGCGCAGCAGGTGCAGGCGGTGGCGGCAGGTGGTGGCGTTGGCGAACAGGATCGCGGTCAGGTGGTCGGTGGTCAGCGTGGTGTGTTCGTCGAGCAGCGCGGCGATGGTGTAGTCGCGGGGCTGGAGCCGGTGCGAGATGTCGATGAGTGCGGGGGCGTGCGGGCGGCCGGTGGTGCGCAGCACGATCAGTGGTCTGTTCCCCAGCGGGACTTCCCCTTCAGGGAGGTGTCGGGTTTCGACGGTGGCGGACATGGCGTCTCCTAGCAGGGTTGTTGGGTGGGTGGGGTCCAGCCGGGCCTCGGCAGTACGGCGCTGGGGGGTTGGCCGGGTATGGGGCTGAGGTGCGGGCCGGGCTCACGGCCGACGGCTTGTGCCGGGCCGCTACGGCATGTCGATGTGCTTTAGGGCATCGGATGCGGTGCGTAGGCCGAGTCGGCGGGTCGGCCCGCGGCGTGCGCGGATGTGCGCCGTTTCGTCGGACGTGGCGGCGCGTGGGGTGGCCGGGTCGTCGTCGCCAGCCCGGTCGGGTTGCGGGTCGTCGGTTTGCTGGCCGGCGGTGACGCCGGCGAGTTCGGCGATCGCTGCGGGGCCGCGCGGCGGGTGGTGCGCGGCGGCTGCGGCTTGCCGGACCGCGGTGGCTTCCCCCACGGGCGGTCGGGGTGGGTTGGTGCGCAAAGTGAATGCGGCGGTCTCTCGGTTGTTGACCACGAGGCGGCACGCGGCCCGGTAGGCGCCCTGGTGGGACAGGTCGTGCTCGTCGAGTTCGGGCAGGGTGTGGCGGGCGAGCTGGTGGGCGTCTTCGGGCGCGCAGGAGAAGAAGATCTTGTTGCGGGCGTTGGCGGAGATCGCCAGTTGGGTGTCGCGGGGCAGTTGGGTCAGGTTCTGGTGGGCAAGGACCAGCCCGAAGTGGTAGCCGCGGGCTTCGGCGAGCATGTCGCCGACCGAGCCGGGCAGGTTGAGGAAGTTGTGGGCTTCGTCGATGTAGGCGAACGCGTCGCGGCGCCGCGGCTCGGGCAGGCGTGCGCGGCCGGTCGCCGCCTGCCAGGCGGAGGCGAGGACGAGCGAGCCCATGAGCCGGGAGGTCTCCTCCCCGATCTGCCCTTTGGGCAGCCGGGCCAGCAGGATCCCGCCGTCGAGGACGCGGCGCATGTCAAAACTCGACTGCGGTGCACCGAGGGTGGCGCGCACGAAGTCGCGCAGCAGAAAGGCCCGCAGCCGGGAGAGTACCGGGCCGATGACCTGGGAGCGCAGCGCTGGGGGCATGGATTCGAACCATTCCCAGTAGCCGTGCAGCCCTTCGGGGTCATCGAGGTCGGCGGTGAACGTGTGCCGGAATCGGCGGTCATTGAGCAGCGGTGGGATCAGGGTGAGGGTGGCGTTCGCGCGGCGCAGCAGGGTCAGGCAGGCCACACGCAGGGTGTCGTCGATGCGCGGCCCCCAGTGCTTGTGGAAGATCCGGCCGAAGATCGAGACGATGTTGTCGACGACGAGGTCGTGGTCCTCGCCAGCCAAGGGATTGAGGGTGGTGCCGGGCGGCTGGTCGGGGTCGATGATGACCAGGCGTTTGGCGTGGCTGGCCGGGATCCGGTCGAGCACGTCGAGGACGAGGTCGCCTTTGGGGTCGATGACGACGACACCGCGGCGGGCGTGGATGTCGTCGAGGATCATGTTCGTCAGCAGGGTGCTCTTGCCCGAGCCGGTCGAGCCGAGCACGTGGAGGTGTTGGCGGGCGTCGACGACCGGCAGCGCGACCGAGTGGCCGCCGACCTCGGCCTTGCCCAGCACCTTGGCGGCGCGTCCGCCACTGGGCACGGTGACCGGTGCGGGCATCGGCTTGGCGCGGGCCCGATCCAGGCCAGGGACAGCCAGGTCCTGCGGCAGCGCGGCGATGGTGGCGAGTTCGGTAGCCGAGAGCAGGAAACCGCGGCGCAACCGCCGGGTGGCCAAGGTGCGGCCTGGGTGTCTGATCGGTTGTTGGCGCAGCCGGTTGCGGCCCGCCCAGGAACCGAACGCTGACGCGATGCCGTGGGCGAGGGTGACCAGCCGGGGTCTGAGCGTCTGAGGGCTGCTGCGGCGGGGGTTGGTGTGGGCGACGCCGTAGCGGATCGCCACCTCCCACTGGCTGCCGGCGAGTTTGTCCACGGCGGCGCGTCCGTCACGCTCACGCTGCGGATCGTTCCCGGGAACTGGGGCGTGGCGTGTCGTGGGGTGGGAGGGCTGGCCGGTGCGCGACACCTGCGACACGAGGTCGAGGACGGCGCGTAGCCCGGTGGCGGGGTCGAGGATGTCGCGCGGCGGACGGCCGGTGCGCAGGCCCTGCACCCCGCGCCGCAGGCGGCGGACCTGCCGTGTGGTCGCGGGTCGGGTAAGCACCTGCACGCACGCGGACTCTGTGGCATGCAGGTCCGACGCGGCGGCGATCAGCGTGCGCATCGGGTCGGTGTCGTGGTCGGTTTCCAGCGGGTACCAGGCGGGCAGGATCGGGCGCAGGGCGCCGCCGACCTCTGCGGCAGGGGACGGCAGGGGCGGGTCGGCGTCGGCGACGGTGCACGCCGCGCCCGGCCAGGCGCCGCGGATCGCGGCCTGGATCGGGCCGTGGTGCACGGTGCCCGGCACCCAGACGCCGATGGTCAGTTCCCGGCCGCTCCACCGGTATTCCACGGCGACGTGGGGTCGACCGTCACGTAGCCGGCGCCGCCAGCCCGTGCGCAGGACCTCGGCGAGGGTCGCCCAGAGGGTGGCGGCGCCGCCCGGGTCGACCTCCGGTGGCGGGCTGATGATGATCAGCCGGGCGTGCCGCGTTGTCCGGGCGTGCCGGCGGGCGGACACGACCTCGCGGCCCGCGGCGCCGGCGGCCACCAGCAGCACGGCGGCGAGGGCGAGCCAGGGCCGGTGCCGGCACCAGTCGGCGGCAGCGGGCGTGGTGTCGAGCAGCCACTGCGACGGGCCGGGCAGCAGCGCCGCAGGCGGCCCTGGTTCTGTTGCGGCGCTGGACCCGGACGCGGGCGTGGGGGACAACCCGGGGACGGCGGTGAAGACGCGGCTGGTGTCCATTTGATGGGGCCCTTTCGGACGCAGAAACAGCGAAAGGGCCGTGGGCTGCCACTGCTGGCAGCCCACGGCCCTCGGGGCGGGGTGATCAGGTCACGGCTGGCCGTGGTGGTGCGGGTTACTGGTCGTCGGGCACCTCCAGGTCTCCGACGCAGAGCCGGTGCTCACGGCGGGAGGCCACCGCGTGGAAACCGACCCGGTGGGTGCCCGACAGCAGCAGGCCCTCCCCGCGGCCGACGGTTAGCAGCATGCGGGCCTCGCCGTCGGTGAGGCCGAATACGTCGGCGACCGGGTCGATGGCCTGCGGGGCCTGCCGCAGCAGGATCTGGGTGGCCGCGTTGGCGATGACGATCTGTCCGAGGTCGGAGCCGAGCAGGTCACCGACATCCTGGGTGACGACCGTCAGGCCGGCCCGCCGTTTGCGGGCCGCTTTCGCCAGGCGGGACAGGAATGCGGCGCCGTCACCGTCGCGCAGCAGCGTCCAGGCTTCGTCGACGACGACCAGCCGCCGGGGCGGGTGCGGCGATCCTACGGCCGGCGTGTCGACCTCGCGCCAGATCGCGTCCAGCGCAAGCAGCATGCCGGGGGTGCGCAGCTCGTCGGCGAGTTGCCGCGTCGACCAACACACCAGCTGTCCACCGGGGATGGTTGTGGTGGGTCCGTCGAAGAGGTCTTTGAACGATCCGGTCGTCCAGGGTGTCAGCCGCGCGGCGAGGGTGTCGGCCGCCTCGGTACGCTGGTCGGTCAAGGCAGCGCTGACGTCGCGGAGCAGGGGTGCCTGCCGGCGCCACGTGTCGGGGTCGTTGGAGATCCCGGCCTGGTCGTAGGCGTCGTTGATCGCCTTGTCGAGGGCGGCCCGTTCCGCCGGCGGTGGCTGCTGCCCGAGCAGCACGCTGATCAGGGTGTGCAGGAACAGCGCCCGGTAGGTGCGGGCCTGGGGCCGCTGGTCGCCGGGTGGGATGTCGAGCGGGTTGAGTCGCACACCGTCGGCGCCGAGCGCGATGGTGACGCCGCCTACCGCGTCAGCGAGCCGGGTGTACTCGTTGTCGGGGTCGATGACCGCGACGTGTACGCCGTCGGCGAGACAGCGCAGGATTTCGAGTTTGACGAAGTAGCTTTTGCCTGCCCCGGATCTGGCGAGCACGACGCTGTTGGCGTTGTGTTGGGCCCACCGGTCCCACCACACGACGCCGTTGCTGGCGGTGTTGAGGCCGTAGAGCACGCCTGCGCTGGCCGCCGATTCCCCCGGCAGCGGTGCCGGCAGGTCCGAGGAGGCCAGCGGGAGCGCCATGGCGATCGCGTCGGTGTCCATCACCCGGCGCATCGCGAGCCCGTCGGTGGCCAGCGGCAGAGTCGCCGTCCAGCCCCGCAGCTGCCGCCAGGTCGCCGGCTGCGTGTCCAGCAGCAGCGACGCGGCGGTGGCCCGCACCTGCGCGACCGCCTCGTCGAGCTCGTCGAGGCTGGCCGCGTGCACACACAGGTAGAGGCCGACGCGGAACAGTTTGCTGTGGCCGCGGGCGATCCGGTCGGCCAGCTCCGCGGCGTCGTCGGCGGCGGCCTCGGTGATTGGGTCGGCCAGACGGCCGTTCTCGGCGTCGGTACGCCGGTTGGACTCCAGCCGGGCTCGCTGTCGGCGCAGCCGGGCGGCGGCGACCGGGGGCGGCAGAGGGTCGACATAGAGCGCGATGTCCAGGCGGCCGGGCCAGGCCAGCAGCGGGTCAAGCCAGGCGGGTCCGACCTGCGCGGGGTAGCCGGTGACGATCAGGGTGGCCGCGTACCCGTCCCCGATGCGCAGGTAGCCGGGCGCGTGGGCGATCGCGGCCGGCCCCACGACGGCGGCGAGCCCGGCCGCGCCGGCCAGGCCGGCGTCAGGGGTAGGCGGCTTGCGCCGGTGCAGCAGAGGCATGTCAGTCTCCTGGTCCGGTGATGGCCTGGTCGGGCAGGGCCCGAGCCCAGCTGACGTCGGCCGGGGTGTAGGGGTCGGTGGCGCAGGCAAGCACTGCGGCGGCCCGGCCGCCGTCTAGGACGGCGGTCTGTGCCCCGAGTGAGGCCAGCGCGGACGCGGCGTGCTCCGCACGGCGCAGCGCCTCGATGTGACGGCCGTCATCGCCGGTGGCGGTGACCGCGACCGTGACCGTCCGCCACAGCGGGTCGTATCGTGCCGCGATGTCATCGAGGAAGGCGGCGTAGTCACCGGCAGTGTCTGCGAGGGCCCGGTTGGTGATACTTTCGGCGCGTTCGGCGATGCGCTGGGCGTGTCGTGCCAGATCGACCCGCTGCGTGGAGACGACGATCTGCACGGGCCCGGACAGCGAGTTCAGCCACCGGCCGTAGGCGCCGATCAGCGCGGCCTGCTCGTGGGCGGAGCGCAGCCGGATGTTGACGGTGGTGCAGGCCACCAACACCACCGCCTGGTGGCCGGTGTCGATCACCCCGGCCTGGCTGATCGCCTGGGCCGGCAGCCGCAGCACCGGCACC
>Ga0164243_10003826_pt1 | contig 23905 bp, 21 predicted proteins | sample OricompcompostOP_FD_108781 | JGI IMG/M metagenome (GOLD analysis project Ga0164243, IMG submission 108781) | Organic Plus compost microbial communities from Emeryville, California, USA - Original compost - Organic plus compost (OP) | ecosystem: Engineered > Solid waste > Mixed feedstock >...
TACATCGCGGCGGAGGGCATCGAGCTGCCGCCGATCTACTACGCCCACCGCCGTCGCGTGGTGCAGCGCGACGGGATGCTGCTCGCCAACACCCGCTTCCTGCCCCTGCTCGACGGCGAAAGTCCTTACGAGGCAACGGTTCGCTTCCGCACCGTCGGCGACGCGACGTGCACCGGCTGCGTCGAATCCACCGCCGCCACCCCGGAAGCGGTGGTCGCGGAGGTGGCCGCCACCCGCCTCACCGAACGTGGCGCCACCCGCGCCGACGACCGGATTTCCGAGTCGGGGATGGAAGATCGCAAGCGGGAAGGTTACTTCTGAGGAGCGCTGATGGACGACAATCGCCAAGCCCCGTTCATCGAGCGCGACCGGGTGCGGGTGTCCCGCAAGACATTGCCACAGCAGCTTCTCCGGCTCGCCACCGCGGGCAGTGTCGACGACGGCAAGTCCACCCTCATCGGCCGCCTGCTCTTCGACTCCAAGACCCTGTTCACCGATCAGCTCGCGGCCGTCGAACGCGCCAGCAGGGACCGCGGCGAGGACTACCCGAACCTCGCGTTGCTGACCGACGGCCTGCGCGCCGAACGCGAGCAGGGCATCACGATCGACGTGGCGCACCGGTATTTCGCCACCCCGCGACGGAAGTTCATCATCGCCGACACGCCCGGCCACATCCAGTACACGCGCAACATGGTCACCGGCGCCTCCACCGCCGACCTCGCGCTCGTGCTCGTCGACGCGCGTAAGGGAGTGCTCGAACAGTCGCGGCGGCACGCGTTTCTGGCGAGCTTGCTCGGCATCCCGCATCTCGTGCTGTGCGTCAACAAGATGGACCTGGTGGGCTGGTCGGCGCAGCGGTTCGAGGAGATCCGCGAGGACTTCCGGCGATTCGCGATGAAACTCGACGTGCCCGATCTGACGTTCATCCCGGTGTCGGCGCTGCACGGCGACAACATCGTGCACCGGTCGGCGAGCATGCCGTGGTACGAGGGCGCGCCGCTGCTGCACCATCTCGAACAGGTGCATGTCGCCTCCGACCGCAACCTCATCGACGCGCGGTTTCCGGTGCAGTACGTGATCCGCCAGCACGCGCGGGACTTCCGGGGTTACGCGGGCACTGTCGCGGGCGGGGTGTTCAAGCCCGGGGACGAGGTTCTCGTGCTGCCCTCGGGTTTCCGGTCGAGTGTGCGCGCGATCTGGGGCCCCGGCGGGAAACCCGTCGAGGAGGCGTTCGCGCCGCAGTCGGTGACGGTGGAGCTGACCGACGAGGTCGACGTCGCCCGCGGAGATCTGCTGTGCCGTCCCGGGAACCGGCCGCAGAGCAGCGGCGACATCGACGCGATGCTGTGCTGGTTCGCCGACCGTTCGACGCTGACGCCCGGTTCGACGTACACGCTGCGGCACACCACACGCGCCACCACGGCCGAGGTGCGCGGGCTCGAATACCGGCTCGACGTCAACACGCTGCACCGGGAGGAGACCGCGGAATCTTTGTCGCTCAACGAGATCGGCCGCGTGCGGCTGCGTACGCGGCAGCCGCTGATGTTCGACCCGTACCGGCGCAACCGGGACACCGGAAGCTTCATCCTGATCGACGACGCCACGAACGACACGGTCGCCGCGGGCATGATCACCGGCGTCGCGTCGCGGGTCGTCTGGCATTCGGCGGCGGTCACCCGTGACGAGCGGCCTACCCGGGGCATGACGGTGTGGCTCACCGGGCTGTCCGCGTCGGGCAAGTCCTCGGTCGCGGTGGAACTGGAGCGGCGGCTGATCGCGGCGGGACGGCCCGCGTACCTGCTCGACGGCGACAACCTGCGGCACGGCCTCAACGCCGACCTCGGATTCGGCGCCGAGGACCGGGCCGAGAACGTGCGGCGCACCGGGGAGGTCGCGCGGCTGTTCGCGGACGCCGGGATCGTGGCGGTAGCATCGCTGATCAGTCCCTACCGGGCGGATCGCGAACGGGTGCGGGCCGCGCACGAGGCGGCCGGGCTGGCCTTTGTGGAGGTTTACGTGGACACACCGCTGCGGGTGTGCGAGGCACGGGATCCCAAGGGTATGTATGCCAAAGCGCGCGCGGGCGAGATCCGGGGCTTCACCGGTATCGACGATCCTTACGAACCGCCGGAGTCGCCCGAGCTCGTGCTCCGGCCCGGTGACGGGGACCCCGCCGCGATGGCCTCGGCCATCCTCAACGTGCTGGACCGGTGATCATGGGTGTGAACCAGCGGGCGCAGATCCGCATGACCGACGACGAGATCGCGGCTTTCATCGAGCGGAGCCGCACCGCCACGATGGCCACGCTGGGCCCCGACGGCATGCCGCATCTGGTGGCGATGTGGTACGCGGTGGTGGACGGGCAGATCTGGTTCGAGACGAAGGTCAAATCGCAGAAGGTGGTGAACCTGCGCCGCGACGACCGGATCACCGTGCTGATCGAGGCCGGGCACACCTACGACCAGCTGCGCGGCGTCTCGATCGAAGGCCACGCGGTGATCAGCGACGATCCGGACGACTGCCTGCGCGTGGGGATCAGCGTGTGGGAGCGCTACAACGGCCCCTACAGCGAGGACCTCAAGCCCGCCGTGGAGATGATGATGAACAAGCGCGTCGCGGTGCGCGTCGACCCGAAGCGCGTGCGTACCTGGGACCACCGGAAACTCGGCATGGACCCGGTCCCGCTGGCGGGCTCGACAGCGGAGTACCTGGAGAAGTAGACCTCAGGGCAGCAGCTTGTCCCGCAGCCCCTTGACCTCGTCCTCCCCGAACCCGTGCTCCGCGAGCCAGGGCAGCACACCGCCGTACCGGTTGTCGAGCTGCTCCAGGAAGTGCGCCATCGTCTCCGCGCGGGGCCGGTTGTCGTCGTCCGGGCGCTTGCTCAGGTCGCTGGCGTAGGTCGGTGAGGCGCGCAGCCTGGCCAGGATCGCGCCGATCCGGTTGCCGCTGGCCGCGTAGTCCGCGATCACCGCGTCGCGGCGGACGCCGGCCACGGTGAGGCTCATCGCGACCACCACACCCGTGCGGTCCTTGCCCGCGGCGCAGTGCACGAGCGCCGCGCCCGGTGCGTCGCTGATCGAGCGCAGGGCGCCGACCACGCTCTCCGGCCGGTCCTCCAGATACCCCAGGTACAGCGCGCACATCGGGTCCTCGGGGAACTCGGCCATGCGGTCGCGCCGGGTACTGATGAACAGGGCGTCGGCGGCGGCGTCGGTGGCCTCGCCGCGTTCCGGCAGTACCGAGTGGTGCACGTGCGTCACCGATGACACCGAGGTGAGCGGTCCCGGCCCCTCGGCGGTGACCTCGGGCGTGCCACGCAGATCGACCACCGTGCTGAGCCCGAAGTCCTCGACGAGAAGCTTGACGTCGGCGGGAGTCAGGCCCTGCAGGTTGTCGGAGCGCAACAGCCTCCGGTCCGCGATCTGCCTGCCGTCTTCGGTGGGGAGCCCACCCACGTCACGGGCGTTGACCGCCCCTTCGAGTTCGAGCCATCGCATGCCCCCATAGTTCATGGCGCGGCGGACGCCGCCAAGGGAGCGTTCTCCCGGGGCGGTCGGGCGGGCAGGCGCAGCGTGCCGGCCAGACCGCGGCGCCGCAACCAGCCCAGCCAGCCCAGCATCCCGATGTGCGCTGCGATGAGGTGCCCGGCGAAGGTCACTATCGAGGCGAGGGAACCGGGATCGTCCGTGACATAGATCACGACGACGCAGAGCTCGATGGCAGCGACAGCCCAGAGCCGCAACCGGGGCGCGAGTATCGGCACCAGCGCGCCGGCCGTGGCGAAGAAGCCGTAGCTCACGCCGATGTCGAGCCAGCGCGCGTCCGTCGGCGGCAGCCAGCCCTGCGACAGCGCCCACATGACGGGCAGTTCGGTCGCCAGCGTCGCCAGCACGTGGCCGCTCGCGAACACCAGGAACGTCCAGCCGGCCCCGATCCGCCGTTCCAGCGGGGCGACCGCGATCGCGAAGATCAGCACGTACACGAGCCAGTTGGCGTCCTCGATCCACAGCGCGCTGCTGATCAGGCTGAGCACCGGGCGGTGCCACAGATTGTGCGCGTCGGTGCTGGCCAGCTCCAGCAGTTTGGCCGACACGGTCTCGCCGACCAGCCGCTGCACGGCGGTGGTGACCAGCAGCAGGGCCAGGTACCAGAACGTGAACGGGGTATGCGCGGGACTGGGCCGCAGCACGGCGAGCCGGGTCCGCCAGCTCAGTCGGGTCGCTTTCTGGGGCACCCGCACAGTCTGCGATCGCACCCTGTCAGCCAACCATCGTCCGGCTGTGAATCCTCTGAGAAAACGACTAGATCTGGAGTCATGACGACCGAAAGATCGTGGGGTAGCGGGGTCTTCACGGTGCCCGGCACCTATCTCAACACGCCGAGCATCGGCATCCCGCCCGCGCGCACCGTCGAGGCCGTCGGCCGCGCGCTCGACCGCTGGCGCACCGGGGCGAACGGCGCCCCCGAGTTCGACGAGTTCGTGCGGCGCGCGCGGGCCGGATTCGCGCGGCTGATCGGCGTGCCCGCGGACACGGTCGCGATCGGAACCAGCGCGTCGGGCCTCATCGGCATGGTCGCCGCCGGCCTGCCCGACGGGGCGCGCGTGCTCACCGCTCGAAACGACTTCACCAGCGTCACGTTTCCGTTCGCCGCACAGCAACACCGCGGCATCACGGTCACCGAGACCGACCTCGCCGACCTGCCCGCCGCGGCGCCGGGCTACGACCTTGTCGCGGTCAGCGTGGCCCAGTCGGCCGATGGCGCACTCGCTGACCTCGATGCCCTGCGCGCCACCGGCGTGCCCGTTCTGTTCGATGCCACCCAGGCCGCCGGCTGGCTGCCGCTGCGACTCGGCTGGGCGGACTGGGTCGTCGCGGCCGGGTACAAGTGGCTGCTTTCGCCGCGCGGGGCGGCGTGGCTGGCCGTGCACCCGCGCGTCATCGACCGCACGGTGCCGGTCGCGGCGAACTGGTACGCAGGGGACGACCCGTGGGACACCACGTACGGGCTCCCACTGCGGCTGGCCAAGGACGCCCGCCGGTTCGACATCTCGCCGGTGTGGTTCGCGCAGGTGGGTGCCGCCGCCTCGCTGGACTACCTGGGCGGACTCGACCTCGACGCCGTGCGGGAGCACTGCGTCGGACTGGCGAACGCCCTGCGCAAGGGCCTCGGCATGGCCGAAGGCGACAGCGCGATCGTCTCGTTCGACGCGGATGTGCGGCGGCTCGCGGCGGCCGGGATCAGGGTGGCCGCGCGGGCGGGCAAGGCACGCGCCGGGTTCTTCCTCTACAACACCGTGAGTGATGTCGAACGGATTCTCAACGCGATGGAGTGAGTCCGGCCCGGCGGTCAAGTACGGTGTTTCCCCGTGGTTGGTGCCCAATTCCCACCGGGTCGCGGCGATACAGCGCCGATGCCCCGGGTCGCGTCCGCGCCCAAACGTGGTGGCAGTGCCGCCCTGCTCAAGGGAGCCGGGCTGGTGGCCGTCGCGGTCGTGGCCGGGTTGATCTGGTGGCTTGTGCGGCACGAGCCCGATGAGCCGGTGGCTCAGGCACCGGCCAAGGAGTTCTCCTTCGTGGCGGCCGCGGGTCCCGTGGTGAGCACGGACTGCGCGGCCAAGTCCTCCGACGCGGTGAAGAAGTGGTTCGGTGGGCACCCGTGCCAGAAGCTGTCGCGCTCGTTGTACGCGACTTCGGCGGGCAACGCGCGGGCGCTGGTGTCGGTCGCGGTGGTCACGATGCCCAGCGAGGCGGACGCGCAGGAACTGAAGAAGCTGGTCGACACCGACGGCACCGGCAACGTGAGCGACCTGGTGCGCGACGGCAGCGCGAAACTACCGGACGCCCCGACGCTCGCGAGCGGCGAGTACACGTCGAGGGTGACGGGCTCCCAGGTGGCGATCGTGCTGGCCGGCTTCTACGGCGACCACAACGACCCGCCCACCCTGGGCAGGGTCGCGGCCGAAGCCCTGGACCTGGCCCCGCAGGTGGGCAAGTAGCGAAGCGGAAGCCGAGCGCCCAGCGCGCCGGAGAACTGAGCCGGGCCAGGTGTGGTCATCCCGGCACGGCAGGCCGTCGACGAAACCACGAGTCATCCCGGAGCCGGGCTCCGGCGAGGCATCTCTTTTGCCTTCAACCACTGCGCGGCAACGCGATCGCCGTCGGGCTCTCCCCGGCCGCCTCCCGCCACCGGGTCCCGCGCCGGGCCGAGCCCAGCAGCGCGTTCAACGCCACCTGCCGCAGCTGCGTGTCCGAGGTCCGTTCGAGCACCCCACGCCACGCGGCCGCCGCGTCGGATTCGGCCGTCGCCACGACGCTCTTCGCGGACGTGGCGTCCGTGACCGGCTTCGGGGTGATGTACGCGGGTTCGGCCCCACGTGGCGTGGCGCCCGCCGCGGTCAGCATCCGTACGCATGCGTCCCGCCGGTCCTTGTGCTCGGCCGCGCCCTCGTTGACCCCCGCCGTGTAGTTGCCCGGCAGGAAGGCGCTCACCAGCGAATACACCCACACGGCGGCATGCTCCGCCGCCAGCGCGGTCTGCAGCGCGTCCACCGAATCCGAGGGAATCGTCGAGCTCGTCGCCGCGACGGGCGCCGGATCGGTTCCGGGGCCGAGCTGGTCGCCGACCTGCTGCAGCCCGGCGCACCCGGCGGCGACGGCCGCGACCAGCCCCGCCCGGTACGGCTCCAGCTCCGGCACCAGCTTCTCCGCCTGCTCCCGCGCGGTGGCCAGCCGCGCTTTCAGTCCGGCGAATCCGGACTCGGCCGGGGCGGTGGCCTGCACCTGCGACTTCGGCCGGTTCAGGCGGTCCACCTCGGCCTGCAGCGCCTGCGCGTGCGCGGTGCGGGCGGCCGCGAACTCCCGCGCGATGTCGCCCTGCTTACCGGATGCGCCGCCCGCCACGGTGTTCGCGGCCTCGGCGTCGGCCCGCGCCTGCTCGGCGAGCGGGGCCAGCGGATCGGGCTCGTCGGAGTAGCCGGTGTCGCAAGCGGCGAGCGGGACGGCCAGAGCCGCCAGCGCGCCCATCCGGAGGACCTCACGGCGAGTACGGGATGTCACGTCGCGCCATACTGCCAGGCGGGGGAGTGACCACGGGCGGTGACGGGGGCGAACAAGATAAGCTTGACCCTCACCGAAGGAAAGACAACACAAACAGGAGAGCGCCAAGGTGCCAGGAGAACTCGCCGGCAAACTCGAGCCCGTCGTGGCCGAGGCGGTCGCCGGCGCCGGGTTCGACCTCGACGCCCTCGACGTCCAGCAGGCGGGCCGCCGCAAGCTGGTGAAGGTCGTCGTCGACTCCGACGACGGCGTGGGGCTCGACGAGGTTGCCGAGATCAGCCGCGCGGTGTCGGCCGCGCTCGACCGGCACGAGCACCTCATCGCGGGCGCCTACACACTCGAGGTCACGTCGCCAGGGGTCGACCGCCCGCTGACCAAGCCAAGACACTGGCGCCGCGCCCGCTACCGCCTCGTCCGGATCAGCCCGCACGAGGGCGCCGGCTTCCTCGGCCGGGTCGGGTACGCCGGGGACAAGGCCGCACGGGTGCTGACCGACGGCGAGATCCGCGATGTCCGCTACGCCGACGTCGCGAAGGCCGTGATCGAGATCGAGTTCAAGCAGCCTCCGACGGAGGACCTGAAGCAGCTGGATTCGGACGCTTCGGGCATGATCGACGCCGCCGGGACCGCGGAGGAGGAGCCGAAGTGAACGTGGACATCGCCGCCCTGCGCGCGATCGAGCGGGACAAGGACATCCCCTTCGAGACGGTGCTGCAGGCCATCGAGTCGGCCCTGCTGACCGCGTACAAGCACACCGAGGGCCACCAGCCCCACGCGAAGATCGACATCGACCGCAAGACCGGGGTCGTGCGGGTGCTCGCGCACACCCTCGACGAGAACGGCGAGGTCGACGAGGAGTGGGACGACACGCCCGAGGGATTCGGCCGCATCGCCGCGACCACCGCCCGCCAGGTCATCCTGCAGCGGCTGCGCGACGCCGAGCACGAGAAGACCTACGGCGAGTTCTCCACCAAGGAGGGCGAGATCGTCGCGGGTGTCATCCAGCGCGACGCCCGTGCCAACGCGCGCGGCATGGTCGTGGTGCAGGTCGGCGACTCCGAGGGCATCCTGCCCGCGGCCGAGCAGGTGGCCGGCGAGAAGTACGAGCACGGCAGCCGGATCAAGGCCTACGTCGTGACGGTCTCCCGTGGCTCGCGCGGTCCGCAGATCACGCTCTCCCGCTCGCATCCACACCTGGTGCGCAAGCTGTTCGCGCTGGAGGTGCCGGAGATCGCCGACGGCACGGTGGAGATCGCCGCGGTCGCCCGCGAGGCCGGGCACCGGTCCAAGATCGCCGTGCGCTCGACGGTCCCCGGCGTCAACGCCAAGGGCGCGTGCATCGGCCCGATGGGCGCGCGGGTACGCAACGTGATGAGCGAGCTCGCCGGCGAGAAGATCGACATCATCGACTACTCGGAGGACCCGGCCCGGTTCGTGGGGAATGCGCTGTCCCCGGCCAAGGTTGTGTCGGTACAAGTGGTCGACGAGCGAGCCAAGACGGCGCGTGTCGTCGTGCCGGACTTCCAGCTTTCGCTGGCCATCGGCAAGGAAGGGCAGAACGCCCGGCTCGCCGCCCGGCTCACCGGATGGCGCATCGACATCCGCAGCGACGCCGCGGTGGCCGATCCCGAGGAGACGCCACGCGCGGCGGCAACCGGTTCGGCTGAGTGACGGGGCACGGGTTAAACTCGAACGTGGTTCGAGGCCCGAATCGGGATGACACGCGTACCGGGCACCGGGAGGCACCGGTGCGGACGTGCGTGGGATGCCGGAAAAGGGCTTCGTACGGCGAGTTGGTGCGGGTGGTCGCCAAGGAGGGGCACGTGGTCGTCGATGAACGTCGGCGGCTGCCGGGCCGGGGTGCGTGGTTGCATCCCGAGCCGGAGTGTCTCGCCAAGGCCGAACGACGGCGGGCGTTTTCCAGAGCGTTACGGGCGCCTGGAACACTGGACGTCACGGCGGTGCGGCGGCATCTCCAGCGGCACGCCGGATGAACTACGGGCGGAGGAACCCCCTCCGCCTGAGTCGGAATCAAGGAAGCAGGTCGACCCGTCATGAGTCAGCCGTGAAGCTGAAGCCATGAACGCGCGACGATAGGACGAGGTCAGCGGGTACCTAGCCTGGCTGGCCTCACCAGTTGAGGAGAGCAGTGGCAGGCAAGGCCCGCGTGCACGAGCTCGCGAAAGAGCTCGGTGTCACGAGTAAAGAAGTTCTCGCCAAGCTCAAGGAGCAGGGCGAGTTCGTGAAGTCAGCGTCATCCACCGTCGAGGCACCCGTTGCCCGGCGGCTGCGTGACGCGTTCGCCGCCAAGGACGGCAAGTCCGGCGGACGCTCCGGCGGTGGCCGCAAGCCGGCCCCCGGCCCCGGCAACGGTGCGGCTCCGGCCGCCCCCAAGCCCGGTGACGCCGGGCAGAACCGGCCGCGCCCGAGCGCGGTTCCCGGCCCGAAGCCCGGTCCGCGTCCCGCCCCGGCGGCGCCCCAGCAGGAGCAGGCGGAGCCCAAGCAGCAGCCCGCGCAGCCGCAGGAGCGGCCCGAGGTGCCCGCGGCCAAGGCGCAGCCCAAGCCCCAGCAGCAGGCCCCGAAGCCGGGTCCGGCGTCCTCCGGTGGCGGCGGTTCCGTCGTACCCCCCAAGCCGCAGGGTCCCAAGCCCGGCGGTCCCAAGCCCGGCCCGCGCACCCCGCGCGTCGGCAACAACCCGTTCGGCGTCGGTTCCGGTTCCCCGGCACCGCGTCCGGCCGGACCGCGTCCCGGCCCGTCCGGTGACCGCGGCCCGCGGCCCGGCACCGAGCGTCCCGCCGGTGGCGAGCGTTCCGGTGGCGGCGAGCGGCCGGCGCAGGCCCCGCGTCCCGGTGGTGGCAACCGGCCGAGCCCCGGCAACATGCCGCCGCGGCCGAACCCGGGCATGATGCCGGGCCGCACCCAGCGGCCCGCCGGCGGTGGACGTCCCGGTGGCGGCGGTGGCCGCACCGGCGCGCCCGGTCGTGGTGGTCCCGGTGGTGGCGGCCGTCCCGGTGGTGGCGGCGGTTTCCGCGGTGGTCCCGGCGGCGGCGGTGGCGGCGGCGGTGGCTTCCGCGGCGGTCCCGGTGGCGGTGCCCCGGCCGGTGGCGGCGGCTTCCGCGGTGGCCCGCGTGGTGGCGGTGGCCGCGGCGGCACGGCCGGTGCCTTCGGCCGTCCCGGTGGTCCCTCGCGCAAGGGCCGCAAGTCCAAGCGGCAGAAGCGCCAGGAGTACATGGACAACATGCAGGCGCCGACCGTCGGTGGCGTGCGGTTGCCCAAGGGCAGCGGCGAGACCATCCGGTTGCCGCGTGGCGCCTCGCTGACCGACTTCGCGGAGAAGATCGACGCGAACCCGGCTTCGCTGGTGCAGGTGCTGTTCCACCTCGGTGAGATGGTCACCGCGACGCAGTCGGTGTCGGACGAGATCCTCGAGCTGCTCGGCTCGGAGATGAACTACAACGTCCAGGTCGTCTCCCCCGAGGAGGAGGACCGCGAGCTGCTCGAGTCCTTCGACATCACCTACGGCGAGGACGCCGGGGACGAGGAGGACCTGCAGAGCCGTCCGCCGGTGGTGACCGTGATGGGTCACGTCGACCACGGTAAGACGCGACTGCTGGACACCATCCGCAAGACGCGGGTGCGCGAGGGCGAGGCCGGCGGCATCACCCAGCACATCGGCGCCTACCAGGTGGAGACCCAGCTCGAGGGTGCCGACCGGCTGATCACCTTCATCGACACCCCCGGTCACGAGTCGTTCACGGCGATGCGTGCCCGAGGTGCGCAGGCCAGTGACATCGCGGTGCTCGTGGTCGCGGCCGACGACGGCGTGATGCCGCAGACGGTCGAGGCGATCAACCACGCGCAGGCGGCGAAGACGCCGATCGTGGTCGCGGTCAACAAGATCGACAAGGAAGGTGCGAACCCGCAGAAGATCCGCCAGCAGCTCACCGAATACGGGCTGGTGGCCGAGGAGTACGGCGGCGAGACGATGTTCGTCGACATCTCCGCGCGGGAGAACATCAACATCGAGAACCTGCTCGAGGCGATCCTGCTGACGGCCGACGCCACGCTGGACCTGCGGGCCAACCCCGACATGGAGGCCCAGGGCGTCGCGATCGAGGCACACCTGGACCGCGGCCGCGGTCCGGTGGCCACGGTGCTGGTGCAGCGCGGCACGCTGCGGGTCGGCGACTCGGTCGTGGCGGGCGACGCCTACGGCCGCGTGCGCCGGATGGTCGACGAGTACAACGAGGACGTCACCGAGGCCATGCCCTCGCGTCCGGTGCAGGTCATCGGGTTCACCTCGGTGCCGCGTGCCGGTGACACGTTCCTGGTCGTCGAGGAGGACCGGGTGGCACGGCAGATCGCCGAGCGCCGCCAGGCCCGCATCCGCAACGCCGAGAACGCGGCGCGGCGCAAGCGCGTCAGCCTGGAGGACCTGGACTCCGCGCTGAAGGAGACCTCGACCCTCAACCTGATCATCAAGGGTGACAACTCGGGTACCGTCGAGGCGCTCGAGGCGGCTCTCCTGCAGCTGGACGTCGGCGACGAGGTCGAGCTCAACGTGGTGCACCGCGGCGTCGGTGGCGTCACCGAGTCCGACATCGACCTGGCCACCGCGTCCGACGCGATCGTGCTCGGGTTCAACGTGCGGGCGCAGGGCAAGGCGACCGAGCGGGCCACCCGCGAGGGCGTCGACGTCCGGTACTACACGGTGATCTATCAGGCGATCGAGGAGATCGAGCAGGCTCTCAAGGGCATGCTCAAGCCGGAGTACGAAGAGGTCGAGCTCGGCAAGGCGGAGGTCCGCGAGGTCTTCAAGTCCTCGAAGTTCGGCACCATCGCCGGTTGCCTGGTCACCTCGGGCGAGATCCGGCGCAACGCCAGGGCGCGCCTGATGCGGGACAACGTGGTGGTCGCCGAGAACCTGCCGATCAGCTCGCTGCGGCGGTTCAAGGACGACGTGGTCGAGGTTCGCGACGGATACGAGTGCGGTATGACGCTCGGGTCCTACAGCGACATCAAGGTCGGCGACCTCATCGAGACCTACGAGCAGCGCGAGAAGCCGCGCGCCTGAGGGCGCGTGACGTTCCGGGGCCAGTCCATTGGGCTGGCCCCGGCCTCGCTCTTCCCAGAGGAAACACATGTTCGTAGGTGCGCTCGAGTTCGATGTGCTGCTCGGCGACGTATGGTCGCTGAAGCAGAAACGTTCGGTGGTGCGGCCGCTGATCGCGGACCTGCGCAGGCGGTTCGAGGTGTCGGCGGCCGAGTCCGGGCACCTGGATCTGCACCGGCGGGCCCTGATCGGGGTCGCGGTCGTGGCCGCCGACGGCGGGCATGTCCGTGACGTGCTCGACGAGTGCGAGCGGCTCGTCGCGGGCAGGCCGGAGCTGGAGTTGCTGTCCGCGCACCGCAGGCTGCTCGGACCGGAAGACTAGAGAAAGTAAGGGGTGCGAGCGATGGCCGATCCGGCACGCGCGCGGAGGCTGTCCAAGCGGATCTCGCAGATCGTGGCGTCCGCGATCGAGCACGAGATCAAGGACCCGAGGCTCACGTACGTCACGATCACCGACACCAAGGTGACCGCGGACCTGCACGACGCGACGGTGTACTACACGGTGCTCGGCGAAAACCTCGAAGCCGCACCGGATTTCGCGGGCGCGGCGGCCGCGCTGGAGTCGGCGCGCGGGGTGCTGCGCACGAAGGTCGGGCAGGGCACCGGGGTGCGGTTCACACCGACCCTGACGTTCGTCGCGGACACGGTGCCCGACACGGCGCGGCACATCGAGGATCTGCTGGCCAAGGCACGCGAGGCGGACGCGGAGGTGGCGCGGCGCTCGGCCGGTGCCACGCACGCCGGAGACCCGGACCCGTACCGCGCCCCGCGCGAGTCCGAAGAGGACGAAAACGACGAGTGAGCCCCAAGTGGCCGGGACGTCCCGGCCCGGATGCCGCCGCGCGCAGGGGTTTCCAGCCCGGACGAGCTCGCGGGTCTCACGTGGACGATGCACACGGGCCGCGAGCCCGCCGAACAGACCGCTGGCGTCGGCTAGGGCTTGCGGGCGACGATCAGGTCGCGCAGGATCGCCTGGTCCACGCGGTGTGTGAAGTCCGGTGTCTCGAGCACGTCGAGGCCCGCGCCGGTCAGCACGGCCGCCACGTCGTCGCGCTTCGCGACGTGGGTGTTCCAGGCGATGCCGAGCGCGCCGCCGGGACGCAGGGTGCGTGTCCAGGACGGCACGGCCTCGGCGAGCAGGTCCAGCGGGCTGCGTGAGAGGTCCTCGCTGCGGTGGCTGCCGTGCTGCACGCCATACGGTGCGTCGGTGACGATCGCGTCCACCGAGTTGGCCTTGAGCAGGCCGGTGCCGGTGACGGTGTCGCAGTTGTAGTAGGTGATGTGCCGGACCTCGCCCGCCTTGTACTGCTCCTTCGTCACGCCGAACTCGAGTTCGAGGCGCTGGCCCAGTTTCGCCTTGTTGCGGCGCAGCTGGCCGGAGTCGGCGGTGTGCTTGATCCGCTTGCCGCGCAACCAGGTCTTGATGAATCGTTCGTAGGCCTCGAAGTCGCGGCCGTCGCGATCGACGCCGGTGGCGTCCAGGCCGTAGATCATCGCCTGGTTCAGGGTGGTTCCCCTGCCACACAACGGATCCAGTACGTGTAGCGGTCGCGTCAGGAACGCTGTGGGGTCCGATGTGGACAGCAGTGTGACGTTGAGCAGCAGCTTGGTGAACAGCTCGTTGGTCTTGCCCGCGTACTTCTGGATGGTGATGAGATCGGAGTCGAACTTGTCCAGCGGGGTGATCTCCAGCGGGCGCAGCAGATCACCGGTCAGCTCGAACAGTGCGTAGAGCGAGGACAGGTTCGACAGCAGTGCGATGTCCTCTTCGGACAGTGGCGCCGCGGTGGAGAACGTCAGGTACGGCACGCCGCCCAGGCGCCGCTCCTCGACGTCGGCGGGCTCGGTGCTCAACGCGCGGGCGAACACCGCCAGCTCGGCACGCAGCAGCGCGGGCGCGGTGTCGGCGTACACGCGGTTGGCCGACGGGTAGATGAGGATTCCGTAGTCGAACATCGCAGAAGAGACTAGCTTGCCCCTATGAGCGCTTCTTCGCCGCTAGACCTGCTGCGCGACGCCACCGATGTCACCCTGCTCGCGCACGTCCGTCCCGACGCCGACGCACTGGGCAGTGCACTCGCCCTCGGCCGCGCGCTGCACCAGCGGGGCGCCACGGTGCGCGTGTCGTTCGCGATTCCCGGCGAGACGCCGGAGAGCCTGCGCGGCCTCGACGCCGGCAACCTGGTCGTGCCCGCCGACCAGGTGCCCGAGCGTGCCGGGCTGGTCGTCTGCCTCGACACGCCCACCCCCGCGCGGCTGGGGCTGCTCGCCGACCGGCTGGCCGGGGCCGGGGCGGTGCTGGTGATCGACCACCACGCGTCCAACACGCACTACGGCACGCACAACCTGGTGGACGTCACCGCCGAGGCGACGGCCGTGCTGGTGCTGCGCGTGCTGGACGAGCTGGGCGTGGAACTCGACGAGCCGATCGCCCGGTGTCTCTATGCCGGCCTGGTCACCGACACCAGGGGCTTCCGCCGGGCGACGCCGTCCACCCACCACGCGGCGGCGCGCCTGCTCGAAGCGGGCGTGGACCCGGACAAGCTGGTCCGCGAGGTCATGGACGACCGCCCGTTCACGTGGCTGCCGATGCTGGCGAAGGTGCTGAGCACGGCGCGGCTCGAGCCCGAGCAGGCGCAGGGTTTCGGGCTGGTGCACGCGGTCGTGACCCTGGAGGCGGCGGCCGACGTGCGCCTGGAGGAGGTCGAGGGCGTGGTCGACGTACTCAGGACAACACGCGAGGCGGAGGTCGCCGCGGTCCTCAAACAGCAGGCCGTGGACGAGTGGACGGTGTCGCTGCGGGCGGTCGGCAAAATCGACGTGTCGGTCGCGGCGCGCAGCCTGGGTGGCGGTGGCCATCGCCTGGCCGCGGGCTGCACCGTGACGGGTACGGCGGAGGAGGGCCTGGCCGCGGTGCGCGCCGCACTGGCGCAGGCACCACTGCTCTGACTGCCAGGGAGACGATGGCCCACCAGGCACACCAGCCGAGCCCGATGACCGCGCGCTCGCGATGACGCCCGCCAGTGATGGCCGCGCGACCGAGGCAGGCCAGACGCGGCGAGGCCTGCCGGGCCTGCGAACCAAGGCCGCCTTGCTCGCGCCGCCACTACCGCCCGGTCAGGCGTCCCTGAAAGCCGGGCTTGTCGGACCGCCCCGATAGCCTTCGGGCGTGGAGAAGATCGCGGACCGGGTGCCGGCCAGGAAGGTGTTCGGGCTGGCGGTTCCGGCGCTGGGGGTGCTGGCGGCCGAGCCGCTGTACGTGCTGGTCGATACCGCCGTCGTCGGGCATCTCGGGGCCTTGCCGCTCGCGGGGCTGGCGCTGGGCGGGGTAGTCCTGTCCCAGATCTCCACCCAGCTCACCTTCCTCTCCTACGGCACCACCTCGCGCACGGCCCGGCTGCACGGGGCGGGGCGCCGGGAGGACGCGGTGGGCGAAGGCGTGCAGGCCACGTGGCTGGCACTGTCCGTCGGGGTGGTCATCCTCATCGTGGGACAACTGCTTGCCGGGCCCGTCGCGCGGGCGCTGTCCGGTAGTGACGAGATCGCGTCGGCGGCCGTCTCCTGGTTGCGCATCGCACTGTTCGGGGCGCCGCTGATTCTCGTCACGATGGCGGGCAACGGGTGGATGCGCGGGGTGCAGGACGCGGTGCGCCCACTGCGCTATGTCTTGCTGGGCAACGGAATCTCCGCGGTCGCGTGCCCGGTGCTGGTGTACGCGGCCGGCTGGGGGCTGGAGGGGTCGGCGGTCGCGAACGTGGTGGCGCAGGTCGTGTCCGCGAGCCTGTTCATCAAGGCACTCATCACCGAGAAGGTGCCGCTGAAACCCCAGCCGCCCGTGATGCGTGCCCAGCTCGGCCTCGGCCGTGACCTGGTGTTGCGCAGTCTCGCGTTCCAGGCCTGCTTCGTCTCCGCGGCCGCCGTCGCGGCGCGCACCTCCACGAACGCCGTCGGCGCGCATCAAATCGTGCTGCAGCTGTGGACCTTCCTGTCCCTGGTGCTCGACTCGGTCGCGATCGCCGCCCAATCGCTCGTCGGCGCGGCACTCGGTGCGGGGGAGCGGCGGCAGGCACGCGGGGTGGCGGCCCAGATCACCGGCTACGGGCTGATCTTCGGCTGTCTGCTGTGCGCGGTGTTCGCGGCCGTGTCGCAGGTGCTGCCGCACGCGTTCACGTCCGACCCCGGCGTGCTCGGCGAGGTGCCGCACGCGTGGTGGTTCTTCGTCGCGCTCCAGCCCGTCGCCGGGGTGGTCTTCGCCCTCGACGGGGTGCTGCTCGGCGCGGGCGACGCGGCGTTCCTGCGCACCGCGACGCTGGCCTGCGCGGCGATCGGGTTCCTGCCGCTGATCTGGATCTCCCTGGCGCTGGGCTGGGGGCTGGCCGGAATCTGGACCGGGCTGTCGGTGTTCATGCTGCTGCGCCTGGTCGCGGTGGTGCTGCGCTGGCGCTCCGGCGCGTGGGCCGTGGTCGGCGCCGTTCGCTGAGGTGTGGGCAAGAGCACGAGCGTCACCGGTAAGTTTCTTCGTTACGTAGACGATACAAATATGGGGGCGGCAGTGTCGGCGTTCCCGCATGCCGTCATCCACCCAGCTTCTCAAGGAGGCTTTTTTCGTGCCGCCCGCGCAGGCACCCGTGACCGCCAAAGCCAGCCGGCGGTCGTGGTTCATCTGGTCAGCAGCCGCAGTCGTCTACCTTCTCTCCGTCTTCCACCGCACCTCGTTCGGGGTCGCGGGCCTGGAAGCCGCCGACCGCTTCGGCGTCGGCGCCGCCGCACTGAGCACCTTCACCGTTCTGCAGGTCGGTGTGTACGCGGCGATGCAGATCCCCACCGGCGTCCTCGTGGACCGCTTCGGCCCGCGCCGGATCCTCATCGCCGCACTACTGTTCCTCGGGCTCGGCCAGATCCTGGTCGCGATCGCCCATTCCTACGCGCTCGGCCTCGTCGCGCGCGGCGTGCTCGGCTTCGGTGACGCACTCACCTTCGTCAGCGTGCTGCGCCTGGTCGCCGCGCACTTCCCCGGCCGCCAGTACGCCGTGGTCACGTCGTTCACCACGGCGATCGGCTACGTCGGCAACCTCGCCGCGACCGTCCCGCTCGCCCTGCTGCTGCAGGGACCGGGCTGGACGACGAGCTTCCTCGCGGTCGGACTGGCCACGGTGATCTACTCGTCGGTCATCGCCACCCGCGTCAAAGACACCCCCACCGGAGCCGCCCCGAAGGCCGCGCCGGTGCGCAGGCGTGAACTGCTCGGCCAGATCGCCACCGCGTGGCGCGTGCCCGGCACCCGGCTCGGGTTCTGGGTGCACTTCTCGACGATGTTCGCGCCCAACGTGCTGACCCTGCTGTGGGGTGTGCCGTTCCTGGTGCAGGGCCAGGGCGTTGCGGCCGCGACCGCGAGCGCGCTGCTGACGGTGTTCGTGTTCGGCTCGATGGCGGGCGGACCGCTCGTGGGCAACCTGATCTCGCGGCGCCCCGGCTGGCGGATGCCGATGGTCGGCGGTTACCTCGGTGGCGCCGCCCTGGTGTGGGCGGTGCTGCTCAGCTGGCCCGGCCAGATCCCGGTGGCGGTGCTGATCCCGGCCTTCGCGTTCCTCTCGCTCGGCGGGCCGGCCTCGATGATCGGCTTCGCGCTCGCCAGGGACTACAACCCGCTGCACCGGGTCGGCACGGCCACCGGTGTGGTCAACGTCGGCGGGTTCGTCGCCACGACGATCACCGCACTCGCGATCGGCGTGCTGCTGCAGTGGACCGGTGGGAGCTTCCGGCTCGCGCTGCTGTCCGTGGTGGTCGTGCTCGCGCTGGGCACGTTCCGGATGCTCGTGTGGTGGCGCCGGGCGCGGGTCGCGCTGTTCGTGGCGCAGGCCCGCGGCGAGCGGATCCCGGTGCAGGTGCGGCGCCGCCCGTGGGACGCCCCGCTGCCCGAAGCGCCGCGAATGCCCGCCGCGGCCTAGCGAACCGGACGCGGGCGTGGTCGCTGCACGGCGCCACGCCCGCGTCCGTCTAGAGTGCCCGCGTGCAGAAAACGTCACCGCCGCCCGGACTTCTCGTCGTCGACAAGCCCCCGGGGATGACCTCGCACGACGTGGTCGCCCGTGTCCGCCGCATCATGGGCACCCGCAAGGTCGGCCACGCCGGCACGCTCGACCCGATGGCGACGGGCGTGCTGGTGCTCGGGATCGAGCGCGCGACGAAACTGCTGGGCCATCTCGCGCTGGACCGCAAGACCTACCTCGCCACGCTCTCACTCGGTGCGGGCACCACCACCGACGACATCGAGGGCGAACGGCTGTCCACGGCGGACACCGAGGCCGTCGCCGCCGTCTCCGACGAGGACATCACGGCCGGGATCGCCGCGCTCACCGGGGAAATCGAGCAGGTGCCCAGCGCGGTCAGCGCCGTGAAGGTGGCCGGCAAGCGGGCCTACGCGCGGGTGCGCGCGGGCGAGGACGTGGAGCTGCCGCCGCGCAAGGTGACCGTGTACCGCTTCGACCTGCTGGCCACCCGGCGCGAGGGCGACCGGATCGAACTCGACGCGGTCATCGAATGCTCCTCGGGCACCTACGTGCGTGCGCTGGCCCGCGATCTCGGTGCGGCGCTGGGCATCGGCGGGCACCTCGCGGCGCTGCGCCGCACCACCGTCGGTCCCTTCACCCTCGCCACGGCACGCACCCTGGAACAGCTGGAGGAGAAACCGGAGCTGTCCCACGACCTGAGTTCCGCCGTCGCCATGGCCTTCCCGCGCCACGACGTGGACGCCGCGACCGCCAGGGCCGTCCAATATGGACAGCAGGTGCGGGCCTCGGGTATCGAGGGCACGTTCGGCGTGTTCGCCCCGGACGGCCGGGTGGTCGCGCTCGCGGTGGACGCCGGGGGAGTGGCCCGTTCGGTCGTCGTCCTCGATCCGGCTTAAGGGCGGGCCGCTTCCCCACCGCCACCCTCAACGGACCCGCTCCGCGCGGCGGTTACGCTTCCTGCGTGCAGAGATGGCGTGGTCTGGAAGATCTCCCCAGCGGCTGGGGCCGGTGTGTGGTCACCATCGGCGTGTTCGACGGCGTGCATCGCGGGCATCAGGCACTCATCGCGAAGACCGTCGAGATCGCCAAGCAGCGGAACCTGCCCAGCGTGATGCTGACGTTCGACCCGCATCCCTCCGAGGTCATCCGGCCCGGCAGCCATCCGGCGCAGCTGACCACGTTGCGCCGCAAGGCCGAGCTGGTCGAGGAGCTGGGCATCGACGTGTTCGCGGTGCTGCCCTTCACCCCGGAGCTGATGCGGCTCACCGCGCACGAGTTCGTGCACGAGATCCTCATCGACCGGCTGCACGCGGCCGCCGTCGTGGTGGGCCAGAACTTCACCTTCGGCGCGCACGCGGCCGGTGACGTGGCGCTGCTGCGCGAACTGGGCCGCCGCTTCGGGTTCGTCACCCACGGCGCGGAGCTGCAGGGCCACGACGCGGCCGGCGGGGAGAACACCGAGTTCACCTTCTCCTCCACTTACGTGCGTTCCTGCATCGACGCGGGCGACATGACCGCCGCGGCCGAGGCACTGGGCAGGCCGCACCGGCTGGAGGGCATCGTGGTCCGCGGTGACGGCCGGGGGCACGACCTCGGCTACCCGACGGCGAACCTGTCCACCACGCGCTACGCGGCGGTGCCCGCCGACGGGGTGTACGCGTGCTGGTTCGTCAAGGCCGCCGATCCGCACAAGCGGCTGCCCTCGGCGGTCTCGGTCGGCACCAACCCCACGTTCTCCGGCCGCGAGCGCACGGTCGAGGCGTTCGTGCTCGACGTGGACGAGGATTTCTACGGCCAGCACGTCGCACTCGACTTCGTCAGCAAACTGCGCGACCAGATCAAGTTCTCCTCACCGAGCGAGCTCGTCGAGCAGATCGACGACGACGTGTTCAGGACCAGGACGATCCTCGGCCTCACCCGCTGAGCGAGTGCGTTTGCGAATCGCTGGGTGAAACCAGCCCGCCGGTGCGCCCCGGCCTGGCAAGATGCAGGGCACCGGTGGTAGCCGGGCCTGATCGGGGAGTGAAGGAACAGGGGAGAGCAGGCAGACGTGGAGGACCACAAGATCGTCCAGCGCAACATCGCGCTGCAGCGCGAGTGGTACGGCGAGCCGCTGGGGGACAGGGTGCGCCGCCTCGTGGTCGCGTTCGACGTGTCGCAGGCCTACCTCGCGGAGGTCCTCGGCATCAGTGCCCCCATGCTCAGCCAGGTGATGAGCGGGCGCCGGGCCAAGATCGGCAATCCGGTCGTGCTCGCCCGGATGATCATGCTGGAGCGCAAGTGCCTCATCCCGGAGGTCGCGGCCGGGCGCAAGGAAGCGATGATGGCCGCGCTCGAGGACGTCAAGGACGCGCGGCCCACCGTGGGCCGGGACAACATCCCGGTCGCCGACGACCGGGTAGCGATGGCCGCGCTGCGTGAGCTCGCCGAGGACGAGGACCTGGTCGAGGCCGCCAAACGGCTCGACGACGACTTTCCCGCCATCGCGGACCTGTTGCGCAGGGCGGGCACCCTGGAGGCCCGCTGACGATGCGGCTGTTCTCCGCCGTGCTGCCGCCCCCGGCCGTGGCCGAAGCGGGGTGGCGGGCGCTGGCCGGAGTACGCGCCGAGGTGCCGGGCCCGCGCTGGATCACGCCCGGCCAGTGGCACATCACGCTCGGCTTCTACGGCGAGGCCGACCGGGCGGAGCATTCGCGGTGGCTGCGCGAGGCGCTGGCCGGGCGAGCCGCCCCCGTGCTGCGGCTGGAGGGAGCGGGCACCTTCGCCCGCGTCCTCTACCTCGGGGTGCACAGCGAGGGGCTCACCGAGCTGGCCCGTGCGGCCGGCGCCGGGCAGGACCGGCCGTACCTGCCGCACCTGACCGTGGCCCGTACCCGCGGCGAGGTCCCGCCCGAACTGCCCGCGCGGCTGGCCGGGTACGCCAGCCAGACCTGGACGGCGACCGAGGCGGTGCTGATGCGCAGCGAGTCCGGCCCGGACGGTCCGCGTTATTCCGTGCTCGACCGGTTTCCCCTCGTGTCCCGCCCGGCCGGGGAAACACCTGCCTGATACCCTGGATAACCGGGTCCGGCTGCAGTCCGTGGCGGCCGTGACCGGCTCACCCGGCACGGCAGCGTGTCCGGGCCGCACGGCACGAAGGTACAAGGAGAAACAAGCGTGGCGCTGTCCACCGAAGAGAAGAAGTCGGTCCTGGCCGAGTACAGCTTGCACGACTCGGACACCGGATCGCCCGAGGCCCAGGTGGCCCTGCTGACCAAGCGGATCATCGGTCTCACCGAGCACCTCAAGGAGCACAAGCACGACCACCACTCGCGTCGTGGCCTGCTGCTGCTGGTCGGCCGCCGTCGCCGGCTGCTCGACTACGTGAAAAGGGTGGACATCGAACGGTACCGGTCGCTGATCCAGCGACTCGGCCTCCGCCGATGACCTGACACCGAGGGGGAGTGGCCACCCGGCTGCTCCCCCTCGGTCCATAAGTACACAGCAAGAAAGAGGAATGGCGACCGCGCCGGAGGATAAGTCCGCCGGTCCTCGGTAGTGGCTTCCGGGAGAGAGCTCCCGTGGGCTTCGATCGAAGACCGGCCTCGTTCCTCGGGTGTCGCCCCGCAGGTGGCGGGGCGAGTGCGCCGCCACAAAGGTAACGAGGAGATCCATACATATGACCGAAGCAGGCGGATTCACGGTGCACGAGACCGAAGCCGTCATCGACAACGGCAAGTTCGGCACGCGCACCGTCCGCTTCGAGACCGGGAGGCTGGCCCGTCAGGCCGCCGGGGCCGTCGTGGCCTACCTGGACGAAGAGACGATGCTGCTGTCGGCGACCACGGCCTCCAAGCACCCGAAGGAGCACTTCGACTTCTTCCCGCTGACCGTGGACGTCGAGGAGCGGATGTACGCCGCGGGGCGGATCCCCGGTGCGTTCTTCCGTCGTGAGGGGCGTCCCTCCACCGACGCCATCCTGACCTGCCGGCTGATCGACCGGCCGCTGCGCCCGTCGTTCGCCGACGGGCTGCGCAACGAGATCCAGGTCGTCATCACGGTGCAGAGCCTGCACCCCGACGACCCGTACGACGTGCTGGCGATCAACGCCGCGTCGGCGTCCACCCAGATCGGCGGGCTGCCGTTCTCGGGCCCGGTCGGCGGCGTGCGCGTGGCGCTGATCGAGGGCCAGTGGGTCGCGTTCCCGACCTGGTCGCAGCTGGAGAAGGCCACCTTCAACATGGTGGTCGCCGGCCGCAAGGTCGGGGACGACGTCGCGATCATGATGGTCGAGGCCGAGGGCACCGAGAACACGCTCGACCTGATCGCGGCCGGTGGCACCGCCCCGGACGAGATCGTCGTCGCGCAGGGCCTGGACGCCGCCAAGCCGTTCATCCGCGTGCTGTGCGAGGCGCAGCAGCGGCTGGCCGAGGCGGCCGCCAAGCCGACCGGTGAGTTCCCGCTGTTCCCCGCCTACGGGCAGGACGCCTACGAGGCCGTGGCGGCGATCGCCACCGATGACCTGACCCGCGCGCTGGCCATCGCGGGCAAGCAGGACCGTGACAACGCCACCGATGAGGTCAAGGCCGCGGTCCTGGAGAAGGTCGGCATCGGCGAGGGCGAGGCCTTCGACGGGCGCGACAAGGAGATCGGTGCCGCGTTCCGCGCGCTGACCAAGAAGCTGATCCGGCAGCGGATCCTGCGCGACAAGGTCCGCATCGACGGCCGTGGCCTCACCGACATCCGCAGCCTGGCCGCGGAGGTCGGGCTGATCCCGCGGGCGCACGGTTCGGCGCTGTTCGAGCGCGGCGAGACCCAGATCCTGGGTGTCACCACGCTGAACATGCTGCGCATGGAGCAGCAGATCGACTCGCTGTCCCCGGAGACCACGAAGCGGTACCTGCACCACTACAACTTCCCGCCGTTCTCCACCGGTGAGACCGGCCGCGTCGGCTCCCCGAAGCGCCGGGAGATCGGGCACGGCATGCTCGCCGAGCGTGCGCTGGTGCCGGTGCTGCCGAAGCGGGACGAGTTCCCGTACGCCATCCGCCAGGTGTCGGAGGCGCTGGGTTCCAACGGTTCCACGTCGATGGGCTCGGTCTGCGCGTCCACCATGGCGCTGTTCAACGCCGGGGTGCCGCTCAAGGCGCCGGTCGCGGGTATCGCGATGGGCCTGGTGTCCGATGAGGTGAACGGGGAGACGCAATATGTGGCGCTGACCGACATCCTCGGCGCCGAGGACGCCTTCGGTGACATGGACTTCAAGGTCGCCGGCACCAAGGACATCATCACCGCGCTGCAGCTGGACACCAAGCTCGACGGCATCCCGTCGGAGGTGCTCGGTGCCGCGCTGAAGCAGGCCAAGGACGCCCGGCTGACGATCCTCGAGGTCATCGCCGAGGCGATCGACGGGCCGGACGAGATGAGCCCGTACGCGCCGCGCGTGACCAGCGTGAAGATCCCGGTCGACAAGATCGGCGAGGTCATCGGGCCGAAGGGCAAGATGATCAACTCGATCACCGAGGAGACCGGTGCCGACATCTCCATCGAGGACGACGGCACGATCTACGTGGGCGCGGCCGACGGACCGTCGGCGGAGGCCGCGATCGGCAAGATCAACGCCATCGCCAACCCGCAGCTGCCGAAGGTGGGCGAGCGCTTCCTCGGCACCGTGGTGAAGACGGCCGCGTTCGGCGCGTTCGTCTCGCTGCTGCCGGGCAAGGACGGCCTGATCCACATCTCGA
>Ga0164243_10003827_pt1 | contig 23901 bp, 14 predicted proteins | sample OricompcompostOP_FD_108781 | JGI IMG/M metagenome (GOLD analysis project Ga0164243, IMG submission 108781) | Organic Plus compost microbial communities from Emeryville, California, USA - Original compost - Organic plus compost (OP) | ecosystem: Engineered > Solid waste > Mixed feedstock >...
CGTGATCACGTTCAGCGTCGTCATCGGGAAAGCCGTCTGCTGCATGTCCAGGTAATCCTGCTGCGTCGGAAATACCCGGATCAGCTGGTTCGGCAGGTGCACAACCGGACGGTTCGTATTCAATAATGGCGCGACGTTGCCAATCGTGGGATCGATATATTCGATATTTGTACGTATGGACTCCTGCGCCACAGCATCACTCGGTTGCCCATAGCTTTTCAGCACAGTTAACGTGGCTATAATCACAAATAAGACTCTCACAAAACAAAAATTTATAAGCAAAATAAAAAGGTCATTATTGTTAATCCTGATAGTCGACCGACCACTTGGCGGAAATCGAGCTGCCCATCTCTAGTTCGAGGATTCCCCCATCTGCCAAATCGTTATGATGAAAAAATAACGACTCCAACTTTCTTCCATTGATATAAGCAGCTTGGATATACTTATTTTTTTTTGACAATCCTTTGGCCACTGTTACAAAAGATTTACCGTTAGCAAGCTTGATTGTTGACTTTTCAAAGAGCGGACTTGTAATCGCATAATAGGGTTTACCCGGAGATACCGGATAAAAGCCCAACGATGAAAAAACCACAAAGGAAGACATCGCTCCCGCGTCTTCATCCCCCGGAACCCCAAGTACATTGTCCATAAACCAGGTATCTAATATCAACCGGGTATATTTCTGTGTCTTCCAAGGTGATGAAGTATAATTATACAGGTACGGAACAAAGAAAGTTAACTGATTTCCCATCCCGAATTGGCCTATAAGCCCCGTCATTGCGGTAAACCGTGAAAAGAACTGTGATTTAGACCTACCAATCCCACTGGTGAAATGTTTATCTAATTCTCTTTCTAATCCTTCACTTCCACCCATTAAATCCGCTAATCCTCTGATATCGTGCTGCACCTGCCAGATATAGCTCCAACCATTATTCTCATTATAATAATCGCCCCCGCCCCCTTCAAAAGTGGGATCGATGTCTATCCAGCTTCCGTCGGCATGTTTAGGCATAAACATGTTGAATTCCTTGCGCCACACATGCTGATAATTTTTTGCTTTCAATGTATAGCTGTCCGCAATACGTTCCTCTCCCAGTTCACCCGCAAATTCGGACAATGCCCAGTCGTCATAACTGTGGGCCAGCGTTACTGCAACTGCTGAACGCCGCTGCCCACGTTTCGCCAACGCAAAGGGGTCGGTCTCTTGCTCTCCAGGACGTAACGCCGGATAATACCCTTGCCGGTCGTAAAATTCCTCCAACGCTCCACGGGGTCCGTTTCTAGACGGCAGCATCGTCGCCTGTTCGGCATTCTTCCGCAGACCCTCCAATGCTTTTTTTGCATCGAAATCTCTTACACCTTTTCGATACGAATCCAAGAACATGATGGCAGAATGAAAAGCAAACATACCCGGCCGGTCGCCGAAAACTTTGGGGTATTCAGGCATCCAACCACTTTGCTCGTACATTCGCACATATGACTGGAGGACGTCTGCTTGCAAATGTGGATCCAAGATGGTTCTTAGCGGATGCATCGCTAAATAATTCCCCCAGGTGTAATCATCGGTATAAAATGGCCGATCATCCTTATAAACCTGTTTACCAAATCCACTGTAATAATTACCATTTTCCGAAATATCAATCATTCGTGCGTAAAACCGATACAACGCAGTATAGAATGTTCTTAACTGACCTTCCGTTCCTCCTTCTACTTCTATTTGATTCAACACATGTTCCCACGCCCTTTTGTTGTCTTCTTCCAACCGATTAAAATCGATATCGGTCAGTTCTTCCTCGTAATTACGCTTCGCTTGGTCAATACTGATAAACGATATCGCGTACCTAAATTCAACCACATTTTCGTCACGGGCATCATAGCTAAAAAAAGCTCTTTCTCCCGCTACCTTTTTAGGTTTTTCAGGTACAGAGAGCACCGTATAACGCCCCCAATCCTTATCTTCTTGCCGCTTACCAGATTTGGGAGAGCCTGATAACTCCCCATAGACATAAGCTTTTCCTTCCTGGCTATGAATTGGGTCATTTACATATTCGATTCCGGTAATCTGCGAGGTATTCACTAACGTAAATACTCCGTTTGGATACGCATGGGAAAAAACGATATGTTTATCAACCCCCTCGGGGAAAGTAAACCTGTAAATTCCAGTCTTATTTCCCGAAGTAAATTCTACCTTAACCTGATCTTCGGGCAAGAATGTCGAAAAATACCAGGGCTTTGCCACTTCCCGGTCATGGTCATAATAAAGTCTTCGATACCATGCTGTGTCGCTTAACACCCCCGTCGATGGTTTCACTCCAAAAATTAACTGTGGCGTTATGGTGTTCAACGCAGATAATGGAAAATCGGTAAGCTGAGCGTCCATATGGTCTTTACGATTCGGAAAAACCCTTACCATTTGGTTCGGCTTATGTACCATCGGACGATTTGGGTTTTCCAACGGCGCCACATTACCTATGAAAGGATCGACATATGCCGTTGCATCTTCCTTTTGCCCGGATTGGCAAGACAAAAGAAACATCCAAAAACATAGGAATGGTGATATATGCGTTATTAATTTGCTGATTTTCATGCCTTCTTAGTTTACATAAATAGGGAACCTACGGAATTCGGCTATATTTAATAACCTGGGTTCTGATTTAGAACCGATTCGTTATTTATCACCCGTATTTCCCCTAAAGGAATGGGATAAACGTTCATAAATTCCTTCATGCCCTCGCTCTGTAACACTGAAAATGCATTTCCCGTGCGTAACAAATCAAACCATCGATGCCCCTCCAATGCCAATTCCAATCTTCTTTCTTTCAAGACAGCTTGCCGAATCTCATCTTTATCAGAACTTGAGAAGTCTGGAAGTCCGGCCCGCTTCCGGACCTGATTTAAGAAATTAAGTGACTCGATTGTTTTTCCATTTTCATTTAAAACTTCCGCATACATCAACAATACATCCGCATATCGCAATATTTTCCAATTTACAGGACTGTCGTATAGCCCTGTGGTAGGAGCCATATGTTTTCGCGAAAATGTCTCGATTTGAACAAATGAGTGAAAAACACCTTCATCATCGTAAAATCCCCGCCCGTCCGTAACCGTAATGTCCCTCCGTAAGTCCCCTTCATCGTAGGCATTTAATAAATCCATGGTAGGGTTGTTATTTTCTTCCGCTCCACCGACTACACCAAAATACCTGTCGGCCGTACTTCCAACTGATTTGGGCAGGAACACATTTGAAAACGGGCTACCTAAATCTCCCAAACCCGATTCGTATTCCACATCAAAAATATACTCGCTATGGTGTTCGTCCTTTGAATAATCAAATAAGTCTTCGAAATTATCTAACAGCTTATATCCCATGGTTGTCACTTCCTGTAACTTCTCCTCTGCTTTCCCATAGTCCTTTACAGTTAAAAAGACTTTTCCCAACAATGACTTTGCGGCACCCGAAGTCGGTTTACCTAATTCAATTCCCGAATAACTTGATGGCAAGCTCGCTTCAGCGACCAAAAGATCCTGGATGATTGCTTCATATACCACCGGTACACTTTCTCTTCCCGTTTGATAGGCCTCGCTAATGGATAAAGGTCGAAGCAGTAAGGGTACATCCCCGAAAAAACGTACCAAGTCGAAATAAGCCAAGGCTCTAAGAAACGACGCCTCCCCGACAAACTGATCTTTTTTGGTCACTGATGTCGGTTCGACGTCTTCGATCCTCGTCAATATTTCGTTTGCAAGATAAATGAGTTTATAATAATCCAACCACAATGATCGCAATGTTCCTTCATTCGGATCGATGGTGAAATTATTGATTGAAATATTCCTTACACTATTTCCCAATTGATGCCAGGAATCATCGCTTCTTAGATCCGTAAATATCCAATAGCGTTTATATTGCTCACGTAACACTGCATAACAACCAATCAATGCTCCTTCAAAATCCTCATTTGTTTTATATAGAAGTTCGGTATTGACGGTAGAAATAGGATCCAGTTCAATGAATTTATCGCCACATGACGACAGCGTCAACGTTATAATTAATAAGCCGATAATATATATACTTTTCATGTCATTCAGTTATAATGGCCACTAAAACGATAAGTTTATTCCTAAAATAAAGCCTTTGGGAATTGGATAGTTATTCGATTCAATACCCGGCTGCAAGGGATTCTCATTCATACTTACGTCCGGATTAAAAGCAGTATTTTTGGTGAAGATAAACGGATTGCTTGCACTGAGATAAAGTCGCAAACCGCTTACACCGATCCGTTGTATCGCCTGGTCGGGGAATGCATAGGCTAATGTAATGTTGTTAATCCGTAAGAAAGAGGCGTCATCCAACAGGGCTTGACTGGGCTGGCGCCGGCCCCCGGTAGGTACGTCATTGGGACGTGGTGTTTTGCCATCGCCGGGCTCTTGCTCCGATTTCCAATAATTGTTGCTAAACGCATATCCCCTAACCCTTGCCCTACCACTGTTTCCGCCATCTCTGGACATGTTATAGATCTTACCCCCTTGAGAACCCTGAAAACTGACGGACAAACTGAAATCACGATATGAAAGGTTATTGGTCATCCCGTAATAAAAGTCGGGGTAAGGAGAACCCATGACAGTGTTATCCGCAGAATTGATGATACCATCACCGGTGATATCGACAAAACGGATATCACCAACCCGTGAAGCATCTGCGCCGTTTGGACTATAAATGGGGCCTTGTGCCAATTCCTGCTGATTCATGAATACACCATCGGTCAAAAAGCCGAAGAACATACCGATGGGTTGCCCGATCATCGTCACATTATTGCCTGCATAAATGGGATCTCCACTTGCTCCAAGTTCCATCACTTTATTTCTGTACATCGATAGATTGAAATCAGTAGACCACTGGAAATTACCCACGAGGTTTTTTGAACTGACAACAAACTCCCATCCCTTATTCTGCACCCGACCAATATTCTGTAAAGCGGTACTGAATCCGGTTATACCGGGAACCGTTACGTTTAGCAATAAATTAATGTTTTGTGATCGGAAATAATCGACTACGACACTTAACCTATTGTTAAAAAGACCGATATCCGTTCCGATATTCACTGATTTTTGCTTTTCCCAGGTAAGGTTCGGATTTGCGAGGTTATTTAACGAGAAGCCCCCTATCGCATCCCCGCCAAAAGCATATTTCTCGTAATTTATCGTAGCTAAGTGCGCATAATTACCAATGTTGTTGTTTCCGGTTTCTCCATAACTTACACGGAGCTTCCAATCATCCAGAAAGCCGAGGTCCATGAAATTTTCTTCAGAAATCCGATAAGCGAGTGCAAACGATGGGAATAAGCCATATTTGTTATCCCTTCCAAAACGAGAAGAACCATCGGTACGTATAGATGCTGTCAAATAGTACTTATTTGAATAATTGTAGTTAATCCGCCCCAGGTAAGAAAGAATAGACCATTCGTACCGTTCGGATCCCCCATCGGTAAGTATGCCACTTACTGCATTTAATGTCGGGACCATATTATTTGGATACCGATTGCTGGCTAACGAATTAAATTCACCCCATTCTTTCTGAATGGTATAACCCGCCATCGCCGTGAAGTTGTGCTTGTCGCTGAATGTCCGATTGTAGTTCAAGATGTATTCATTCAGCCAATTGACACTCATAGCAGCATCATCCGTACCCGAAGCAGGTTCGTTGAAAAAATAGGGTTGAGAAGGTTTGAACATAAACCCTTTGTCGTTTAAAACGCTACCGCCAAGCAGTACGCTAAAACTCAGATCGTTGGTGATGTTAAGTTCAGACGATATATTTCCCAAAAGGCGCAACCTACGCTGACCAACCTTGGTCTCATTGGCCACTGCCAAAGGATTATATACAGCTGCCATATCAGATAAGCCATCGTAGTTTGTGTATTCACCATTGGCACCACGCAACGGCCTGAAATTGTGGATATTCATGGCCGCAGCAACGATGCCAGAACCCAAGCAGCATACCCCTGTCGAAGGGAGCGCCCGTTTATTCGTAAACGACGGATTTAAATTGGCTTTAATCGTCAATCGGTCCGATATCTTACCATCTATATTCGTCCGGAACGAGTACCGTTCAAAGTCACTGTTCACTACAATGCCGTCTTGCTTTAGGTATTCCCCTGATAAGATAAACCGGACGTTTTCAGAGCCGCCGCTAGCCGAGAGTTGATACTGCTGTTGGGGAGCTGTACGGAGTATACCATCCAATGCGTCTTCATCTGTTGTATTCCTGCCTTCCAAAACATCCATAATAATTTGCGGGACAGGTGCAGCCCATTTCGTTGGATCTCCCGACACATCGTTTCCTTTGTCAAGATTCGCGTTTCGCGTCCCGTCAAAGAAAAACTGCGCTTGTTCCATTGAATTTTTCATTTTCGGTCGTTTCAAAACGCTCTGATAACCGTAATAGGAATCGAGGTTTAAGGTTACTTTCCCGGATTTACCCCGTTTGGTATTGATGATCACGACCCCGTTCGAACCACGAGACCCATAGATCGCTGTAGCAGAAGCATCTTTGAGAATGTCTAAACTTTCAATATCATTCGGATTCAATGTTTCAATATTGTCTGTTGGAAAACCATCAACAACATACAACGGTGTCACACCCGCAGAAATACTCCCGATGCCACGAACCCGGATTTGAGGAGGAGCGCCGGGCTCTCCGGTAGCAGTCTTTACCTGGACGCCTGCCACTTTTCCTAACAATGCCTGGTCAATCCGGGATACGGCAAGATCCTTTATTTGATTTACGCCGACTGATGCAACAGACCCTGTTAAATCTTGTCGCTTACTGGTGCCGTACCCGACTACCACCACTTCCTCCAAATCGTTGACACGTTCTTTCAGCGATACATCAATCACATTGCTTCCCGTAATCATCGAAGATTCATGCGATTCGAAACCAACGGTAGTAAAAACCAGCACCCCCTGACGATGTGTCGTAACAAGTCGATACCGACCATCGCTATCGGTTGTTGTCACCTCCTTTGTCCCCTTTATGGAAACAGTCACCCCCTCCAGGGGCTGCCCTCGTTCGTCAACTACACGGCCTGTAATTTCACGTTGCTGGGATATTTCCGTTGTCTCGATTACACGATCAGAAACTTCGTTCCGCTTGGATATAATGACGTTATTATCCCTAATCACATATCCGAGCGGTAATCCTTCAAAACATTGATTGAGTGCTTCTATCAGGGGTACATCTACGACGTTTACGCTGATTCGAGGGGCCTTCAGTAACGCCCCCGCGTCATACAGGAAATTATACCCGCTTTGCCGTTTGATTTCTTTGATGATTGTCGCCAGCGGTGCGTTTCTCTGCCTGAGGGTAATCCTTTGCCCAAAAGCGAAAACACTTAAGTGCACACTGATTATCAGCAACATAGAAAACAACCGCATAACAATCGGCGAATTAAGTAAGTTGGTTAGTTTGTTACCACAGCGAATTGTGGCAAACTTTTTATACATTTGCATCATACACAGGTTTATTAAAACTGTTAGTTACTCACACTACATTTTGGTAAACTGGATTGGCCTTATGGCTGAGATAACGTATACCGGAAGCGTTGCACCGCTTCCGGTTTTTTTATCTGCCTGCCACAAAAAACAGATTATTTCATAACAACAACCACACCTCCTTCCATTTTATAGTGCAACAGTCCAGTGGCTTGAAGTGCATCCATTAACTGGTCAAGTTGTTCAAAGCGTGGAATACTACCGCCTATTCGCTTACCTGCCATCCCTTCTAAATAGACAATCTCGACATCGTACCAGCGGCTCACTTTCTTCATCACTTCACTAATTTCTTCATTATTGAATACAAACAGATTTTCTTTCCAGGACACGGCTTCCTCGGTATCGATCATACCCACGTCAATAGTAGATTTCCCCTTTGCCGTTACGGCTTGTTGACCCGGCCGTAGAACAGTAGAACGGCTGGATGCCTGTTTCGTAGCATCAATAGACTCCATTGTCGATACCTTCACACTTCCTTTTACTAACGTAGTCTTGGTATTTAGATCGTCATCGTACGCACTCACGTTAAAATAAGTACCCAACACTTCAATATGCTGAGATGCTGTTTTCACGATAAAAGGCCAGTCCTGCGCCCGCTCTACCTCAAAATATGCTTCTCCTGTAATCTCAACTTCCCGTATATCTTTTTTAAATTTCACCGGATACGTTAACGAGCTAGCTGCATTAAGCCAAATCTTAGACCCGTCGGGTAAAACCAGTTGATATTGACGTCCTTTGGGTGTAATGATGGTATTCTTTATTACCTCACTGTCTGCGTTAACTAATTCGCCTTCGTAATGCAGGGACCGTCCGTCAAACGTAATTTGTGTCCCCCCTTCTACCGCTAACATTCCGTTATTCGCGGTATCCAGGTTAATCATCCGTCCGTCCGCCAAACGCAGTATAGGTTTATCCGTCGGTGTTGAGGTAACAGTCCGGGTAAGCTGGGACTGCCCATTATTAACCGCATCTGACTCATTTATCACAACATGCCTTACAAATACACCAACGGTTAAGAATAAGATAACTGCTGCTGCATACCACCAATATTGATGTTTTTTATAAGTAGGTAGCTTCGGATCAAATCGTTGATGATTTATGATCCGCCGATATAGCGTATCCGCATCCACGGGCAACTCATTTGTTACGATCGTTTCTTCCAACAGCTCATCCAACAGCACATCCAGATCTGTATGCTGCTGATATGCTGCTACATGATCTAAAAGGATTTCCAAATCAGTTTCACTGATGGTACCTGCCGAATAATCGATTAGCAACTGCCGCAACCTGCTTTTTTCCATGCTACTTTTCAAGGGTTTATAACCGTTCGAGGAATGTCGTCTCTATGGCTTTATACAGTATAGTACGTATGGAAAAAGAAAATGGGTAGTCAGTTACCTATTTTTTTGAAATTCAGTATTAACTTAGGGTCGCTCCAAAAAAGAAAATAACATAAAAATAAAGCACATCGTGCTCTCCAAAATAGGCACGCAATACCTTCAGTGCATTAACCAGGTGATATTTTACGGTGTTTTTGGAAATATGCATCCGTTCGGCAATTTCCTCATAGGACAACCCTTCGTAACGGCTTAATGTAAATACTTCCTGTTGCTGATCGCTCAACTTGCTCAACGCATCCTGAACAATGTGTTCGAGCTCATTCTTAAAGATCAGTTCCTCGGTATCGTTATTCGAGAAATCCATAAACAACCTGATCTGCTCCCTAAACCGTTCAGAAGCCGCCGCTTTACGCCAGGTATCTGTAAGCGCCCGCCGTGCAATGGTAAATAAAAAAGGAGCGATCGGTTGATTGGGATTCAATGTCTCTCGATGCAGCCAAAAGCTAAGGAATGCATCCTGTACAATCTCTTCACTTTGCGCCTTGTCTTTGAGAAAATTAAATGCAAATTGAAAAATTTTCCGGTGAAAACGATCAAACACTTCACGAAAAGCGTGTTCATCCCCCTCAATCAGCCGGCCACATAATTCGGGTTCGGGAAGATGTCTTATTGTCATTTATTGGAAAATTGGTTAGTGTATCAGTAATGCCACCCAAAAAGAATCCATCAGATGTTCATGCAAACTTAAAGAAAATAACTTTATTTACAAATGAATTAAAACTGCCACCTCCACTGCACCCGTACATCCGACCGCTGATTTCCCTCAATTGCATCCAACCCGCTTCCCACCTCTTCCACGCCGCGATAGATAAATGTTGCATACCGCAGCCACACATCCATCTTCCGTCCAAATCGATAGCGAAGGTTAACATACGCACGGACTCCATCGTTATGATAAAGTGGAAAGGAATAGGCATAAAGCACATCGTTTTCAAACGCATAAATGCGCGAATTATATCCGGGCGTGCTAAACAGGGCTATACGTGCATTGCCGCTTAGGTTTCCGTTCATCGGTTTGAAAATAATATCCTGATAAACCATCCACCCGATTTCCGTCGCATCTCCCTCTTTCCGGTAGCGGGTCAGTTCCACACGGTTCCGCATACTCCATACGTCACCCAGTTTATACTGCCCATTTACCCGCAATTGCTGACGGAATACGTCCACTACGACATGATGCGGCCATTCAGCCGAAGCGTTTTCTCCCCGCTGCCGATGGCGGTAACGGATGGATACATTGGCTTTTTTATACCAGGTATAGGTGAATTGAGTTAGTAAATCAGCGCCTTGGGAGGGGGCATCAACCCGATACCGCAACCAGGGAAAGCGAAAAAAGTCAGTATACAATACCCATTCCACCGACCTACCCGGATGATACACCAAGCCGGAATAGAAACCCCGCTCGTTAACCACACCGCTTCCATCCGCGATTCCCTGGCTAAAAAAAGAATAGTAATCACGTCCATAATTGCGGTAGTGCAACGCCAGCGAAAGATGGGGGTGCAGGGATGCAATGAGCCCATTGGCGAAGGCAGTGCCGCTTCCGAGGCTATGGGCGGCTTCGCCAAACAGGTAGATTCCCCGCCACGAGTAATTGTAGTAAACACTGGCATTCCAAAGGTTGTTTCCGTGAAATGCATATTGGTTTCGCAGCAGACCCTGGGGTTGGATCGTTGCGTCCAAACGCATACGATACGCCGTTGCGCCAATCCGGAGACGCCGGTATTCGTATTGTGCGTTTGCACCATATGTCCATTGCAATACAGAACCTCGATTGGCTACTTCTGTAGGTGTACGGTGAAGCCCGGTTTGCCCGATGACGCCCACTATGCGTTGGCCCTCCTCGTCATAGTCGATTGATCCGTCAAGCCAGCGTCGGGAGACAAACGGGGTAAACAGCAAATGTCCAAATGCGAGGGTCGCAGCAGTGCCTCTTAAAAAGAGTACCTCATTGGATGAAGTATAAGGCTGTAAGCCAGTAGCCTGCTTCGACACGCTCTGTACCATCGAACCCTTACCAAAACCCAAACCGGTCCACAGGGCTAATCCCTGACCAAACTGAAGCGTATAATCACCCACAACCAGTCCCTTTAACCAACGCTGATTCTTTACATAGACACTGCCTGAATAAAAATCAAAACCACCGCGTTGTGCACCGGTAAAGAAAGCTTCGCCGGCATCTTTCTTTGCATTCAGGGAAACCTGCAAATCGTGGCCAAAATGAAACCGGTAACGGGTAAATACTTGATCGGCAGATCCGAGATAACGGGATCGCGCCGGATCCGTAATCTTATATCCCTCCCGCCGTTGCAACGTACGTCCATACCGGACCATCAAATCATGCGTACCCTCCGTCAACAGTTGACCCGCACGTACGTCTGACAGCGGAGGGGATGCCCCTACCGTAACATAGGGTAATAGGAACCGGAGTAACCCGGTGTCCAGCCCTTCAAGTGTCTGCAACTCATAAGGAGCAACAAATTTACCCGAACGGGAGCGATGTTCCAACAGACGGTCAATGAACAGTTGGGGAACAAATCCGAGCTCCTGCAACTCGCTTCCGTCTGTACGATTGAGATCAATAGGGTGCTGCCTATAAAATTCCAATCGTTCTGCCAATTCGGAAAAATCAAAATCCTCGGTTAATTCCTCCGCCAACTGTTCCATCAGCCGCTCAACCAACAGATCAGCCTCAGTTTGTGCATATAAACTGCAAGCGGCCCATAAGTCTAAAAACAGAAACAACAGTATATACCGATTAAAATGCATAACATATCCCTATTTGCGGTGACATACCCAAGCGGGGATGGAACGTTGCCGCGGTATCGAAGCTGAAACTGCGTAAACGAATGCCAAATCCAGCATGCTGCAGCATGGGGTTGACCGATATTCCACCCCGCAGATATAACGGTTCCATCAGGTTGTATTCGACCCCAAAATGCCCGCCAATCGCTTGTTGCCATCGGTATTGCACATCTGCCGTTACCAACACCGCAGCTAAGGGATAACTTGCTCCTACACCGACAAATACGGGGAGATTCCCGGAGATATCCGACCCCAAATCCGTCCTGCCCACGTTCGTGCACTGCAATCCGAAAATGGCACCTTGTGCTGTTCTGTACTGCACGCCGATATCCACGGATAAGGAAGAAACGCGCAGATACGCCGGAATGTAAAACTGGTGATAATTGACCGACATGCCAAAGGCCAGTTCGGAACCGAATTGTTTCGCAAAGGAAAACCCGGCTTTCGTATCTTCATACGCCTTATTCATTCCATAGCGGGATACGGCGACGCCAAAGGCCCCTAACCGGGTTGGCACCCCCAGCAGTGCTACCTGCGTGGTGATATCGGCCGACATGAAATGTTGTTGGTAACTGACCCCTGCGGTAGGGCGTTCCATTCCCACCAGCCCCGCCGGATTGGCCGTCAGGCTGTAAATCCCCTTGAGGGCGATGCCCGTGGACCCCATGGCTTGGTAGGTTGGGCCGACGTAGGTTTGGGCGAGGCTTTCATAGGAGATCAGGAGGAGTAAAAGACACCTTCCAATCATAGAGGTGAAAATAGAAAAAATTCTAAATCAAAAAAAGCGTGTATCCAATTCGTTACCAACGGATACACGCTTCCTGAACTATACTTAGGTTGTCAGATCAATAACCCGGGTTTTGTGTCCATTGTTGATCGATATTCAAGTCCAACTGTTCCTGCGGAATCGGCCACAAGACATGGTAGTCCTGGATATTCAATCCCGGATTCAATGGATTATTATTGTATTTGCGAACACGCTCAACCAATTTCCCAGTACGGCGGAGCACAAAATGACGGCAATCTTCACCGTACAGTTCCCTTGCCCGTTCATCGAGCAAGTAATCGATATCGATGTCTGCCGTGGTAGCCGGCTTTGCATGTGAACGGGTACGGACGGCATTGATATCTTCCTTTGCCAAATCCAATTCGCCGAGACCAATGTACGCTTCGGCACGGAACAAATACGTTTCAGCCAGTCGCATGGCATAGACGTCTTTATACGAAGCACCATTTCCCGAGGTGGCTTCGTTGTCCAAGACATGCATGGGATCGGCAAATTTTATGAAATACGGATAGATATATTGACAGGTATCGCGGATGGGATCTCTCCCTGCCGATGCTGGGTATTTGGAGAAATCAATCTTTTGCCCGTGGAAAGCCGACTCAGGGCTGTCGTAGTAAAAATCCCGTTTGATCATGTGCTTAGCGTTACGGATATCGTTGTTCCAGTTGCCTTCCCATATCGTGTAAGCACTGAAATTTGTAGGACGCACCCAAGCGACGCCCCGCCCCAACGAATCCGAGTAGCCTGTATAAGCCCCATTCACTAATTCGCCCCGGAAAGCGGGCTTTCCATCGGGTGTATTGCCCATCCGGAAGTAGGCGGGTGCAAAGGCCCGGTTCCAGCGATTGTTGGATCCACCGATCACGGTAGAAGGCTCAAATTGGAGCACCCAGATGCTCTCTTTGTTCTCTCCTAAGTTCTGGTTACCATATGCAAATAAATCGGAATATACATCTCCGGAGCCAAACACATCCGGGTTTGAGCCAAACCGTTCGGTCATCAAATGGTAACCGAAGTCGTTAATCACATGCGTTGCTGCGGTTACCGCCTCTGTATATTTGTGTTGCATGAGATACACTTCGGTGAGCAGATGATAGGCCGCACCTTTTGTAATTCGCCCGGGATCCTTTTCCGAGCCGGGATCGGGAAGATGCTCAACGGCGAAAGACAGGTCTTCCTCCATCTGTTGATAGGCAACGGAAGTAGGGTCGCGCACAAAATCCGTTTTGGCGAAATCGATTGCTTCCGTCACCACCGGCACGTCACCGAAAAAAGACACCAAATGCCGATAGGCGTATGCACGGAAGAACAACGCCTCGGCGATATAGGCATTCCTCTCCTCCGGCGTAAGCAATGACTCATCTGCATTGTTAATCCCTTCGACTAACAGATTGACCCGTTGTATGAGCCTGTAGGGTCTATTCCAGTATTCCCTTACGTACTCCGACGAAGGAGTCAGGTAATTGACGTAATTACACAAGAACCGTGTACTGTTCGGGTCCTCGCCGTGAAAAGCGATGTCCGTACCCAGTGCCTTGTATATAGTTCCGACGTCTTGAAGTTCCTCACCAAAATACCAGTCGTTCCGCACGGTGAAATGGAGACCGGTAATGCCTTGATTAATCCCCTCCACGGTATTGTAGGCATTTTGAGGCGCCAAAAAGTCTTTCGGCACCTCCTCCAAAAAATCCATATCATTGCAAGCGGAGACCACCATTGTCAACGAAAACAGACATGCTGCGCACTTCGCTGTTATATAGTTAAATTTCATTGTTGTCATGCTTTATGTATTTGATATTTTTCTACTATAAACCCAGCCTCAGTCCCAGTGATACGTTCCGCATAGCCGGATAGTTGGCATTGGCGGATGCGATCTCCGGATCCCAGCCGGACCATTTTGTCCACGTATAAACGTTCTTTCCAGACAGGAATATCTGTAGGTTATTGATGCGGCCCATACGTTGCAGGAGATCGTTGCCAAAGGTGTAGGTCAACGACACATCCTGTATCCTCACAAAGCTGCGGCTTTCAAAAATCCGGCTGGTCACTGCAGCGGAGTTATACACGCCGGTCGCATTGTCAACGCCGTTATCCGGTGTCCAATAAGGCCGTACTGCCGATTGGTTCATGCGCAAAACATCGTCCGAACGACTATTCACATTCACCACAGTATAGTTGTCGCGCAGGTAATACCCATTCCCTCCCTGGATGGAATTAAGCAGGAAGTAAAGCGAAAAGTTCTTCCAGGTGAGCGTATTTCCGATGCTGAAACGGTAATTGGGATCGGCATATCCTACAATTTTCCGGTCATTCTGCGGATCGATACGGTTATCCCCGTTCAGGTCAGCATACTTATACTGTCCCGGATACCAGCCGGTGTACGTCCGCCCGGCATACAGGTCGTCCTCGGTCCATAATCCCCCCAACATCTCGTAATCATAAAGTGCCGAGATCGGCTCCCCGACAAACCACTCATTGCCGACGTCAACGTCATTCTCGCCACCGTACAATTTGGAAATCTTGTTCCGATTGATGGAGAATACCACATTTGTTTTCCAGTTCAGATCAGTCGTCTGGATATTCTCAGACCTCAACTCGATGTCCAACCCCTTGTTGTCAAGAGCTCCTATATTGGACCAGATGTCGGCATACCCTGCAGACCCAGGTAGTTTACGTTTTACCAACACATCGGATGTTTTGGCCAGGTAGCCGTCCACGGAACCCGCTAACCGGTTATTCCAAAATCCAAAGTCGACACCAAGGTTGACGGATGAGGTTTTTTCCCAACGCAGGCTGGGGTTCCCGATCCGATTGGGGAACAGGGAAATTGAAGTATTGCTATCGTAAACATAGTATTCGGTCCCCATCTGTGCAAAACTGCTGTAACGGCCTATCCCCTGGTTACCGTTCTGGCCGTATGAAAGCCTTAGCTTGGTATAAATCGATGAACCTTCTTTCCAAAACGGTTCTTCGGAGACAACCCACCCAAGAGACACGGAGGGCAATGTGACAAATTTCGAATCCGGCCCGAAGCCCGAAAATCCATCCCGCCGCACTGTTCCGGTAATCATGTACCGACGTTTGTACTGGTAGTTCAGCCGGGCCATGTAGGAAACACCCTGTTCCTCCCACGCCCGTGCCGGATCACTGTCTCCGGGTGGCACAACCGTTACCACCGTTCCCATATTCAGGTTGTTGAAGCCCAGCAACGGATTTTCAAAACCCTCTACCCGCAGGATATAGGATTGTCCGAAATATTTTTCCCGGCTATAAAGTAAGGTGCTGTTAATATCGTGATCACCAAATGTGCGGTTATAAGACAAGATATTATTGAAGATCCATTGGCGCGTCTCTTCAGGCCGCCGCTCCGCACGTCCGTTGTTGGTGTTTCCGTTTTCAATGGATACCGGCCAAAATGTGTTATTCTTACGGTAATAAAATGTATTTGAATAGTTGAAATCATAGGTTAACCCCTCAACGAACGGAACATCCACTTTTGCGTTCGCCACAAAAAACAGGTTGTTCCGGATATCCTCGTTTGTAGCTTTTGTCTGCCCTAATGGATGGGGCATGTATCCTTCATTGGTCAGGAACGTCACATAATCATCGGGCGAATCCAAATCGTAGTTAGCCAAAGGGCTGGCCACCCTGGCGTCTTCCAAGCTGGCATTTACACCCGAATAGTCGCGATAGGAATAATTGACATTCAGCCCAAGTGACAGCCAGTCGGTCAATTTCCCATCAACCTTTGAATTGAACGTATACCGTTCGAACTGGTCGTTTTTCAGAATTCCCTCTTCGCGGGCAACCGATCCGGAGGCATAGTAATTTACTCGTTCTGAAGCGCCGGAAAAGCTGGCATCGTAGTTCGCAATCGATGCCCGATCCCGCATAACCTGATCCACCCAATCGATTTCGTTACCCGCCAGGTAGTTCTGCCGCTCCTCTTCGGTACGCAAACGCGCGGCGACAGTCTCGCGGTTTGTCACATCAGGCCTTACCGGCTTTCCAGCCTCACTGGTGGGATTGGTCCGATACCAATTGTAGAGCTCCTGTTGATAGAAATAATCCACCATCCGGATCGCATACTGTTCGGCGTTCATGACTTTCATCGGATTGTTGGTCATCGCCTGAAATCCATAATTGGCATTCACATTGATCCGGGGAGCCCCCGTCTTGCCCCGTTTGGTCGTGATAATGATGACACCGTTCGCCGAACGCGATCCGTATACAGAGGCGGCACTCGCATCGCGGAGAATGTCGATATATTCCACGTCATTCACGTTTATATCTGAAAGCGATCCATTGAAAATAATACCGTCCAGTACGATAAGGGGATTGTCATTTGCGGAAAGCGAGGTTTTGCCCCGGATGGAAAGCGAAGCATCCCCACCGGCCAGTCCGCTTTGTTGGATGTTGACACCTGCGGATGCACCCGACAATGCCTGTGTAAGGTTTACATTGGGCACGGGTTTGTCTTCCAATGCTACGCGTGTAACCGATCCGGTCAGGTCACTTTTCTTCATGGTGCCATAACCGACAACGATCACTTCATCCAGATCCTGTACCTCCGATTCCAGCACGATATCCAAAGGCATATTGGCTCCGCGTAAGCCAACTTCCTGAGATTCGTAGCCAACCGACGAGAAAACCAATGTTCCGTCTGCATTATTCACCGAAATGGTAAACCTGCCTAGCTCGTCTGTAGTCACCTGGGTGGCAGTGCCCTTTTGTACAACCGTCACTCCGGCGATCGGTTCGGCCTGTACGTCACGCACGGTACCTGTAATTGTCGATCCCTGTTGTGCACTGACCGGTAACCCCAAAGCGATTCCGACAAGCAGAAACACAAACGCTACCCTGCATCGCAAGTGTAGCGAATAAGCCCATTTGTTCATGTTCATCATACTACAATTAATTTATGTTTATAAAGAATGTTAATACGGTTTCAATCTCGTATCAAACAACGTATACAACAGCAAGTGGCCCCGTCAATGTACTTCACGGCACTGCATCCAATATGGAGATTGTATACGAAGTCCAAAGGAGATTATCCCCATTGGCAAAAGAAACAACTGGTTAACGAAGGGTTTTATCCCCTTTCAATCATGTTATGGTTTGTATTTGTTTGTTTTAAATGTTGGTGTGTTTTATTGGTGTGTTTTATTGGTGTGTTTTAATGCGATTGTGTGTTCTATAATGTGTGTATATATGTGTTTGTATTGTGGTTTTATTAGGTGTGTTCGGCAACTGGAAAAAGGAACTGCCCTACCTCAACGGCAGTTCCTTCTAACCGTTTGTCCTAAACTTGATAGTATTGTTCCCAGCCTTTTTTCGGTGGCGGTCCTACCAATAGCTCGTTCGCCATTTTGTTGTTGGTGATGACTTTTTTCTTTCTATCAAATTCAAGTTTTGTCTTCAACTGTTGAGACAGAACGCCCAAACAAAATACCTGGCTAAGCGGCCCAGCAATCTCAAATGGAGACCGTGTTTCTTCTTCTCCTTTACAAGCTTTCAGGAAATTGGCAAAGTGATTGGACGGACTTACCGGTACTTCCGGTAGCCGGGAAGCCATTTCTTTTGCCTTCTCTTCCGGGATGATGGAAAGTGTGCTTCCGTGCGACCCTCCCTTGAATGTCAATTCTTTGCTATAAATGATTTTACCGGGATTCAGTTTTACGGGCTCAAGCGCACCCGTACTGGGTGGTGGAATATTCGGATCCAGCCCGGATACTCCATATCCCTCGGGAATAGGAGGTAAATTATCTAACCCATCATACCATGTAATGTCCAGTGCCGGCATCTTCTTCCGTTCAGGAAAGCGGAATACGATGGTCGAAGACATGGGAAAAAAGAAATCGTTATGTCCGGTGGCTTTTGTACATTCCACTTCGTAGGGCAACCCCAGGTCAAGAAACTGATGCGCGGTATCAATAATATGCGCACCCCAGTCTCCTAGGGCTCCCATACCGAAATCATACCAGCAACGCCATTGTCCGTTGATATAGTCGTGGTTGTAATCGTGTTGCTTGGCAACAGCGGAATGCCACAGATCCCAGTCCAACGTAGCGGGGATCGGTTCAGCAGGAGGAAACGATTTGATATTGGGATCCCATCCATGCCAACGACGCGGTGAATTCATATGTGCGGTAATAGCGGTTACATCCTTGATGATACCGGCTTCCACCCAGGCTTTGAACTGAAAGTAGTTGGCATCCGAGTGCCCTTGGTTCCCCATTTGGGTGACTACCTTTTTATATTTCCTGGCTGCCTTCATCATCAGTTCCACCTCGTTAAACGTACGTGCCATGGGCTTTTCCACGTATACGTGCTTACCCAGACCCATCGCATGCATCGTGATGGGAAAATGTGAAAAATCAGGTACCCCAATGGATACCGCGTCAATTTGATTGCCCATTTTATCGAATAGCTGACGGAAATCCTGGAACCGTGGCACGTCCGGAAACTGTTCGATGGTTTTCAATGTATGCGGAGCACCCATATCCACGTCGCACAGCGCCACAATATTGGCGAGTCCCGTTGCATACAGATCGCGGATGATCTCTCCCCCCCGGTTACCGATTCCGATACACGCTAGATTAACCCGCTCATTCGCCGCCGCTAATTTGGGCCTGGCCGTCAACAAACCGGGAGATACCGCAGCTACCGCCGACGCCAACATCGCCTGCTTGATAAATACCCTTCTTGAATACGAATTTTTATCCATTTATAATTGATTTTAATATATTAGTTAGTTAATAACTAGTCAGATGCATGTATCACGCCAATGTATCGATCACTCCCTGGAAATAGCCTTTGCATTCAGCCAGTCCAGCCAACGGATCTGACATATCTTTTTCAAATTCCAGGCTACACTTTCCCCGATAGCCTATCTTACGCAACGTTTTGACAAATCGAGGGATGTCGATCACACCTCTTCCCAATTCACAGGTCGTACCGTCCTTTGTCGGCGCGGTAACATTCTTGAAATGGATATCAAATATCCGATGCTGGTAGCGCTCCAGGTCTTTGATGGAGTCCTGGCCGTCCCGCGTATTATGTCCCATATCGAAACACAGCCCCATTCGCTCATCCAGATTTTTCACTGCCTCGAAAACGGTCGTCGCGTTTGGATACAACTTATCTTCGGGACCATGGTTATGGATGGCATACCGGATATCGTATTCCTTTACTTTTTCAGAAATGTACGGCAGATTGTCCTGCGAGGGGATTCCTACCATTAACTTCACGCCTGCCCGCTTGGCATATTCAAATCCCTTATCGATTTCTTCTTTGGATTTTGTCATGTAAATCGGCCCCACACCATATCCGGTAACGCCTGCGTCGGCCAGCTTCTTATGGAATGCGGCTATTTCAGCATCTGTACTAGTAAGCGGTAAATGAAAATCCTTGATACACAGATAACGGACCTCCATACGTTTCATCATAGCCAGCGCGTCATCCAGTCCAAATTTAACAAAACTGAATCCGGCGATGGCAAGGTCAAAACTGACATCCTTAGCCAACCCGGTAAGTACATCACCCTTCGGTTGTGTTGACCCGAATGCCCGGCCGGCCAAGCCCGTCGCTGCAATCCCTAACAATCCCTTCTGAACAAATTTTCTCCTTGTTTCCATGTAATATGAGTTATTGAATATATTGGTTTTTATTTTGTTTTTCCTGCAAAGGCGCTGAGATGCGGAGTGCAAAGCAGGTTTTTCCTTATCTTAGCCCGATGGATCACAAACGAGCTACGATTAGAGACATTGCTTCTGCACTTAAACTGTCTCCGTCTACCGTTTCCAAAGCACTGCGGGACCACCCTAACATTGGTATCGTTACACGGGAACGGGTTAAGAAATTAGCTAAAGAACTCCATTACGTTCCCAATCAAACCGCAATCCGGTTCAAACAACAGAAATCATATACCCTTGGTATCGTCATTCCCAACATGCTCGACCATTTTTATGTGGCCGCCGTGGAAGGTTTCGAAAAATTCGCTTACGACCATGGTTACCAGGTACTCATCGGCCAAAGCCATGAAAGCCTCCAACGGGAAAAAGAGTTGCTGCTAACCATGCAAAGCAACCGTGTGGATGGTCTGGTCATTGCCATATCCCGGGAAACCACCGACACTTCCCATATTAACGAAGTTGTTTATTCGGGTATCCCTGTCGTTTACTTTATACGGAAACCCATCAACGAAGAACTTCATTGCGTTTGCAGCGATGTCTACACCGGTGCTGTGGATGCAATCAGCTACTTCGTATCCCGGGGTCATAAGCGGATCGGCTTTATCAATGCTTCTTCCTATTGGACCACCAGCCGCGACCGCTTCTTAGGCTATCGAGACGGGCTGATTCAACATGGCATCCCTTTTGACAAATCGCTTGTTCAGGAAAGTGATTTCAGCCAGGAAAGTAATTACCAAGCCATACGCCGGCTGATGCAACTTGACGATCCGGCCACCGCTGTTTTGACTTTCAAAGATCAGGTGATGCTTGATGCACTGAATTGCCTTCGCTTTGAATTTGCCTCCATAGCGCCCGCTGTCGAGCTTATTGGCTACGGCGCCAACCCCATGATTCAATACTTAGAACATCCCCCCCTTGCGTCCCTCAAAGAACAACCCTATGAAATCGGGCAAAAATCAGGTTTATTGCTTTTGGACCTGGTTAATCATCCACAAACTGAATATGCGCCGCAACTTGTTAAATTTCCCTGTAACCTGCACGTATTCACCTCGCATAAACAAAGATAGTCAAAGCCGCCTCCAATTCATTTGCACAAACGCAAAACGCGGCAGCAACCCTTGAAAAATAATTCAAAATGTGTTTTTTTAACCTTTTCAAACGGTGTACCTGATTTCTGGCGGTTAATTTCCTCAGGTCAGTTTATGGTGATTTCATCGACAAAAATCCAGGCAGGGTTTCCCTCAGCAGGATATCCCGGGGGTATGGGAACAAACGGCTCAACCACTAACCGCAGGTACCGGATTGCGTCGCCGACCGCAGGTATGCTGACTAGTTGACTTGCCGGTGCTTTTTCTGGCTTTTCCAGTATCGGCTGAACCCGGGTAAGCAAGCGTGCACCGATGGAGTCGGCACCACCCCATACCTGAATGACCTTTGGCGGATAAATATGGCTACCATACTGCTGCTTTACGCTGATACCGATGGTATCTATGTGAATCGCCTCGTCGAAATGGAACGATACATTCATCGGCTCACCATAGAATCCCAACCATTTGCCATCCGCGTGATTGTCTCCCCCGCTTACCAAATCGACTAAGGTCACAGCACCCCGTCCTTTGTAGCCTGGATTGGGTGGACCCAGCAGGAATAGACGGTCGGGACGGTTTGCCGAGGGGTGAAAGGCTTTTAACGTCTCCGCACTGGAAAACCAGCCAGATTTATAGCCTTTTACCCGCACAACGGTTGCGGCATCGATGGTAAAAGGCTCCTTGTAAAGACGTGCATGGGTACTATCGGGTTCACTTCCATCCAGCGTGTAACGCAATTCAACACCAGCTACCGGATGGCTTAACGTGACTGTAGCCCTCTCCTCAAAAAAACTGCTAGCCGGCTTAATCAGGGGAGCGTTTAACGGAAGGATCGTCTGGCCATCATCCCGGTATCCTTGTTCGATGGTCACATTTTTATGCTCCTGCTGCAGCCGCTCCAGCACATCCGTGCCGACCTGGGTATTCCATACGTATACCTGCTTCAGCTTTGGCAGGGCCAACAGGGTCGCGAGCCCGGTTTCTGTTACTTTCGTACCACTCAGGCTGATCGTACGCAATTTTGGGAGTGCCGCCAGTGTCTCACACCACCGGTCATCCACCGGGGTGTCATTCAATATCAATTCTTGTAGGTTGGTGAAATTTCCGAGTGTTTGCCGATCCTTTTCGGATAACGGCATTCCGCTCAGCGACATAGATACGACCTGTAGACCAACTGCCGTTAATTCGCTCAGCGATTGCTCGGTGAAAGCGGTTTTTCCATAGAAGCCTACGGTCAAAGCAGGCATCCCCAACGCGATCGGTTTAACAACCCGATACGGACTGTTCAATCCGGCTACCGTTCCGGCATCTGCAGCCGGAAAATCGTAAGCTTCTGTATTTGGAGCACCATAAACGGCTACAGCCAACCGATGAATCGGATCATCGGGAGGAACGGATGACAAGGGAACCTCAAAATCTGCACCGGATGCAACCCACGCTTGAACCAATGCCAACTCTTCATCGGTCAACTGCGGTTTGCCCTTGGGTGGCATATGATGCTCATGACCGATATCCAGCAGTAGGCGCTGAACAAGAAGGCTTTCTTCCGTGGAGCTGCTTACCCATAACGGGCCACTATCTCCCCCTTGGCGCATCAACGTCGTATCTGAGAGTATCAAGCCTCCTTTTGCCTTATTCGGACTGTGACAATTCAGGCATTTTGCTTCCAGGATCGGATAGACCAGATCGGGAAACACAACCGCCATTTCGATATCCAAAGCTTTCTGTTTTTTCCCGCGTACCGGTTCAAACAGGTAATCTGCACCGTGCGTCAACCCGGCACCGAAATGACCGGCCATCATTAATACGACCAACAAAACACTCAATCCGATCCGGAAAAGATTGGGATATTTCGTTCGTTTAACAGCTGTCCGCTCGTGATACCACAGCAATCCGGCGGATAAAAAACACAGTGCTACCCCCGTCCATTTATGCCATTGGAAAGCAGGGCCTTCATACCCTCCTTCCTTGGAAAGGAATAAACCTGCCACGACGGTTAGCGCGGCACTCCAGGCGGTCAACAGCAGTAGTGTATATACCAACTGCTTGACCAACGCCTGCCCCATATCCAGCTTTTCTCCAAAACACCCGAGCAGCCAGGCAAGCACCAACAACACAATCGGGAAGTGCAGCAACAAAGGATGAGCCCGACCCAGCACCTGCAGCGATGCCGGCACGTAAATCCTGCTCTCAAAAAGGAGGAAAAAAACAATGAATACCTGAAATGCAATCAGCAGGTTAAGCAGGGCGGTATGGATTGATTTCATGGGTAAGCGCTACACCAAGATGTCTTTTACCACCGTTCCGGCAACGTCGGTAAGGCGATAACGCCGCCCCAGGTGCCGGTACGTCAATTTCTCATGATTCAATCCGAGCTGATGAAGAATGGTAGCATGAAAATCATGCACATGCACCGGATCTTTAACAATGTTGTAACTAAACTCGTCTGTTTCGCCGTATACAATTCCAGGCTTTATACCGCCGCCAGCCATCCATACGCTGAAGCAACGGGGGTGGTGATCTCTTCCGTAGTTGTTAAACTCCAGTCTTCCCTGGCAGTAACTGGTCCGGCCGAACTC